>Ga0302155_10000038_pt1 | contig 114253 bp, 93 predicted proteins | sample I_Bog_N3_1_FD_193508 | JGI IMG/M metagenome (GOLD analysis project Ga0302155, IMG submission 193508) | Peat permafrost microbial communities from Stordalen Mire near Abisko, Sweden - I_Bog_N3_1 | ecosystem: Environmental > Terrestrial > Soil > Wetlands > Peat | place: Sweden: Abisko, Stordalen... | reverse complement strand
CGTACGGCAACGCTGACGTAAATCCAAGCTGGGATTGATCATATTGGTCTCGCACCACCAGCCGTTGCGATAGCGGATTTCCGCCGCCGCGTGCGTGGCTCCCAGGGTATGGCCCAGGACATGCGCCGGCGTCTGGACATCGCGCCAAGAGGCAATGGAGGCCCTTCCTCGATTGGCGACGATCGCACTGCCGCCATAGCCCGGGTCACTGGCGGTCAATAGCAGAAATTTAGTGCTCTTTTCCTTATCGTCGTCTAAGCGAAATCCCCCCTGTTGTGCGACATTATGCTCGGCCCGGCTTCTCCATTCATTCAGTCCCTCTGCGCCTCTCCTCCGGTAAGGGTAATCGGTTGTTCCTGGTTGGTTTAAAACGTAGTTCATCTCGATATCGCTGATTTTATCGTTCAAGCGCTGGAGTAAATCCGCGCTCCACCACGAAAAATAATCGGCATTAATGTCGCCCTCATCGCGGGCGCCAATATCGTCATGAATGAACACGTAGACGCGCAGGCGTTGCGGGCCGGGAGTGCGCGTGGGCGCTGTCAGGCTTCTGCGTTGCTTGGCCGAGGCCATCTGCTCGGTGAGTGCGGAGAGCCCTGGACTGCGCTGTCGCGCGCTGGCGCGGTAGCGATAACCCGGCGTGTTGCGCGCAAAACGATAGCGCTCAAGCCGCTCGCCTTGTGGCAGAAGGATATAAAACCGCTGAGCGTGCTGAATAAAAATAGCGGGGGCGGCGGCCAGCCATCCCTGATACTGGGTAGTTGCTTCGCCCGCGACGCTGATGTTGCTGCGCTGCTGGATGTGCACTTGGGTCGGCACACGATTGATTTCGACTTGAAAGCGTAGACCGTTGCTATTCGCGGGCTCGCTAGCGGGCAACGCCGACAAGCGACGCGCGACATAGTCCACCAGATCTTCGCTGGCAACACGTTCCGTGGCGCTGGTGTGTGCCGAGGCACTGGCCAGCGCCATCAGCAGCAGTGAAGTTTTCAGGGAGGGGCGTGGGCGGGACATAGACCTTCTCCAATCGGTTGACGGAGCAGGTTTGACCGGTGTAATGACACTAGGATATCTCGCTCGCGTCATTTTGCCCGATATGCCAGTAGGGGGACAGCGCAACGGCGCACTTGAAGGGTGCGCCGTTGCGCTTGCTGGGCAAGACGGTTTAAAGCGGCTTGATCGGAATGTAATCGCCGCTTTTATCCACCTCGGTCAGCGGTTCGCCGGCTTTCAGACGGCGTTTGCGCTCTTGCGACAGCGGCGGGCAGCTGTGCTCGTCGTAATACATCACCATGCAGTCCAGGCACATCAAACACTCTTTCTGATCAATGCGTCCCTGCTCATCGATCGCCTGCGATCCGCAGCCGACCGCGCAGGCGTGACAGGTGGCGCATCCCGGTTTGCGGCGCAACGGAAGCAGACGTAGCCAGGAGGGAATCGCCAGGCCCGCGCCCAGCGGGCAGAGATATTTGCAGAATGGCCTGGTGCCCAATGAACCGGGATGGCGCGGGTTCTGCACCCCGACCCGCCAGGGTTCATCACCCTTGCTGCCCAGCGCCAGCAGATTGCCGCCGACATCGATCAGTGCGTTTTTGACCCCCAGGCGCTTTAAAATCACCGCCGCTTCGTCCAGGGACCAGCCTTTGGCGTAACCGCCGAGGTCAAGGGCGACGCCCGGGTTGCTGCTACGGATACGCCCTGTCGGGCTGATGTCCAGGTCGTTCAGGCTGGCGTGCTGGTTCTCCAGCGCATTCACGGCTTGCGCGCTCGGCGGCGCTACGGCGAATTGATCAGCCTGAAAGCCCCACAGGCGTATCAGGCGACCAATGCCCGGATCGAACAGACCGCCACTTAGGCGCGACAGTCGTTGCGCTTCGCGCAGCATGTCGGCCAGACGCGGCGAGGCTTGAAACGGCGCCCCGCCCGCGAGCGCCGCATTCAGGCGGGTCAGATCGGAGGGGCGCCAGGCATGTAGTTGCGCATGCATCTGATTCAGGCGGGCAAACACCGCGTTGGTCGCGCGTCTGGCGTTATCCTGCTCGACACCATACAGCACCAGTTGCACCTGGGTGCCAAACACATAAGTCCCCTGGGCGCTGACGCCCGGGGTGCGCAGGGTCATGGCGGCGAGCGCCAAAACCACGAGCAGCAGAATGACACTAGAGTGCCGGCGGCCAATGCTCATTCTGACCATATGCGTTCCATTATCACCGGTGTCTAATAGATGTATATAGATTACCAGAATATGACGGCGATGCCATTGGCAATCTGACTTGATGGTGATATAGCGCGGGCGGAACGATTGACGGGGGCTGGCGCGTCATGTGCCACCCCTGTCAATCAACTGCTCAGTGGGTCCTTAGTATTTGTTCGAGTCGTGAAATGCCGACAGCCCCATTTCCTGGATTTTCCGGGTCAGCGTGTTGCGTCCCCAGCCCAGCAATTGCGCGGCTTCCATTTTGCGCCCGGCGGTGTGCGTCAGGCTTGCGCGGATGCAGCACTCCTCAAAGCGCTGGGTCAGGCTGTCAATGATGCCGCTTTCGCCCGCATCCAGTCGTCGGCGCACTTCCTCCGCCAGGCCCTGAGTCCAGTCATTGGCGCGCGCGCTTGGTTGCCCGACGCTCTGTGGGTGGACGCTGCTTTCGACTTCAAGCTGTGGTGACTTGAGTTCCGGTGGCAGATCGGAGATCTCGACCGTCTGCCCCGGCGCCATCACTGTGATCCATTGGCACAGGTTTTCCAATTGACGCACATTACCCGGATAGTCGTAATCGCAAATACACTGCATGGCGGCCGGACTCAGGCGTTTGGGGTCAACCGTCAGGCTGCTGGCGCTCTTCTGCAAGAAATAGCGCGCCAAGAGCGGAATATCTTCGCAGCGTTCGCGCAGCGGTGGCAGGCGCAGGCGGATGACATTAAGTCGGTGAAACAGATCTTCGCGAAACAAGCCCAGTCGGACGCGATCTTCAAGGTGTTGATGGGTGGCGGCGATCACCCGCACATTGGCCTTGATCGGAGTGTGTCCGCCCACGCGGTAGAAATGACCATCCGAGAGTACGCGCAACAAGCGCGTCTGCAACTCGGTGGGCATGTCGCCGATTTCATCGAGAAACAGTGTTCCGCCCTCGGCTTCTTCAAAGCGCCCACGGCGCGTGGCTTGGGCGCCGGTGAACGCGCCCTTTTCATGGCCAAACAGTTCACTTTCGAGCAGGTCCTTGGGAATCGCCGCGGTATTCAAGGCGATAAATGGACGGCTGGCGCGGGTCGAGTGGCGATGCAGCGCTTCCGCAACCCGTTCTTTGCCGGTGCCGGACTCGCCGGTAATCAGTACCGTGACCGATGATTGCGACAGGCGACCAATGGCGCGAAACACATCCTGCATCGCCGGGGCTTGTCCCAAGAGTGCTGGCAATTCCTCTTGTACCGCGCCGGATGCCGCCGATTGGCCGGTTTCCGCCAGGGCGCGCTCTATCAGCTCGACCGCCTGATCGATATCGAACGGTTTGGGCAGGTATTCGAAGGCCCCCCCCTGGAAGGCGGACACCGCTGAGTCCAGGTCGGCATGCGCGGTCATAATGATTACCGGCACTTGCGGATGCTCGATTTTGACCTGCGCTAAAAATTTCAGCCCATCGGTGCCCGGCATGCGAATGTCGCAAATCATCACTTGCGGGGTTGTCTCGGCCAAGGCGCCCAGCGCGTCGTCGGCACTGGAAAAACTTTGGTAGGCGATGGCGCTGCGCGCCAGGGCCTTTTCCAGCACCCAGCGGATCGCCTTGTCGTCGTCGATGATCCAGACTGCCATGCTTTAGCCTCCTTGCGCGCCGCTGCTGGTGCTTGCCAGGGCGCGTGCTTGTTCTTGGATGAAAGGGAGCAGCACCGTAAAACAGGTTTGCCCCGGGCGCGAGTCAAACTCGATGCTGCCGCCATGCTGGTGTACGAAGGCTTGCGCCAGTGTCAGGCCAAGCCCGGTGCCTTCGGCGCGTCCGGTGACCAGCGGATAAAATAGATGGTCGCGAATGTCGTCCGGAATGCCAGGGCCGTCATCGATAATCTGTAGTTTCAAGACCAGGGCATGGCGCTTGCGCGCCAGCGTCACTTGGCGCGCTACGCGGGTGCGCAGGGTCAGCGTGCCTTCGCCTTTCATGGCTTGAATCGCGTTTTTGACAATATTCAGTACGACTTGGATCAATTGTTCTTTATCCGCCACCATAGCGGGCAGGCTGACATCGTAGTCGCGGCGGATGCTCAGCCCTTGCGAGTATTCGGCCAGTGCAATGCTGCGCACCCGCTCCAGGACTTCATGGATATTCACTTCGCTCGCAACATGGCGCCGGTGCGGCGCCAGCATGCGATCCACCAAGGACTGCAAGCGTAAGGCTTCTTCCTTGATGACTTCGGTGTATTCCTTGAGCTCGGGCTTGTTCTGCAGCTCGTGTTCCAGCAACTGCGCGGCGCCGCGGATACCGCCGAGCGGGTTTTTGATTTCGTGCGCCAGGTTGCGAATCAGTTCGCGGTTTGCCTGGTGCTGCAGCAGACGGCGCTCTTCGTTGACAATTTTCAGTTGCTGATCCAGCGGCCGCAGTTCGATCAGCGCCAGGCGCGCCTGGACATCGATCGGGGTGACGGTCACCGCGAAATGCAGCAACTGGCCAGAGTGCACCGCCGACAGTTCCAGATCGTGCTCGATATAGCTGGCGTTATGCTCGAGCGCGGTCGCGAGTGCTTGTTGCACCGCTTCGCACGGGGAGATCAGTTCTTGCAAACTGTGGCGCAGTAATTCGCGCTGGCTAAAGCTCAGCTGGCTTTCGCACGCGGGGTTGGCGAAAACCAGCGCGCCATCGCCGTGCACGATCAGTACCGGTGTGTCCAGAAGTTCAAGCCCGGCGTAGCACTGTGTGGTCATGGCAGATCCGCAAGCAAAGGTTGAATACACAGTAAGCAATAAGCAGGCCCGATTTTTTTGGGCTTAGCGCCTATTTAAATTTGAGTATGCACTATTTTGGTGCGTATGGCTGAACGGGACGCGACTGGATGCACCGCTGTTGGGGATTGGCACCAGCAGAGGGCTGGCCGATCATGGCCTGGCGTGTATCACTGGCGGGGAGAGTCAGAAACAGTGCAAGGCAGGATGGCTTTGTGAGTTGGCCGGTTATGCGATTAATGAACCACGCGTAGCGCGTAGCGGGCGCGTATTTTATCGATTGCCCCATCTTGGCGCATGCGTTGCAACAGCTGATTCAAGTGTGTAATCGTGCTGTCGGCGACGGTGGTGTTGCAGGCAAGATAGGTATAATTATCTGTCTTGAACATCAAAACGGGGTAAAACCCGTGGAACTTGCCCTTCTGGATTTCATAGGGGGCGCGATAAATCGACGTGGCCCAGAAATCGATTCGTCCTCCCGCTAGCATGCGGGGATTGGCTTCATCATCCGACTCCATGGCCAAGGTCAGATGATGCGTGCTCAAATATTGCCCTTCGGCACTGCTGCTATAACTGCCAATACGATATGGCGCGACATCCTCCAGACGAGTGATTTTGATTTTTGGGCTCAAGGGTCCCGCATATAAAACCCAAGGATCCGCGGTTAACGGGCCGACCCATTTATATAGGGTTTCGCGCTTGGGGGTGCGCGTAGTCGGGTACACGCAGGTGTTATTGGCTTTCGCCGCGACCGCTAGCGCCGCGGCCCAAGGCCAGAGCTTGATGTGGGCGGGGATCTTAGCGCGCTGAAACAGTGCTTGCGCCAGTTCGGTGGTCAGCCCGCCGACCTGATTGTTCGCCACCATCATGCTTAATGGCGGGTAATAGTCGGTGAGAAGCAGAAATGGGGGAGGCGCTCCCCATGCATGGGGCTGCCAAAGTAACGCTCCTAGAAGCCAACAGGCTGAAAATTTGGCGCGCATCACTGTCCTCACTGGCAAAATAGAGCAATCCAAGCAACCGAGAGCCATATTTTTTATAGCCATTTTTTGCGGTGAGCTACGGCTTATTCCGACTTTTGCCGGCGGGCAATGAAAAAACCCGCAAAGCCTAGAGCCTTGCGGGTTTTCTGGGATCCTCGGACGTCGTGTGACGTCGGCAGGAATTACAGGCTGTAGTACATCGAGAACTCAACCGGATGCGTGGTCATGCGCGTCAGGTTGACTTCTTGCATCTTCAATTCGATGTAAGCGTCGAGCCATTCGTTACTGAATACGCCGCCACGGGTCAGGAACTCGCGGTCGTGATCCAGCGCGTCCAGTGCTTCGTCCAGTGAAGCGCACACCGTCGGAATCAGCTTGTCTTCTTCCGGCGGCAGATCGTACAGGTTTTTGTCAGCCGGGTCGCCAGGATGAATCTTGTTCTGGATACCATCCAGACCGGCCATCATCAGCGCGGAGAACAGCAAGTACGGATTGGCCAACGGATCCGGGAACCGGGTTTCGATCCGGCGCGCCTTCGGGCTCGGTACGTGTGGAATACGAATCGAGGCCGAGCGGTTTTTGGCCGAGTAAGCCAGCTTTACCGGTGCTTCGAAGTGCGGTACCAGACGTTTGTACGAGTTGGTGCCCGGGTTGGCGATGGCGTTGAGCGCCTTGGCGTGCTTGATGATACCGCCAATGTAGTACAGCGCCAGATCGGACAGACCCGCATAGCCGTCGCCGGCGAACAGGTTTTGACCGTCTTTCCAGATCGATTGGTGTACATGCATGCCGGAGCCGTTATCGCCAACGATAGGCTTAGGCATGAAGGTGGCGGTTTTGCCATAGCTGTGGGCTACGTTGTGCACCACATACTTCAGCGTCTGGGTCCAGTCGGCGCGTTGCGTCAGGGTCGAGAAGCGAGTGCCGATTTCATTTTGGCCGCCGGTGGCGACTTCATGGTGATGCACTTCGACCGGCACGCCCAGCTCTTCCAACAGCAGGCACATGGCCGAACGGATATCTTGCGAAGAGTCAACGGGAGGCACGGGGAAATAGCCGCCCTTGATGCCTGGGCGGTGGCCCATGTTGCCGCCTTCGAATTGTTGCGCCGATGCCCAGGCGCCTTCTTCGGATTCAATTTTAACGTGGCAGCCGGACATGTCGGCGCCCCAGGTAACCGAATCAAAAATGAAGAATTCCGGTTCCGGGCCAAAGTAGGCGGTGTCACCGATACCGGTTGCCTTCAAATAGGCTTCGGCGCGCTTGGCGATCGAACGTGGACAGCGGTCATAGCCCTTGCCATCGGCCGGATCGACTACGTCGCAGGTCATGAATACGGTGACTTCGTCAAAGAATGGGTCGACCCGGGCGGAAGCCGGATCCGCCATCAGCAGCATGTCGGACGCCTGAATGCCCTTCCAACCCGCAATCGAAGAGCCGTCAAATGCATGACCATGCTCGAACCAAGCCTGAACATCTTCGGTAACCACGTGTGCCGGAATGGTCACGTGTTGCTCTTTGCCGCGCGTGTCGGTAAAGCGCAGGTCCACGAACTTAACGTCGTTTTCCTGAATCAGTTTCAGTACGTCTGCAACCGCCATGATGATCTCCTAAAAAGGCTACGTGCATCAAAGGTATGCTAAAAAAAACATATTGTGGTGCGTACTACCTAGCATGAAGCGTGCCAGTCCGCTTTGTGACCTTAAGTCATTGTCGCTAAACACTTAAGCCATTTGCATTGCATTAGACTTGCCCTGTTATGGTGCATGCCTGTTGGCGCGGCACCAAAATGGCGCGGCCATGCGCGCGACTATGCCCACCATTTTGGGGCATTATATTCGCTATGTCATATTTTGGTGACCTGTAAACCGCACAAGGATAACAAATGGAACAAGTCCAAGCGATTGTGGCGCTGGCGGCGCAGCGTGGGAGTGAGCTGGCATTGCCCTATACTGGGGCGCTGCTGCCGCAGGAAGCGTTTTATCTGATGGAGCATTCGGTCCAAGTGGTGCTGGTGGATGTGCGCAGCGCCGCCGAGTGGCAGTTTGTTGGCAATGCGCCAAACACCTTGTGTCTTGAATGGCGTAGTTTCCCGGGTATGCAGCTCAACCCGGGCTTTGTTGCCGAATTGCGGCGCAAGGTTGACCCGGATGCGACTCTCATGTTGATGTGCCGTTCAGGCGTGCGTTCGGACGAGGCCGCGCGTGCGGCGCAGCAAGCGGGTTTTTTGCATATTTATAACGTGCTTGAGGGCTTCGAGGGCGAGAAGGATGCTGCGGGGCAGCGTGGCCATATTAATGGTTGGAAGGCGCGAGGATTGCCCTGGGTTCAGGGTTGATGTATTAATGTGTTTTCAGATATTGCGGCAGCATCTCGTTAGTGTGGAGGATGCTGTGCGCCTGCACTTGGATTCTCAGAAAGTTGATCATGACCGAACGTTACGCCGTCATCGGTAACCCCGTGGCGCACAGCCAGTCCCCTTTTATTCATGCCGAGTTTGCCCGGGTTGAAAATCGGACGATCCGTTATGAGCGTTTGCTCGCTGCGCTTGATCGATTTGGCGACGTGGTGAATGCCTTTGTCAAAACCGGAGGTTGCGGGCTGAATGTCACCCTGCCGTTTAAGGGGGAGGCCTACCGCTACGCCACCGAGTTGAGCGCGCGCGCGCGCGCCGCCGAAGCGGTGAATACCCTGACGTTCCGCGATGGTAAAGTCTATGGCGATAATACCGATGGGGTTGGTCTGGTGCGGGATATTGTGGGCAATCTCGATTTCTCCATCGCCGGCAAGCATGTGTTGATTCTCGGTGCCGGCGGCGCGGTGCGTGGAGTCCTTGGGCCGCTACTGGAAGAAAAGCCGGCATCGTTGACCATCGCCAATCGTACCTTGATCAAGGCCGAAGCTCTGGCGCATCACTTCGCCACTTCGGGCTCCTGCAGCGCGGTGAGCTATGAAGCGCTGACGGGTCAGCACTTTGATATTGTGATTAATGGAACCTCGACCAGCTTGAATAACGAGTTGCCGCCGATCCCTCATGGTCTGTTTACCGCGCGTACGCTAGCGTATGACATGGTCTATAGCAGTGGTTTGACCCTGTTCCTGCAGCGAGCTCAGGCGGAAAACGCCGGTATGCTGGCCGATGGTCTGGGTATGTTGGTCGAACAGGCGGCGGAATCTTATTTTATTTGGCATGGCGTCAAGCCGGAGACGCGCTCGGTCACCAATATGCTGAGAGAGTTACTGGCTTGATCATGCGTTTGACGATGAAATTACTGGCGGTCCTGGTGGCCGCCTTTGCCTTGTATAACTTATGGATTTTCGGTCATATCGTTTACTGGCGTACCCATAATCCCGATGCCAGTGCTTTTATGACCGAGCGACTGGCGGTGCTGCAGCAAGACGATCCTGATGCCGAGCTGCGTCAGCACTGGGTGGCGTACGATGCCATTTCTCCAAATCTCAAACGCGCGCTGATTGTCGCCGAGGACGCCCGCTTTGTGGATCATGTCGGGTTTGACTGGGATGGCATGGAGGCGGCGTTCGAAAAGAACATGAAGAAAGGGCGTATCGTGGCCGGTGGGTCGACCATCAGTCAGCAATTGGCCAAGAATCTGTTCCTCTCCGATAAACGCACCCCATGGCGCAAGGGCGAAGAGGCGGTGATTACTGTGATGCTGGAGTCGGTGATGGATAAACGCCGAATTTTCGAGATCTACCTGAATGTGATCGAGTGGGGCAATGGAGTGTTTGGCGCTGACGCGGCGGCGCGCCATTACTTCCATATCAGCGCGGCGCGCCTGAATGTGACTCAGGCGGCCAAGCTGGCGGCCATGGTGCCAAATCCCCGTTATTACGATGACCATCGTAATGCCCCGGGGTTGGGACATAAGACGCGGATTATCGCGCGCCGTATTCCCTATGCAGATCTTCCCGACTAAGGATGTTTAATGCCGTCGATTGCCGAGGCGCTACGCGCCTTTGACTTGCCGCGCATGGAGTTGCGTTTGTTGCTGGCTTGCGTGGATGCCACGCTGACTCATGCCCGTATTGTCGCGGATCCAGAGCGCGAGCTTGATCCGGCGCTATATGCCCGCTTTAGCGCGCTGGCCGAGCGGCGTGTGCAAGGTGAACCCTTGGCCTATTTGCTTGGGCTGCGCGAGTTTTATGGTCGTCCGTTTCATGTGGCGCCTGGTGTGCTGATTCCTCGTCCCGAAACCGAGCATTTGATCGATGCGGCGCTGGAGCGGGTGGGAAAGGGGGGCGCCGATGTATTGGATTTGGGCTCGGGTAGCGGCGCGATTGCCGTGACCCTGGCGCTGGAATGCCCTGCCTGGAGGGTGAGCGCGGTTGATGTCTCGCAGGATGCTTTGCGGGTGGCGCGGCGCAATGCCGGCGATCTAGGCGCCGTGGTGACGTTTCTGCATGGATCTTGGTATGCGGCCTTGCCTGTGACGCGGCAATTCGATCTGATTGTCTCCAATCCGCCCTATATCGCTCGGAATGACCCGCATTTGCAGCAAGGCGATCTGCGCTTTGAACCACGCCAGGCGCTGACCGATGACGGCGATGGCCTGAGTTGCCTACGTGAGATTGTGGCTGGGGCGCGCGCGCATTTACGCGCCACGGGTTGGTTGATGATGGAGCATGGCTACGATCAGGGTGACGCGGTGCGCCAGTTATTGAGGGCGCATGGTATGACCGAGGTGGAAACGCTGGCGGATCTGGCGGGGCACGACCGGGTCACGCTGGGCCGCAGCCCTAAGGGGGGCTAATGAAAAGGCCGGCCCTTGCGGGCCGGCCTTGCTGCGTGCTGAAAGCCTTACTCAGCAGACGGCTTAGTGCTCGTGGCCGTGTTCGCCGTGAGCATGACCGTGCGTGATCTCTTCTTCAGTAGCGGCATGGACTTCGACGATCTTGGCGACAAAGCGGATGCTGGAGCCCGCCAGCGGATGGTTTGCATCCACGACAGCTTGTCCATCGGCAATATCGGTGACGCGGAACAGCAGGACTTCGCCACTTTCCGGATCGTCCGCTTCAAACATCATGCCCACTTCGACATCGGCGGGGAAGACATCCAGCGGTTCACTGCGGACCAGATCCATATCCGGTTCGCCGAATGCATCTTCCGGCGCTAGTTTTACGTCGACCGAATCCCCTACATCTTTGCCATGCAACGCCTCTTCAACCAACGGGAAAATACCGTCATAGCCACCATGCAGATAGCTGATGGGCTCTTCGGTCTTGTCGAGCAGGGTGTTGTCGGTGTCGAACATCTCATAGTGCAGGGTTACGACGGTATTTTTTGCGATTTGCATGAATATTATCCGTGCAGGAAGGGTAAAAAGAATAACAGGGCGTGCCTGCAGTAGCGGCGCGCTGATTGCCGCGCTTGTGGCTATTGTAAACCATTGTCCGTGAGTATGCGGGGAGAGTGCGCGTGGGGGGCGCTTGCGGGCTGATAAATTTTGGGTGTAGCGACTGACTTCATGTCGGGGGCTCTGCGTCATTTTTAATGTTGGCGAATCGATTTAATGTGTTTTGTTTGTTTTGTTTAAACAAAAATAATACTGCCTGGAGAAATTGAGAGCCGTCTGATTCCCATGTCTCAAAAAACCGCTGTTACGCGCGCGGTCTCCGTGTTGTGCCGATATGGCCACAATATATAGCTGGTGCTTAGCCAGTTAGAACGCGCGTATTCCAAGAGAATCGGGCTATCTGAGCCAATCTCGCAGATTGAGTCTTGGCAGGCCTTCAATTTTGTAGCACAATAACAACAAATTCTGATCGAAACTGCGCATTTGGTCGGTTCGAAAACGAGACTGCAGTGGTTTAGACGGCAGTTTTGACTGCATTGCTGCTATGCAGCACGTTGAAGTCGCATTCGTTGTATTTTTGGACGTTTTGCACCCTATGCAGTATTTTTTTTCGTGCTACAATTTGCGCACTGAAGGATTTTCAGCCGTTCCCATCATTATTGATGGCTGCGATTAAACTGACGTCTTGTTCAACTTATCTTCAAAGGTAAAGAAAAAATGAAACAGTCGCTCCTCGTTGCTGCCCTGCTGGCTGTAGCTCTGTCCGCTTGCGGTAAAAAAGACGAAGCTCCTGCTGCTGACGCATCCGCTCCGGCTGCTGCATCCGCTCCTGCTGCTTCTGCTCCGGTTGCTTCGGCTCCGGTTGCATCCGCTCCGGCTGCTTCTGCTCCGGCTGCGGCTTCTGCTGCAAACTAAGCTAGTACTGAGCAGTTATAAAAAACCGGCTACAGCCGGTTTTTTATTTCCTCGAGTTTCAGTTTGCGCTGTGCTTGAGATAAAAAAACCCGCGAATTTCTTCGCGGGTTTTTTTTGTTCTCGGCTTTAAAAATAAAAAGCCACGGGGGTTAATCCGCGGCCTTAATCTTATTGCAGTTCTTGCTGCAGTTTGGTTAATGAGTCATTGGCTAAACGATTGTTGAGCGGTTGACCTTGTTTATCCAGTAGCGAGATCGTAGTGCTGCCTGGAGCGGTTTCCTTGATCAGGATGCGCATGCCGCTGTCGCCCGTTGGCGCGCTGGCGGCTTTGCTGCCCCATAGGCTGGACCAGAATCCCGGGGTTTCAACCTTGTCGACGTCATTCTTGGCCGGATTGACGAAGTAGATGCCTTGCGCGCGATCGCGATCGGTCACCACCAGGCCAATACGATCCAGAGCCAGACCAACGCGACGCCAGGTTCGATCGAAGCTGTCGTTGATGTTCAGGCTGCCTGAGGTGATTGGCGCTGCCTGCGCAACGACCGGCGCCTCGGTTTTCTTGATGGCTGCGCGCGCCTGTTCGGTGCTGGTGCCCAGCCGGGTCATGAAGCGAGCCAGCATTTCGGCTTCCAGAGCCGGATCGGTGGCGCGCGGCTGCCAGCGAGTTTCGGTCTTGCTTTGGTCGGTATACACCTCTTCCATGCCATGATGCGCGAAATAGACTTCGGTTGCGCCGTTCTCGCCCTTTTCCAGGCGGATGCGGAACATGTCGCGCTCCGAGGTTGAGTAGATGGTGTCCAGGCCGACATATTCAATCAGCTTGCGAATGCCATCATTCGGCAACTTGGCGCGGTTTTCCGCCCAGTCGGTTTCCATGATCCCGGAGTCGGGTTCTTCGGACTTGATGGTAAAGCCGCTGTCTTGCCAGAAGGCTTTAAGTAATGGCCACAATTCGGCTTCAGACTTGTTGCCTACCACTAGCCAGCGCTGATTGCCATCACGCACCATTTTGACTTGATCCGTCGGCAGCGAGGCGGTGCTCGCGCTCGCCGCCGCTGTCGCTGTCGCCGCTGGCGTGGCCGCAGGCTGCTGCGCGCTCGCTTGTTTGGCCGACACGACGCCGGAGGCCGGTACGGTGTACTTGTTCTGGGTTTGCGGTGTCGACAGGTCTGGTGGAACTTCGAGCGCAAACGCGGTAGCGTCCGCCTTGCTCGGCGCTACAGACTGAAAATCGGCTTTTTGAGTAAGCGGTTCACTTGAGCTGCAGCCGGCGATCAGGCCGGTTGCCAGCAGAATCGCGGCTGGCGCGGTTCGTTTCATACGTGCTCCCATCTGGGGGTTAGAGTATTTTTGCTTGCTTCATTGCGGCCTCGACCAGCGGTTTGCTGGTGTCGGTCAGGCTCACTAGCGGTAGACGAAGTCCATCCGCGATCAATCCCATGCGCGACAGCGCCCACTTGCTGGCCGCCGGGCTCGGTTCAATAAATAACAACTGGTGCAAATCCTGCAGTTGGGCGTTGAGCTCTTGCGCTTGCCGCGGATTTCCAGCCAGTGCCGCCTGGCACATTTCTGCCATGAGTTTCGGGGCGACATTGGCCGTGACCGAAATTACACCATGCCCACCGCAGAGCATAAAGGCCATGGCGGTACTGTCTTCGCCTGAGTACAACGCAAAGTCCTTGGGTGCGCGCCGTACCAGGTCGCAGGCGCGCGCTATATTGGCGGTAGCGTCTTTGACGCCGACAATATTACCAATTTGCGCGAGGCGAAGTATGGTGTCGTTGCTCAGGTCCGCCACAGTGCGACCGGGGACATTATATAGAATTACCGGGATCTGTACGGCGGCAGCCAGACTCTTGAAGTGGAGATACATTCCTTCTTGGCTTGGCTTGTTGTAATAAGGCGCAACCGATAACAGCATGTCCGCGCCCGCGTCCTGCATCAGACGCGCAAGTTCGATGGCGTGGGCCGTACTGTTGGAGCCCGCGCCCGCGATCACTGGCACGCGTTTGGCTGCTTGCTTGACCACGGCCCGCACCACGGCCAGGTGTTCATCCTGTTCCAGAGTAGCGGATTCGCCCGTGGTGCCGACCGCCACTAATCCCGCGGTTGAGTTTGCGATATGAAATTCAACGAGACGATTTAGCGCCTCGAAATCGATGTGGCCATCCTCCTGCATGGGAGTGACCAGCGCTACCAGACTACCGGTGAGCATAATTCTGCCTATAGTGATCGCATAATGGTGGTGTCCGATTGTAGCGGAATTCTCGTGCGTGGCAAAAGACTGCCTAATCTATCCGGATTTTTGTCCAGATGTGCTAGAATCCCACGTTTTTCCGATACTTAGGGCTACCCGGCTTAAGGATCTCAGCCCGGCTTAAGGATCTCAGCGTGATAAGCACACAGAACATTACAATGCAGTTTGGCGCAAAACCTTTATTTGATAAGGTTTCGGTCAAATTTGGCGAAGGCAACCGTTATGGCCTGATCGGCGCTAACGGTAGCGGCAAATCCACATTCATGAAAATTCTAGGTGGCGATCTGGAACCGAGTGGCGGCGAAGTCGCCATTGAGTCCGGCTTGCGCCTGGGTAAGTTGCGTCAGGATCAGTTTGGTTTTGAAGACCAACGCGTCATTGATGTCGTGTTGATGGGGCACACAGAAATGTGGGCAGCGATGTCTGAACGCGACGCGATTTACGCCAATCTCGAGGCCACCGAGGCCGATTACATGCACGCGGCGGAGCTTGAAGCCAAGTTCGCTGAATTCGATGGTTATACCTCAGAAGCGCGCGCGGGTGAATTGCTGTTTGGCGTGGGTATTCCCGCCGAACTGCATTTCGGACCGATGAGCGAAGTGGCGCCTGGCTTTAAATTGCGCGTGCTGCTGGCGCAGGCCTTGTTCTCCAATCCAGACATCCTGTTGCTGGATGAACCGACCAATAACCTGGATATCAACACCATTCGCTGGCTCGAGCATGTGCTGAATGAGCGCAACTCGACCATGATCATCATTTCGCATGACCGACATTTCTTGAACTCGGTCTGCACCCATATGGCGGATGTGGATTACAACACCATCCGTATCTATCCGGGTAATTATGATGATTATATGATTGCCTCGACCCAGGCGCGCGAACGCACCCTGTCGGCGAATGCCAAGGCCAAGGAACGCATTCAGGAACTGCACGAGTTTGTGGCGCGCTTTTCCGCGAATAAATCCAAGGCTCGTCAGGCCACTTCGCGCCTGAAGCAAGTGGATAAGCTCAAGTCCGAGATGGTTGAAATGAAGCCATCGTCGCGTCAGAGCCCGTTTATCCGGTTTGAAGTCGAAGATAAGATGAAATTGCATCGCCAGGCGGTGGAGATCGCTGGTGTGCGCAAATCATTTGATAAGAAGCTGTTCTCCGACTTGAATCTGATTCTGGAGGCCGGCCAGCGTTTGGCGATCATCGGCCCGAACGGGGCCGGTAAGTCGACGCTGATCAAGTTGTTGGCCAGTGCCTATGATGCCCATCTGAGTGATGTCCGTGCCGACGGCGGTACGATCAAGTGGGCGGAAAAAGCGCAGATCGGCTATTACCCGCAAGATCACGAGAGTGACTTCGATAGTGATCGCTTGCTGAGTGAGTGGATGCGCGATTGGGGTCAGGACGGGGACGACGAACAGGTGATTCGTGGCACGCTCGGACGGCTGCTGTTCTCCGGTGATGATGTGGTCAAGCCGGTCAATGTGCTGTCTGGTGGTGAAAAGGGACGCATGCTCTATGGCAAGTTGATTCTGACCAAACCGAATGTTCTGCTGATGGATGAACCCACCAATCACATGGATATGGAGTCGATTGAGGCGCTGAACATGGCACTCGAAAAGTTCAAGGGAACCTTGATTTTCGTATCGCATGACCGCCAATTTGTCAGTTCGCTGGCAACTCAGGTGCTGGAACTCGATGGCCAGGGGGGGTATCAGTACTATATGGGCGAATACGAAGAGTATTTGTCGAGTCGCGGCCTGGAGTAATCCTGGCGGGTGACCCCTCCAAAAAAGCCACACAGTGTGTGGCTTTTTTCTTGGCTTGTCGGCGTATCTGCCTGAAAAATCAAGTTATGCATTATGGCTTTACCACCGGAATTGCCTGAGCTATAGTCAGCCTAGCGTTTTGTGCGGTGCAGCTACTGCATTGCAACATCGGTCCCGAACCGCTAGAAATAAATCAACAACAAGATGTTATGGGGTGAGCGCCTGCCGTTTGGCGGCGTAGCCGGCAAACAATCGTCAATCAAGGATGAGCCATGAAACTACAAGGGAAAGTATCGATTATTACGGGTGCTGCCAGCGGCATCGGTAAGGCGACCGCGGAAAAATTCGTCAAAGAAGGCGCGATTGTGGCGGTCTGTGATGTCAATCTCGCCGCGTCGCAAGCGGTGGTCTCGGCCCTGATCGCCGCGGGTGGCGAGGCGGTCGCCTACAAGGTTGATGTAACCAATAAGGCTGAGATTGCCGAGATGGTGGCTGATGTGAAGTCACGCTTCGGTCGTGTCGATGTTTTGGTCAATAATGCGGGGATCGTTAAAGACGCGCAACTGGCCAAAATGACCGATGAGCAGTTTGATGATGTGATCGACATTAATCTCAAGGGTGTTTACAACTGCGCGCGCGCGGTGGTCGATACCATGATCGCCCAGGGTTCGGGTGTGATTTTGAACGCATCCTCGGTGGTGGGCCTGTATGGCAACTTTGGTCAGAGTAACTATGCCGCCACCAAATTTGGGGTGATTGGCTTTGTGAAGACTTGGGCCAAGGAGCTGGGCAAGAAGGGGATCCGTGCCAATGCGGTGTGCCCGGGCTTTGTTGCCACGCCAATTCTGAAGGATATGCCGGAGAAGGTGATTCAGGCGATGGAAGATCGTGTGCCGATGAAGCGCCTGGCGCAGCCGGAAGAAATCGCCAACGTCTATGCCTTCCTGGCTTCGGATGAAGCCAGCTACATTAATGGCGCCGCGATTGAAGTGACCGGTGGTTTGACGCTGTAAGTCTGAAACTACGCGCGCGGCAGTATGTTATGTCGCGCGCGTAGGCCTTACTCCGGGGTATTGTCGTCCGGCGCATTGGCCAGCAGCGCTGCTTCGACTTCTCTGCGGTGCAGGTGAGGCGCAAACAGCTCAATGAAGGTGTAGGCAAATCCGCGCAAGTACGCATCTTTGCGAATTCCGATTTTTGTGGTGGATGACTCGAATAAGTGGCTGGCGTCGATAATGGCCAGGCCGCGGTCACGTTCGGGCTCGAACGCCATGTTGGCGATGATGCCAATTCCCAGTCCAAGGGTGACATACGTCTTGATCACGTCGGTATCTATCGCCGTCAGCGCCACGGTGGGTGTGATCCCAAGATTGGCGAACGCTTTATTGATTTTCGAACGGCCGGTAAAGGCAAAGTCGTAGGTGATGATCGGATAGCGCGCGATATCCTGCAGGGTGATTGGCGCTTCGAGATCGAGCAGCGGATGTCCGAGTGGCACCACGACACCGCGGTTCCATTCGTAACAAGGCAGCATCGCCAGCTCTTTAAACAGCGCAATGCCTTCGGTGGCAATCGCCAGATCGGCTTCACCACTGACCACCATGTCGCAAATCTGCGTCGGGCTGCCTTGCTTGAGCGACAGACGCACACCGGGGTAGTGCTGCATAAAGGCCTGGATCGGCCCCGGCAGGGCGTAACGGGCTTGAGTGTGTGTGGTTGCGATGGTGAGCGATCCTTCGGATTCGCGTGAAAACTCATCGCCGACACGTTTCAAATTCTGAGCTTCGCGCAAAATACGCTCAGAAATTTTCAATACTTCTTTCCCCGGGTCGGATACCGCCACCACGCGTTTACCATTGCGGATAAACACCTGAATACCCAGCTCATCTTCCAGCAAGCGAATCTGTTTGCTAATGCCCGGTTGCGAGGTATGCAACTTTTCCGCGGCCTCGGATACATTCAGCCCTTGTTTGGCGACTTCGACCAGATAACGTAACTGCTGAAGCTTCATAGACGCGGATCCTTGGGGTTAAAACTATTAGCGATTAAATACTAACACAATATTCTTTTAGCTCTGGCGTCAGATTAGGTAGCATAGGGGGGACTAATTAGATAATGGGATTGTCATGAGTTTTTCCGATCGACTCGCGGCGACACAAGTTTTGTTAGCGGAAATCGCCCGCGATTATGCCCCCGCCGTGCTGGCCAACAGCCTTGGCGCCGAGGATATGGTGTTGACCGATATGATCAGTAAGGCAGGGCTGCCGATTGGTGTGTTCTGTCTGGATACCGGCCGATTGCATCCCGAGACCTATGATTTGTTGCAGCGAGTGCATATTGATTATCCCGCGCTTGAACTGAAAGTTTACTATCCCGATGCCGCCTCATTGGCCGACTGGGTCAATCAGCGGGGAGTGAATGCCTTTTATGAGAGTGTCGAATTGCGCAAGCAATGCTGTGCTCTGCGTAAAATCGAGCCGTTAGCGCGCGCGCTCAGCGGGCGTAAAGCCTGGCTGACCGGCATGCGCAGCCAGCAGTCGCCCACGCGCAGTAGTCTGGAAATTCGCGCATTTGACGATGACCATCAGTTGATGAAGTTCAATCCGTTGCTGGATTGGACTGAGGCGGATGTTTGGCAATACTTGCGCGACAATGCCGTGCCTTACAATACCCTGCATGACCAACATTACCCCTCTATCGGCTGCGCGCCGTGCACGCGCGCGATTTCCGCTGGCGAAGATGTACGCGCTGGGCGCTGGTGGTGGGAAAATCCAGAAACTAAAGAGTGCGGACTGCATGTCCGCAGCCAGCAGGGTTGAGCATGTATCGTTATAACGAAATCGACAGTCGTATCGTAGCGCAGCGCGTGGCGCAATTTCGCGACCAAACCCAACGCTTTCTTGCCGGAGAGTTGAGCGAGGATGAGTTTCGCCCGCTGCGCCTGATGAATGGTTTGTACGTGCAGCGTCACGCGCCGATGCTGCGCGTCGCCGTGCCTTATGGTGTGTTGTCCAGTGTACAACTGCGTAAGCTGGCGGAAATCGCACGGCGTTACGATCGGGGTTATGGGCACTTCACCACGCGGCAGAATATTCAGTTCAACTGGATTCCACTCGAGCAGGCGCCCGATGTGCTGGCTGATTTGGCCACAGTGGAAATGCATGCGATTCAGACGTCGGGAAACTGCGTGCGTAATACCACCACCGATGCGTTTGCCGGGGTCGCCGCCGATGAAATCGTTGATCCGCGGCCGTGGTGCGAAATTATTCGTCAGTGGAGCACGCTGCACCCGGAGTTTGCCTTCTTGCCGCGCAAATTCAAAATCGCGGTGTCCGGCAGTGTCGAAGACCGCGCCGCCACCCTGGTGCACGATGTGGGCTTGAATGCCTGTCTGAACGAGCTGGGCGAGGTGGGATTCCGCGTCTCGATTGGCGGTGGACTGGGGCGCACGCCGATCTTGGGCGATGTCATCAAACCGTTTTTGCCGGCGCACCACTTGCTGACCTATCTGGATGCGGTATTGCGTGTGTATAACCGCTTTGGCCGGCGCGACAATAAATACAAGGCGCGCATCAAGATCCTGGTGAAGGCGATGACCCCCGCCGCTTTTGCCGCCAAGGTCGAAGATGAATGGCTGCACTTGAAGGATGGCGCGGCCACGTTGCGCGACGCGGATGTGGCGCACTACGCCGCGTTTTTTAGCGATCCTGAATTCAGCTCTGTCGATAGCACCGAGTTTCACGCGCACATTGCCGCCGAGCCCGCGTTCGCGCGTTGGGTCGAGCGCAATACCCGCGCTGAGCGCCAAAGCGGCTATCGCTCAGTGATCTTGTCGTTGAAAAAGACCGGTGTGCCTCCTGGCGATATCGATGCAGCGCAAATGGAACACGTGGCCGATTGGGTTGATCGTTATGCTTTCGGCGAAACGCGCGTGGCGCATGAACAGAACCTGATTCTACCGAACATCCGCGAAAGCGATCTGCATGAGCTGTGGGCGCTGGCGCGCGAGCAAGGCTTTGCGACGCCGAATATTGGCTTGTTGACCGATATTATCTGCTGCCCGGGGGGTGACTTCTGCGCCTTGGCCAATGCCAAGTCGATTCCGGTTGCCGAAGCGATTCAACAGCGATTTGATGATCTGGACTATCTGCACGATCTGGGGCCGATTCAGCTCAATATGTCAGGCTGCATGAACGCTTGTGGTCATCATCATATCGGGCATATCGGCATCCTGGGCGTGGATAAGAACGGCGAGGAATGGTATCAGGTGTTGCTTGGCGGCAGTCAGGGCGCCGATGCCGCGATCGGCAAGGTCATCGGTCCGTCGTTTGCACGCGCGCGCATGCCGGAGGTGATTGAACGGGTGCTGGATGTTTACGTGGCTGAGCGACTAACGCAAGAAACGTTTTTGGAAACGGTTAAACGGATTGGCATTGAGCCTTTCAAGGAGCGGGTCTATGCAAAACATCATTAAAGATGGATTGGTGTTTGCCGACGACTGGCAAGTGCTGCGTCCGGATGCCGCTGGCCTGCTACCCGAGGTGGATGCCAGCGCGGCGGTAATTGTGCCTTGGGCCCACTGGCGGCTAGAGGTTGAGAGTTGGCGGCAACGCCGCTCTCCGGTCGCGGTGTGGCTTGCGCCTTCGGACGAACCGCTTGAACTGCTGCCCTATCTCAATTTGTTTACACTTGTTGCCATTGATTTCCCCAGCTTTACCGATGGCCGGGGCTATAGCCTGGCTCGCTTGTTGCGTGAACGATACAACTATGCTGGCGAGTTACGTGCCTTGGGTGATGTATGGCAAGACCAGTTACAAGCCTTGTGGCAGGTGGGCTTCGATAGCTTCGAAATCAAGCAGGGCAAGCCTTTGGAAGCAAGTGTGCGTGGGCTTGGCAGCTTTTCAGAGCACTATCAGAGCAATGCGCGCCAGCCATTACCACTGTTCCGTAGAAGCATCACTTAAGCGTGATTTGTTGTATTATTGTTACAATAAAGGCATAAATGGCCTCGGGAGTGTGTGTTTTTCCGCGACAGCTTGGCATTTTTGCAGCAGTCGTAGTGTTGACATGCGGATGCCTGATTCCTATAGTGCCGATTAACTGCATAAACACAGCTGCTAGCGTTTAGAACCCTGATGTTTGCAGTAAGCTTATTTTCTGTATCTCTGCGCTAGCCGCATAGGTCCGTAAATTAGATAAGAAAGAGGGAATAACATGACCAAACAGCTGAAACTGAGTGCTATCGTAGCCGCTCTGCTGGTTTCCGCATCCGCATTCGCCGCAAAACCGGGCTATGTGGCTGATCAGTCCACCGACGCAGTGACCCGTAATAGCTATAACGAGTGCTGGAAGACCACCTACTTCAACAAAGACACCGAAGGCCTGGTTGAATGTGGCGATAAGGCCGCTGCCGTTGCTGCCGCTCCTGCCGCCGCTCCTGCCGCTCCTGTTGTCGTTGAAGAAAAGGTAACGCTGTCGGCTAAGGTGTTGTTTGCCTTCGACAAGGCTGTTCTGCGTACCGAAGCTCAATCGGTTCTGGATCCGCTGGTTGCCCGTCTGAAGGGTGACTCCCATCTGAAGAGCGTGGAAATCAACGGTTATACCGACTTCATGGGCAAGGAAAAGTACAACCTGGTTCTGTCGCAAAAGCGTGCTGATGCGGTTAAAGACTATTTCGTAGCCGGTGGTGTGCCTGCCGATAAGGTGATGACCGAAGGTCACGGTGCAGAAGGCGCGACCATGACGGAAGAGTGCAAATCTCAGTTCAAGACCAAAAAGCAACGCGCTGCTCTGAAGAGCTGCCTGGAGCCGGATCGTCGTGTTGAGCTGTTGATCGACACTTATCAACAGACCACTAAGTAATTAGGTCGTTGACAGTTAAAAGCCCCGCCCTATGGCGGGGCTTTTTCGTTTCTGGCGTCAAGAACCGACAGGCGCCTAGACGCTTGGCGCCTTGCGCGGCTACAATCGGAAGTTTCCCGCACGTATAAGCAGAGCCGCACATGCAGGTATTTTTCGGCGACCCTCGTCGTTTTGGCTTATCCCCGTGCGCGTTGACCATCGGCAATTTCGACGGCGTGCATCTTGGGCATCAAAGAATGTTGGCGCGTTTGCGCGGCGAGGCCGATGCGCGTCGTCTGCCGACCGGCCTGTTGACCTTTGAGCCCCATCCGCGCGAGTTTTTTGCCCGTGGCGCGCCAACGGCGCGCCTTTCGACATTACGCGATAAAATCACCTTCTTGCGGCAGTCCGGCTGGGTGGACTATGTTTTCGTCTACCGTTTTAATCATGGTTTTTCACGCATGTCGGCCGATGTGTTTATCCGCGAGATACTGGCTCAAGAGCTAAAAACGCGCTATTTGCTGATTGGCGATGATTTTCAGTTCGGCGCCGATCGCAAGGGCGACTTTTCCCTATTGGCGTCACAGCCCGATTTTGTTACCGAGGCCATGCCCGCTGTGCTGGTTGAAGGTGAACGCGCATCCAGTTCCCTGGTGCGCCAGCGTCTGGCGCGCGGCGATATGATGGCGGCGCAGACTTTGTTGGGGCGCGAGTACCAACTGTCCGGTCGCGTGGTTCATGGTCAGAAACTGGGGCGCACCATTGGTTTTCCGACCGCCAACGTTCATCTTCCTCATCGCTATCCGGCGCTTGAAGGGGTGTTTGTGGTTGAGGTGGACACCGAGGAAGGACGCATCGGCGGCGTGGCCAGTCTGGGCAAGAATCCCACAGTGAGCCGTACCCAGGACTATAAACTGGAAGTTCACCTGTTCAATTTTTCCGGCGATCTGTATGGTCGACGTATTGTCGTAAGATTTTTGAAAAAGCTGCGCGATGAAGCGCGCTATGATGACCTATCCGCACTGGTGGCTCAGATTGAACTGGACGCCATGAGTGCCAAAACTTATTTGATCAGTTTGCAACGAGAACAGGCATGAGCATCGACTATCGTAAGACCGTAAACCTTTTGGATACTCCGTTTGCCATGCGTGGTGACCTGGCGCGTCGCGAACCCGTCTGGGTCAAGCGTTGGCAAGAGCAGAAACGCTATGAAAAACTGCGCGCGCTGTCCGCGGGCCGGCCCAAGTTTATTCTGCATGACGGCCCGCCCTATGCTAATGGCGATATCCACATCGGCCATGCGATGAATAAGGTGCTGAAGGATATTATCCTGCGCTCCAAAACACTATCCGGCTTCGACGCGCCCTATGTCCCTGGTTGGGACTGCCATGGGCTGCCGATCGAGCTGATGGTGGAAAAATTGCACGGCAAGTCGATTCCCGCATCCAAGTTCCGTGAACTGTGCCGCGAATACGCCAAGGAACAAATTGCGCGTCAGAAAAAGGATTTCATCCGCCTCGGGGTTCTGGGTGATTGGGAGAATCCCTATCTGACCATGGACTTCAAAACTGAAGCCGACATTGTGCGCACCCTGGGTAAAATTAACGAGAACGGGTTCCTGTTCAAGGGCGAGAAGCCGGTGCACTGGTGCATCGAGTGTGGCTCGGCGCTGGCCGAGGCCGAAGTCGAATACGAAGATCGCGATTCTCCGGCGATCGATGTCGGTTTCACTGTGCTGGATAACGCGCGTCTGCAGAGCGCATTCTCCCTGGCCAGCGAGCCCTCAGATGTACGCGCGGTGATCTGGACCACCACGCCGTGGACCTTGCCGGCCAACCAGGCGGTGGCGCTGAACGCCAGTCTGGTTTACCAACTGCTGGATACGCCGAGCGGAAAACTGATTATCGCTAAAGATCTGGTGGCCAACGCGATGGAACGCTATGGCATCACCCGTTTCAGTGTGCTGGGCGAAGCCGAGGGCGCCAGTCTGGATCGTATCGCCTTGCAACACCCATTCTATGCGAAGAGTGTGCCGGTGATTCTCGGCGACCACGTGACGCTGGAAGCGGGTACCGGCTTGGTGCACACCGCGCCGGCGCATGGCCTGGAGGATTACCAGGCGGGTCTGCGTTACAACCTGCCGGTGGAAAATCCGGTGGGCGACGATGGTCGTTACAAGTCGACGGTTGAGCTGTTTGCCGGACTCTCGGTATGGGAAGTCAATGCCAAGATGTTCGAAGTGTTGACCGCGAATGGCGCGCTATTGCATCGCACCAAGTTGAATCACAGCTACCCGCATTGCTGGCGCCATAAAACGCCGATTATCTTCCGCTCTACCGCCCAGTGGTTTATCGGCATGGATCGCGAGGTGCCTGGCGGTGAAACCCTGCGCACTCGCGCGCGACACGCGGTTGACGCCACCGAGTTTTTCCCGGCCTGGGGACGCGCGCGCCTGGAGGCCATGATGGGCAATCGTCCCGACTGGTGCGTCTCGCGTCAGCGTAGCTGGGGCGTGCCGATGACCTTCTTCGTCCACAAGGAAACCGGTGAGTTGCACCCACGCTCATCGCAATTACTGGAAGAGGTCGCGCTGCGTATCGAGCAGCAGGGGATCGAGGCCTGGTTTAGTCTGGATGCCGCCACGCTGTTGGGCGAAGACGCGCAACACTACAAAAAACTGACCGATACTCTGGATGTTTGGTTCGACTCGGGCTCGACCCATTTCTCCGTGCTCAAGCAACGCAAGGAGCTGGCCTGGCCCGCCGACCTGTACCTTGAAGGTTCGGATCAGCATCGCGGCTGGTTCCAGTCGTCACTGTTGACCGGTTGCGCCACCATTGGGCGCGCGCCATACAAACAGCTGTTGACCCATGGTTTCGTGGTCGATGGCGATGGGCGCAAAATGTCGAAGTCCAAGGGCAATGTGGTTGCGCCGCAAAAGGTGAACGACACCTTGGGCGCCGATATTCTGCGCCTGTGGGTGGCCTCGACCGATTACTCCGGCGACTTGGCTATCTCGGATGAAATTCTCAAACGCGTGACAGAAAGCTACCGTCGTTTGCGTAACACCTTGCGCTTTCTGTTGGCCAATCTGTCTGACTATGACCCGCTCGAGCACGCGGTGCCGTTTGCCGAATTGCTGGATATTGACCGCTATGCTCTGGTGCTGGCCAAGCAATTGCAGGATCGCGTGGCCGGCGAGCATTATGTGCGCTATGCCTTCCATCAAGCCATGCAAGATATCGTTGGCTATTGCAGCGAAGACTTGGGCGCGTTCTATCTCGATGTATTGAAAGACCGGCTGTACACCACGGCGGCGGATTCGCGAGCGCGCCGTTCGGCGCAAACCGCCCTATATCACATTACCCGTTCTTTGCTGCTGCAACTGGCGCCGGTGTTGTGCTTTACCGCGGATGAAGCCTGGGAAGTTTTTGCCAAGAGCGAAGAAGAGTCGGCCTTGTTCCATACCTGGCACGAGTTCCCGGTGCCGGATGTCGCCACCGAAGAGGCGCTATGCGCCAAGTGGGGCGCCATTCGCAACCTGCGCGCAGAAGTGAATAAGGAAATCGAGCTGCTGCGCGCGTCGGACAAGCTCGGCTCTTCGCTGCAGGCTGAAGTGACCATTGAGGCCGATGCCACGCTGTTGCCAATGCTCGCGAGCCTGGGCGCTGACTTGAAGTTTGTGCTGATTGTGTCGCAGGTTGATTTGGTCGAGGGCAACGCCACGCGCATCCAAGTGCGCGCCAGCGCTCATGGCAAGTGCGAGCGCTGCTGGCACTATCGCGCCGATGTCGGCCAGCATGCGCATCACCCCACACTGTGCGCGCGCTGTGTGGAAAACCTGGATGGCCACGGCGAGGTGCGCCGTCATGCGTGAGGGGCGTCGTAGTTGGCCTTGGTTTGTGCTGGCGTTGTTGATTATCGTCGCCGACCAGATGGCGAAATGGTATTTCAATAGCCGCTACCAATATGACGAAGTGCGCAGCGTGATTCCGGGCTTGCTCAGCTTCACGCTGCGCTACAACCCTGGCGCGGCGTTCAACTTTTTGGCCGATGCCGGTGGTTGGCAAAAACATGTGTTTACCTTGCTGGCGTTTCTGGTGTCGGGCTGGTTGGGCTGGAATATTGTCAAGGGCCGCTTCTCCTGTCTGATGAATTGGGCGGGCGCCTTCATCATCGGCGGCGCGCTTGGCAATGTGGTTGATCGCTTGGTGTATGGGCATGTCGTGGATTTCATCGTGTTCTACTACCATGACTGGTACTATCCGGCGTTCAATCTGGCCGACTCGTTTATCTGCAGCGGCGCGTTCTTGATGGTGCTCGATAGCTTGAAGAAACCCAAGAACGTCAGATAGCGCGAGGTCTGTTGGACTTTTGGACTTCAAAGCCCAACAGGCCGCTAGCAGACTGCGAGGGCTTCCGACCCGCGCGGCACGGCATCTACACCCATGGGTTGTTGAGGATGATGAGCATGACCAAAACCATTATGTTGGCCAATCCACGCGGCTTCTGCGCTGGCGTAGACCGGGCGATTGCCATTGTGGAGCGGGCGCTGGAGCGTTTCGGCGCACCGATCTATGTGCGCCACGAAGTGGTGCACAATCGGTTTGTTGTGGATGAACTCGCCGCCAAGGGCGCGGTGTTTATCGAGGACCTGAGCGATGTGCCCGCGGGCGCGACCCTGATCTATTCGGCGCACGGCGTTCCGCTGTCGGTGCGCGAACAGGCCGCCGAGCGAGGCTTGAACGTGTTTGACGCGACCTGCCCGCTGGTGACCAAGGTGCATATCGAAGTCAAACGCATGCACCAGGCCGATATGGATATCGTCATGATCGGCCATGCCGGTCACCCCGAAGTCGAGGGGACGATGGGGCAGGTCGCCGACCATATGTATCTGGTCGAGTCGGTCGACGATGTCGCCCGTCTCGAAGTTGCGCGTCCACATGCCTTGGCGTTTGTCTCGCAAACCACGTTGTCCGTGGATGAAACCCGCGAGATTATCACCGCGTTGCAGCAACGTTTCCCGTCGATTGCCAGTCCGAAAAAAGACGATATCTGTTATGCGACGCAAAACCGCCAGGATGCGGTCAAGACACTGGCCGCGGCCTGTGATCTGGTGATCGTGGTGGGCTCGCCCAATAGTTCCAACTCCAACCGTCTGCGTGAAGTGGCCGCCCTGAAGGGGGTGGATGCCTACATGGTGGACAATGCCGCGCAGTTGCAACTCGCCTGGTTCGCCGGCAAACAAGTGATTGGCGTGACCGCGGGCGCGTCGGCGCCCGAGGTGTTGGTGCAGGCGGTGATCAGTCGAATTGGCGAGCTTGGCGCCGCCACGATTCGCGAACTGCCCGGTGTGGAAGAACACACCACCTTTGCCTTGCCTCCCGGCTTACGTGAGTCCAACGCTTGATGTCGAGTCTCGAATCCCCTGTTGTTTCGGCCCGGCTCGAAGTGGTGTTTCGGCGCGCGACCCCTTACGAATTTGCCTCGGTAGTGCGTTTGTACGACGAGGGGGGCTATAACGGACGCTACCAGGCCGCGGATTTTCTGTTGCTGGCCATGATGGGAGACGAGGCCATCGGCGTGGTGCGCCTGGTTGAAGAGAGTCAGCTCTCGCTGTTGCGCGGTCTGTATATCTCCAAGGCATGGCGCGGTCGCGGCATCGGTCTGGGCTTACTGCAAGCCGCCAGCCGTCATCTGCCGCCACGCAGTTACTGCGTGACGCATAGCGCGCTGTTGGCGTTCTTTGGCAAAATTGGTTTTGTCCCCTGTAGCGATGAAGATGCGCCGGTCTATCTGCAGGAGCGTCGGCGTCGTTACGGCTGGACCGGCAAGACCTACCATATTATGGCGCGGCCGTAAGTGTTGGTGGTGAGCAGCGCGAACCCACAATACTGTGGGCATCCTGAAAATTTCTGCACGTTTTGTCTGTCCACCATGCCGTTTAGCATCCATTGACGTCCGCCCTATTGAAATCGCCCCGAGCGCCCTAACGTTTGCTCTATCGTTGACCAACACTGTATAGAGCACTTATGAGCGCACAGAAAGAAACCCTGGGCTTTCAGACTGAAGTCAAACAGCTCCTGCACCTGATGATCCATTCCTTGTATTCCAACAAGGAAATTTTCTTACGCGAATTGATTTCCAATGCCTCGGATGCCGCTGACAAGCTGCGTTTCGAAGCGATGAGCACCCCCGCATTGCTGGAAGACGATGCCGAACTGAAAATTCGCGTTAGCTTCGACGCCGCGGCTCGCACCCTGACCATTCGCGACAACGGCATTGGCATGAGTCGGGCCGAGGTGATTGAGAATATCGGTACCATTGCCAAGTCGGGCACGCGCAGCTTTTTCGACTCGCTGACTGGCGACGCGCAAAAAGACGCCAATCTGATTGGTCAGTTCGGTGTGGGCTTTTACTCGGCGTTTATCGTTGCCGACAAAGTGACCCTGACCACCCGCCGCGCGGGTAGCGCACAGGGTGAAGGTGTGCGCTGGGAGTCGCTGGGACATGGCGACTACACGCTGGAAACCGTTGAGCAGGCCGCGCGCGGCACCGAAGTGGTGTTGCACCTGAAAGAAGCGGAAGAGGAGTTCCTCAACGACTGGCGTTTACGTCAGATTATCCGTACTTACTCGGATCACATCTCGTTGCCGATCGAAATGCAGGCGCAACCGACGCGCGATGAAGAAGGCAAGGAAGTGGTCAGTGATGAGTTTGAGGCGGTCAACCAGGCCTCAGCCTTGTGGACGCGTTCCAAGAACGAGATCAGCGACGAGCAATACCAGGAGTTCTACAAGCATGTGGCGCACGATTTTACCGATCCGCTGGCCTGGAGCCATGCGCGCGTCGAGGGTCGTCAGGAATATACCGAGCTGTTGTATATCCCGGCGCGCGCGCCATTCGACATGTATGACCGTGAGCGCAAACAAGGGGTAAAGCTGTATGTGCGCCGTGTGTTCATCATGGAAGACACTGAAAAGCTGATGCCGAATTACCTGCGCTTTGTGCGCGGGGTGGTCGATTCCAGTGATTTGCCGCTTAACGTCTCGCGTGAAATTTTGCAGCAGTCGAAAGATATCGATGCGATTCGCGCCGGTTGCGTCAAAAAAGTCCTGAGTCTGTTGGAAGACCTGGCGGAGAATCAGCAAGAGAAATACACCACCTTCTGGGATGCCTTCGGTCAAGTGCTGAAAGAGGGCGCGGGCGAAGACTTTGCCAATAAAGACCGCATCGCCAAATTGCTGCGCTTTAACTCGACCGCGAGCGTGGGCGACGCCGCCGACGTGTCGTTGACTGATTATCTGGCGCGTATGAAGCCCGGTCAGGACAAGATCTACTTTATTACCGCCGAGACCCCGGCTGCGGCGCGCAATAGCCCGCACTTGGAAGTGTTCAAGAAAAAGGGCGTGGAAGTCCTGTTGTTGACCGATCGGGTCGACGAATGGGTGACCACCAGTCTGAATGAGTTCGACGGCAAGGCCTTGCAGTCGGTGGCCAAGGGTGAGCTGGATCTGGGCGCGCTGGAAGACGACGCTGACAAACAGGCACAACAGCAAGCTGAAGAAGCCGCCAAGCCGGTCATCGAGCGCATCAGCGCGGCCTTGGCCGACAAGGTCAAGCAAGTGCGCGCCACCTCGCGTTTGACCGAAAGCCCGGCGTGCCTGGTGGTGGGCGAACATGATATGAGCGCCAATCTGGAACGGCTGTTGAAGTCGGTGGGGCAGAATGTGGATGCGGTGAAACCGATTCTGGAAATTAATCCGGATCATGTACTGCTCAAGCGCCTGGCCGAAGAACAGGATGAAGACCGCGCGGCGGACTTGTCGCATGTCTTGTACGACCAAGCCCTGCTGGCCGAAGGGGGCAAGCTGGACGATCCGGCAACCTTCGTGAAGCGGATTAATCGCTTGCTGCTGGAACTGTCCGCCTAAGTTTCGATCGTACTGAACCCAAAGCGGGGCCGTGCGCTAGTGCGCGGCCCCGCTTTGTTTTGACGGGCTTAAAAACTGAGAACCTTGTCGGCATCTAGCGTCAGTTGCGCCAACTCGGGCATGGTGCCGATCCGCACTCCGGGCAGCAGTTGCGCGGCGCTGATGCCGCGCGCGTCTAGGCAGGTGCGACAGCCCGCGACATGCGCGCCCTGGGCGATTAATTCTTCCAACATTTGCCCAAGAGGGAGACCGGCGGCGACCTGCTGACCGTTTAACGCGCAGCCCACGGCGTCGGATACCAGAAACAGGGTGATTTGCACCGTGGGGTCGGCGACGAGCGCGCTGGCCAGGCGTAGCGCGGTCAAGATGCGCTCGCTACCGTAAGCCGGGGCATTCAGGATAAACAGGATGGTTTGCATTGACCTCTTCCTCCAGAATTAAGCCATTCATGAATATATACTACACCGTTAAACGAGCAGTGAGCCCTAGCGCCGAGACGCGCAGTTGTTTCTCAACCCATTGATTTAAGGAAGCGACCATGGAATATCGCCAGCTTGGCCACAGTGATCTTAACGTCAGCGTCATTGCGCTGGGAACCATGACCTGGGGCGAACAGAATAGCGAACGAGAGGCGCATGACCAGATCGATTTTGCGCTGGAGCGCGGAGTCAATCTGATCGACGCCGCTGAAATGTATCCGGTTCCGCCTAAACCTGAAACCCAGGGGCGGACTGAAAGCTATATCGGTAGCTGGCTGGCGGCGCGCGGCGGTCGTGACCGCATTATCCTGGCCAGTAAGGCGGCGGGGCCGGCGTCCGACCCCAAGCGTCCAGGCCATATTCGCGATGGTAAGCCGCACTTTGACCGTAAGAACCTGACTGCCGCGCTGGAGGATAGCCTGCGCCGTCTGCGCACCGATTACCTCGATCTGTACCAGTTGCACTGGCCGGATCGCAATGCCAATTACTTTGGTCAACTGGGCTATCGCTGGCAGGACGACGCTCCGGGCAGTACGCCGATCGAAGAGACGCTGCGCGTGCTCGACGACTTTGTGCGCGCGGGGAAGATCCGCACCATCGGGGTGTCCAACGAAACCCCCTGGGGCGTGGCGCAATTCCTGCTCAAGGCAGAGCAGATGGGGTTGCCGCGGATTGTTGGAATTCAGAACCCGTACAATTTACTCAATCGTGTCTACGAAATCGCGCTGGCCGAATTCAGCCAGCGCGAAGGCGTCGGCCTGTTGGCGTACTCGCCACTGGCCTTCGGCGCATTGAGTGGCAAGTATTTGAACGGAGCACAGCCCAGTGGCGCGCGCCTGACGCTGTTCGACCGCTTTACCCGTTATAGCAATCCACAAGTCGATAGCGCATGCGCTGCTTACGTCGGGCTGGCGCGCAGTCATGGTTTGTCTCCGGCGCAGATGGCGCTGGCCTATGTCAACTCGCGTCCATTCGTCACCAGTAACATTATCGGTGCGACATCGCTGGAACAGTTGCGTGAAAATCTGGCAAGCCTCGAACTGCAGTTGGACGACGAGGTGTTGGCCGGCATCGAAGCGATCCATACTCGTCAGCCGAGTCCCGCGCCGTAAGCGTTCGCCAGCGCGCGGGCCGCATGACGCCGCTACGGGGGGCTTAGAGCCGCTCGGGTTCCATGAGTGTCTGCCCGATGTCCTGGGCATCCGCGCTACTGAGGGTGCGCTCGATTTGACTCAGGTCGATGAACCGGCCATCCGGCATCTTGACCCGGTGCGCGCTGTTGTTCTGCGCGCCAACATCACGCCATCCGCCTCTTGCCAGATCTGCAGGTTTTCATATTTGCCCAGGGCGGTATAAATACCTGTCGGTTTATGGTCAAGGCCGCTCACGCGCAGAATCTTCGGTGCTTTGTCGCTGCCGAAGGCCTGTGAGTAAAAGTAGGCTTCGTCGCCCTTCTGAACAATCAGGCGCGCGTCTTTCAGCTTGCGCGATTGGCTCGGAGAGCGCGCCGCTCTCCAGGTCGATTTCCTGGAAAATGTGGTCTGCGCTCAGCAACTGAATTCGTCCCGCTCGGCTGCGGTTGGCCACTTGAATGCTGCAGCTACCCCAGCGCAACGTCAGACCGGTCTCTTTGAGCGTGACTTCGATCTCGGCGGTGGTTTCTTGGGTTTGCAGTCGCCACATGGTTTGATACGGCTCGGCTGCATCCGACGTCAGGCTGAGTTGCGCGTGGGGTTGCCATAACACGGTGTACTCGTCGGCGGCGCCCAGCAGTGCGTAACGCATTGGCGTAGAGCCGAAACGGGTATAGGGGATTGCCTGGCGTGAACTGCTGAGGCAGCAGCACGGTGCGCGCGCGCATCCTGCGGCGGGGCAAACGGGGTGGTAAAGAATTCGAAATCGAGGAGGGTGAGTGCATATTCAAACCTAACCGCGGGGCGGCCCGCCGCGAGGTTTGTTGGTTGGAGAACCAGCGGATTATCGCCTGCATCGCGAACGCGCTATTGAGCCCGTCGATCACCGCGCTGTCAGTGACGGACGTATCCGCATCCAACGCCGTCCGGCCCTGGCGCAAGGCTAGACGCTGGCGCGCGAAAAAAACGCGCGCGCGTTCCAGTACCGGATCGTCGAAAGTCAGTTGAAGTTGTTCCTTGGGGCGTTGACGGTTAATAAAGCACAGACGGCTGCGCTGTTGCGGCGCCAGTGGATCCTCCTCCAGTGTATGTCACAGCGCTAGCCAGTCGGTCGGGTGTGTTTGGTCGACGAGCAGGCGACCAACGCTATGCTCCAGCGCCTCGACCATGTGCTGTGCCTGATGAGCTTGGTCGGTAATTGCTAGATTGTGCTCGCCGGCGGCTGTCGGCAGCTCTGGGTGATCCGCGCCACGCTTTGCGTGGCGACTTGCAAAACGTCGATCATTTAGCTGGAAATAAATCCATCCTTCGGGGGCAAAGCGCGTGTCGGGGTGTGGTCATGGATGGAAAGAAGGGGCGGAAAGGAACGAGCGTCGGCATTTGGCATCGGTGGACTCCTCAGTGGAGATGCGGAGCAACAACGTAACAAATTCAGAATTTATTGTAAATATTTATGCGTTGTAGTTTAAATAAATAATTTAAAACAATGGCGAATTGACACGCTTGCGCGCTGTGGGTGAACGGAGAGAGAGAAGTGCCGGCCGGTCGGGTTCGGCCAGCCGGTAAGGGCGCTAGCTCTGTGGCGGCAGCGTATCGATGAACGACGGCCGCGCTTCAAGCTTGGTTTGCAGGTTCTTGAGATTGGGGTAACTTTCGCCCCATTCTATTGCCGGAAAGCGGAAATCCAGATAGCCCAGACAGCAGCCGACGGCAATGTCGGCCAAGCTATAGGCTTCAGCATGGCACCAGGCGCGTTCGCCCAGATCGTGCGACATCGCCGCCAGGCCGCGATCGATTTTTTCGCGCTGGCGCGTGATCCATTCCGGGCTTTGCTGCTTGGCCGGACGTTTCTGCTCCAGCACGATCGCTACCGCCGCGTCGATCATGCCATCGGCCAGAGCTTCCCAGCGCCGTGTCAGAATTAGCTGTCGGTTGCCTTCCGGCAATAGGCGCGATACCGGCGAAACATTATCGAGGTATTCAACAATCACTCGTGAATCAAACAGGGCCATACCGTCATCGAGTTCAAGTACCGGCACTTTGCCCAGTGGATTGTATTTTGTAATCAGAGAATTCGGGTCCCATGGCGTATCGACCTCAATGGGACAGTCTATTTTCTTTTCAGCCAAAACAATGCGCACTTTGCGCGCATAAGGACTGGTAAGCGAAGCGATCAATTTCATGATGTTCAAGCTGAGTGAATTAACCCCGCGGTCGGCTGACCCAAGGCATACCTGTTCACTTTAGCCCAATGGCGCGCCAACGGAAAGATGCTTAGTAAACTTCCAGCGTACCGCTGACCTGAACTTGCAACTGAGATTCTCCCGCTTGCCAGTCTGGCGTTGTGACCGCCACCGGTGAGCTGACGCTGCGATTGGCCATCATCGCCATCATCGGTCTCATGCCTGCGCTACTGTTGGCGATGGTCAGCGCCTTGACCTTAACCTGGTGGCGGCCCAATGCTTGCGCCGTCACTTGCGCGGTCTGCTGCAGTTGTTGAATCGCGGCGGGCAGCATCTGCTGCTGCGCGCGTTTTCTAGTTTCTTCCGAAACACTAAACGTCACATTGGCCAAGAGCATTGATTGCTGTAATTGCGCCACCAACTGGGCGCTCTGAATCAAGTCGGTACTTTTCAGCCTAACTTCCACCCGACCGCGCCAGCCGCTGATTTTTCCGTCCTTGTCATACTCCGGCCAGCTCGAATACGCACCACTTTGCACCGTGACATGCTCAAACTGGCGCGCGCTGGCCAAGGCCTGATTGCTGGCGCGATTGAGCCCATCGGCCAATTGCGCCGGTTGCGCTTGCTGCTGTTCCAGATACAGAGTGGCGTCCAGCTGATCGTTGGCGACTTGGCGCTCGACTGTGGTGGACAGGGTCAATTGGGTGGACGCGCTCGCGGCCCAGGCTGGCAGGGTCAAGCCCAGAGACAGTGCAAAGAGGGAGAGACGAGCAACAGAATTCATCGTGTTCTTTCATAAGATTCGGCCGTAGCGCACGGTGCGTGCGCCATGGGCTGTCAGATGTTTAACCTTAGTCGAAAATCATAACAAACAACCCGCCATTCCAGGCGGGTTGTTTGCTTTTAAGCAACACGGAATATCGTTACTTAATCGAGATATTCATAACCTGGAAGGGTCAAGAATTCGACAAAATTATCCGAGGTTGTCAGCAGATCAAACATGCTGGCTGCGTCCTCATATTGCTGGGTCCAGCGCGCGCCGAACGCCGCTTTGAGTTGAGCGATTTCTTCGGACTGTAACTGTCGGAACAAGTCCACCGTGACCTTGCGCCCATCATCCAGGATGCCCTTGGGCGAGCGGATCCACTGCCAAATCTGCGAGCGGGAAATTTCAGCGGTAGCGGCATCTTCCATCAGGTTGTGAATCGGTACGCAACCGTTGCCTGAAATCCAAGAGCCCAGATACTGAATGCCGACATTGATATTGGTGCGCAGGCCTGCTTCGGTGATCGGGGTTTCCGGTTGGAAATTGATCAAATCGGCGGCGCTGGTGTGGACATCGTCACGCTGTTTCTCGATCTGATTCGGACGATCTCCCAGTACAGCGGTGAAGGCTTCCAGTGCAATCGGCACCAGGCCCGGGTGGGCTACCCAGCCGCCATCATAGCCGTCGGTGGCGTCGCGATCCTTGTCGGCCTTGACGCCGGCCAGGGCCTTTTCATTGGCGACCGGGTCATTCTTGATGGGAATCAGCGCCGCCATGCCGCCGATGGCCGGTGCTTGGCGTCGGTGACAGGTTTTAAGCAACAGTAAGCCGTAAGCGCGCATAAAGGGCACTGTCATGGTAATTTGACTACGATTGGCCAGGCAGAAATCGCGATTGTTCTTAAACTTCTTGATGCAACTGAAAATGTAATCCCAGCGACCGGCATTCAGGCCCGAACTGTGTTCGCGCAGCTCATACAGAATTTCATCCATTTCGAATGCCGCCAAAATGGTTTCGATCAGTACCGTCGCCTTGATGGTGCCTCGCGCGATACCGAGTTGATCTTGCGCGGCGATGAATACATCGTTCCACAGGCGAGCCTCAAGATGGCTTTCCATTTTAGGAAGGTAGTAATACGTGGCCGAGCCTTTGGCGCTCAAGTAGGCGATGTTATGGAAAAACGACAGTGCGAAGTCGAATAGGGCGCCGGACACTTGGGCGCCATCGACCGTGACATGTTTTTCCATTAAGTGCCATCCGCGCGGGCGTAGAATCAGCGTGGCGGTTTGATCGTTCAGGCGATAGGCCTTTCCTTCCGGGCTGGTGAAAGAAATCGTCTTGCGATAGGCATCGCGCACATTGATTTGACCGATGATCTGGTTTTCCCAACTCGGGCAGTTGGAGTCCTCGAAATCGGCCATAAAACTCTTGGCGCCCGAGTTCAAGGCATTGATCATCATTTTGCGCTCAACCGGGCCGGTGATTTCGGCGCGGCGATCCAGTAGATCCTGCGGCAATGGCGCGATTTTCCAGTCGCCGTTACGAATCGCCGCGGTCTGCGGCAGAAAGTCCGGCAACTTGCCCGCGTCCAGCTCGGCTTGGCGCTTGATGCGCGCCGCCATCAGCTCGCGTCGGCGCGCATCGAACTGACGATGCAGCGTGGCGACCAGCGCCAACGCTTCAGTAGTCAAAATCGTGTCGAATTCCGCGCTCAATGGCGCGTTGATCTCAACGCCTTGCGGCAATGCTTGTGCCATGACAAATCTCCGTGTGGTGTGTGTAGGAGCCTGTCGGGCTTTGGATTACGCGGCTGCAAAAGCGGCAACTCGGCCCATAATCCGCTGGCTTCGTGACCAATAAAACAACTATTGGCCCGCGAATCCAACAAATTCTGGTCTGTCGTATCCATTCAACGCTTTCGCGTCCCAAAGCCCGACAGGCTCCTTGCGAATTTAAACCTAGTTTAGTGACTTTATTGTTGGTAAAAAAGGGGTATAACTGCACAACATCTTTTACTTTTTCATATGTAATGAGTGAGCTCAAGCAACTGGAAAGTTTTGTGGCGGTGGTCAAGCAGGGCAGTTTGTCCGCCGCCGCGCGTCAGCAAGGGGTCGTGCCCGCAGTGATCGGACGGCGCCTGGATGCGCTGGAAAATCGCCTGGGGGTCAAACTTTTGCTGCGCACGACGCGCAGTCTGACCTTAACCCAGGAGGGCAGTGCCTTCTACGAAGATTGTCTGCGAATTCTCGGCGAATTGAGCGAAGCCGAGGCCGCTGTCGCCTCGGGCAGCGCGCGCGCGCGCGGACACCTGCGTATCAGTGCGCCGGCGGGGTTTGGTCGGCGGCATGTGGCGCCGCATGTGGCGGCGTTTCAGCTCGCCAATCCGGATATCAAGGTGACCTTGGAGTTATCCGACCGGATTGTCGATTTGCCGCGCGAGCGCTTTGACTGCGCGATTCGGATTAGCGATCTCGCTGATTCCAGCCTGGTGGCGCTGCGCCTGGCGCAAAATCGTCGCGTAGTCGTCGCGGCGCCAGCCTATCTTGCGCGCCGTGGTATTCCACGCAGCCTGGAGGATTTAGCCCAGCACGCCTGTCTGACCCTGGGGGAAAGCCAGAGTCGCGGGTGGAGTTTTGTGGTCGCGGGCGAGGCGGTCAATTTGCGCGTGGCGGGGATGCTGGAGTGTAACGATGGCGCGGTGTTGCATGATTGGGCGCTAGCGGGGCACGGCTTGGCCTGGCGTTCGCTCTGGGAGATTAAGGACGATTTGACGGATGGCCGGTTGGTGACGGTGCTGGATTCGTTTTCCAGTCCGGACTACCCGGTGTATGCCGTGGTGCCTCAGCGTAAATTTTTACCGTTGCGTGTAAGAAATTTTATCGATTATTTGAAGTCTGTCTATGTACAGACGGGTTACTGGGATTAATGGATGAAACTTGCTCAATATGTCGCTGTTTTGGTTTGCGGACTCTGGGCCTTGGGAGCGATGGCGAGTTCCAGCTATCAACTCAGCTGCCTGCCCGCCAGTTCCGATTTGGCTTTGCCCGAATGGATCAAGGCGCGGCTTGACCTGCATGGCTGGAGTGAGGCCGCGCGGAATCCCAGCTATCGCTTGTGCTTCCGGCGGCTGGAACGCCAGCAAATTTATGCGGATCCAGGCTACCCGGGTAATCCCTATTACCCGACCTGGGGCGCGCCCCCTGCCCGGGTGGTGAATATTCCCTATCTTGAGTTGAGCGCCACGGGGACTGATGGCGCGATCTGGCGCGCGGCGCAGGATTTACCGCAGGCCGATAGTCCGGCGCAAAGCTTGCAGCAGGCGATTCGTAAATTGATCGATCAGTTGCCGCTATAGCGCGATTCCGGCAACGCCGCCACCAGGGCTAGCGTGTTGAACTTCAGTTCTACTCGCCGCGCGCATCGCTGAACTTCAGCTTGATCGGATGGGGTGCTCCGGGCGGCCCGGGACGATATCGGGCTAGCAGCGCGTGGAAGTGTGTCACGTGGTCAGCGCGTGGTTACATGCGTTTATTGGAGATGGTTTAAACGATTGATTTAATCTGAATTTGTATGATCAATCTAATTATCCAGTCTAATCTATTACCGCTGGGAATTGGTTGATGCCTAATTTGCATTAAGTCAAACAAGTTAGACTTATCTGATGAATTTGCCGAGTGATGATTGTTGCTCCGCGTTGCCCGATTTAGACTGGAGGCAACTCAAAAATTTAGGAGCCTTTCATGCGCTTACGTCCCTATCACCCCGGAGAAGAAAGTAAGTTGTGGGAGTTGTATCAAGGTTTTAGCGCCGAAGAACGGAGCCACGCGGCCAGCGATCCGCGGCAATGGCGCGAACAGCTGGCGCACAATCTGCCGTTTGTTGTCGAGTACGGCCAGCAAGTGATTGGTTACGTCAATCTCGGCCGCGATGGCGTGATTGATCACTTTTTTGTTCAGCAGGCCTGGCAGGGGCGCGGTGTGGGTACCTTGTTGATGCACAAAGTGCACCAGCAAGCCGCAGAGCAAGGAAACCGCAGTTTGTCCGCCTACGTGTGCCAACAGTCGGTGAGCTTTTTTTCCCAGTGGGGTTTTAGCGTCGCGCCTTTAGCGACGCATGCCTCATCCGGAAATGGTGTGCAAATGACCAAGAACTTGACTGCTTGAAGTGATCCGCGTGTCGGCGTCGGATGACGCCCCTTGGGTTTGTCCTGGCGACGAGTCTTGTCTCTGGAGCCTGACGCAGTTCAAGCCATCATCCGGCGTGTCGTTCGGCAATGTTTATTTTCCGGCGGTTATTCACGTAAATTCAAAATTCAGATCTATACCTTCGACGCCGGACCTTCCTCACGGTTGACCCGCGGCGCAATGCGTCCTTCTTTGACATCGTCGGTAGTGCATAGGGTGAAATGGCGCTCGGAGCAACGCATCAAACGCTTGTCACCGCTTGAGATCCAGTTCATGTAGCTCGTCTATTCAACCTGTCTATGTGTGTATTTATCCGCTTCATTTGATGAATGAAGAGTCAATGCCTAGACTTGGCTGGTGCTCAATCATTAGGGACCCACTGAACAAGTTACTTACGTCGGCGTTTACGCAACCCCTTCTGGCTAAGGCTTGGCGGTCGATCTGCTTCGTTGCGCGGCTTGCGAATGAGATCACCTTTCGATGCACCGCGCACCTTAGCCAGACGCACGATGCGCGCTGACGCAACTTGAAAATTCACAAGATTTTAGCGCCTGGCCTTCTATACTGCAGCGAGATTGAGGCGCGGGGCGTGAGCCACGGCCGCGGGGGCCCCGGCCCCGGCCCCGGCCCCGGCCCCGTGCGTGAACTTTCTGATCCGCAATCGGCGCATTGTATTCCCGCTGTTGGATCCATCTACCGAACCCGAAGCGTGGCAGGCCTTTGAGCGGATTTTCCCCGACTATCAAGTGGTGGGCGTGGCGGTGGGCGAAGGATTGTTGGGCGGCGGCAACATTCACAGTATTACGCAACAAATCCCCGGCTAGCTCCCTGGCTAGCTCAATCGGGGTGAAAGCCCGCTTTGCGTGTCTTTATTGAGAGGGATTTGACGCATCCGCACTGCTTTATGTCGCTGGTTTGGTTGACATTTCTACTGTAGTGGCTCGCGGTGGTTTTGGGTATCTAAATTGGTTAATCAGAAAATAATTATTTTTTGATCTACTATTGATCTAGTGCAATTACATACCCCATCATGTTGATGCACGATGCTTTACAAAATAAAAAAATCAACTCTTCAGAAAGAGGACTCTGCTTTATGACTACCCCTATCATGCCGATTAATATCGGTAATACTGGCTTTATGTTGCTCTGCTCTAGCCTGGTGATGCTGATGACCCCGGGTCTGGCATTTTTCTACGGCGGTCTGGTTGGGCGCAAAAACGTACTGACCATCATGGCCCAGAGTTTTATGTCTCTGGCATGGACCACGGTGATCTGGTTTGCCTTCGGTTATTCGATGTGTTTCGGTCCGACCTGGCACGGTATTATCGGCGACCCAACTTACTATGCCTTTATGCGTGGCGTGACCTTGCACTCGATGTATACCGGCAATGACGCGGGTATTCCGCTGATCGTGCATGTGGCGTATCAAATGATGTTTGCCATCATTACCCCGGCGCTGATCACCGGTGCTTTCGCCAACCGCGTGACCGTCAAGGCTTACTTCCTGTTCTTGACCGCTTGGCTGATCTTTGTTTACTTCCCGTTTGTCCACATGGTCTGGAGCCCGGATGGTCTGCTGGCTCAGTGGGGCGTACTGGACTTTGCTGGCGGTATTGTGGTGCATAACACCGCGGGTTTTGCGGCCTTGGCTGCGATTCTGTACGTTGGCCGCCGCTCTTTCGTGGAAAACAAACCGCACAATGTGCCGTTGATTGCCCTGGGTACCGGTCTGCTGTGGTTTGGCTGGTATGGCTTTAACGCCGGTTCTGAACTGCGCGTCGATGATGTGACCGCTTCGGCTTTCCTGAATACCGACGTGGCTGCTTCGTTCGCGGGTACCGCCTGGTTCTTCCTGGAATGGTCGCATGCGCGTCAACCTAAGTTCATCGGTTTGCTGACTGGCGCGGTTGCCGGCCTGGCCACGATTACCCCCGCGGCTGGCTATGTATCGCTGGGCACCGCCGCGATTATCGGCGTGGTTGCCGCCGTGGTGTGCTACTACGCTGTGCAGTTGAAAAACCGCCTGCGTTGGGACGATGCGCTTGATGTGTGGGGCGTGCACGGTGTTGGCGGTTTGCTGGGCACCATTCTGCTGGGGGTGTTCGCCTCCAAGGCCTGGAACCCGAACGGCGCCGATGGTCTGTTGATGGGGAACCCTAGCTTCTTGTGGAAGCAAGTCGTTGCCGCCGTGGTGTCTGGTGTTTGGGCGTTTGTCTTTACCTACGGCATGTTGTGGTTGATCGACCGGGTGACACCGGTGAAGATCGACGAGCACACACAGGCAACAGGGCTCGACCACGAGCTCTTGGGCGAAGAAGCTTACACCCAAGGTCTGTAATGTTTGCCCGGTAACGGGATATCGATCAATCTTGTCAGCCGCGAATCCGTTCGCGGCTTTTTTTTTTGGTGCGCCCGGTAGGGCGCCCGCCGCCCCAGTCCGACCGGGCCTGTTGCCCTGCTTTCGGTGGTGGTTGACCCTGGCAAACCACAGACGCATCAGGAGGCATCAGGAGCCTCTCACTGACGCCTTGCGTGAGACGCCCCTGATGGTTCCCCGCTCGGCGGAATAAGTGGGATGCCAATGAGTTAGGTTAACGCCTATGGGCGGTAACGCCTCCGAGGGGCCTTGGCGATGTGGGGAGGGCAAGACCTGGATCAGTGCTGTTCGAGCCAGAAGCACCCCCTTGGGTGTCATACATGAAAAACGCCGTTTCCCGGTGACAGGAAACGGCGTGTTGCGTGAGCGTTAAACGCCCAGAACTTAAACCTTTAGTGGAACTGTTCTTCTTCGGTCGAGCCAGTCAGCGCCGTGGTGGACGACTGATTGCCCTGAATCGCCTGGGTCACGGCATCGAAGTAGCCAGTACCGACTTCACGTTGGTGTTTCACCGCGGTAAAGCCCTTGTCCGCTGCTGCGAACTCGTTTTGTTGCAACTCGACGAAGGCGGTCATTTGCTCGCGAGCATAGCCGTGCGCCAGGTTGAACATCGAGTAGTTCAAGCTGTGGAAGCCCGCCAGGGTGATGAACTGGAACTTGTAACCCATGGCGCCGAGTTCTTTCTGGAAGCGGGCGATGGTGGAGTCGTCCAGATTCTTTTTCCAGTTGAACGACGGCGAGCAGTTGTAAGCCAGCATCTTACCCGGGAACTTGGCATGGATCGCATCGGCGAAGGCCTTGGCGTAGGCCAGGTCCGGCTTGCCGGTTTCACACCAGATCAAGTCGGCATACGGCGCATAGGCCAGACCGCGCGAAATGGCTTGTTCCAAGCCCGGCTTGGTGCGATAGAAGCCTTCTTGCGTGCGTTCGCCGGTGCAGAACGGACGATCGCGATCATCGACGTCCGAGGTCAACAGGTCGGCGGCTTCAGCGTCGGTGCGCGCAACCAGCAGGGTCGGGACACCGTAGAGATCGGCTGCCAGACGAGCGGCCACCAGTTTTTCCACCGCTTCGCGTGTCGGTACCAAGACTTTGCCGCCCATGTGGCCGCATTTCTTGACCGACGCCAACTGATCTTCGAAGTGCACACCGGCGGCGCCGGCTTCAATCATGCTCTTCATAAGTTCGTGCGCATTCAGTACACCGCCGAAACCGGCTTCCGCGTCGGCCACGATCGGGGCGTAAAAGTCGATATCATCATTACCTTCGGCGTGGTGCAACTGATCCGCGCGTTGGAAGGTGTTGTTGATGCGCTTCACGACCGCGGGTACCGAGTTAGCTGGGTACAGCGATTGGTCCGGGTACATTTCGCAGCCGAGGTTGGCATCGGCGGCAACTTGCCAGCCGGACAGGTAAATCGCTTTCAGGCCAGCTTTGACTTGTTGCATGGCTTGATTACCGGTCAACGCGCCAAGCGCATTGATAAATGGCTCTTGCTGCAACAGCGACCAGAGTTTTTCGGCGCCACGACGCGCCAGAGTGTGATCGATCTGTACGGTGCCACGCAGGCGTTCTACATCGGCTGCGGTATAACCGCGGGTAATCCCTTTCCAGCGGGGATTTTCGTCCCAATCTTTTTGGATGGCTGCGATGCGTTGTTCGCGAGTGGTCATAACTTTACCCTTCATCGATATGTTTCTCTTGGGGCCGGTTTGAACTCCGGCCTTCCTCGTGGAATCCACCGTGACAAGCGGCGGTGCTAAACCTTCCGGGGTCGCCGGATTTTTCGTCGTGGCTGGGGCACTGGATCGGTGCCGGCCATGATTACTCCTTGTCATATGCCTTTGATGTTGTACGCATATTTAAGCATAAAAAACTGTCACTGTGTGCACTGCAGCAGAAAAAATCTGATTGTTTTCAAAAGGTAACAAGAGTGTTGGAAAACGAATGTCATATGACGGAAATAATTTGCACTTGCGAACTTAAAAGTCATAAAACGACCATTCGGCTTTTCTGATGCCTTATTATTGATCTAGGTGCGTTGTCTTGTGCAGAAGGGGCTGACATCCGCTCTTGAATTTGTCGCAAAAGTCCATACCTAGCATCAAGACACTTTAGAACCGCCGACTTATCCGAGGACTCGTCATGCAGCAACAGCCAGAGAATATCGCCGCAGAAGCGGTCGCCGAAACCAGCGCCGCAGAGGCGGTGGGGACTGACGTTATCTGTGAAGCCACGCCGGAAGAGCGCATTGGCGTTCTGGAGGCGGAGCTCGATCAGATGAAGGATCAGTTTTTGCGCAGCAAGGCGGAAATGGAAAATTTGCGTCGCCGCCATCTTGAAGAATTAAGTAGTGCACAGAAATATGCCATCAATAAGTTCGCACTTGAGCTTCTTGGTGTCAAAGACAGCTTGGAGATGGCGCTCTGTGATCAGAGTGGCCAGTTCGATAGCCTGAAATTCGGCGTCGATCTGACTTTGAAACAGCTGGTCAGTGCATTTGAAAAGGCCCAGATCCAGGAAATCAATCCTCTGGGCCAAGCCTTGGATCCACACAAGCATCAGGCCATCAGCAGTGAAGAGTCGGATGCGGAGCCTAACTCCGTCGTACGCGTCATGCAGAAAGGCTATGCGGTTAGCGAACGCCTGCTGCGGCCTGCGATGGTGGTGGTGGCCAAGAAAGGCGCTTAAGCGCCAGCGCAAGTCCCTCTTGAAAATGTGGACTTTGCCTCGACCTGAAAAACATTACTCCTGAAACCGCGGCGCGGTTTCATATAGCGGAAAGGAATTAGTAACATGGGCAAAATCATCGGTATCGACCTGGGTACAACCAACTCCTGCGTCGCGGTCATTGAAAACGGACAGCCGAAAGTCATCGAGAACGCCGAAGGAACGCGTACCACACCGTCGATCATCGCTTTCATGGAAGATGGCGAGATCCTGGTGGGCGCGCCGGCCAAGCGTCAGGCGGTGACCAACCCGCGCAATACCTTGTATGCGATCAAGCGCCTGATCGGTCGTCGCTTTGAAGATAAAGAAGTGCAGAAAGATATCGATCTGATGCCGTTCGAGATCGTTAAGGCCAAGAATGGCGATGCCTGGGTTAAGGTGCACGACACCGAACAGGCTCCGCCGCAAATCTCGGCCGAAGTGCTGCGCAAAATGAAAAAAGCCGCCGAAGACTATCTGGGCGAAGAAGTGACTGAAGCCGTGATTACCGTGCCGGCTTACTTCAACGACAGTCAGCGTCAGGCCACCAAGGATGCCGGCCGCATCGCCGGTCTGGAAGTGAAGCGCATTATTAATGAACCGACCGCCGCCGCGCTGGCGTTCGGTCTGGCCAAACAAGAAGGCGACCGCAAGATCGCGGTTTACGATCTGGGCGGTGGCACCTTCGATATTTCGATCATTGAAATCGCCGATGTGGATGGCGAACATCAGTTCGAAGTGCTGTCGACCAATGGCGACACCTTCCTCGGCGGCGAAGACTTTGACCAACGCCTGATCGACTACATCATTGGCGAATTCAAGCGCGAACAAGGTATCGACCTGAAGAAGGACGTGATGGCGCTGCAACGGTTGAAAGAAGCCGCTGAAAAAGCCAAGATCGAACTGTCTTCCGGCCAGCAGACTGAAATCACCCTGCCGTACATCACCATGGACGCGACCGGGCCTAAGCACTTGGCGATGAAAATTACGCGCTCCAAGTTCGAATCCCTGGTGGAAGACTTGATCGCCCGTTCGATCGAACCTTGCAAGACGGCATTGAAGGACGCGGGTTTGAGTATTGGCGATATCAGCGATGTAATCGTCGTCGGTGGCCAAACCCGTATGCCCAAGGTGCTGGATACGGTGAAGGAATTCTTCGGCAAAGAACCGCGCCGTGACGTTAACCCGGATGAAGCCGTGGCCGTCGGTGCCGCGATTCAGGGTTCGGTATTGTCTGGTGAACGCAAGGACGTGCTGCTCTTGGATGTGACCCCGCTGTCGCTGGGGATCGAAACCATGGGTAGCGTGATGACCAAGCTGATTCAGAAGAACACCACGGTTCCGACCAAGGCGCAACAGACCTTCTCGACCGCTGACGACAATCAGACCGCGGTGACGATTCACGTGTTGCAGGGCGAACGCGAAAAAGCGTCGGCCAACAAGAGCCTGGGTCAATTCAACCTGGCGGATATTCCGCCGGCGCCGCGCGGCATGCCGCAAATCGAAGTGACCTTCGATATCGACGCTAACGGTATTTTGCATGTCAGCGCGAAAGACAAAGCGACCGGCAAACAAGCCAACATTACCATCCAGGCCTCCAGCGGCTTGTCCGAAGAAGAAATCCAACGCATGGTGAAAGACGCCGAAGCCAATGCCGAGGAAGATCGCAAACTGCATGAGCTGGTGAGCGCCAAGAACCAGGGCGAATCGCTGGTGCATTCGGTCAAGAAGTCGTTGGTCGATTTCGGCGACAAGGTAGCCGCTGAAGAAAAAACCGCGATCGAAGCCGCTTTGGCCGAAGCTGAAGCCGCGCTCAAGGGCGAGGACAAGGAAGTCATTGATGCCAAGGTCGAAGCCTTGATGCAGGTATCGCACAAGCTGGCGGAACAAATGTACGCGGCGCAGGGCGCCGAGGGCACGCATGAAGCCGCTCAAGAAGCGCCTGGCGCCGCTTCGGCCAAGAAGGACGAAGGCGATGTGGTTGACGCCGAGTTCGAAGAAGTCAAAGACAAGAAATAATTGGTTCCACCTAGCAGTCTGTAGGGGCTGTTAGAAGCACAGAGGACCGATCACCGGCCTCTGTGCTTTTCCATGGTAAAACAGAATGTCAAAACGCGATTTCTACGAAGTGTTAGGCGTAAATCGTGATGCCTCGGACGAGGACATCAAGAAGGCCTATCGCAAGCTGGCGATGAAGTATCACCCGGACCGCAATCCGGACAGCAAAGAATCCGAAGAGAAGTTCAAGCAAGGTAAAGAGGCTTACGAAATTCTGTCGGATAGAGAAAAGCGCGCGGCTTACGACCAGTATGGTCATGCGGGCGTTGATCAAAATGCCGGCGCGGGCGGTCGCGGTGGCCCGGGGTTTGGCGGCGACTTCTCCGATGCGTTCTCCGATATTTTCGGCGATATTTTCGGTGGTGGACGCGCTCAGGGCGGGGGCGGGCGCGCTCAGGTGTTTCGTGGCGCCGATCTGCGCTACAACATGGAAATTTCGCTGGAAGAAGCCGCGCGTGGTTGTGAGCGCCAGATCCGCATTCCAGCGCATGAGCGTTGCGATGCGTGTCATGGCACCGGCGCCAAACCGGGTACTCAGCCGAAAACCTGCAGCACCTGCGGCGGGCATGGCCAGGTACGTATGAGTCAGGGTTTCTTTTCGGTGCAGCAGACCTGCCCGACTTGCCATGGCAGCGGTAAGCAGATTTCCGATCCGTGCAATAAATGCCATGGCGCCGGCCAGGTCAAAACCACCAAGACCCTGAACGTCAAGATTCCCGCCGGGGTCGACGAGGGCGATCGTATCCGCCTGTCGGGCGAAGGCGAGCCGGGCGAAAACGGCGGACCGTCGGGTGACCTGTATGTGGTGACGCATATCAAGGCGCACGCGGTGTTCCAGCGTGATGGAGTGGATCTGCATTGCGAAATGCCGATCAGCTTTACCACCGCGGCGCTGGGCGGCGAAATCGAGATTCCCACGCTCGACGGCATGGCCAAGGTCAAGATTTCATCCGAAACCCAGAGTGGCAAGGTCTACCGCTTGCGCGGCAAGGGGATCAAGGCGGTGCGCGGATCCACCTTTGGCGACTTGATGTGCCATGTGGTGCTCGAAACGCCGGTGAGCCTCACCGAGCGCCAGAAAGAGCTATTGCGCGAGTTCGAGGAGATCAGCCAGACCGATACCGCGACGCATAATCCGCGCGCCAAGTCGTTCATGGACAAGTTGAAGGATTTCTTCGCCTGAGTGTTTTGACTGCGATGACCGAAACGGCCGCTCCCGATCTGGGGGCGGCCGTTTTTGCATCCGATCGACCAAGGCGTGCACGCCCCAAATCAGTGACTATTTCTATTGTGGTTTTATATCAATAGATTATGTTGTAAATGAGAATTGCACTCATCTATTGTCGGCGCTAGCGGCGCTTTCTATACTTTTCCGTCATCTTCTTCGTCAGTGAATGAGGTAATGACGTGTTTAGTCTACGGAATGCTGCAACCCAAAATCTGGATCTTACCCGTGCGCAGGGGCTGACCGGCCTGGCGCCAGGTGTAGCGGGGCTTGATGACGCGATGCGGGCCCTTTCTCCAACCGAGTGGCCGTTGTCCGCTCAGGATAACCCCGGCGACGCTTTCTTCTCCAGCTATCCCGAGCGCTATTCGCGCCTGGTCAGACGCGAGTTAAGCCCAGGAAGCGCGCGGGTACAGACGGACGAATGGCAAGGGTTGGGGCAAGCATTGTGGGCTTGGGCCGACCCGGCGCGCGCGGCGCGCCTGCACGACCGTCCCTGGGATCTGTTGCAAGCGGTGTGCGATCACTATGGCGCCACGTTGGCCCCGACCTTTGTCGCGAATCTGGATCCCAATCTACTGGAAGACGAAGCCTGGCTGGACCAGGCCGCGCTGCTCTATGCGCAGGGCGAGGAGGGCGCGGCGCGCGCGCCCCGAAGTCTGACCGGGCTGCGCGCGCCGCTGCTGGCGGCGCTTAAAGCCGAGCGCGACGCCTATGCGCTGCGCGCCGCGCTACTACAGCCACCGAATGTGGCGGCGGGCGCAACGGCAATCTACTTCGATGGTTTTGCGCTGCATAACGCGCGTGGTCTGACGCTGGAACAAATCGCCGCCTCCAGCGCCTTGCCGCTGCCGGCGAATAGTGTGGCGCTGAGTGGCGCCGAGCGGCTGGAGCGGCTTCGCGCCCGCTTCGCCGATATCGGCGAAGATACGCAGTACCCGGTCGGCTCGGTGGCGCACTCATTAGCCACCACGGTGCTGCGGATTCAGACCTATCAAAATTTGGCGCCGCTCGATGGCCTTCCAACCGAAGCGCAATGGGCTCAGGCGTTTCAAGCGTTGGAAGCCGGCTGGGCCGAGACCAAAAACTACCCGCTGCACCCACGTCTGCTGTTTGCTTTGCATCTGGCCGCGTCCAGCGGTGTGCAACTGATGGATGAGCATTGGCGCGAAACGCTGTGGCAACAGATCGAGCCGCAACTGCGCGACCAGCCCGCAACGCTAAAGCTCGCTCGCGGTCGTTTGCAACAGTTGCAAAGAGGTGGCTCTGATCGGCGCACTGCGTTAAGCCGACTGTTTGGCGATATCGCCAGCGGCGAATTAGGGCGTTTGCCATCATTGACCTGGGCTCAGCACATGACGCTCATCCAGGTGGCGTTACAGGGCGACACTCGCTTGCTCCGTCGCCAGAACGCGCAGGCTCGCTTGCAGGTCCGTTTTGCGCCGTTGCAAAACCGGATGGCGCCGTATTTGCGGCATGAAACCCTCAGTGGGGTGGATGGGGTCGACAAGCTGCAGGCACTGATGCGTTATGCCGGCGAGCGGCTTCAGGCGGTATTCGAAGCGCCACCACGCTTTTCGCGTCGCGCCGAGGCCGAAAGGGTGCTGTCGGCGCGCGGCCTGTCGGCGGCGGAACTGAGGCGTAGTCGCCCCTATACCCTGATTACGCATAATCCGAATATCGCCCAAGAAGGCTTCGGTAGCCCGGTGGACGAGTTTCTGGCGCGCGCCGATTGGAGCGCGTTTCCCGGGTGCACCATGCGTGTCGGCTCTCAGGTATTGGAACCGGGGGCGCTGCTGCAAGTGGCGGAAGATCAGTTCAACCGAACGCTGCTGGCGCATCCCTGGATTCGGGCCTACGCCAAGGAGCAATTGCGCGGCCAAGGGCGCGTGCCGTGGCCCGAGGCGCTAGAGGTCGAAGTCGCGCGGATTGTCGCCAACTATCAAACCGAAACTGAGAGTCATCGTGGCTGGGTGCGCGGGTTGACCACCTGGATTAACGTGGTGCCGATTCTCGGGCCGATTTATAACATTGAAGAAGGCATCCGCGGGCGCGATCCCTGGCAGGCGGTGCTGGGTACCTTGTTTCTCGCTCTGGACGCGTTGGATTTATTTTCCGGCGAAGAGCGCGCGGCTCGAGGTTCGCCGCGGCTCGGTGAACCGGAGATCATGGCCCAAGGCGCGGGAGAGATGGAGCCGCTCTTATCCCAGCGGGCGCAGACCGTGAATGTTGCCATGTCGTTGCGCCGGCAGTTTGGCGCCCATGCGCCGGAGGGACGCTGGCTGCCAGAAAGGGCGCCGGACCCGTTTTTCTTGAAGCGTAGCAACGCAGCCGCGCCGTTGGCGAATCGCCACAGTAGCCCGGCGCGTTTGGCCTCGATGGAGGGCGAAATGGTGCGCGGCACGCCGGTGGCCGAACGCCTGACCTGCACCGAAGTCAAGCGCCTGATCGACGCCGCCGGCGACGACCAATTCAAGGATTTCGCCACTCAGTTCGCGCGCCGTTTTACTATTGCTCGTTACGGCGTTGAGCCCAGTCGCATCGATGTCGCAACGTTGTTTCAATCGTTCTATCAACACAGCTCGACATTTCGCCGCCTGATGAATCGCTACCTGGCAGGCGCTCCGGCGGGCGAAGTCTGGCGCATTCATGTCGGTGACGCGCCAAGCCCGGGTTTTGGCGACCGTCCCCAGCCGTATACCGATTTTGACCATAAAGCGATCTATGTGCAGAGCGATCAAGCTATCGGCGGTTTACGCTATATGGCGGCGGATGGGTTTGCTCCCATCCGGCTGGAGCAGGCTTATTTGCATGAAATGCTGCATGCGATCACCGGCGCGCTGGATCCCGCTCGGTCGCTCAGTCTGGTGAACCGCGGTCCGGTGGTGTATCTGACCGACCGCGTTTTGGCCGAGAGCGGGCAGTTTGGTCCGCCGCAAGTCATGTATCGGCGCGAGGACGCGCTGCCCGCGCTGGCGGCGCACGACACGGTGCTCGGTAACTGTGAGCGCGCCACCGAGGCGATGCTGGCGGAAGACCGCTATCTCGATGCCTACCTGGCGCGGCGCTATCGTCCCATTATCGCGAATTGGCTTCATGAAAGCGACGTACCTGGCTCGGTGTTTCTGGTCGGCGTCGGCAGCGCCAAATTGTGGGTTGACCACGCAGCCGTTTCCGCTGCTCTCGCCCGTCGTTTTAACCTGTTGCCCGTCCCCGCTGGCTGGGAGGCCCGCTTGGGTTCCAGTGCGACGGTGACGCATTTTTTGCGGCGTTTGACCGACCGCAGTTTGATCTTTCGCGGTCTGCTGGCGTCGTCGTCCGCGGATTGGACCATCGCCTGGGACGATGTGCCGACTCCACAAATTGATCGGGTTACGCATTGTGTGACGCTGCCGCGTAGCGGCGGCGCGCACTATCTGCATGACTATGGCCGCGCGGTTATTGAGCCGCAGCGCCAGCTGACCGAGGCCCTGGTTGAAGCGCTGAGCGGCCTGTCGCGTCCTGGCGGGCTGGATGCCTCGGCGCGGCGCGGCGCGGTGCTGATCTTGGCGCAACAGGTGCTCGACCAGGCCGGCTACCATTTCCCGCGTCGGCTGTCCGCCGCTGAAATCACCGCTACTGCTCCCTTGACCTGGCTGACGCCCGCGCGGCGCAGGGCGGACGCGGAAGATGGTTTTTTGGCCCCGGCTCTTGCCCCCTGATACACCGGTGGATTGCCAGGATCCGACCACAACCAAAAGCAGGACAGGGGCTTCATATACGCTCACTCAAGATCCCGCATCCGATTAACGTCAGTCTGACAGCCTCCTGGCCGCGTGCTGCGCGCGCAGAGGCTGTCCGTGTTCGCCCAAAAAGTTTGAATATTATTTAATAATTCATATATATCAATTAATTATGTATCAAATGAGAATTGCACTCATCTATTGTCTGTCTTGAAGCGACTACCTATACTTTTCCGTCAGTAAATGATCAAACTGATGAGGGAATGCACGTGGTGAGTGTTGACAATCAAGCGCTATTCGCGCTACCGCAAACATCAGAATCTCCATCTGACGCGCAATCTCATGCCGTCGCCGCCAATGATGACCCGTTACCACTGGATATTGCGCAGGAGGCGCGGTATTCCACCGTCAGCGCCCAGGGATATTTGTCACAGCAAGCGCGCGCGCTCTGGTCCTGGGCCGATCCCGAGCGCGCGGCGCGCTTGCGCGACCGTCCATGGGATTTATTGCAAGCGGTGTGCGAGCACTATGGCGCCAGGCTGGAGCCGGCCTTTGTCGCGACACTGGATCCTAATCAGTTGGAAGACGATGCCTGGCTGGACCAGGCCGCGCTGCTGTATACGCATACAGTGGCGGGCGCGATTAGCGCGCCGGAGAGCCTGACGGCGCTACGCGCGCCGTTGCTGGCGGCGCTCAAGCGCGCGCGCGATGCCTATACGCTGCGCGTTGCGCTGCTACAGCCGCCCGCCGACGCGTCGCGCGCGACGGCGATCTACTTCGATGGTTTTGCCCTACGTCACGCGTGCGGTCTGTCGCTGGAACAGATTGCCGTCTCTGATGCTTTAGCGTTGCCGGGGAGTATCGCGGCGCTGAGTGGCGCCGAGCGGCTGGAGCGACTTCGCGCCCGCTTCGCCGATATTGGTGAAGACACGCAGTACCCGGTAGGCACGGTCGCGCACTCATTAGCCTCCACCGTGTTGCGAATTCAGACCTATCTGAATCTGCCTCTTGCCAATGGCGCCCAGAGCGAGCCGCAATGGGCGCAAGCGTTTCAAGATCTGGAAGCCGCCTGGGTCGAGACTAAAAACTACCCGCTGCATCCGCGTCTGTTATTTGCCTTGCATCTGGCGGTGTCCAGCGGCGCGCAACTGACCGACGACGATTGGCGCGAACAGCTGTGGCAACAGATCGAGCCGCAACTGAGCGATCAGCCCGCCGCGCTGCAGCTAGCCCGCGATCGTTTGCAACAACGACAAGACGAAGCGCTCACTCGGCGCGACGCGCTTGCCCGGCTGTTTGGCGATAGTGCCAGCGGAGCATTGGGACGCTTGCCTTCTGTGACCCGCCTTCAGGCCGTGACATATGCCGTCGCGGGGTTGTATGGCAATTCGGCCTTGTTACGGCGTCGCCAGTCCGCATTGCGTTTGCAAGCGCGCTTTACGCCATTGCAACAAGCGCTGATGCCGGGGCTCGCGCGGGAACGAATCAGCGGCTCGGGCGCGGCGGGAAAGCTCGCCGCGCTGATGCGCTATGCCGGTGAGCGGCTGCGGGCCAATTACGAAGCGCCGCCACGCTTTTCGCGCCGCGCCGAGGCCGAACGGCAACTCTCGGCTCGCGGCCTGTCGACGGTGGACTTGAGGCGTAGTCGTCCCTATACCCTGGCGACGCACAATCCGAATATCACCCAGGATGGCTTTGGCACCCCGGTGGATGAGTTTCTGGCGCGCGCCGATTGGAGCGCCTTTCCCGGGCGCGCGATGCGTGTTGGCGGTCGGGTGTTGGAGCCGGGAGCGCTGCTGCAAGCGGCGGAAGACCAGTTCAACCAGACACTGCCCGAGCATGGCTGGGTCCAGGCTTATGCCAAGGAGCCGCTGCGCTGTCTTGGGCGCGTACCTTGGTCAGAGGCGCTGGAGAGCGAAGTGGCGCGCATCGTCGGCGATTATCAAACTGAAACTGAAAGCCATCGCGGCTGGGTGCGCGGCCTGATGACTTGGATCAATGTGGTGCCGGTTCTCGGGCCGATTTATAACATTGAAGAAGGGATCCGCGGGCGTGATCCCTGGCAGGCGGTGTTGGGCGCGGTGTTTCTCGCCTTGGACGCGTTCGATTTGCTTGCCGGCGAAGGCAACGCGGCCAGAGGCGAGTCCGCGAGCGCTGAATTCGGCGCCGAGGCGCGCGCGGAGGTGGCGCGTGAACCGGACGCAGGCGAGGAGATTGAACTGGAACCGCTCGCCGGCATGGCGCCGTCACGGCACGGCTTGCGCCACGAGGATGTATTGCGTGAGCAGTTTGCCGCCGACGCGCCAGCGAGCGCAGGGTCGGAGCCGGCATTCGCCACTAATCTGGTTGCCTTGTCGCAGCGTTCCGTCAAACCTTCTCTGGCGCGCAGCCATAGCAGCCCGCCGCGCATTGCGCTGGCGGTGGACGGTATGGTGCGCGGCACACCGGTGGGCGAGCGCCTGACTTGCGCCGAGGTTAAAACACTGATCGACCGCGCCAGCGATGGCGAAGACCAGGGATTTGCCAGCCTGTTCGCCCGGCACTTTCGCGTCGAACTCCACAATACGGCGCAAACCGATATTGATGCCGCGCGGCTGTTTCAGTCGTTCTATCGGCACAGCATCACCTATCGCCGCTTGATGAATCACTATGTCGCCACGGCGTCAGATGCCGGGCCCTGGCGCATCCATATCGGCGAAATCGCGACCCCCAGGTTTGGCAACGCGTCCCGGCCCTATACCGATTTTGAACACCAAGCCATCTATTTGCCGAATGATCAGGCGATCGGCGCTCTACAGTATATGGGGCCGGAAGGGCTGGCGCCTGTCGCGCCCGAGCAAGCCTATCTGCATGAAATGGTGCATGCATTGACTGGCGCGCGCGACCCTGGCGCACGGCTCGATTTGCTCAACCGTGGACCCGTGGTGTACCTGACTGACCGGATTTTGGCGGAAAGCGGCCACTTTGCCCCACCGCAAGTCATGTACCGTCGCGAGGATGCATTGCCCGCGCTGGCCGCGCATGAAACTGTTGAAGGCAACCGCGAGCGCGCCGCCGAGGCCGCGTTGGCGGAGGATCGTTATCTCGATGGTTATCTATCGCGCCAATATCGTTCATCCGCTCGGCTTGACGCCAGCGCGGCCATGGGGGTGGTATTGGCGCGCGTCAAAAGCGCCGCCAGCTTATCCTCGCGCTCCACGCTATCGGTACCGACGTCCAGCCGGTTTAGTCTGACGCCCGCTCCCGCTGGCGTGAGCAAGGCCTTCGGCGCCAGTGCGTCTCCAGGACAATTCATACAACGCTTGCTGGACCGTAGTTCGACCTTTCGCAGTCTTCTGGCGCGAGACGCCGCCGTCGCGTCCGAGGGCTGGACCCTGGCCTGGGGCTCAAGCTCGGGGCCCCGAGTTGACCGCGTTAGCCGGCGCTTAACCCTGCCTCCCGTGCGCGGCTACTACTTGCATGATCATGGCCGCGGCGCCATTGAGCCGCAACGCCAGCTAGCCGAAGCCCTGGTCGAGGCGCTAAGCGGGCTGTCCCCTCTCAGTGTTCGAGACAGCGCGCAGCAACGCGGCGAGGTGCTGATTCTGGCGCAGCAGGTGCTTGACGAAGCGGGCTTCCATTTTTCGCGCCGCCTGTCCGCCGCCGAGATGAGCCATGACGCGCCGCTGACCTGGCTAACCCCGGCGCGACGCAGGGCTGACGCGGAGGATGCCGTGTTCAGGCTGGCGCTCGAAAAAGACACACGTCTGACACTCAATCATTCCTGATGGTGTTGGGTCTTTATCCCTCTGATCGATGTTGTAAGGAGCTGATGTGCCAGAGATTAATGATGATTTGTTGTCAGATGTAGCGACGATTAACGACCGCCGTCATCCGGTGGTTTCACGCGAACTGGCGGCTATGGAGCCGGCGCGAATACCGCCCGCCAGCACCCAGAGTCAAGAGCCGGAGGGGGGCGGCTATTTACAGCGACAGCAAGCGACGCTGTGGGCTTGGGCCGACCCGGAGCGAGCGGCGCGGCGCCACGACCGGCCTTGGGATCTGTTGCGGGCGGTGTGCGATCACTATGGCGCCACACTATCGCCAACGTTTATTGCGACGCTGGATCCGCGTGAGCTGGAAGACGAAGCCTGGCTGGACCAGGCGGCGTTGTTGTTTGGCCATGAGACGCGCGCCAGACCTGCCGCTGCGCCCGAGACAGTGCAGTCTGGCGAATTGCTGGACGCGTCCGCGCGAACGGCAGCGCCCGTTGGCGAACCGTCGCTAAGCGAATTGCGCGCGTTATTTCTGACGGCGCTGAATGTCGAACGCGATGCGTATGCGCTGCGCGCCGCGCTGTTATTGCCGCCGGATGTCGCCAGCGCCACGACCGCGATCTATTTTGACGGGCTGGCGCTGCATCACGCGCGGGGTCTGTCGTTGGAGCAGATTGCTGTCTCCAGCGCCTTGCCGCTGCCGGCGAGCATGGCGGCGCTGAGTGGCGCCGAGCGGCTGGAGCAGCTGCGCGCTCGCTTTGCTGATCTGGGCGAAGATACGCAGTACCCGGTGGGCTCGGTGGCGCACTCTTTGGCTTCCACTGTTCTGCGGATTCTGTCTTATCAAAGCCAAGCGGCGCCGGTGGGCGTTCAGAGTGAGCAGCAGTGGGCGCGGGCGTTTCAAGATTTGGAAGTGGCGTGGGCCGAGACTAAAAACTACCCGCTGCATCCGCGCCTGTTGTTTGCCTTGCATCTGGCGACATCAAACGATGTGCGGCTGCTTGTGGACGATTGGGCCGAGCAGCTGTGGCAACAGTTGCAAACCCAACTGCGCGCTAGCGATCAGAGCGAGGCATTGCAACTGGCCAGCGAGCGACTGATGCGGTTGCGGGACAGTGCTTCTTTGTCGGGCGCCGCCTTGCCGCTGCTGTTTGAGGAAATCATCGATGGACGATTAGTCCCGCCGCTTAGCGGCTTGTTCTCCTGGCTCTTGATCGACGAACTGGACGTGTTTGTCGAGCAGGAGAATAGCGAAGCATTGCTGCGGGTTTTGCAGTACACATTAGGGCCCGCGCTGCAGTGCGAAATTCTGAGCGGGTGCGACTGGGCCGGAAAACTTCAGGCGCTGATGCGCTACGCGGGCGAGCGGTTACAGGCGGCGTTCGAGGCGCCTCCACGTTTCTCGCGGCGCGCCGAGGCCGAACGGATGCTCGGCGAGCTCGGCCTGTCGGTGGCCGCCCTGGCGCGCCGCCGTCCGTATATTCTGACCACGCATGATCCGAATATCGCCCAGGAGGGCTTTGGCAGCCCGGTGGACGAATTTTTGGCGCGCGCCGACTGGAGCGCGTTTCCCGGGAGGTCGATGCGCGTCGTCGGCCGGGTGATTGAACCGGGGGCGTTGCTGCAAGCGCTCGAAGAACAGTTCAACCGGGCGCTGCCGACGCATCCCTGGGTTCGGGCCTACGCCAAGGAGCAATTGCGCGCCCTCGGGCGCGTGCCGTGGCCTGTGGCGCTGGAGGCCGAAGTGGCGCGCATCGTCGCCGATTATCTAACCGAAACGGAAAACCATCGCGGCTGGGTGCGCGGCCTGACCACCTGGATCAATGTGGTGCCGATTCTGGGGCCGATTTACAACATTGAAGAAGGGATCCGCGGGCGCGATCCCTTGCAGGCGGTATTGGGCACGCTGTTTCTCGCTCTGGATGCTCTTGATCTGCTTTCAGGCGGCGATGGCGCCGCCAAGTCGGCGGAAGTTGAGGTGGCGCTGGAGCCTGGCGAAGCGGTGGAAATGGTGGCGACGCGCTCCAGTGCGAGCGACGACAGCGAGCGCGCGCCGCTATTGACGCCGAGAGTACAAGATCGCCAATCCATGGCCGCGTTGCGCCGCCTCGCTCACGAGTTTGGCGCTGATGCGCCTATCTTTGATCGATTGTCTCCTCAGCGCGCGGCTGATCCGTTTGCTGTGCGGCGCGGCGATGCGGCGCCGGCTGCCACGCGCGCTAGCTGGCGCCGCCGTTCGGCTCCGGCCGCCACGACCGTGCGCGGTACTCCCGTTGCCGAACGTCTGACCTGCGTCGAGGTCCGGCGTCTGATGGATGCCGCGAGTGATGGCGCGTTCAAGGATTTTGACCGGATGTTTGCTCGGCATTTTACGATTGAACGGCACGGTGAACAGCCCAGTCGCATCGATCCGGCGCAGCTGTTTAAGTCGTTCTACCAAGACAGTCCCACCTTTCGCCGCTTGATGAATTATTACGTGGCCAAGGCGCCAGCGGGGGAGGTTTGGCGCTTGCATCTTGGCGAGGTACAGAGTCCCGGGCATGCAATGCGCGCCCAGCCCTATACCGATCTGACACGCAAAAGCATGTATTTGCAGGCGGATCAGGCCTTGAGCCAGTTGCGTTATATGACGGCTGAGGGGCATGCGTCATTGTCGCTGGAGCAACCCTATCTGCATGAAATGCTGCATGCGTTGACCGGCGCGCATGATCCCGATTTTGAGCTGGCGTTGCTGAACCGTGGTCCGGTGGTTTATCTGACAGACCGGATTTTGGCTGAAAGTGGACGTCTGGTCGCGCCGCAGGTGATGTATCGACGAGAAGATTTGAATGTAGTGCTGGCGCCACATCAAACCGTGGCCGGCAACCGCGCGCGCGCCGCCGAGGCCGCGCTGGCGGAGGATCGTTATCTCGATGGCTATCTGGCGCGATATCTTGCGGGCAGTGTGCCCGAACTATGGGTCCAGGCCGGGCAGGCGGTTGATCAGGCGGTGATCCGCCTCAGAACTAGCTTCTCGGTGCGCGGCGCTCAGCGCCACGCGGCCGAGGCTCCGCGTTTTACGCTGAGCGGTCGCGACCCGGGGCTGGGCGCCGGCGGCTCGCTGACGCTGTTGCTGCAGCGCCTGCAAGAGCAGAGTTCGACCTTTCTCACATTGCTGGCTGGCGCCAAAGGCCCGTTGCAATGGCGCATGGAGTGGTCGAGCGCGCGCGACACCGTGCTTGAACTTGAGCGGCAAGCCATTTTGTTGGGCGCGCGCGACGGTTGGTATTATTTGTATGAGCAAGGCGTCGCTCCATTAGAGGCGACCCGGCGGGTGGCGGATGCCCTGGTGATGGCGCTCAGCGGCCTCTCCGCGCCTCAAGGCACTGACGCCCGGGCTCAGCGCGGAGCGCTCATTATTCTGGCGGAAAAAATGTTACAGGAGGCCGGCTATCACTATCCGCGCCGGCTGTCCGCCGCCCTGACCGACGCGCTGGACGGCGATCATCTGCAGAGTTGGCTCACCCCCGCGCGTCGGCGCGCGGATTTCGAAGATCAGGCGCTGAGCCAGACTTTGGCCCACGCGGATCGCCTGGCGTCAAACCGCGTACAATGAAGACGTCATTATTGTTGGGTTGATCCCGCGATGAACGTACTGCATTCAACCTGGTTCTGGTTGTTGCTGATCCTCGGACCGATCTGCACGGTGGTTGGCATTCTGACGCGTTTGGCGCGCTCCACGCCGCCACCCCCTGGCGGCGAGACGGCCAGCGCGCCAGTCAAGGATGGCGAGGGCGCGCCGCCACCGCCATAAGGCGAGAGGGGGTGGGTTTGTCGGATGATGCCGCTTGGCGGCTGATCCGACCTATTGCGCCGCACCGATGTGGGCTACAATCGCGCCACTGGAACGCGTGCGTATCGCGCCGCGTTTCCCTTTCTTGTCACTATCGGTCAAGGCCATGAACCATACCTATATTGCTCACCTGGAAGCTACATTGGCGCAGATTCGCGCCGATGGGTTCGAAAAACCGGAACGCGTGATCGCCAGTCCGCAGCGCGCCGATGTTGCCTTGGGCAACGGGCATCGCGTACTCAATTTCTGCGCTAATAACTATCTGGGCCTGGCCGATGATGCCCGGCTGATCGATGCCGCAAAGCAAGGCCTGGATCATTATGGTTATGGTTGCGCCTCGGTGCGCTTCATCTGCGGCACGCAGCAAGTGCACAAAGATCTGGAAGCCGCGATTTCGCGTTTCCTCGCGACTGACGACACGATTCTGTATTCCAGCTGCTTCGACGCCAATGGCGGCGTGTTCGAGACCCTGCTTTCCGATGAGGACGCGGTAATTTCCGATGAGTTGAACCATGCGTCGATCATCGACGGAGTTCGCTTGTGCAAGGCGCAGCGTTACCGTTACAAAAATAACGACATGTCCGATCTCGAAACCCAGCTCAAGGCCGCCGACGCGGCCGGCGCGCGTTTCAAGCTGGTGGTGACCGATGGCGTGTTTTCCATGGATGGCATCATTGCCGACTTGAAGTCGTTGTGCGATGTGGCCGATCGCTACGGCGCCATGGTGATGGTTGACGATTCGCACGCGGTGGGTTTTATCGGCGCCAACGGTGGTGGTACCCCCGAGTTGTGTGGCGTGGCGGACCGGATCGACATTTACACCGGTACCCTGGGCAAGGCCTTGGGCGGCGCATCCGGCGGTTATGTTTCCGGGCGCAAGCAGATGATTGATCTATTGCGTCAGCGTTCGCGGCCTTATCTGTTTTCCAATAGTTTGGTTCCGGCGATTGCCGCCGCCAGTCTCAAGGTGTTTGAGATTCTGGCGCAAGACGGCAACGCGCTGCGCGCGCGCCTCAAGCAAAATGCCGAATTGTTCCGCCAAAAGATGGTGGCCGCCGGTTTCGATCTGGTGCCGGGTCAGCATCCAATTATCCCGGTGATGCTGGGTGACGCCCGTCTTGCCAGTGAAATGGCCGCCGCATTGTTGGCAGAGGGAATCTATGTGATCGGCTTTTCTTTCCCGGTGGTGCCCAAAGGCAAGGCGCGCATTCGCACGCAGATGTCCGCCGGCCACAGCCTGGCGCAGGTCGAGCAAGCCGCCGATGCGTTTATTCGCGTCGGACGTGAGTTGGGCGTGATCGCATAACCATCAGGGAGACTTCATGAAAGCGTTATCAAAACTGAAGGCGGAACGCGGGTTGTGGATGACCGACGTCGCCAAGCCTGAAATCGGCCATAACGATCTGTTGATCAAGATCCAAAAAACCGCGATTTGCGGCACCGATATCCATATTTACAATTGGGACCAGTGGGCGCAAAACACCATTCCGGTGCCGATGCATGTCGGCCATGAATATATTGGCGTGGTGGTGGAAATTGGCTCGGAAGTTCAGGGTTACGCCATCGGCGATCGGGTGTCGGGCGAAGGGCATATTACCTGCGGTCATTGCCGTAATTGCCGTGCCGGGCGCCGGCACCTGTGTCGCAATACCTCGGGCGTGGGTGTGAACCGCGCCGGTGCTTTCGCCGAATATCTGGCGTTGCCGGCATTTAATGCTTTTAAAATCCCCGCCGATATTTCCGACGACTTGGCATCGATCTTCGATCCGTTCGGTAATGCGGTGCATACCGCGTTGTCGTTCAATCTGGTGGGCGAGGATGTACTGATTACCGGCGCGGGTCCGATCGGCATTATGGCGGTGGCGATTGCGCGCCATGTCGGCGCGCGCCATGTGGTGATCACCGACGTGAACGAATACCGGCTGGATCTGGCGCGCAAGATGGGCGCGACGCGCGCGGTCAATGTCGCCAAGGAAGATCTGCATCAGGTGATGACCGAACTGTCGATGAGCGAGGGTTTCGATGTCGGCCTGGAAATGTCGGGCAATCCGCAAGCCTTCCGCCAGATGCTGGAAACCATGAATCACGGCGGCAAGGTGGCTCTGCTCGGCATTCCGCCGGCGGACACCGCGATCGACTGGAACCAGGTGATCTTCAAGGGGCTGGAGATCAAGGGGATCTACGGTCGCGAAATGTTTGAAACCTGGTACAAAATGGTGGCATTGCTGCAGTCCGGCCTCGATATCTCACCGATTATCACCCATCACTTTTCAGTGGATGATTTCCAACAGGGCTTCGAAGCCATGCTGTCCGGTCAGTCGGGCAAAGTGATTCTCGACTGGAGATAATGCGGTTTCGCGCCTTAACGCAACAGCCGCGCCATTTTGCGCGGCTGTTTTGCGCCAGCAAGGCGATACGCGGCTCTCTTTAAACCCAGAAACACAAGCTGTCGGCACGGCAAGCGCTAATCCACAATCTTGATCCCCTGACACGACTCGGGCGGCTGTTTGTGCCGCGTAAGCGCGAAGTCACCCTATATTGCTGATGGATCAGGATTATGGCTGGAGCACCGGGGCGCAAATCCGGTAGAATCGACCTTTAAATTTTCTCTTTGTCGAACGGCGTTATGCTTACATTCCAGGAAATCATCCTTACGCTGCAGAATTATTGGAATCGTCAGGGCTGCGCCTTGCTGCAGCCTTACGATATGGAGATGGGCGCGGGCACCTCGCACACCGCGACTTTTCTGCGCTCGATCGGGCCCGAACCATGGAATGCCGCCTACGTACAACCGTCGCGTCGTCCCAAGGATGGGCGCTATGGCGAGAACCCCAACCGTCTGCAGCACTACTACCAGTTTCAGGTCGTGCTCAAACCCGCGCCATCGAACATTCAGGAACTGTATCTCGGCTCGCTGAAAGAGCTCGGTATTGATCCGACGGTGCATGACATTCGTTTTGTTGAGGATGACTGGGAAAACCCTACGCTCGGCGCCTGGGGACTGGGCTGGGAAATTTGGCTCAACGGGATGGAAGTGACCCAATTCACCTACTTCCAGCAAGTAGGCGGTCTGGACTGCCGACCAGTCTTGGGTGAGATTACCTATGGTCTGGAACGCCTGGCGATGTACCTGCAAGGGGTGGAAAATGTCTACGACCTGACTTGGACGGTTTATCCCAACGGTCAGAAGGTCAGCTATGGCGATGTATTCCATCAAAATGAAGTTGAGCAATCACGCTACAACTTCGAACATTCGAACGTGAGCTTTTTCTTTGAGCAGTTCAATCACTTTGAGTCCGAAGCCAAGCGCTTGCTGGATCTTGGTCTGGCGCTGCCGGGCTACGAAATGATTCTCAAAGCGGCTCACTCGTTCAATATGCTAGACGCGCGCGGCGCGATTTCGGTGACCGAGCGCGCGGCCTACATTGGGCGTATTCGTACCTTGGCGCGCCAAGTGGCGCAGGCCTACTATGACTCGCGCGAAGCGCTCGGCTTTCCGATGTGCGTTAAGGCCGACGCATGAAGATTCGGCCCATTCCAGTTCTCTTGGCGTTAATGGCGTTACCCGCTGCCGCCTTTGCCGCCCAATGGCAGGTGTACCAGCAGGGCTCTGCGCTTGAGCTGGCAATGGACCGCGCTTCTCTGTGGTCTGAGTCGGACGGCTTGGTGCATTTTGTCAACCAAGAGCGTTTCGCCCAGCGGCAGTACGACAAGAATTATCAGGTGAACTATTTCATCCGGCGCACGACCGGCTATGCTGATTGTCAGCAGTACCGGTTTGTGTTTGTCAGCACCGATTTCTATAGCGCCAGCAACCAGCATGTCTGGTCGACGATGTACCCGCTGCCGCGCTATGCCTGGAAATGGCAGCCGGTATATCCGGACTCGGTCGCCGCCGCGATGATGGCCCTGGTTTGCACCAACCCCGCACCCAGCAAGAAATCCCAATAAATCATGAACAGAACGCTGTTAATCGAACTTTTGACTGAGGAACTCCCACCCAAGGCGCTGCCGAAACTCGCGGCCAGCTTTGCGGCTTCCATCAGTGACGACTTGAAGAAAATGCAGTTTGCCGCGGCGGATACACAGGCCACGGTGTATGCCAGTCCGCGCCGCCTGGCGGTGAGTCTGCCGCATGTGTTTGCGCTGCAGCCGGAACAGCACATTCTGCGCAAGGGTCCGGCAGTCTCCGCTGGCATGAAGAATGGCCAGCCGACACCGGCGCTGGCTGGGTTCGCCCGTTCTTGTGGTGTCGAGGTGTCCGACCTGGGTACGACCCACGATGGCAAACAAGAGGTTTACACCTGGCAAACGGTGAAAGCCGGACAAAGCCTGAGCGAGGTATTGTCCGATATCGTGGCCAATGCGCTAAAAAAACTGCCGGCGCCCAAGCTGATGCGCTGGGGCGACTCCGAACATCAGTTCGTGCGTCCGGTTCACGGCTTGGTGATGTTGCATGGTAGTGATGTGGTGGCGGGCGAAGTACTGGGGTTGAATAGCAGTCGCAGCACCCAGGGACATCGGTTCTTATGCACGGCTCCCGTCTCCTTGCCTGATGCGGATAGCTATGCCCGCGCCATGTTCGAGCGTGGCCGCGTGGTGGCCAGCTTTGCCGCGCGCCGTGAACTGATCGGTCAGCGCCTGGCCGAAGCCGCCGCGCTGCAAGGGGCGACGATTGCAGCCGATGCCAGCCTGTTCGATGAAGTCACCGCGCTGGTGGAGTGGCCGGTGGTACTGGAAGCGGGCTTCGATGCCGCCTTTTTGCAGGTGCCGCAAGAATGTTTGATTCTGACCATGCAGCAGAATCAAAAATATTTCCCTTTGCTCGATCCTTCCGGCAAGCTGAAAAACCGTTTCCTGTTGGTCTCCAACTTGGAAACCCGCGACCCTTCGGCCATTATTCAAGGTAATGAACGCGTGCTGCGCGCGCGCCTGTCGGACGCCAAGTTCTTTTTCGAACAGGATCAAAAGATCAAGCTGGAGTCGCGTCTGCCGCGTCTGGTCGATGTGGTGTATCACAACAAGATCGGTAATCAGTGGCAACGGATTGAACGCCTCAAGGTGATTGCCGCCGCGGTTGCCGGTCAGTTGGGCGCCGATGCCTCATTGGCCGAGCGCGCGGCGATGTTGGCCAAAGCCGATCTGGTGTCGGATATGGTGGGTGAATTCCCTGAGCTGCAAGGCATCATGGGCATGTATTACGCTCAGATCGACGGCGAGCCGACCGAGGTGGTGCAGGCCATTGAAGGCCACTATCACCCGCGCTTTGCCGGCGACAGCCTGCCGCAAGGTCCGATCGCCACGGCGGTGGCGCTAGCCGATAAAATGGAAACCTTGGTTGGCATCTGGGGCATCGGCCTGGTTCCCACCGGCGATAAAGATCCATTTGCCTTGCGCCGCGCCGCGCTCGGCGTGTTGCGCATGATGCTTGAGACGCCGCTGGACTTGAAGCAGCTGTTGCAGCTGACCGCCGATGCCTTCGAACCGGGCTTGCTAGCGCCCGAAGTGGTGGATGACGTGTTCATCTTCTGCCAAGAGCGACTGAAAAATTATCTGGCGGCCAGCTATCAGGCGGATGAAATCGACGCTGTATTGGCTTTGGCGCCGGCGGCGATTCATGAAGTCCCCACGGTCCTGGCCGCGGTGGCCGCATTCAAGGCCTTGCCCGAAGCCGCTACGCTGGCCGCGGCCAACAAGCGTGTAAAAAATCTGCTGAAGAAAACCACGGGCGAGCGAGGCACCGTTGATCGCGCGCTGTTGCAGCATGAGGCCGAGCAAGCATTGTTCGCCGCGTTGCAAGCCTTGGCGCCGCAAGTGGAGCGCCTGGTGGCCGCGCATGATTTCTCTGGCGCGCTGGAACGTTTGGCTAGCCTTAAAGAGCCGGTTGATGCGTTTTTTGACGGCGTAATGGTGATGGCCGAAGATATGGCGGTACGGGCTAATCGTCTTGCGTTGCTGTCGCAGCTGGCTGCTTTGTTTAACTGCGTTGCCGATATTTCATTATTGGCGTGATCTTTTTTGCCGACGGTCATCCGCGTCTTCTGGCGTCATCCTTGCCATCGGTGTGGATACTGTCGGATAACGCTGCGTTTATCCGACCCACGATAGGAATGCAATGAAACTGGTGATTCTTGATCGCGATGGCGTGATTAATGTGGACCGCGATGATTTTGTCAAAAGTCCGGCCGAGTGGGTTCCGTTACCCGACAGTTTGGAAGCGATCGCTAATTTGACTCAGGCCGGCTGGCGCGTGGTGGTTGCGACCAATCAGTCGGGCATTGGACGCGGTTTGTTCGATATGCATGCTTTTAACGGTATGAATGAAAAAATGCATCGTTTGGTCAATCAGGCCGGTGGCCGGATTGACGCGGTGGTGTTCTGCCCGCATACCAAAAACGAGCAATGTGAGTGCCGTAAGCCCGCGCCTGGCATGGTGCTGGAAATTGCCGAGCGGTTTAACGCCAAGTTGGAAGACCTGCCGATGGTGGGGGATAGCCTGCGCGATTTGCAGGCGATCCACGCCGCGGGCGGTCTGCCGATTCTGGTTAAGACCGGCAAGGGCGTCAAAACCCTGGCAACCGGAGGTCTGCCGGAAAATACCCGGGTATTTGACAATCTTTACGATGCCGCCGAATACCTGATCATGTCCCCTGAATTTCAATGAGAACGCGACCGTCAATGCAGCTCTGGATTCGTAACCTTGTCTACTGGCTAGTGCTGTCACTGGTCACCTTTGTCTTTTTTGTCTGTCTGTTTCTGGCGGCGCCGCTGCCGCGCCGCTGGCGTCATGTGTTTGGCCAAAGCTGGGCGCGCGTTCTGACCTGGGTACTGGAGCATGTGATCGGTTTGAAATATCAGGTGATCGGGCGCGAGAATATTCCTGATACGCCGTCGATTATCTGCGCCAAGCATCAGTCCGGTTGGGAAACCATGGCGTTACAGGCGATCTTTCCCGCCCAGATCTATGTGGCAAAGCGCGAGCTATTGTGGATTCCACTGTTTGGTTGGGGTCTGGCGCTGATGAACCCGATTGCCATCCGGCGCTCGGATCGCATGCGCTCAAACCAGCAGATCTTGAAGCAAGGGCGTGAACGCCTGGCGCATGGCTTCTGGATCACTGTGTTTCCCGAAGGGACACGGATCAAGCCGGGCGCGCGCGGTAAATATAAATTGGGCGCGGCGCGCATGTCCAAGACCCTGGGTATTCCGATGGTGCCGGTGGCGCATAACGCCGGCGAATTCTGGCCGCGTAATTCCTTTCTCAAATATCCGGGTTTGATCACGGTGGTGATTGGCCCGGCGATCTGGCCGGATGAATCGCGTGGCTCTGAATCCTTGATGGCCGAGGCCGAGGCCTGGATCGAGGCGCGTCAAGTTGAAATCGGCGGAGTAGGCCCGTGCCGAGCGCGAGTGGCTGGTGCTGACACTAACGCTGGCTGATGCCTCGCTTGAGGTGGTGCTGTTGCGCCGCCGACGCAAGAGCATTGGGATTCGTATTGTTGATGGGCGGGTGGAAGTGGCCGCGCCAGAACGCGTGCCACTAGCGCAGCTGCAGCGTCTGCTTGATCAGAAACGAGATTGGATCGCCCAGCATTGGCGCCATCAAGTGGCCACGCTCGCCTCGCGGCGCAGCGTGCCGCGGCAGGTGCTGCTGGCGGGGGTCGCTCTGACGCTTAGCCATGTGGCGTGCGACGGCGCGCGCATGGAATTACAGTCGGATGGTTTGCGGGTCTATGGCGCGCCTGAACTACTAAAACCCCAGGTGGCGGATTTTCTACGCCAAGAGGCGAGTCATCGGTTTCCTGAACGTCTGGCCCTGTTTGCGCCACAGGCCGTACGGCCTCCTCGTCGATTGCAGTTGTCCGCTGCAAGGAGCCGTTGGGGCAGTTGCAATAGTCAGGAAGTGATTCGCTTGAATTGGCGTTTGGTGCAGGCGCCGCTGCCGATCTTGGATTATGTGATTGCCCATGAACTGGCTCATCTGCGCCACATGAATCATAGCGCCGCATTCTGGTCTGAAACCGCGCGCCTGTATCCCGACTGGCAAAACGCGCGTGCCTGGCTCAAGCGCCATGGCGATACTTTGTTTGTCTTTGGTTGAGTTTTGATTTTTTGCTTAACGCTGAAGGAGAATACTTGATGCGGATTCTGCATACGATGTTACGGGTGACCGAGCTGGAGCGTTCTCTGGCCTTCTATCAGCAGGTGCTGGGCATGCGCCTGTTGCGTCGCCAGGACTACCCGGAAGGGCGTTTTACTCTGGCATTTGTCGGATATGGCGATGAGCATGATAGTAGTGTGCTCGAGTTGACCCATAACTGGGATACCGCGAGCTACGACCTCGGTCAGGGGTTTGGCCATATTGCCATCGAAGTCTCCGATGCCGCCGCGGCTTGTGATGCGGTACGTCAGTTGGGCGGACGGGTAGTGCGCGAGGCGGGGCCGATGAAGCATGGTTCGACCGTGATCGCCTTCGTGGAAGATCCTGATGGTTATAAGATCGAATTTATCCAAGCCGACAGTCGTCGTTGATCCTGTGTCGGGGTCTGCGTGATACCGACCCCTGTGCGTTACCAGCGCAGCATGCGCGCCAGCGTGCCATCCTGTTGAATATAGTGATGCCAGAGCGCGGCTAGGATGTGGGCGCCAATCATGAAGTAAACCGCGTTACCCAACCCGTAATGCGCGCTGCCGCTGGCCGTGTGCAGCACCTCGTTTTTTGCCACCAGCGTGGGTAACACCCAGCCAAACCACTCAACATCGTATCCAGCGCTCTGCGAGGAAATCACCCCAAGTACGGGTTGCAGCGCCATGGTCACGTACAGGATCAGATGCAAGGACTGCGCCAGCCTGGTGATCAGCGGGCGTCCCTGCGGCCTGGGTGTGCCAAATTGGTGGCGCGCGCCGATGCGAAGGATCAGAAACAGCAGGACCAAGAGGCCGGCATCAATGTGCCAGTTGAGTAATTGGTCATGAAGCGTGGCATCCGCTTTTGAACTAATTCTGCCGTACAGTTCTATGCAGGCAAAAACGACAACCACCAGAATAAACATCAGCCAGTGCAGTGCGATCGACAGAGGGTGGTATTGGGGGCGAATCATGCTATTCCTTTGGTTCGTCGGAGATCCACCTTAGTGTTGTGTCGCTACATCCAAGTTCACTCTGTGGCTTGGCAGTGGGTCCTTATAGCGCGGGCCGCAGGCCAGTGTGCCAACGCGCGGCAGACTTCTAGTCGCGCTGCAAGGCTTGGACTGGCTTAATAATGTGGTTAGTTGCGCTGCGATGCCTGCCTCTAGCGCCTGACGGCGCTGGTATTGCGCGCGTTTGTTTGAGGCGACTGCCGCCAGATTGCGCTCCGGCTGCCAGCTAGGAATCTGAAAGAAATTTTCACTACTGGCGACGCCCCCCATGGTGATCCATAGCGCATCGTAATCGGAGCTGATCGCATGGTAACCACGCCAATGGCTATTGTGTACATGGCCACGGTTGCTGATTGCCAATACTTTGTTCATCCCCAATTGCAAGCTGAGTGCGCATAGCGCTTTGACCAGCAATGTTTTGGGCATCAAACCATGCAAGTCCTTGGTGACCTCGCGAAAGCGCTCGCGGCCGCCGCTGGCTTGTGGCCCCTGCAGACAGCCGAGCAATACCTGACATTGACCCGCATCATCCTTGCTAAAACTGAATGCCAGTGTGACCAGGCGTTCTTGCGTGGCTTCAGGTACCAGGGTCAGCATCAGCTCACCCTCTTTGTCCATGATGCGTGTCAGCGATAGTTCGATACGGTAGCGTGCCTGGCTTTTACCCTCAATGGTGGCAACGACAACCGAAGGGACGCGTAATAGCTGGAAAATCAGCGTCGCCGGGAGTTGCGTCAGGAAAATTGAAAAGTGCTGCTGTAGTACGCGCAGCTTCGTGGCGCAGTCAAAGTCAGTGCAGACGTAGGGGCGTTGCAACTTGTGTAGCCATTGTGGCTGGTGTGGCAATGCCGCGGCCAGCTCAGGGTGGGATGACAAATAGTGAAACCAGCGCTTGGAATAGGGCCACTGCAACAGTGCCCGTAGTAAAAATTTGACGCGGCGCCGCCCAGCACCGGCATTCGCTGTGTGGGTGTAGAGGTTCGAGGCCGTCCATAACGTGGTAATCATAGGTGAAACCTGTCAACTGGCAATTGTGTTGTGTGAAATTATCACACATTTGTAATTGTTGTGGGAAATTATCCCACACATACTGACGTGAATTCAGAGCGGAATCATTGAACTCATGGAAGGCCCAGTGATCCAAGCCAATCTGGTTTACTGTTTTGGAACGCGTCAGAGGCGGGATGGTGAGTTTTACTTGGCTAGTGATGGGCCAAGGAGCACTATCTGAAAGTCACTGTGAGTATCAACGGCCTATAGTTTCGATTTATTTAATTGCCGATGATGTAGATCGGGTTTTCATTATCCAACGAGTACAAGGGCAGTCGTCGAGCGCATGTCGCAACACTCCCTGATATCGGTTGCTATGTATGATGGGGAGTAGGAATGTTGAAACAAACGTTAGCGGGCATGCTGCTGATGTTGCCTTTGGTCGCGCAGGCCTCATCGCTCGATGCTAGTGGGATGGGTTTAATCTGGGGGCTGCCGTTTGCCGGCATTCTGCTCTCGATTGCCGTGTTTCCGATCTTGGCGGAAAAATTCTGGCATTTGCATTTTGGCAAAGTCGTTGCCGTTCTGACACTGGCCTTTCTGCTGCCTTTCGCCGGCGCCTTTGGCCTTACGCCGGCTTTGCGTCTAGTCTGGAGCGCACTGGCCACAGAGTATCTACCATTTCTGATTTTGTTACTGACGCTGTATACCCTTTCAGGAGGCATATTGCTGTCGGGGCGGCTGCATGCCACGCCTGGCCTGAATACTCGCATTCTGGCCCTGGGTGCGTTACTGGCGCCGGTTATGGGAACCACGGGTGCGGCCATGCTGCTGATTCGCCCGTTGTTACGCGCCAATAAGAGTCGCCGCTACAAGGTGCATGTTGTGGTGTTCTTCATTTTTCTGGTGGCGAATATCGGTGGCGGACTGACTCCGCTGGGCGATCCCCCTTTGTTTCTTGGTTTTATCAAGGGTGTAACGTTCCGTTGGACCTTCATGCACATGATGCTACCGGTGTTCAGCGCCGTGGCCCTGCTGCTGCTGATTTTTTATGTATTGGATCGTCATTATTTCAGCAAGGAGGCCGTGTCGCTGCAGGTCCATAAACCGGATGCGCCGTTGCGCCTTTCGGGTCGGATTAATTTGCTATTGCTGCTATTGGCGATCGGCGCCGTTTTGCTTTCCGGGATCTGGAAACCGGGAGTCGAGTTACACCTGTGGGGCGCGGTACTCCAGTTGCAAGACCTGAGCCGCGATGCGATGTTATTGGCGTTAACCGTGCTATCGTTACGACTGACACCCCAATCGGTGCGGGCTGGAAATGAATTCAATTGGCATCCGATTATTGAGGTGGCGCAATTGTTTGCCGGGATCTTTATCACGATCGCGCCGGTGATTGCCATGTTGCGCGCCGGCGAGCAGGGTCCTCTGGCTTGGATGGCTCAGGCCGTGACCGATGTCTCTGGCCAGCCGAATAATGTCGCCTATTTCTGGTTGACGGGTGTGCTGTCCAGTTTTCTGGATAATGCGCCGACCTACTTGGTCTTTTTCAATATGGCGGCTGGGGACGCCAAGCTACTGATGGGACCCTTGTCCTCGACTTTGACCGCGATTTCCATGGGGGCGGTATTTATGGGAGCCATGACTTATATCGGTAATGCTCCGAATTTCATGGTCAAGTCGATTGCTCAGCACCATCGGGTCGCCATGCCGGGATTCTTCGCTTATATGCTGTGGTCTTGCTGTATTTTGCTGCCGGTATTGCTGCTGATGACATGGTTGTTTCTCTAAGTGTTGCAGGCCGGCTTTTGCTTGAGGGGGGGCGCAATCGCGCGTAAGCTAGCCCTCTTTGATTTTCACTACTGAACAGCCTAATGCACATCCATATTCTCGGAATCTGCGGTACTTTCATGGGGGGGCTGGCGGCTTTGGCGCGCGAGTCCGGGCATCAAGTCACCGGGTGCGATGCTAATGTCTATCCGCCGATGAGCACCCAGCTCGAGTCCATGGGCATCGAACTGATCCAGGGCTTTGGTACTGAGCAAGCGGATATTGGCGCCGATATGTTCGTGATCGGCAATGTCGTGAAGCGTGGCACGCCGCTGATGGAAGAGATTCTAAATCGTGGCTTGCCGTATTGTTCTGGTCCGCAATGGCTGGCCGAGCATTTACTAGCCTCGCACTGGGTGCTGGCGGTTGCCGGGACTCATGGGAAAACCACTACTAGCTCAATGCTGGCGTGGATTCTCGAGGATGCCGGCCTGGCGCCAGGATTTCTGATTGGCGGGATTCCTCAGAACTTCGGCGTGTCGGCCAGGTTACCTGGAGCGCCCGCGCAAGATGCCGCGAGTCGCAGCCCATTCTTTGTCATTGAAGCGGATGAGTACGATACCGCTTTCTTCGATAAACGCTCCAAGTTTGTGCACTATCGCCCGCGCACCGCCGTATTGAATAATCTGGAATACGATCACGCGGATATTTTCCCCGACCTGGCGGCCATCGAAACCCAGTTTCACCATCTGGTGCGGACCATTCCCTCTCAAGGGCTGATTATCTCTAACGGGCGCGAGGATAATCTGGAGCGTGTCCTGCAGCGAGGTTGCTGGACACCGGTTGAGCGCTTTGGCGTGGATGGCGCGTGGCAGGTCGGTCAGGTTGACGCGCAAGGTCATTTTGAGGTGATGCATGGTGGCGAAGCGCTGGGCGTGGTCGCTTGGTCGTTGATGGGTGAGCATAATCGCATGAATGCGCTCGCGGCGATTGCCGCCAGTCGGCATGTTGGGGTGCCAGCTAAGGTCGCGATCAGTGCTCTGGGCCGGTTTTGCAACGTCAAACGGCGCATGGAAGTCCGTGGTGTTGCCGGTGGTGTTACGGTATATGACGATTTCGCTCACCATCCCACCGCGATTGCCACTACGCTGGATGGGCTGCGTCACACGGTTGGGAATGCGCGCATTCTTGCCGTGCTGGAACCTCGCTCCAACACCATGAAGTTGGGTACGATGAAAAATGCTTTGGCTCCCGCTTTGGCTCAGGCTGACCTGGTGTTCTGCTCCGCGGCAAATCTGGGTTGGGATCCGAGCGAGGCCTTGGCCCCGCTCGGGGCGCGCGCGGCGACCTTCACTGAATTCGATGCGCTACTGGATGCCATCGTCGCTCAGGCAGCGCCGGGAGATCATGTACTGGTGATGAGTAATGGTAGTTTCAACGGCATCCATCAAAAGTTATTGCAACGACTCGCCACTGCTTGACTGTAAAGTGATCTTGGGTGGCGCGCTTCTGTTTCGGCGAGCAGTGGATAAACAAACGTTATCCACTGCTCGCTCAGTTGCCGCAAGTTAAACTGAAGAACAGCGATTTTGGCATGCTCTTGTGTAAATCCATGCCAATTAAGGTGTTACGTAAATTTTCAAGATTAAGAGATGAGAGTCCGGCCTTTTGGCAAATGCTGGAAATCGATTGATAAAATGTCTGCGTTTTATCTGGTCGACATTTAGTGGTGAAATCATCAATCAGTCGTTTGTCCCATTTGAGTATTAGTAAGAACCCAATCATTTTTTCATAGTCGGTTAATTCCGCGTCCTGACTGTCATTTATAGATTCACTCACCAAGCTGATGCTGCAGCCCGATCCAAATTGTTTGATATACGTATCAAATACACTAAAAATATTATCAATTTTAACTTCATGTGCGTAATACACCGTTCCAAGCACTGAGTGTGATGGTTTGTGGCGCAGTAGACTCTTGCAGAAAATACGCGCACCCATGCCATCAGCGTATTCGTGAATATTTAGAATGGCGAGGTTGGCATTTAGATTGCCAGATTGAATGATGGATTGGTCTTCATGGACAAAGCTATCGGCAAATTTTGCTGTTCCTTCGCACGGCATTTCACTGTCAAATCGATCAGAAACTTCAGTGCCATGTTTTAAATTAACGATTTTGGCATAGGCATCAGTGGAAATAATATGGCGAGAATAAATATCTTTGGCACCCATGATGATATTATGGTTTTGCGAGATATTTAATGTTGAATCGATGAAACTGTCGATATATTGCTTGTGCTCTGGGGTTTGTTGGTCTGGCGCGACAATGGTGTAAGTCATCACAAGGCTCCTTGGTTATTCAGTCGCCAAGAATGCGATGAGCCACTCTTATTATGCAAGGGCCGGCGGTCTGGTGACTGGATAGTCTAGGGTTTGAATCAGGCCGCGTTTCGAATAGGCTAAATCCAAGTTCCGATAAAATAGCTGCACATGATGAAGATCCCGGTGGCGAGGACCAATGTGCTTGCGCGATCGCGGTAGATGCTCAGTCGAGGAATCCGACGGAATACATAGACTGGCATGGCATAGCAAACCAGAGCGACAATCGGGGCGGCCAACATGCCCATAATGGCCAGAATTGATGGATCGGCAAAGGCCAGTAACCACAACGGCAGCGCGATGAGCAGCGTGGCAATCCATTCCAGTGTGTGTTGACCATCAGGGTGACTGCGCTGGTGCTTGATGCGGTCCAATAGCGTGACGACTCCCGCGCGCGCGCCAAGAAACACCACAAAGTAGGAATGAAGAATGGTAGCGAAGGCCAATAAGGGAAAGGCCATGCGTAAAATCGTGGGATGCATGGCCAGTGATAGCAGTGTCAAAACATCGATGTTATGCACGCGTGCGAACAATAAGTCCTGCGGTCGGGTTGCCAGAACGCAAGACAAAACGAAAAATAGCAGAAAAACTAGTAATAATAAGCTGTTCCAATATACGGCGCGATCACTGTGGCGCATCGCCATGCGTGCATCAGGATAATGTTTGCGATACGAGATCGCCAGCATTGCGCATACGGGTGAAAAGTCCATACTGAAAATTAGAATTGGAGTAATTAGCAGCAAGCTTTTAACGAGATCATGCCCCTTCGGGATTGTCATCAAAATCGAGCTATCCCACAGCGGAACCAGATAAATCGATAAGAACAGTAAGGCGAAGATCAGTGGAAATACCACCGCGGAGGTAATGCGCAGCAGGGTACGCTCACCCGCGGCAAGCATAATAGCTGTTACACCGAGGGCGATCAGCAATGATAGAACCGGCCGTGGAATCGCTTCCATCCCCATCTGATAATCAATATAAGTCGCCGCAATATTGATCATTCCTGTGGCGTAGGCCACCACCATTCCAAGATAAAAAACCAAATATAGAATGTTGACCGTTAAGCCCGCCAGCGGCCCGAGATCATCTTCAATCACTTTAGGCAGTTCACATGGGGCAGGGTGGGTGACAACCAGATGGGTGAGCGCTCGATGCGAAAGCCACACCAGGGGAAAGCAGATTGTGCTGAGAATAATCAGAGGCCAGATACCGCCGAGTCCAGCCTGAATCGGTAAGAATAACGTCCCGGCGCCTACGGCGGTTCCAAATAGCGTAAGTACCCATTCCACATCATGTTGCGTGGTTTGCGCCAGCATGCTTATCGGTTTATTCATTTTATTTGTGAGTGATTGTGGCTATGCGCCCGCCGCATCATGGTGATGCGCGTCAAACATCAGGGACCCTCTGAATAAGTTGTTGACGTCGCCGCAATAACTTATTCAAAGGGCCCTTAGGGAAGCAAAACAGGCGGCGCCAGGTTAGGCTGGCGCCGATGGGAGGATTAAACGGTTTTTAGCCCGTAGGACAAAAAAATCTGGCGCGTTGCATCGATCAATTGATCGGATGGCGGCTCAACATCGGCCAGTTCATACGTTTTGCCCAGCTCTTCCCACTTGTGTTGTCCCAACTGGTGGAACGGCAAAATATCTACTCGTTCGATATTTCCAAGTTGAGCCGCCCACTTGGCTAAGTTCCTGACATCTTGTTCGGCATCAGTATAGCCCGGAACCAGAACATAGCGCAGCCATACTGGCTTTTTCAACTGAGCGAGGCGTTCGGCAAAGGCCAATGTCGGGGCGAGCTCGGCACCAGTCAGACGTAGATAGCCTTCGGGGTTGAACCATTTGACATCAAGCAGTACCAGATCGATATAAGCCAGATCTTGGTCGCTGAGGCGCGAGCCTAAATAACCCTGGGTATCCAGAGCGGTATGCAGGCCGAGCGCTTTGCACGCGCGCATGATCTCAACCGCAAAATGGCTTTGGACCAGTGGTTCGCCACCAGACAGCGTGATGCCGCCGGTGCGCTTGAGAAATGAGGCGTAGGGGGTGATTTTTTCCATCAGCTCGGCGAGGCTGATTGGCGTGCCATCCTTGACCTTCCAAGTGTCTGGATTATGGCAGTACAGGCAGTGCATATTGCAGCCGGAGAGAAAAATGGCGCAACGCACGCCGGGGCCATCGACCGCAGCACCGGTTTCGATGCTGTGCAGATAGCCCTGGGTGCTGTCAACGCCGGTGGGCGCGCAGGATTCAAGTTTCACGTCCACCGTGTGTCTCACATTGAGGTATGGAAAGTGCGGTTGATCACATCAAGCTGTTGCTCGCGCGTCAGCTTAATGAAATTGACCGCATAGCCGGATACGCGAATGGTCAGCTGCGGATACTTTTCAGGGTGTTCCATCGCATCTTCCAGCGTGCTGCGATCCAGCACGTTGACATTAACGTGGAAACCCCCGGCACCGCAGAAACCATCAAGGCAAGCCGACAGGTTTTCGATCCGTTCGCCGATGGTCCGTCCCAGCGCGCCTGGTGTGGCGGATGCGGTCCAACTGATGCCATCTTGCGCATCGCGGTAGGGTAGCTTGGCCACCGAGGCGCCCGAGGCAACAAAGCCAAGGTGATCCCGACCGTTCATTGGGTTGGCGCCAGGGGCTAGCGGTTCGCCTGCGCGCCGGCCATCTGGCGTATTGCCCGTCTTCTTGCCATAGACCACGTTTGATGTGATGGTCAATACCGATTGTGTTGGCATGGCATTGCGATAGGTCTTTTGGGTGCGCACTTTCTCCATGAAGCGCTCAACCAGATCAATGGCGATTTGATCGACGCGATCATCGTTGTTGCCGAAGGCCGGGTACTCGCCATCGATCTTAAAGTCCACCGCCAGACCCGCGTCATTGCGAATGACAGAAACCTTGGCGAATTTAATCGCCGACATCGAATCGGCGGCCACCGACAGACCGGCAATCCCACACGCCATGGTGCGCAAAATGTCGCGGTCGTGCAGCGCCATTTCAATCCGTTCGTAGGCGTACTTGTCATGCATGTAATGGATGCTGTTCAGTGCCTTGACATAGGTACGCGCCAGCCACACTAACAGACTGTCGTAGTGCTGCAATACGTCTTCGTATTCCAATACATCGCTCTTGATCGGTTCGAAACCATGGGCCACGGTGACGCCGGACTTTTCATCGACCCCGCCGTTAATCGCATACAACAAGCCCTTGGCCAGATTGACCCGCGCGCCAAAGAACTGCATTTGCTTGCCGATACGCATCGCCGAAACGCAGCATGCGATGCCATAGTCATCGCCCCAGAACGGGCGCATGGTGTCGTCGCTTTCGTACTGAATCGAACTGGTATCGATCGAAACTTTGGAGCAAAAATCCTTGAAACCCTTAGGCAGTTGTTCCGACCACAACACGGTTAGATTCGGTTCCGGCGCGGGTCCAAGGTTGTACAGGGTATTCAGAAAACGGAAGCTGTTCTTGGTTACCAGCGTACGGCCATCTTCCGCCATGCCACCCAGGCTTTCGGTGACCCAGGTCGGGTCGCCAGAGAACAGGTCGTTGTATTCCGGGGTGCGCAGGAAACGCACAATCCGCAATTTGATCACCAGGTCGTCGATCAGTTCTTGCGCGCGCTCTTCGCTGATGAGGCCGCTATCGATATCGCGTTGTACATAAATATCGAGGAAAGTGGAAACTCGTCCCAGCGACATGGCGGCGCCATTTTGTTCCTTGATTGCGGCCAGATATCCGAAATAGACCCATTGCACCGCTTCTTGCGCAGTGAGTGCCGGGCGCGAAATATCGAAGCCATAGCCCGCGGCCATGACTTTGAGTTCTTGCAGGGCGCGGAACTGCTCGGACATTTCTTCACGCAGGCGAATCACGTCCTCGGTAAAGTCTGCGTCATCCAATTCGGCGAACAGTGCCTGGCGATCCGCGATCAGGCGATCAACGCCATACAGCGCGACGCGGCGATAGTCGCCAATAATCCGGCCCCGGCCATAGGCATCCGGCAGACCGGTAATAATCCCCGATTTACGCGCGGCGCGAATTTCAGGATTGTAGCAATCGAAGGTCCCTTGGTTATGGTCCTTGCGATAACGATTGAACGTCTCTTTCAACGTCGGATCCAGCGTATAGCCGTAGGCATTAAGACCGGTTTCAACCATGCGAATACCGGAAAACGGCATGATGGCGCGTTTGAGCGGCTTATCGGTTTGCAGACCGACAATCAGCTCTTGATCCTGCAGGATATAACCCGGGCCATAGGCGGTGATGCTGGCGCCGATGTCGGTGCTGACATCCAGTATGCCGTTGGCGCGTTCCTTTTCAAACAACGGGATCAGTGCGTTCCAGACTGCGTGCGTGCGCTCGGTCGCGCCTTGCAGAAACGCGGAATCACCATGATAGGGGGTGACGTTATCAAGGATAAATCCCCGTACATCAATAGATTTTTGCCAATTCCCCGGATGAAAACCTTCCCAGGGATCAGAAGCCAGAACGGCACGACTTGGAGCATTCATGGTGAACCTCGTTGTTCGTTTGCGAAGATTAATGTTCGATTTAAGTTTAGGTAACTGTTCGATTTCGAACATTGATCTAGATCAAACCCTTCCGTTAGTGACATTTACCGATCCATAACCGATCTTCTATGTCGACGGAATACCCATTTTTCCCATAGCTGAAGGGTATATTCGCTGAACGCCTGGCGGATGTCGGCTTTCAGCTTATACCCCCCTGCGGAGGTGATCTGACACTCCTGGATGCGTGCGGCGGCATATAAAACCAAGGCTGAATCCGGGTGAGGAAACAGCGTCAATTCGACCACGTCACCCACGTTGTGGGCCTTTGGGCTATGCCAAGCAATGGCATCCAGTCCAACACGACACAGTGTTAATGGTGGCCGCTCTGGATAGCGCGACAGCAAACCGACTTCCAGGGCCAGATCCAGTTTGGCCTCCATCCGTTGCATCAATGGATCGGCGCTCTCCGTGCTCTCCACCGGCGCGGCCAGCACACGTAAAGCCAGCCGGGTTTCACGCATCTGTTGCACGGTACAGGAACCTAGTGCCAGGGATGTCGCGGAGAAAGGCAGTTCGGCATCAAAGCTCGCGGTTTCGAGAGCAGGAAGCTGAGACATGGTTATCCTCGGATGGTTCTATTTGTATTCAAGCACATACGTGAGGACATGCTGAGAATTATGCAAATAAATGCACGATGCCACCCAGCCCCATCACGTTCAGCGCCACATCGGCCTCTGCGCGCACGACTGGTTTAGCATGAAAGGCGACGCCAATTCCGGCTTCGCCCAGCATTTTGAGATCATTGGCGCCATCACCAACCGCCAGAACCTGTCGCGCGGTCAGTCCTAATTGCTCGCGGATGCGGATCAGTAAGTCGCGCTTGGCCTCAGCATCCACAATCGCGCCCAATAGACGGCCGGTCAACTTCCCCTGTTCGATTTCGAACTGGTTGGCATAGGCATAGTCCAGCGCTAGTCGTTGTTGCAATCTATCAGTGAAATAAGTGAATCCGCCGGAAACCAACATGAACTTCACATCGTGCTGTTGGCAAGCGGCCAGGAGTTGCTCCGCGCCCACGGTCAAGCGCAGCCGTTGCTGATACACCGTCTCCAAAGCCTCGACTTCCAGTCCCGCCAACAATGCCACGCGCTCGGTCAGCGACGCGGAAAAGTCCAGCTCACCACGCATCGAGCGCTCGGTAATTGCCGCGACTTGCGGCTTAAGACCGCACATATCGGCGATTTCATCGATGCATTCAATGGTAATCAGGGTGGAGTCCATGTCGGAAACCACCAGTCGAATATCGGCAAAGCGCAAACTCGACGGCATAAAGGCGAAATCGATACTCAGCGGCTCGCAGTACTGACTGACTTCGGCGCGGGTTGCTGGGTCGGCATTGGCTAACCGGGCCACGCCTGGCTCAATCATCGTGATGCCACTGCCATGGCAGATGGCCTCCAATTGCCGCAGCCGTTCCATATTCAGTGGCGTGAGTGCTTGCAGCACTAGAGTGTGGGGTCCAGACCTCATGAATGGTTTCCGTGTCGATGATCGAGTCACCGATTATGTCATGCTGGGTGACGTACGGATATCCTGGTGCCGGTTATAAAACTCATAACCGTTAAGAGCCTTCTGAACCCGTTATATACGCCGCTGAAAATAACTTATTCAGCGTATGCGGGTTATCTTGTGGGTTTGTAATGATAGCTGCCAGCGCGGGTGTTCCAGGCAATAATCAATCGCCGCTTGCAGGTTGGCGCCGCGACTGGCGCTGTCCATCGGTTGCAGATACCAGTGCTCGAAGTCGAGCTCGCTGACATCCTGGGGCGCGAGTCCCGGCTGAGGGTAGACCAACTTAATTTCATGACCACTGGTTTGTACCAGCGTCGCGCCGGCCTTGGGACTGACGCAAATCCAGTCGACACCGGGGGGCGCGGCCAAGGTACCATTGGTTTCCACTCCGACCTCAAAGCCCCGTGCGTGCAGCGCCTCAATGAGCGGCGCATCCAGTTGCAGCAAGGGTTCGCCGCCGGTGCAGACCACATAGCGTATGCCACCGGTACTCTGCGCCGGCCAGGCCGCGGCGATACGGTCGGCTAATTGCTCTGCGCGTGCGAACTTACCACCGTCCGGGCCACTGCCGATAAAATCGGTATCGCAAAACTGGCAGATCGCCTGAGCGCGATGGCGCTCCTTGCCGCTCCATAAATTACAGCCGGAAAAGCGGCAGAAAACCGAGGCGCGGCCGGTGTGCCGGCCTTCGCCTTGCAATGTGTAGAAAATTTCTTTGACGGTATACATGATGGGTCTCTAAAGGAGCGGCCAGCGCATGTCATGGTCGAAGGCAAGCGAAACACCGCGTTCCTCGGTGTCATACAGGTCGATGCGCGACAGCTCGGGCACCAGCGGCGACAGATGCGCGTGCACCCATTCCACCACCGAGGTGCTGTTGCCATTGCGAATACCACTCAGGCTATCCAGCGGATTGTGATCCAGTTGGCGATAGATCGGTTTGAACCGATCTTTGACATCGCCAAAATCCAGAATCCAGCCCATGGTGCTGTCCAGATTTCCGGTTAACATCAGGCGAATCAAATAGCTGTGACCGCTATAGACCCCGGCGACGCCACTGGGTAGCGCGCTTTCGAAAAACTGCTCTTTCCAGATATGGAAGCGATGGCCGTCATACTGGCTACCCGCGCTATGTGTCTCGCGCACCTCAACCCAACTCAGCGCTGGCAGCGCTTGGCGTATCCGCTGGAATAACCACAGGGCCAGCATTTCACTGGTGGGGTTTTCCAGGCCGGGAATCGCATTCAGATAGTGCTGGTTGAGTTCGGAAAACAAGGGCAGCCAGGCCTGCTCGAGCTGCTCGTGGTTGCACTGGCGCGCATCGGCGACTAGGCGCACGCCAAAGCAGTGTCCGTGCAGTCGACCGCACTTGTGTCCGGCGGGCACCTGCGGTAACTGATGCGCGGCTTCAAAGCGGGCGCTCAGTGTAATAAGAATACTGCCGTTCTCCACCAGGGCGCCGCGCGCGGGGGAGCTTTGCAAGGCGAGGGACACCGGGCTGGCAATGCTGTCGGCCAGATAGCGGGCGATACCCAAGTCATCCGGGTCGGCCAGTGTGTCGTTGATTTGCGCGTAATCCAGAGGGGCACAGGCATTGGCCAAGGCCGCCTCTAGCGTGCTGGCGTCGGTGTGCGTCGAGTCGGCGCGCGCCAGGGCGCGAAAACTGTGGCCATGCTGGCGCGCCAAGCGCGGGTCGGTTGAGCCGGGAATACGGCGCGCGGCTTCAAATCGGGCCGCAGCCAATAGAAAAGTGGTGTGCATGACTAGCTCCGTGCGCAACGTTCGACCAGGGGATCTTGCACCCCGGCCTCGGCGAAGCCTTTGGCTCGTAAGCGGCAAGAATCGCACTGGCCGCAAGGGGGGACCGCGCCATTGTAGCAAGTATGGCTATAGGCCAGCGCCGGCATGGCGCCGACTTGCCGCGCCAGTTCCACGGTCTCGGCTTTACTCATGTACATCAGCGGGGCATGCAGCGTGACTGGGGCATCCATGCCCAGGCGCAGCGAGAGTTCCAATGCTTTTAGCGTATTCTCGCGACAGTCCGGGTAACCGGAGTAATCGGTCTGCGCCACACCGGTAACGATATGTTGCATCCCGCGCGTATAAGCCAGTGCCGCGGCGAAAGTCAGAAAAATCAGATTTCGTCCCGGAACAAAAGTATTGGGCAGCTCGGTAGCGTGCTCGGTGTGTTCGGTTTGCGGCGCGATGGTCTGATCGGTCAGCGCATTGCCGCCGATGGCCGCGAAGGTATCGATTGGCAGTAGCGTATGCGTAACTTGGGCCATTGCGGCGATGGTGCGCGCGCTGTCGAGTTCAACCCGATGGCGCTGGCCATAGTCGAAAGTGACGGCTGAGACATTGCCAGCGCCAAAGCGCTGTAGTGCCCAGTAAAGGCAGGTGGTGGAGTCTTGTCCGCCGGACAGGACGACCAGGGCTTTTTCATTGCGGTTCATATTTAGCGTTCCAATCGATACACAGTCGAAGGCATGACGTTTGCCCCTACGCACTCGAGATCGGTCTCACCCGGCGCGGCTATCAGGGCCAACCGAGCATGATAGCGCCTATACGCGAGCAAGGCCAGACATAGTCTGTAAGAACATTCTGGGTCAGTCGCTTGGGTGATCAAAGCCGCCTCAATCGCGCACGCGGTACTCGCCGTGGGCCAACGCTTATGTAACGATGCGCTAACTCAACGCCGCCCACTGATTTAGTTATGGCTCAACCTTTGATTTGTTTCATCCTGCATGGACGACGTTGCCCCGGTAGTTTGCCCGATCGCTTGCTCGAAAGCTTTGCCGAATTTCAGGTCGAAATTCACATTACTTCCTCATCACTCGGCGCCGAGGAAGTCGCTTGTCTGGCGGTGGAGCAGGGCTGTGATTATTTGATTGCCGTTGGCGGTGACGGTACGGTTCACGAAATGGTGAATGGCGTAATGCGCGCGACTTCGAGCGCGCGCGGCAAGGTGGTATTGGGCGTCTTGCCTTATGGCACCGGTAACGATTTTGCCCGCTCACTGGGCGTGACCCACTCGATCGAAGCGCTGCGCGCTTTAATCGTTGCCGGCACGACCCGCCGCCTGGATCTCGGTAGTTTGTCCTGCACCGGGCTAGATCGCGCGCCGCGCCGCATCTATTTCACCAATATCGCCTCCCTGGGCATCAGCAGCGCCGTGGTGGCGCGGGTTAAAAGCTTGCCGCGCTGGCTGCCGGCGCCTCTGGCCTTTTCCTGGGCCACCACCTTATCCCTGCTGAGCTGGCGCCCGCGGCGCATGACCTTACGGCTGGATGGCGGCGCGGCGCAAAGCGAAGCTCTGATTGAATTGTGTGTGGCCAATGGTCGTTTTTTTGGCGGCGGACTCGGCATCGCCCCCGAGGCGCGCCTTGATGATGGTTTGCTGAATGTAGTGATGATCAGAACCGCATCGGTCAGCGTGTTTTTGCGTTTTATGCGCGCCCTGCGTCAGGCGCGGAAAATCGACAATCCCCGCATCGAATATCGCGTTTGCCGTCGCGTAGAGATTGATACCCCGCCCGGTGATGGTCTCTTGGAAGTCGACGGCGAGCTGGTTGGACATGCGAGCGCGCAGATCGAACTTGTACCCGGCGCTCTGCGCTGGTTAGTTGGGGTCGCCAAACACTGATTCCCTGCGTCATTCAATTCCACTCTGTCATAAAAACGTGGACAGACGCGTTTTCCATTCCTCTCTAGTATCAATTCAACTGTTGGCGGCGTGATGTCGGATTCACGCGGCTAATCCCTGAATGCCTGGAGCAGCGATGGAATCTCAAGCAGAAATTATCTATATCAATGGCGCGCTGTACTCAGGAGAGGTTTGTACGTCATATGCCCAGGCTATGGCCATCGCCAATGGCAAGATCCTGGCGCTGGGGAGTAATCATGAAGTTTTGGCGCATGCGGGTCAGCAGACCGAGGTGGTCGATCTCACGGGGAAAATGCTGCTGCCGGGATTTACCGATGGCCATGTTCATCCATTGGAAGGGCAGCAAATTGTTGGTGATTTCGATTTGTCGGGGATCAGCGCTCCACTCCACATCATCGAACGAATTCGCGCCTGCGCCCGGGCGACGGCTGGCGACGGCTGGGTGCAGCTCGGCGGCTTAAACTTTGCCCTATTTGAAGCCTATCTCGATTGCCAGCAGTTAGACCTGATCGTGCCCGATCGTGCGCTGATTTTGATTGGCAATGACATTCACAGCGGTTGCCTGAATAGCCGCGGCCTGGCATTGGCCGCAATCAGCGCCGATACGCCTGATCCGGCGGGCGGGATCTACGAGCGCGCCGCTGACGGCGCACCGACCGGGGTCATCCACGAAGCGGCGCTGTACAAAGTATTTAAACTGATCCCGCAATTGGGACCGGCGGGCTACGAAAAATCGCTGCATAGCGCGCAGACCATGGCGCACCGCCTGGGAATCACCGGCTGGTTCGATGCCAAGGTGGATGAGGCCATGCTCAAAACTTACGCGCAAATGCAGCGAAGCGGAGAATTGAATGTTTATGTCAGCACCGGACTGCTGGCATTGCCCCACCTGGAACCCGAAGCGCAAATTCAGCGATTTATTCAATGGCGTCAACAGTATGAGACCGATAATTTACGCGTTCATACCGTCAAGATTTTCATCGATGGCGTGACCGAATCGCAAACCGCCGCCTTGCTTGAGCCTTATCAGGGCAGCGCCGAACAGGGGCTGTTGCTGTGGCAACAAGAGCCGCTGAATCAAATTGCTCGCTTGGCGGATGCGGCTGGATTCGACTTGCATTTCCATACGGTTGGAGATCGCGCGGTGCGCATGGCCTTGGATGCGCTTGAATCGGTGCGGCAAACCCTTGGTGTGCGCGACCGGCGCGCGCAGTTGGCGCATTTACAACTGGTTGATGCCCACGATATGCCGCGCTTCCGCCCGCTTGGCGCGATTGCCAGTGTGCAGACCTTATGGACCGCGGCGAGTCAGGAACAACAGCAACTGTATAACAAACTGCTCGGGCCGGAGCGCGTCGCGCGTAACTATCCGTTCCGCAGCCTGCGCAATGCCGGCGCCATGCTAGCCGGTGGCTCGGATTGGAGCGTGAGCACCATGAATCCGCTGGCGATCATGCAAACCGGAGTGAGTCATGTCGAGATTGAACAGCCCGGTACGGCTGCGTGGAATCCGGATGAGCGTCTCGATTTTCAGGTGATGCTTGAGGCCCATATTGTTAATTCGAGTTACGCGCTACGTTTTGATGCGTTTGCCGGCACGCTGGCCGTAGGCAAAGATGCCAGTTTTACCATTCTGGATCGCAATTTATTTAACCATTCCATCACTGAGCTCGCTCAAGCCTCGGTCCTTCAGACGCTGTTTCGCGGCAAAGTGGTTTATCAGAAGGAGAATAGTGCTGAAATCTAATCGTTTTCTGGAGTTACTTGGTTGTCGTGGTTGTTATTAAAAAAAATAAATCAAATGTCGGACAAAGGAGAATATCGTGGGATTAAATATAAGGTCGAAAAAACTCGCCTGTATTGTGGCGCTGCAATGTGGCTTTGCCGCCTCTGGCGCTCACGCGGAGCAAGCCTATGTGAATGTGTATAACTGGGGCAACTCGATTGCGCATGATACCAATGCTAATTTTGAAAAACTGACTGGAATTAAGGTCAGATATTCAGAATTCGATAGTAATGACACCTTGCAGGCAAAACTGTTGACCGGCAGCTCAGGCTATGATGTGGTCGTCCCATCCGATGTGTATTTTGGCCGTCAACTGCAAGCCGGTATTTTTCGCAGACTAGATAAGTCGAAGATTCCTAATCTCTCTAAGCTAGATCCGAATCTCATGCGGATTTTAGCCGGCGCCGATCCTGGCAATCAATATGGTATTCCGATGAACTGGGGTACCGATGGTATCGGTATCAACGTCAAAAAAGTAAGAAGTGTGCTGGGCAAGGACATGCCGGTGAATACCTGGGAAATGCTGTACAACCCAAAGTATATGTCGTTGCTGTCCAAGTGTGGCGTTTCGGTCTTGGATTCCCCAGTCGATATCTTCGGCATGGGTTTGTACTACTTGAAGAAAAACCCGCTCAGTACCAATGCCACCGATTATCAAGAAGTTTATAAACTGCTGAAGACTATTCGCCCTTATATCGGTCAATTTAACTCTGGCAGTTATCCTAACGATTTGGCTGGCGGCGATATTTGCATGGCGTTTGGTTACTCCGGCGATGTGAATACCGCGCGCATGGCGGCCAAGGCGGCGAAAAACGGAATCGATATTCAATATATTGTACCCAAGGAAGGCACTGTGATTTGGTTCGACGTCATGGCCGTGCCTAAATCATCACCCAATCCCGATGCCGCAATGCGCTGGATCAATCATGTGATCTCAGAAAAAGAAGCCGCGGCGCTCACCAACGAAACCTTTTACCCAACGGCGGTCACCGGCTCAAAGAAACTCGTGGCGGAAGACGTCTTATCCGACCCGGCAGTCTATCCCTCGGCTGAAATGTTCAAACATATGTTTACCGTGCGACCGCTGCCGCCGGACATCATGCGCCTGGAAACCCGGCTGTGGCAGGAATTAAAGACCCATTAATTGCGCGCGTGACTGAGGCCAAGGGATAAGCCAACATGAAAATTAAACTACTGACCGCCTTGATTGCGGCGCTGCCGGCGGCTGCGTATTCCGCTGGAAACGATGCCGCAAGTAGTCACTTGATGCAGCAACTGCAGGCTTTGCAGCAAGAAGTTCAGGCCCTGCAACAAAGCAATGCGCAGATACCGCTGCTAAAACAGCAGATCGACGCGCTGCAGCAGCAAGTGGGTGTGGCCGCGCCCGGCTCCGATACGGCCACGACACCAGTTGCTGCGGATGCGGATAGCGATGAGCCGACGCTGAAACAAACCGTCACCAATCTGCAAATCAAGGTTGATACGCTGAATGATGCCGCGGCCTCCGGCCCGATTGCCGGGCTGAGCGTCACGGGGTATGTTGATCCGATGTATCTCTATAACCGAGATCAACAGTCAGGCGGTTTCCGCTTCCTGAATAAAAACGGGCAATACAACTACTACGACAGTAATTTGGGCGATACCTACATCGATATCAAAAAGACCTTTGGCGTTGGTCCGATGGCGCCGGACGTCGAATTGGTATTGATGCCCGATCGTGGTGGTGGTGGTGCGTTTACCAATGAAAATGGCACCTCGTCCGGCAATATTTTTAATCAGGCCAATGTGGCGTTGCCGCTGAACACGACCTCGTCGTTGATGATCGGGTTGTTGCCCAGCCTGGCCGGTTACGAACCGGTGACCAATAACACCACCAAGACCCTGACCCACAACTTGCTGTATGACTTCAGTGAACCGGCCACGTATATCGGTGGCGACTACAAATGGTTCACCAATAACTACCAGACGTTGTGGCAGGTGATGCTGGCCAATGAGCAGCAAAAGTCCGCGGGTTCCGACGTGTCGGGGACCAACAATACGAGTCAAAGTAATCGCACTCCGACCTTGGCCGGACGGGTCGATTATCAATATACCACCTCGCTCGACCTGGGCTTTTCCGCTAATCTCGGGCGCCAAACCTTGTATTCGCCGTGTGCCGCCGGTGGCTACGGTTATCAGTGTAATGGCGACACCCCGTTTGGTACTTATGTCTATGCCGAAGGCGACTTGACCTATACCTGGTCGAATGTGCAATACAACGCGCAGCTTGATTATGGCCAATTGCAGCATGGCGCCTGGAATGGCGGCACCGCGCAGTGGTATGGGGTTTCCCTGCTGGCGAATAAGACCTGGAATACTGATTGGGTGGGAAAAATGGGCGCCTCGTTGCGCTATGACTACCTGAACGACAGTAAGAATGGCGGCGGCGGCGCAGGGATTGCTTATGGCGTGACCGGCAGCAATGCCAGCATTAATGCGAATAATGGCTTTGGTGTTGATCAGCAATGCTTGAACGCATCGACCGATAACGGCCAGGAATGCAAGGGGACCAACCGCTCCGATGTTGCCTTGGATTTGCAGTTCTTTCCAACCGATAAAATAATTATCAAAGTCGAATATCGTCATGACATTGCCAATAACGCGGTGTTCCTGAAGAGCGATGGCACGCTGTCGAAAAACAACGATCTGATTGGCACCCAGTTCATCTATTCCTTCTGAAGCCTGAAACCCTCTGAAGCGCGTAAGGCGCTTCAGAGGGTTTTTTCGAGTTGTCGCGCGGTTGTGCTTGCAAACATATCGTACGTAATATATCGTAAGACATATTACGTACGATATGTTTAATCATCAGGAGCGCACATGCGTGAACCCTTTCCCTTTATGCGCGGCGGCCGGTTACACCGCCTTTTCAGCCAAGCTCGTGGTCCCCGTGGGCATTCCCACCATCATGGCGGCGATCACTTCGACAGCGCAGTCTTCACCCGAGGACGCAAATTCAGCGCCAAAGATTTGCAGTTGATGTTTCTCGCTTTACTGGCGCAAAAGTCGTGGCATGGCTACGAACTGATCAAGGAGATCGAGCAGCGTTCTCAAGGCTATTACACTCCGAGCCCGGGTGTGGTGTATCCCGCTTTAACCTATCTGGAAGAGACCGGACTGGTGGCAGTGGAGGCGAATGGTAATCGCAAGCAGTATCGCGTTTCGCTTGAAGGCAGCGCCCAACTTGCCGTTCAGCGGGATCAAGCAGAACTGCTGCTGGCCAGCTTGACCCATGTGGGTAAAAAGATGGAAACCATGCGCCGGGCCATGGCCGGTGAAAACGGCGAAGCAGACGAATCGGGTTGGTTGCCGGAGTATATCGAGGCGCGGCGGGGTCTCAAACGGATTCTAGTCCTGAAGGCCGGAGCCGATAGTGCCGAGCAAGGTCGAATTGCCGCGATTCTACAACGCGCGACCCGCGAAATCGAACGGGAGCCAGGCCATGAATGAAGCGCTGATTGTTGAGCGGGTGCGACATCCGCTGGTGTTGCGCCAGGCTCAGGTGGTGGCGATAGCCCCACGCGCCAATAATCTGGTGCGCATCACCTTCCGAGGACCGGAGCTGAGTGGCTTTGTCTCGGCATCGTTTGATGACCATGTGAAAGTCTTCTTTCCGGCGCCGGGCGCAATCCTGCCGCGCATGCCGACGCTCGACTCATCCGGACTGCCGGCCCGACAGGGCGCGGGAGAGCCGCCAGTGATCGCGCGCGACTACACCCCGCGCCGTTTTGACCCGGCGCGTTGTGAACTGGATATCGAATTTGTGCTGCATGGCGACGGGCCGGGCAGCGAGTGGGCCGCGCGCGCGCGAATTGGCCAGACGCTGGGGTTTGGCGGTCCGCGTGGTTCTATGGTGATCCCCACCGGCTTTGACTGGCACTGGCTGATCGGCGACGACACCGCGGTTCCCGCTATTGGCCGGCGCCTGGAGCAATTAGCGGCGCATAGCCAGGTGGTGGTGGTGCTGATGCAAGATCAACCCGATGGCCGGTTAACCCTTCCTTGCCAGGCCGAGTTGACCTGCCACCGACTGGCGGGCACTGATCACAGTGCGCCGCAGGCGCCGGTGCAACAGCTGCTTGACGCTCTGGCGGTCCCCGATGGCGAGGGCTATGTCTGGGTGGCGGGGGAACTGGCGACCGTGCGCGCTATTCGCCAGAAGCTGCTGGCCAAAGGAATCGATAAGCGCCGGATCCGCGCGGCCAGTTATTGGCAAAGGGGCGCTAGTGCCAGTCACGAGACGCTGGATGATTGACTCCGTGAGGTTAGAGACCCCTAGTTCGGACGGGTTGAACCCGCGAGACACCAGGAAAAGAGCGCCGCTTTGTTCTCGACGCCAAGCTTGTGCAATGCCCGATCAAAATAAGTACGCACACTGCATTGGCCAATGCTTAGCGTTGCTGCAATCTCCGCAATCGCCCGGCCGTTGAGCACCGCCGCGCACACTGCGCGTTCTTGCGCCGACAACGGGATGGCTTCACGTCGCGCCCGCTGCTCAAAATACTGCGCCAGACTTAAGTCCGCCGGCATTGATCCCGGCGGCGCCAGACGGGAGTGCTGCGACAATAACGGCAGGAGTAGTTCGCAGCACTGGCGCATGCGGCTCAGTTCCGCCAGGGTGTACGACGGTTGATTGCGATGGCGATAAATCGAAAAGGTGTAGACGTAGCCCTGATCGACACTGAGCAAGGTGCAGTCCTCGCCCAATGGTCCCTGCTTGAAAAATTGACCATATTCGGTCGGGATGACCCTATCCTGCCTGGTCGAAACCAATTGGTAGTCGTGTGCTTGTTCCACATACGGAAGAATCGGATCATAGCGCCAACTATCGTCTTTGACGTACAGCTCCAGTGCCATCTGCGCCGATTCCCGACTGGCGTCCCCCGCATGAAATAGCACTTCGACCCCGTCGATGGTATTCGATGACTGGTTGCGTTGGTAACGTATCGCCACTGCATAGTAAGACGCGGGTTCCACTGTGCTGGAGAGCCAGCTCCAAAGCTGCTGCGGAAAGCGCGAGGTTCCCAAACTGGACACCAGAGCTCCGGCGCATGAGGCTGAAATATTCACGGTATTCATAACAGAGCTGAGCCCCAGTGTTTTATTGTCGACTAAGTTTTAGTTGATAAAATTCCAATAGTTATTCGTATTGATATTGCTGTTTGGTTTAAATATTTTAAATTATTTATTGTTAATTTTGTCAGGTTAACTTAATCCCTGAGTAGCATTACACACAGTGCAAATTTTTGTGAAGAGTATTGTTGGTTAAGCAATAAATAAGCCAAGTTTGGAATGACGCAGGAGGATGTCGGGGCGGGGGCGGCAAGTAATGCGACGCCCTGAATGGGTGCGTGGAGCACCGATCCAGGGCGTGATGATACTAATTCAAGCTAGCGATTAAAGCGTCGGGTAATCGGTATAACCCTTGGCGCCGCCACCGTAGAACGTTGCCGGATCGGGTTGGTTCAGCGGTGACTCGGTACGCAGGCGTTCCACCAGGTCGGGGTTGGCGATATAGCTGCGGCCAAATGCCGCCGCGTCGACATAACCCTTGCTGATCATGGCTTCGGCTTTCGCGCCGTCATAGCCGCCGGCGCCGATGATCACACCAGGGTAATCTTTGCGCAGTTGCTGGCGGAAGGCTTCGCTCAATGCCGGACCACCGGCCCAGTCCGGTTCGGACAGGTGCAGGAACGCCAGCTTGCGCTTCGCCAATTCGGTGGCCAGGTAATGCGCCATTTCTTCCTGTCCCACATCCGACAAACCGTTAAAGATGCCGAGTGGCGAGATGCGGATGCCGACATGGTCCGCGCTCCATTCGGCAATCACCGCATCCACGACTTGCAGTACCAGGCGCGCGCGGTTTTCAATGCTGCCACCGTAGGCGTCCGTGCGCTGATTGGCGTCCGGCGACAAAAACTGTTGCAGCAAATAGCCATGGGCCGCGTGAATTTCCACCAGGTCGAAACCGGCGCGGCGCGCGTTGTCGGTGGCCAGGCGATAGTCTTCCAATAAATCGTCGATTTCACTGAGTTCCATCGCACGCGGTTCATCGCACGGTGTGCGCACCAGGTCGCCGCTTTCATTGCGGATATTGGTATTGCTATCGGCGCGCAGCGCCGACGGCGCCAGCGGCGCCTGATGGTCGGGCTGCACCGAGCGATGAGAAATCCGACCGGTATGCCACAGCTGCACCGCGATTTTGCCATCGGCGGCGTGTACCGCCGAAGTCACCGCGCTCCAGGCGCGGATTTGATCTTCGCTATAAATCCCCGGCGCGCCGGCATAACCCTTGGCGCTCGGTGAAATATGCGTGCCTTCATTGATAATCAGCCCGGCGCTGGCGCGCTGGCGGTAGTATTCCACGGCCAGCGCGGTCGGCACATCACCCGGTTCGGTATTGCGCAAGCGCGTCAGTGGCGCCATGACCACTCGATTTTTCAAGGTAACGGCGCCGACTTGCAGCGGGGTAAATAATTTATCGAACATCGTCATTCTCCATGATTTGCGGTTAAAGTTGACCAGTCGTCTTGTTTAAGCTGAAGCCAACCACCAATGGACGATGGCTGACTTCGATTATTGGGTTATTCGCTCATTACAGGGTCGGGGAAGGTAGCATGGCTTCGGTTTGCGCCAAGGCCAGCTGCAGCACCCGGCTACTGTGCTGAACTTTCTTGAGTAGCGAGCTGCCGATCCATAGCGCATATAAGGTCTGGGCACAGTCATCGGCCACAATGTGCGCCGCCAGCGAACCGTCTTGTTGCGCGTTTTTAATCGCTTCCGCCAGCCGCTTCACCACGCCGTTCATCCCGTCCACCAGCGCCTCGCGCATCGGTTCCGATAAATCGCATACCTCGCCGGATAACTTAACCGCCAGGCAGCCTGGGTAGCCCGACTCCGCGCAGTGACGGTCATGCCACACCTGGAAATAGCTGAGCAGGCGGCTACGCGCCGAACCTTGGTCACTATTCAGAATCAGGCACAAACGTTGATCGTAGTCGGAGAAATAGCGTTGCAGCATTTCCACCGCGAAACCTTCTTTCGAGCGGAAATAGTGATAGAACGAGCCCTTGGGGACGCCGGCCTGCGCTAGAATTTCGGCGAGTCCGGCCGCCGCATAACCCTTGCCGAGGATCACGGCCTCGCCACTGGCCAGAAGATGTTCGCGCATGTCTGCGCTGTGTGATTTTCGCGTCATGTCGACAATATACTAGACCGGTCGTCTAGTTGCAAGTGGCGTTCTTGATCAAAATGGGTCAGTCGGCTCCAAAGCGCTGGCGGTAATCACTGGGGCTAACGCCGAGTTTGCGCCGGAAGTGATGACGCAGTGTCATCGCCGAGCCGAAGCCACAGTTCGCGGCGATACGCTCAATCGACACCGTGCTGCTTTCTAATAATTGCCGCGCCTGATCGATTCGCAGATTGGTGAGCCAGTCAAGAGGCGTCATCCCGCTTTGCGCTTTAAATCTGCGGATGAAGGTGCGTGGGCTCATTGCCGCGATATCGGCCAGCATTGCCACGGACCACGGTTCGTTGAGTCGCTGGCGCATGTGATCCATCAGCCCCGACAAACTACCGTGTCCGCTCGGCGCCACCGGCCGTTCGAGAAACTGCGCTTGTCCGCCATCGCGATGAGGCGCAATCACCAGGCGACGCGCCACTTGATTTGCAATCTGCGGGCCAAAGTCGCGGCGCACCAGATAGAGGCACAAATCCAGTCCGGCGGCGCTGCCGGCCGAGGTTAAAATCCGTCCCTCATCCACGTACAACACATCATCATCCACCTGAATTCGCGGATAGCGGCTCTGCAGCGCCGCGCTATAGCGCCAGTGAGTGGTGGCGCGCTTGCCATCCAGTAACCCGGTCGCCGCCAGAACAAACGCCCCGGAGCAAATCGACAGCAAACGCGCGCCGCGCGCGTACGCCGTTTGTAACGCCGCGATCAGTTCTGGCGCCACCGGCGCGTCAAACGCGCTCCACCCGGGAATTAATATCGTGCCGGCCTCGGCCAGCCGCTCCAGGCCACCGTCGACCGTCATCGCCAGGCCGTGCTGCCCGTGTACTGGCAACCCATGTTGCGCGCAAGTTTCAAAGCGATACCAGCCGGGCTGGTATTCGGGACGAGCCAAACCGAATACCTCCGCGCCACAGGCAAATTCAAAGGTGCACAGGCCGTCGTAGGCGAGTGCGACCACCAGAGGATTAAAGGCGCGCGGCAGTGGCTGAATGTTTGGCATGATTTGATCGATCAATGGCATTGCCGCCACTATGCAGCGCGCTGCGCGCTGGCACAATAGTGTCTATCTCTTGCCAGGAGCAACATGATGAAAAATGCCGTGACACAAGCGCCTTTCGCTCCCGCTGAGTTGGCGGTGCAACACTTTAGCGATCTGTTTGCATTCGCCACCGATTGTTGGGATACCCACGAAGCCATGCAGTCTTCGGTGCCAGGGTTTGTGCTGGTCGATGCGCGTAGCCCCGAACTGTTCTCTCTGGGTCATATCCGGGGCGCGGTCAACCTGCCGCATGGCAAAATCATCGCCGCGCGCATGACGCATTACCCGGCCGGCACACTGTTTGTGACCTACTGTGCCGGACCGCACTGCAACGGCGCGGCGCGCGCGGCCATCCGGCTCGCGCGCCTGGGCTACCAAGTGAAACTGATGGAGGGCGGTATCTGCGGTTGGCTGGATGAAGGATTTGTCTTAGTCGCTAACGACGCTCTTCGGAAGGAAACCCATGCTTGAAATGCGTGCGACATGCGAGTGCTGTGGCGTCAATCTGACGCCCACCTCAACCCAGGCGCGTATCTGCTCATTTGAGTGCACGTTTTGTGCTCCATGCGCCGAGTCCAGGCTGGATTACCGTTGCCCCAACTGTGGTGGCGAACTGTTGCGGCGGCCGCGACGCTTGCCCGATGACCCGTCCGCGTCATAGAAATTAAGACATTGGCAAGCCGAAAGCTTGGGGTCTGATGCTACAATCGTGACGATTCCCCGGTCAGGCAGTGATTGCCGCGGGGCGGCCCATTCTGACCCTCCGACTGCGAGATTGACCTTATGACCCTGATCCGCCAGGACGACTTCGTCCAAAGCATTGCCGATGCTTTTCAGTATATTAGCTACTATCACCCGGTCGATTTTATCCAGGCGATGAGCCAGGCCTATGAGCGGGAAGAAAGCCCCGCCGCGCGCGACGCGATGGCGCAGATTCTAATCAATAGTCGCCTGTGCGCTGAAGGCCACCGCCCGCTGTGCCAAGATACCGGTATTGCCGTGGTGTTTCTTAAAGTCGGGATGAATGTCAGCTGGGACGCGACGCTCAGTGTGCAAGAGATGGTCAATGAAGGCGTGCGCCGCGCCTATACCGATGGCGACAACACCTTGCGCGCGTCAGTGCTGGCCGATCCGGCCGGTAGCCGCAAAAATACCCGCGACAATACTCCGGCCGTGGTGCACATGGAGATTGTGGCCGGTGACGGCATTGAAGTGATTTGCGCCGCCAAGGGCGGCGGTTCGGAAAATAAATCCAAGTTGGTGATGTTGAATCCTTCCGACTCTATCGTCGATTGGGTCTTGAAGACGGTGCCCACTATGGGGGCTGGCTGGTGTCCGCCTGGAATTCTGGGGATAGGGATTGGCGGTACGCCGGAAAAAGCCATGTTGCTGGCTAAGGAGTCACTGATGGCGCCGGTGAATATCGCCGATTTGCGCGATAAGGCCGCCAGTGGCGCCAGCTTGACCCGCGTCGAAGAATTGCGCCTCGAACTGATGGAAAAAGTGAATGCCTTGGGGATTGGCGCTCAAGGTTTGGGCGGCTTGACCACGGTGCTGGATATTAAAATCCTCGACTATCCGACCCACGCGGCATCGTTGCCGGTGGCGATGATTCCGAATTGCGCCGCCACGCGTCACGTGCATTTCCATTTGGATGGTCATGGCCCGGCCAAACTCAAAGCGCCGTCGCTGGAGGATTGGCCTGAAATTACCTACGACACCTCCAAGGGGCGTCGAGTGAACTTGGACAGCATCACTCCGGCCGAGGTGGCCACTTGGCAGCCGGGTGATGTGCTGCTGCTCAACGGCAAACTATTGACCGGACGCGACGCGGCGCACAAGCGCATGATCGATATGCTCAATCGCGGCGAAAAACTGCCGGTCGACTTCACTAATCGCTTCATTTATTACGTCGGCCCGGTCGATCCGGTGCGTGACGAAGTCGTTGGCCCGGCGGGCCCAACCACCGCCACGCGCATGGACAAGTTCACGCGTCAAATGCTGGAACAAACCGGACTCTTGGGCATGGTGGGTAAGTCCGAACGAGGCCCAACCGCCATCGATGCGATTCGCGATCATAAAGCGGTGTATCTGATGGCGGTCGGCGGGGCGGCCTACCTGGTATCCAAGGCGATCAAGGCGTCGCGCGTACTGGCGTTTGCCGATCTGGGCATGGAGGCCATTTACGAGTTCGAAGTCAAAGACATGCCGGTAACGGTCGCGGTTGATTCCTGTGGCACCTCGGTTCATATTACCGGCCCGGAAGTCTGGCGCGCGCATATTGCCGGTATACCGGTGGTTGAAGCCTGAGCTGGCGTTGCAATAGCCTTATGGAGGTCTTAAATGATTAGATCTAAATACCATCCGTCGTCGATTGCGCTGCATTGGCTGATGTTCTTGTTATTTGTCGCGGCCTTGGCCTGTATCGAGATTCGCGGCGGCGTACCGCGCGCGACCGGGCAGGCGCTACGCGATCAATTGCGTGGTTGGCATATTGACGCCGGGCTGTTGGTGCTGCTGTTCGCCTTGCTGCGGGTTGGGGCGCGCTTGTGCTATGGCGCTCCCGCCACCATTGGCGCGCCGTTGCAGGTCAAAATGGCGCATGCCTTGCATGGCTTGCTCTATTTGGTGATGTTTCTGCTGCCGATCACCGGGGTGGTGTTCGCCGAGGCGGGGGGGCGCGCGGTCGAGCTCTTTGGCTATGCGTTGCCGGTGCTGGTAGCGCCGAATCATGCTCTCAGTGTCAACGTGAAGAACGTTCATGAGTTCCTGGGCAACGCGGTGTACTACCTGGTCGGTTTGCATGCCGCGGCGGCGCTTTGGCACCATCTGGTGCTCAAGGACGATACCCTGAAGCGCATGCGCTTTAATCGCTAACGCGTTTGTCCCATTGGGCGAAGTTGAATAGGGCGCGACCCTCGGTCGCGCCCTATTATTTTATCTTCTGCTTGCTTTACCAGGCTTGTGGCGGTTTGCGGCGGGTATGAAATACGCGCAAGACGTGCAATTCACCCTCCACTACGCGATAGGGCACCAAATAGGGATAGCGTTCGATGACTAGCTCGCGTGTGCCTGGTACGCGCCCTGGCCGGCCAATGGCCGGGAAAACCGACAGCGCCTCGACTTGGTTTTTCACCGCGGCAAACATCTCGGCCGCAGCGCCAGGACATTCTTGTGCCAAAGTCCTTGCCTCTGCGTCTAGCTTGGCAATCGCCTGGCGTAGCCATCTAACCCTCATTGGTCTGCCACCGTTGCGTTATGGCTTTGATTTCTTCATCACTGGCGAAGTCGCCCGCATTAGCCTCTTGGATGGCCTGCGTGATCTCGCTAATTTGCCAAGATTCGCGCTCAAGAAAATCGCGGATGGCTTGTGAGGCCAGAAAGGATTTACTGCGTCCAGTCGCCAGCGCCAATGCCTCCAGCTGTTGGCTGAGTTCATCCGGCAGGCGCATCGACATCATGCTCATGATTGATTCGCTGTGTTGTATCGCAATGTTTTCATTGTAATACATGCTCGCTGAGCCCGATAGGGCATAGGGTTGAGGTTCGGGGTTGCTTGTCGGGCAAGATCTTTGAGAATGTTGGGATTCGCTGGCGCTCATCACCAACCTACTCTATATCGACATCGGTGCCGAGCGGCACCGCCTGGTAGAGCTCGATCACATCCTGAATGCGCATGCGCACGCAGCCGCGCGAGGTCGGTGTGCCAAACGCCACATGGCTGCCGGCGCCGTGAATGTAGATCGCGCGGTCATGGCTATCAACCTCCGCGCCCTGATTTTTTCCCGGTTCCATGCCGCATAGCCAGAGAATGCGCGCCAAGATCCAATCGCGATCAGGATATTGCGCGTGCAGTTCTGCGCTGTAATGCCAGGGAGTGACTTGACGGTGGTAAATGATGCTGTCGGCGGCGGCGTCATCGCCGATCTTGGCGCAGATCTGGTGCCAGCCGCGTGGTGTCTGATAGCTGTCGACCCGTTCTCCGGCGCCGAGCTTGGCGCTGGAAATGCTAAATTGCCGCAGCGCTCGGCCAAGCGCGTCATACAGTATCAGCGTTTGACTCGCGAGACTGATGCGTATCCAAGGCTGACCGCGCGTGTGCTGATTAGGATACAAGACTTCGAATGGCGTCGTGCTTTGCGCGCGCAGTACAAACTCCGCCTCGGGCGGGGTTTGCGCTCGGGCCAAACCGCTGATTATTAATACTAGGTACGCCAGCCGCCTAAGTTTCATGCGCGCGCCGCCGCTGGCGGAAAAACTCAGAGAGCTGCGTACTGGCCTCTTCGGCCAGTACGCCATGGAAACAGGCTGTGTGCGCATTCAGCCGCCGTTCGGCAAATAGATCGATTACACTGCCGGCGGCGCCGGTTTTATCGTCGCGGGTCGCGTAGATCACCCGGTCAATCCGTGCGTGCAGCATGGCGCCGCAGCACATCGGGCAGGGCTCGAGCGTGACGTACAGATCGCAGCCGTTCAAGCGGTAGTTTCCAAGCGCCTGCGCTGCTTGGCGCAGTGCCAGCATTTCCGCGTGCGCCGATGGATCGCTAAGCGCAACCGGTTGATTCCACCCTTCCGCGATGATCTGTCCCTGGCGCGCCACTAGCGCGCCGACCGGTACTTCTCCCTGGCGCGCCGCTTGTTCCGCCAGCGCTAGCGCGCGCTGCATGAATTGCTCCGCCTCGGGCGCTGGCGGCGGCATGCGCACGGGGGGGTGCGACGCCAATTGACTCAGCAGTGCGCGGTGGTCATTTTCATCGAGGGCGCTCCAGTGCTGTCCGCGTAGCGCCGCTTCCAGTGCAAACAGTAAACGGGTGGTGACAGTGTGTCCGGCGGCCTTGAATAAAAGAAAAGTACTGACCGCGCCTCGCAGCGCCAATTGCTGCTGAGTCGTAATGCCTTGCTGGGCCAGCCAGGCGATAGCCTTGGGGGGGAGAGGGGGGGAACTGAGGCGCACGAATCCGATTTCCGATCTGCTTGACGCCGTATTATAGCCGAGCCGCGCAGCGCGCGCGGTGCGTTTGATGAGGCTCGGGACCCTGTTTGACAATAGCGTATGGCATGCTCGAATTGCAGTATAAAATGAGGCTAAAATGATGCGCGTGGTGACCTATGCGGGTGAAGCCGTGGCTTATTTTAAATATTTAGGTTGTTTGTTCTAGTATTGAAAATAGTTATAATACTTGTAATGTTTTTTAGAAAATAATTATTCATATAGTCGGGGTTTCAGGTGCGCAATTCGATTCGGAGGGGCTGGGTTAGACGTCAGTTGCGGCCATTAGTCTGGCTGTTGACCAGCATTCTGATCTGCGCGCGATCGGCCCCCTCTTGGGCTGCCACCGAGGCTCCGGTTTCCGCCGACATGGCGCAGCCCTCCTTTGCCTTCTACTATGGCGCCGCGCCATTACCCAGCGCTGAACTGGCCGCGTTTGACAATGTGGTGGTCGAGCCGGATAGCGGTTTCGATCCGTCGCATGCCTCGGCGCCCCACACCGATTGGCTGGCCTATGCCAGCGTGGGCGAAGTGACCCATCATCGCGCCTATTTTTCCGCGATCCCCAAACCGTGGTTGATTGGCGGCAATCAGGACTGGGGTTCGGCGGTGGTTGACCAGGCCGCGCCGGGCTGGCCGGCATTTTTTGTCGAGCATGTCATCACTCCGCTCTGGCAGCGCGGCTATCGCGGGTTTTTCCTGGATACCCTGGATTCGTTTCAACTGGTCGCAAAGACCGATGCCGAACGCCAGCGCCAGGAAAATGGCCTGGTGGCGGTGATTCGCGCCATCAAGGCGCGCTACCCCGATGCGCGCCTGGTGTTTAATCGCGGGTTTGAAATCTTGCCGCAGGTCCACTCGCTGGTGTACGCGGTGTCGTTTGAGTCTTTATTTCGCGGTTGGAATCAGGGCGCCGGGCGCTATGTCGAGGTGCCCGCTGCCGACCGAGACTGGCTGATGGCGCAGGTGAAGACCATTCGCGAGCAATATAAGCTACCGGTGGTGGCGATCGATTACTGCGCACCGCAGGACCGCGAATGCGCGCGCGCCACCGCGGCGCGCATTCGCGCCCTGGGGGTGATTCCCTATGTGACCGATCCGGCCTTGGCCAGTATCGGTGTCGGGGCGGTCGAAGTGATGCCGCGGCGCATCTTGCTGATTCAAGACCCTCCGCCGCGCAATAGCTTGAATGTATCGGATGGGGTGCGCTATGTCGCCATGCCACTGAATTACTTGGGCTATCAGGTCGAATATTTGAATGTGAATAGCGAGCCCTTGCCCACTCAGGCACTGGGCGATCGCTATGCCGGCGTGGTGCTCTGGCTGAATAATTCGGTCAAGAATCCCGAACTATTGCGCCGCTGGATTCTGACGCAGGTTGAAGCCGGAGTGCCGTTGGCGTTTCTTAATGGTTTTGGCATGGACATTGGCGGTCACTTTGCCCAGTCGCTCGGTCTGCGCACGGTATCCGGCATTCCCGACGGCGCATTGAATGTTGCCGCCGCCGACCCCCAATTGATGGGGTTTGAGATGCCGCCGATGCCCGATCCGCGCGACTACAACCCGATTCAGGTTTTGCCCGGGGGGCGTTCCTTGCTGCGCCTCAAGGCTGGAACCTTCGAAATCGACGCCGCGGCGTTAACGCCTTGGGGCGGTTATGTGATGCGGCCATTCGGGGTGTTTACCATGGACGAGCAGAATCAGGCGCGCTGGGTGACGCAGCCGTTTGAATTCTTGCGCCAGGCCTTGCGCCTGCCGGCGATGCCGGCCACCGACACCACTACCGAAAATGGCCGGCGCTTGTTTATGTCGCATATCGATGGCGATGGTTTTGCCTCTAAGGTCGAGTTCGCTTCCGCCGAGGGCGATCAGTATTCCGGCGAGGCGCTGTACCGGGTGATCGAGCACTATGGCCTGCCGATAGACGCCTCGGTGATCGAAGGCGAGGTTTCCGATGAAGGGCCGCATCGCGCAATCGCCCCCCAACTGCGCGCGATTGCGCGCCGTCTGTTTGCGCTGGCGAACGTCGAAATGGCCAGCCATACCTACACTCACCCCTTGCCCTGGCTACGTGTCACAGGGCAAGGGGACTCGACCAATGCCTATGCCGAAGGTGATAGTCAGACCTCGGATCTGGAACAAGGGTTGGCGATTAAAGTTGACGGTTATAAGTTCAATATGGATCGCGAGATCGGCGGTTCGGTCGCTGGTATCAATCAGAAGATGGCGCCCGTGGGCAAGCAAGTCAAAGTCTTGCTGTGGAGCGGCGATTGCCAGGTGCCGGGCGTAGCCCTCAAAGCCGCCTATCAGGCCGGAGTGATGAATCTGAATGGCGGCGATACCCTGATCACCCAAAGCGATCCCAGCCTGACCGCGGTGGCGCCGCTGGGAGTGATGAAAGACGGTTACTTCCAGGTGTTCGCTCCGAATCAGAACGAAGAGTTGTATACCCAGGAGTGGCAGGGGCCGTACTACGGTTTTGAGCGCGTGCTGGAAACCTTCGGTATGACCGATACGCCACGGCGCCTGAAGCCGATCGATGTGTACTTCCACATGTTTACCGGCACCAAGCAGGCGTCGCTGAAGGCGTTGAATACCGTGTTGCAGGCCACCTCCCGGATGGCGCTCAATCCAGTGTTTATTTCCGAGTATGCGCACAAGGTGGTGGACAGCCAGGAGAGCGCCAGTGTGGCGCGCGCGGGTGATTACTGGCAGGTGCGCACCGCGGGCGAGCTGCGCACCTTCCGCCTGCCACCAGGGTGGGCGCCGGATTTAAACGACGCCGAAGGCGTGGCGGGATTTCTTCCTGGCTCGGATGGTGTTTACCTGCATCTGAGCGCCGATCAGGCGCGCTTTCGTCTGATTCCGCTTTCTCGGCCCCAGTCGCTGCCTTATCTGGCCAGCGCGAATGGGCGCATCGCCAATTTTGTGCGTAGCGCGCGCGGGATGTCGTTTGACTTGAGCGCGCATGTGGCGCCGCAATTCGATATTGCCGCGCCTGGCGTCTGCCGGGTGCGGGTTAATCAGCGCGAAATTTCCGCCATCGGGCACGACGCCGTCGCTCATTATTCGCTGGGTCCGACCGGTGTTCCGGTCGCCACGACCGAGCAACGAGTCCACGTCGATGTTGACTGCCGCGTCTAAGCGGCAGCGTTTGCTGCCCCCGCTGCAGTTGGCCGGCTTCGGCGTGCTATTGCTGTTGCTGCTGTTTCTGGTGTTTCCGCGCGATTCATTGCAAAACCGCTTACTTGGCAACGAGCAAGCGGATGTCCTGGCGGTGGCCTATCTGGAGGCCTGGCAACGGGTCGAACCGCACAATATTGATGTATTGACCACGCTGAGCCGCGAATATCTGAAAGGCAACCGGCCGGATGACGCGGCGCGCCTGTTGGCCCGGCTGCGCGAATCGGCCGACCCGCTGGCGCGGCAGAATGCCCTGTTGATCGAGATTGGAATTGCCCAGTCGGAAATGTTCGCCGCCACGCGGCCCGAACTCAAACAACAGCGCAAATCGGATCTGCTGGCGCTTTTGACCCAGGCAGTGCCGCTGCCCTGGAATCTGCGGCAGTTGCAGGCGTTGGCCGAAGCCGCGAATCTCAGCGGCGCCCTGGCGCTATCCGGGCGCTTCTATAGCTTGCTGGCGCGCGCCGATAGCGCGCGCGCCTTCTATTGGTATGGCAAGAGCGCGCAACTGTATATTGGCCAATTGGAATTCCGCGAGGCGGCGCAGGCCTATTTTGCCGCACAGGCACAGGCGCATAGCCGCATCGATCAGCGGCGCAGCTTTATCGCCGCGCTGTCGGTGCTGCAAATGGGCAATCTGCTACCCGAGGCAATCAACGCCGCCAGCGCGCATATCGGTCCTTTGGCCAACGATACCGTCAGCCTGCGCTTCTTGGCGCGCCTGGCACTGGCGGCGGGGCGCCCCGATCTGGCCGCGATCTACGTGGCTCGACTACTGCAGAGCGAGCCTGAGCTGATGACGCCGTCCTCTGGCGCAGGGGCTCGCGCGGCCTTGGGGGGCGGGGGCGCCCTGCCGGTGGCCTGGAGTCTGCCGCTGCCACGGCGTACCGTACTGGTTGACCCGGCCTTATATATGCCGGGGGTGGCGACGCGCGCCGGACTGCTGCGGGTGAGCGAGTCGCGCCCGGTCACGGCGGTCGTCGCGCCGAGCCCTGCGGCGCAAGACCTGGATTTGGCCTATCAAATTTATCTGGCCAACGGCAATCTGGCGCAGGCGGAAAAAATTGCTCAGCAAGCGCTGGCCTTGCATCTGGATGCGCGCGTATGGCGCGCGCGCCTGGCGCAGGTCGCGCAATGGAATCAAGACCCGGCCACCGCGCTGGCGCAGTCCATGATCTTGAGTCGTGATTCCCAGGACGAAAAATTGTGGCAGCAGATCGCGCGTCTGGCGCTGGCGCTGAACGATAGTTCGGCGCAACTGGCGGTGAGTTTGCATGAATCCCAGCGAGAGCCCGCGAATATGGCGTTGCTGGATCAAGTGGTGGCCAGTTACGAGGCGCAGGGCGAGCCGGAGCTGGCCGCGCGCTATTTAGCGACGCGCCTCCAAAGCGCGGCGCGGCGCCAAGTGCTTGAGCGTTATGCCGCGCTGGCGCTGCGCATGGGCCACGATGACTTGGCGCTGGCGAGTTACCGCGCCTTGGTCAGCGAACCGCATCCCAACCCGGACGACGCACTGCAGTTGGCGCTGATCTTGTTCAAACGTAGTCAGTTTCAGCCCGCGTTGGCGGCGCTCTCGAGTGCTCAAGGCGAAGCGGACGCGCGTCATCAAGATTTCTGGCGTTTCTATGCGCAGCTGGCGCGCCTGTTGCAGCAAAGCGAATCGGTGAGCTTAGCCAATCGCCAGTTGGTCGCCGGTGGCGTGAGTGATGACGACACTTTGCAGCAGATGATCGGGTCGGTGTATGCGTCGCCGTTGGAGACCGCGCGCCTGGCCGGTTATGCCTACCAGCAAAACGGCAAACCCCAGAATTTGGTCCTGGCGCTCAATGGCTACCTGCGCGCGCACGATTTGGCGCGCGCAAGCAGCCTGTTGCAAAGCTTGACGCCGCGGCAGCGCGCGGACGCACAGCTGAATGCCGGTTTTTTGTTGGCGCGCGCCGACTATTCGACCCAAAGCGGTCAGGCGGGCGCCGGTTTGCAGGATCTGCAACTGGCCCTGCGGCTGGCGCCAACGCAAAGCGACGCGCGCGCCGCCTATCTTTGGTTCTTGATCGACCAGGGCGACGATGGCGCCTTGCGCGCCGCGCTGAAACAATACGCCGCTACGGCGGACAACGACCCGGGGCTGATTGGCGCCTATGCCGCGGGGTATTTGCATTTGGGTCAAGCCCGGCTGGCTTTGCATTATTTCCATCTGGATCATACCGGTCGTGGGCGCGACCCGTTGTGGTTGTTGTCCTATGCCGATGCGCTGGAGGCGAATCAGCGCGCCGGTGATGCCTGGCGCGTGCGGCGTCTGGTCTGGTTGCATTTGTTGCCGCAAAGCCTGCAAGAGACTAAGGACCTGGATCTGCGCCATGAATTGAGCGCCTCGCATATCGGGCTGAGCGATAGCTTTGTCGGCGGCGATCGCGCGCGCGCCGAACTGGCGCAAGCGCTGGGGCAAGAGCGGCGGGAGGGTGGCGAGACCTCAACGGCGGCTCCTTCGTTGGCCTGGCGCAATGCCGCCCTGGCCTGGGCGCAATCGCATGATGCTTATCCTCTGGAGAAAGCCTGGCTGGCGCGCCAGTATCTGAATTGGCTGAGCGCCCCGGCGTCGGTGCAATTCAGTTTGGCCCTGGCTCAGAACGACCAGCCTGCCTTGCGCGCGCTGTTGGCGCAAAAAGCGGGCCAGGTCCCAGCGGAAACCCGGGCCGATGCGCTCTCGGCGCTTGACCTGCCGGATCAGGCGCTGAGTGAGCTGTTTGCCGCGCAAAGTACACAGCCGGATAACGAGGGTCTGAATGCCACGCTGCGCGAGCACTTGCTGGCGGCGGCGCAAACCCTATCGTTCGGCTGGAAAGACGTGAAACAGGGCAGTTTGCAATACCAGGAGTCCAGTCTAAGCGCCGGGATTGGCCTGGCGGCGAACCAGTCATTGACGCTACTGTTCGATCAGCGCAATCAGCAGGCCGATCCATCGCAATTGCCGCAAACGCCGGGTGAGGACCATACCCTGGCGCTGCAATATCGCCATTTTGCGCAGGATGACAGCGAAAAACTGACGCTAGGCCAGCGTCAGGCCTGGACACACCTTACTCCGCTGCTATTGGAAGGCAGTTGGCTGGATTCGCGCCCACTGAGTTTTCATTATTCGCTCGGTAGTGAGCAGCCAGCGAGCGAGTCGCCACAATTGATGATTGCCGGGATGAAAAATCTCGCCGGGGTCGGGGCCAATTGGCGCATCAACTCGAACTGGTTTGCCGCCAGCGCGCTGGAGTACGACCGCTATTATCTGCAAGATCGCGAATTTCTCGGCGAAGGGTATAGCGCCAATGTTGACGCCGGCTACAAGTTTAAAACCGATTATCCCGACTACACGCTGCGCGCGACCTATAGCCACGGGCAATATAGCGCCTATGGTAATCCACAGCTCGGTTTAAGCGAGTTACTTCCACCCGGAGCCGTGGGTGGCGCCAGCGCGGTGATGCCGCAGACCCTGAGTCAAAGCGGGCTGTTGTTCAGTTTCGGTACTGATCTGCCCGAGGGTTACAGTCATGACTGGCGGCCATATCTCGAAGCCGGGCCAATCTACGATACGCACGCGCACTGGGGGGCGTCGGTTAACCTCGGCATGGTCGGCAGTGTAATGGGCGGGGATCGGATGGAGGTGTTTTACCAGCACGAGGATATGTCGGCGCAAACCTCATCGCCGGTGACGGAGTATGGGCTGCGCTATAGCTGGTTTTTTTGAATTCGAAGTCGAACGGGAGTTGAATATCATGCTGAAAACCTGTTTGCGGTTATTGATGCTGGTCACGCTGATGATCGCGCTGTCGGCCTGCGCGCAAATTGCCAGCGCGCCGCCGCCGCGCTTGGTGGCTAACAGCACCTGGGTGGTTTTGCCGATGGATAATCAGACCGAGACGCCGCAAGCTGGCGCGCGCGCGGCGGCGATTGCCCAAGTATTGCTGTCGGCCAATGGTCTGCCGGGGGTGTTGCGCTATCCCGCCGACGAGTCGGACGAAACCCTGTTTGAGCCAGCTAAAAGCGATTTGCAGCACAAGGCGCTGGATTGGGCGCGCGCGCAGCATGCGCGCTATGCCTTGACGGGCTCGGTGATCGAATGGCGCTATAAAGTGGGCGTCGATGGCGAACCGGCCATTGGCATGACGTTGCAGCTGATCGAAGTCGAGAGTGGTCTTGTACTGTGGAGCGCAACCGGCAGTCGCACGGGGTGGAGTCGTGACTCCGAGTCTGGGGTCGCGACCCAGTTGGAACAAAAATTATTGTCTCGGCTGTTGCCTTGATGCTGGAGTCAACGCTTGACTGAAAAAAAGAGTTCGGACTCCCCAAGCCGCTCAACGCGCGCGTTTCAACGCCGGCGCAGCCAGGTGGCGCGTGGTGGTTCGCGCTGGATGCAACTGATTGCCTCCGAGCGCGCGCTGAGTCGCTCTGGGTTTGCGATCGCCACGGAGACCCTGGTGGTGACCCTGGCGTTTTTGCTGCTCTGTTGGTGGTTTTCACCGCAAGATCTGCTACTGGTGCGCTCGGGCTTCGGCTGGGTCTGGCTGCTACCCGTGGTGTTTTCCCTGCGTTATGGTTTGAGTTATGGCGTACTGTCCGCCTTTGCCTTTCTGGGCGGCTATTACCTGAAACCACTGTCCGGTGTTTTTCCGCTGACCTTTTTTCTTGGTGGATTTTTTCTGGTGATGATGACCGGACAATTCGGCGATGCCTGGGGCGGGCGCCTGCGCCACATGCGCACCTTGACCGATTATTTGAATGAGCGTCTCGGGGTGCTGACCAAATCGCACTTTTTGCTGCGCTTATCTCACGAACGTCTGGAGCAGGACTTGTTGTCGCGCCCGGCCACTCTGCGTGATTCGCTGACCCAGTTGCGCGCGATCGCTATGCAGCCGGACCCCATGGCGCCCGCGCGGCGCGGCATGTTGATGCTGAGCCAGGCGGAGCGTTTTCTCGAACTCGCCGCGCAGGCCTGTCAGCTCGAATCCGCGCGAGTTTATGCCTGGCATGCCGGCCAGCCCTTGACCAACGCGGTGGCCAGTGTCGGCGCGCCGTTCGATCTGGACCCCGATGATCTGTTGCTGACCTATGCGCTGGAGAATAAAACCTTGGCCCATGTGCAAAGCGTGGACCTGGGGGGCGGCTTGAGTACACGCTATGTGGCGGTGGTGCCCTTGCTGGATGCCTATGAGCAGGTGATCGGCCTTCTGGTGGTGGCGCATATGCCATTTCTGGCGCTCAATCGCGATAATCTGCAGTTTTTGCTGGTGTTGTGTGGCTTCTATGCCGACGGTGTGCGCCAAGGCGCGGTCGCCGGTTTGATTTTGCATGCCTATCCACAGTGCCCGCAGGAGTTTGCTCTCGACTTCTCCCGACTGGTGCGCTTACAGCGCAAGGCCAGCATTGCGTCTTCGCTGGTGGCTCTGGTGTTTGACCAAAGTGATATCGGGCAAACGTTGTTTGAACATGTACAGCACAGCCGTCGCGCGCTGGATGTGCAATGGCCGATCCATGGGCCTGAGATGAATGCGATTCTGGTGTTGATGCCGCTGTCGGGCGAGAGCGCGGTCGACGGTTTTCTATTGCGGGTTGAGGACAGCATGCGCGCCCAGTTCGGTGTGGATTTCGAGAGTGGGCGGGTCGCGGTCCATTCCATGCCCTTGCCGAGTGGTGAACCGGCTGAGGCGTTAGCGGCATTTTTCCGGCGTTGCCTGATTCATGTTTAGGGTGCGATCGCCAGCGCGCTGGCTCAAAGCGATATTTTTGTTGCTGCTTGCGCTGCTGCTACAGGGGTGGACCGTTTATCGGCTATTGCTGCAAGCCCGGCATGCGGTGAGTACCGATTGGGTGCTGAGCTGTCTGGGCTGGCAAGCTGTTAGCGCGCTGGTGGCCGCGCCCGCGGCCATGGAGCTGATGCCGCCACGCTTCAGAAAAATGCGCTATCGAACCTTGCCCTACCTGTGGATCTTGATGTTCAGCATTCCGCTCGGCGGCCTGGCGCTCAGCTGTGGCGCGATTGCGCTGGGTAGCCTATTGCCGCGCGAGCCCGAACCGCTGCCGATCGACCTGGTCGAGGTGCCGCAATTTGTCTCGCAACAGCCGACCGTGGCGTATGGTCGCGGCGCGCATCTGAAGTCCGCCTTGTTGAGTAGTGAGGCGTCGTCATCGTTTCGCATGACGGCGCTGATGGCGATGCAGGCGATGCCGATGCGCACGGTGTCCCCGCTGCTGCACTCAATGCTGGATGATCGCTATGAGGACATCCGTCTATTGGCCTTCTGGATGCTCGACCGGCGCGAGAAAGATTTGACGCAAAAAATCCTGCAACATTTACCCAAGCTGGAATTGAGTTTGAGCCCAAGCGAACGCTATTTGGTCAACAAGGATCTCGCCATGCTGTACAACGAATTGATCTATTCCTATCTGGTGCAGGGCGATGTCTATCGCCACGCGCAGCAGCAGGCCGATCAATACGCTGAGCAGGCTTTGGCTGAAGTTCCGGACGATGCCGCGCTGTGGCGTTTACGTGGTCGTCTGGCGATGGACCGAGGCGATATTGCGACGGGTGAAACCATGCTGGAGCAGGCGATTGAGCATGGTTTTGACCGCAGCCGCTTATTACCCTATCTGGCCGAACTGGCCTATTTGCGCCGCGATTACTCCGAGGTCAAGCGCCTATTGAGTGAGATTCCCAAGGGGGTTGCCTTGCCGATGCTCAAGCCCGCGTTGCAATTCTGGAGCGCGCCATCATGAGCCCAATTTTACCGCGCGCTGAAAACGCCGATATCGCCCTGTTGCTTGAAGGCACCTTCCCCTTTGTGCGCGGCGGGGTATCTAGCTGGGTCAATCAGATCATTCGCGCCTTTCCCGAATACCGCTTTGCCATCGTGTTTATCGGCAGTAGTCCGGAGAACTACGGTGAGATGGCGTATGAGCTGCCGGCTAACATTGTGCACGTTGAGTGTCATTACCTGTTTGATTTCTCCAACGTTGACCCGCGCTCGCGCAAACCGAGCATGGTGGGGGACCCTGGCGTGTTTAAACAGGTGGCGCATCTGCATTCGCAACTGCGTAACCCGGCGCTCTCGCATCAGGTCAGTGCCAGTGTGCGGCGTCTGTTGCCGCTGATGTGCCCGGGCGGCAAGTTGTCGGCTGATGTGTTTAATCATTCGCAGCGGGCCTGGACGTTTTTATCCGACAACTACCGTCAGTTTTGCACCGACCCCTCGTTTACCGACTATTTTTGGACCGTGCGTATTATGCACGCAGCCTTGTGGAAGTTGGCGGCGATTGCCGATCAACTAATACCGGTGCGCGCCTATCACACGGTGTCCACCGGCTATGCCGGGCTGCTCGGCAGTTTGTTGCACTATGGCAATGGCCGTCCCCTGCTGGTGTCCGAGCATGGGATTTACACCAAAGAACGCAAGATCGATCTGTTTCAAAGTCAGTGGATACGCGATAACCGCAGCATTTTCGAGCGTGACGCGGCTCAGATTGGTTATTTCCGTGATTTGTGGATGCGGTTTTTCGAGACCATCGGCCAGATGTGTTACGACTCATCACACGAAATCGTCGCCTTGTATGAAGGTAATCGGCAGCGCCAGATCGCGGACGGCGCGCCGGAGGCCAAAACTCGCACCATTCCCAACGGCATTCAGCTGGAGCGCTTCACGCCTTTGCGCGCCGCGCGCCCGGATCAAGTGCCGCACGTGGTGTGTTTGATCGGCCGGGTGGTGCCCATCAAGGATATCAAAACCTTTATCCGCGCTATGCTCACCGTGTTGCACAGCCTGCCCGACGCTGAAGCCTGGATTGCCGGTCCGGACGATGAGGATCAAGCCTATGCCGATGAGTGTCGTCACTTGGTGGAGAGCCTGGGCTTAAAGCACAAGATCAAATTTTTGGGCATGCAAAATGTCACCACCTTATTGCCGCGGATTGGCCTGGTGGTACTGAGCTCGATTTCGGAGGCACTGCCCTTGGTGGTGTTGGAAGGATTTGCCGCCGGCGTGCCGGCGGTGACCACCGATGTGGGCGCTTGTCAGCAATTGATTCATGGCCTGCCGGGCGAGGATGCGGCGCTGGGTTGCGCCGGCGCGGTGGTGCCGATCGCCAATCCCGGCGCCTTGGCGCGGCAGATGCTGGCGCTACTGCAAGACGAAGTGCTTTGGCTGGCGGCGCAACAGGCCGGTATCGCCCGGGTCGAGCGTTTTTATACCCAGCAGCAAATGGTGGCGGATTACCGTGAGTTATACCTGGACATCCTGAGCGCCGACAGCGTGGTCTGGGAGAACTAAGGACTCTATGAACAAGTTATTTGCAGCGGCTTCAGAGGGTCCCTAAATGGCCGGTATTGGTTTCGAACTGCGCAAGATGTTACGGCGTAATACCCTGGCCGGCATGATTCAGGCTTATGCCTATGCCGGCATGATTAGCGCCGGCCCCTGGGTCTTGTCGATTCTTGGCCTGTTGGTGATTGGTGTCATCAGTCTGCCGGTGGTGGTGCCGACGCGCTTGATTGCCCAGTTTCAGGTCTCGGTGACCTATTTGATTTCGCTCAGCCTGATTCTGACCGGGCCGCTGCAAATGGCGTATACCCGTTTTTCCTCCGATCGTTTCTATGACGGGCAAGAAGATCTGGTACTGGCGAATTTTCATGGAGTCGTCCTGATCACCTCGGCGCTCTGCGCCGCCCTGGGTACCCTGGCCGCGCTGTTTTTGTTTGAGCACGAGACCGTGGCCTACCGCTTGCTGATGCTGTGCGGCTTTGTGATCATCAGTAATATCTGGATCGCGACCTTGTTTCTCTCCGGGCGCAAACGCTATATCAGCATTTTGGTGGTGTTTTTCATCGGCTATAGCTGCACCGTGCTGGGCGCGCTGGCGTTGAACCATCACGGACTGGCCGGATTGCTCATGGGTTTTCTTTTTGGGCAGGGGGTGCTGCTGTTTGGATTGCTGGCGCTGATCTATAACGATTTTCCCGGGCGACGCTTTATGTCGTTCGAAATGTTTTACAAGCGCTATCGCTATCCTTCGCTGATGGCCATCGGTCTGTTCTACAACTTGGGCATCTGGATCGACAAGTTTATGTTCTGGTATTCACCGGGCACCGGGCAAACGGTGATCGGGCCATTGCATGCCTCGATCATCTACGATATTCCGGTATTTCTGGCTTACCTGGCGATTATTCCCGGCATGGCGGTGTTCCTGATGCGCATCGAAACCGATTTCGTTGAATACTACGATGCGTTCTATAGCGCGATCCGCGAAGGCGCTTCGCTGCAGCATATCGAAAATGTGCGCAATGGCATGGTGGATTCCTTACGCAGCGGTTTGTATGAAATTGTCAAAATCCAGTCGATCACCTCTTTGTTGCTATTTGCCTGTGGCACGCCGTTGCTTAACTGGCTGCATATCTCAGTGTTGTATCTGCCGCTGTTGCAAATCGATGTGATTGCCGCCAGCTTGCAGGTGGTTTTTCTCGGGACCATCAGTGTGTTTTTCTACCTCGATAAACGACGCATTGTGGTGGCGGTGCTCGGCGGCTTTGTGCTGCTGAACGTGGTGTTTACCGCGATCACGCTGCGGCTGAATCCCGCCTGGTATGGCTACGGTTTTGCCGTGGCCTTGCTGATCTCGGTGATGGTCAGCCTGTATCTGCTCGATCGCAAACTGAACCTGCTGGAATACGAAACCTATATGCGGCAATAGCCACTTAGCGGTTCGCGCGTAAGGCGAATTTGCTATCTTGCATTGCAAGGTAGCTATACCTATACTCAGTGCTCGTTATCGGCTGGGAGCGGGCATGAAAACACAGTTACGCAAGGGCACGCTGGAGATGTGTGTACTGGCGGTACTGGCGCAGCAGGATAGCTACGTTTACGAAATGGTCAGTCGTCTGGCTCAGAGTATGGAGATCAGCGAGGGCACCATCTATCCGCTGATGCGCCGACTGCAGGCGGATACCTGGGTGACGACCTATCTGAGCGAATCACCCAGCGGCCCCGCGCGCAAGTACTACACCTTGACCGATAGCGGACGCGCGGCGTTGCACACCATGCGGCTTGAATGGGACAGTTTCGTTGGCGAAATCAATCATGTACTGGGCCAGTGTTCGACTCAGCCCAAAACAGGAGAGCCGAGATGAGCAAAGAAGAATTTTTGCGCCAACTGGCCAGCCATCTGGGCGCGCTGCCCGAGGCCGAGCGCGCGGATATCCTGGCGGATTATCGCGCCTATTTCGATGATGCCGAGGCCGATGGCCGCAGTCAGGCTGATGTCGCAACCGCCTTGGGGGACCCGCTACGCCTGGCGCGCGAACTGGCCGCCGCGCGCAAGTTGAAGCAATGGGAGTCGCATAAAACACCGAGCCACCTGTTTCAAGTTCTGGCGGCGTCCGCCGGGCTGGGGGTGCTTAACCTGCTGCTGGCGTTTCCCTATCTGCTACTGATGACCATTCTGTCCAGTCTGTGGCTGGCCGCTTTGAGCATGCTGCTGGCCGGGGCGCTAATGAGCGGCGCGTGGCTCAGCAACGCGGTGTTTGGCTGGCCTGCGTTTCACAGCACACTGCTGAGCGAACGCTGGAGCCAGGAGTGGGGTGTTCCCGCGCCATTGCAGATGAGCGGCGAGCCTGGCGAGGCTGTGTCGATTCATTCAGATGCCAAGAACGGCCTGATGGTGATCGAGGCGCGCGACAATCACCGTCAGTTCAAACTGGAAAAAGCCTCGGATGGTAGCGTGGCGCGTATCGAGGCCAGTGATGCCGATGGTCGCGTCAGCGTTGATCAACTGTCGCGCCATCCACGCCTGGGCGTTCTGCTGGCCGGACTGGTGTTGCTGGCCTTGGGCGGCCTGGGGAGCTTTGTCGGCTGGAAGGTGATCCGCGCGCTGTGGCGCGGCGCCGGATCCTGGCTGCGCTGGCAGTGGCGGCTCTTGCCTGGTGGCGCGCCACGCTAATCACGCGAGTTGGCCAACCGCATCCGGTTATTGCGCTCGAGCGCCGTCTTGCAAGCGCTCGTGGTGATGAATCACCTCGCGGATAATGAAGGCCAGGTATTTTTCAGCAAACTCCGGATCTAACTGCGCGTCTTGCGCGAGTGCGCGCAGTCGTTTAATTTGATATTCCTCCCGGACCGGATCAGCGGGGGGCAAGCGATGGCGGGCCTTGAGCGCGCCAACCCGTTGGGTGCAACGAAATCGCTCCGCCAGCATATGGACCATGGCCGCGTCGATATTGTCTATGCTTTTGCGTAGGCCATTCAATTCTGTTTGTGCGTCTTGATCGTCTGTCATAGGGTCCTCGAAGTAAACCTGTCATCCATGCCAAGCTTGGCCAATGGGGGAATCGCTAATAAAACCATGGTCGGACCCTGCTGAACAAGCTATTTACTGCAAATAACTTATTCAGCAGGGCCTTGGTGTTCCCTCACGACGTCAGGCAGGCGCCGCCGCGCGGGCCGAGTCGGCACCGTGGTAAAGTGATCGTTTAATCTCAATCGTAATTTTTTCCTCTATGGACCGACAAGGTGGCGCCATGCTGCGAATGTTGCCGCTCAATGCCCTGCAAGTGTTTGTCGTGGCGGCGCGCCATGGCAGTTTCACGCGCGCGGCCAAAGAGCTGTGTTTGACCCAGGGGGCGGTCAGTCGGCAAATCCTCTCGCTGGAAACGCATTTCGGTTTTCCTCTGTTTCTGCGTCAGGCCTCGGGGCTGGTGCTGACTCCGGAGGGCGAAACGCTGTTACCGGTCGTTAGTGACTGCTTTCGCCGTATCACCGATGTTTCTGAGCGACTGAGCCGACGACATCATGACTTGGCGCTGAAAATTTCCACCTGCGCGATGCGCTGGGTACTGCCGAAAATCATGCAATTCCAGCGCGAGTACCCGGCCATCCAAGTGCAACTCACCACCACTTGGCAACACACCGTCGACTTTACCGCTGAACCGTATGATGCCGCCGTGGTGTATGGCGCCACGCCGGGGGCGAATGTGCAGGCCCTGCGTTTGTTCGCGGAAACCCTGACGCCGGTTTGCGCGCCGGAAACCTTGCTGGGGCACCCGTTGGCGCATCCCGACGATCTGGCCGGTCACACCTTGTTGCATCCCACGCGTGATCACAGTGACTGGCGGCAGTGGCTGGCGCACGCGGGAGCTAGCCTGGTCGATCCCAATAGCGGGCAGAACTTTGCCTCGCTGGATCTGGCCATGCATGCCGCGGCTCAGGGCTTCGGGGTTGCCATCGGCGACGTCGCGCTTATCGGCGACGATCTTGGGATGAAGCGTCTGGTGCGGCCGTTCGATATTACACTGGAGACTGGGCAGAGCTACTTTCTGGTCTATCCCCATGACGGCGTGAATGCCGACAAGGTCGAGTTGTTCAAACAGTGGTTGGCGTCGCAGACGCAAGCGTGACGCTGATTCACAATCCCTTGCCTGGGTTCGGTTTACCGTCCGGGTCGAGTCGCTGCTTGATCTGACGCATCAGGACAGTTTATTCGGCAAGCGTGAGTCGCCGAGAAACGCTTTCTTGTGCGTACCGATGCCATGCTTGGCGCAAATCGACCCGACCAGGGCGTCGAGCTCGGCGGTGTCTCCAGGTGCTTGCGTAGCCGGTGACACGCCAATCTGCAGATTGCTGTTGCGCGTTGAATGTCATCGGATGTTTTCCCATACCCGCCCCCGTGCCGGGCATCCTTCCCCCAGAAGGATACCCGGAGGGCGAGCGCTCAATCTTTAACCGACACGTCGATATCGCCGAAATACTTTTGCGCCAGGGCTTTTACCGTGCCGTTGGCTTGAACCTTGGCAATCGCGGCATCCAGCTCGCGCTGGGTGGCGTGGTCGCCCTTGCGCAGGCCAAAGGCAATGCCGCTGCCCAGGATTTGGTCATCGCGCACCGCGCCGGCAAACTCAAAACCTTGTCCTTCGGGTCGAGCCAGAAAGCCTTTTTGACCGGCCGGCGCCATTACCAGGGTCGCATCCAGGCGTCCGGCGGTCATGTCGCTATACACTTGATTCTGGTCTTGATACGGCACCACGATGGCGCCCTTGGTTTCCCAGTGTGCTTTGGCGTAAATCTCTTGAATTGAGGCGTGTAGCACACCGATACGCTTACCGGCCAGCGCTTCCGGCGTCGGTTTCAGGCCACTGCCTTTGCGCGCGATCAACATGGTTGGCACGCGGTAGATTGTGCGGCTGAAGTCGATCGATTGACGCCGCTGGTTGGTGGCGTTCATCGCCGAATTGATCGCATCGAATTTTTTAGCCTGCAGGGCCGGAATCAGCCCGTCGAATGCGTTCTCCACCCAGGTACACTTGAGTTTTGCGCTGGCGCAGACCGCGTTACCCAGGTCGATATCGAAGCCCTGCAAGGCGCCGCTCGGGCTTTTGGATTCAAACGGTGGGTATTGGGCTTCCAGTCCGAAACGTAGGGTGCGCTCTGCGTTGGCCATTGAACTGGCCGCTACGGCGGCGCAGGCGAGTAGCAACATTTTCTTGGATAGTTTCATAGTCGATGTCCTTGCATTGAGCCATGGAGGGCGGGGGGGCGGAAGGGGGGGGCTGTCCTTATGCTTG
>Ga0302155_10000037_pt1 | contig 115003 bp, 106 predicted proteins | sample I_Bog_N3_1_FD_193508 | JGI IMG/M metagenome (GOLD analysis project Ga0302155, IMG submission 193508) | Peat permafrost microbial communities from Stordalen Mire near Abisko, Sweden - I_Bog_N3_1 | ecosystem: Environmental > Terrestrial > Soil > Wetlands > Peat | place: Sweden: Abisko... | reverse complement strand
TGCCCACATTTATTGGTTGTATGTTGTTAAAGAACATCACCGCAGCGTACCGCGTGACTTCTGTGTGATAAATAATACAGCGCTTTAGCTACTTCTTAACTACTTCTTAGCGACTGTTACCTACCGTTACCTGACAAAGCGTTTTGTTCGTCAGCAGCACAGAAACGAGATTATGGGGCTTTTACTTATCGCTGTCAACACTTATTTTAACTACCGTGCCAACTAACTCCACCCCACTTTTGCAGTTATCAGCGCGCATTTCTGCACCTCTTCTAACTGCCTCCTCTTCCTTCTTTTCCCCGTCTTTCAACGGGAGGCGAACTATAGCAAGCCTTTCCCTTTTCTGCAAGCACTTTGGCTAAATAATTTTACATCCTCCTAAATATTCCTAGTTACTCGTCCTAGTTAGTTGGATCTGCTTACAGTTGCGCTGCTCTCTTTTTTGGTTACTTGGTTCATTCACTTTTCGCCTACCGGTTAACCTCCTGCTGCTGTTTCACCGCTTGGGGAAACAGCAGCAGAAGGTGAAACAACAACAAAAAGTTAAGCAAGCAAACGATAGATAGAATCAACGATTCTATAATCCCCCCCATCATTCCCCCTAACCTTGCGGTAAAATAACGAACTATGACATAGCAGTGTTCCCACCTGCTATGTACCCCCGCTTTATCCTTACCTTTACTCCCCCGGATTCTTATTTATGCTGCGCTTGACTGACATTCAATTACCGCTTGATCATCCCGATACGGCCATTCGTGCCGCCATTCTTGCTAAACTAGGCATCGCAGATGATGAATTACTGACTTTTTCGGTATTCCGACGTAGTTATGATGCACGCAAAAAATCGGCGATCCTGCTGATCTATACACTCGACGTCACTACCGTCCGTGATGAAGAACTCATTACCCATTTTTTTGACAATAAAAATATAACCCGCACGCCTGAAACACAATACCAGTTTGTTACGCATGCATCGTCTCCTCCATCGTTACGCCCGATTGTCATAGGAACAGGTCCTTGCGGCTTATTTGCAGGCTTACTACTGGCTCAAATGGGATTTTGTCCAATTATTCTTGAACGCGGCAAAGCCGTTCGTGAACGAACACAAGATACTTGGGGTCTGTGGCGCAAGGGCGTGCTGGATAGTGAATCAAACGTCCAGTTCGGTGAAGGTGGCGCAGGTACTTTTTCTGATGGTAAGTTATATAGTCAAATCAAAGACCCCAAACATTACGGTCGCAAAGTGTTGACCGAGTTCGTCAAAGCAGGTGCACCAGATGAAATTATGTACGTGGCAAAACCCCATATCGGTACTTTTAGACTAGTGAAAATGGTAGAAGACATGCGCGCCACCATTATTAGTCTCGGCGGCGAAGTGCGTTTTAGCCAAAAAGTAGTCGATATCTTGCGTGAAGATGATGCAATTCGCGGTGTTGTATTGGACAATGGCGAACAACTTCGCGCTGACCATGTGGTCTTAGCAATCGGCCATAGTGCGCGCGATACGTTTGAAATGTTATATGAACGTGGTGTCTATATAGAAGCAAAACCTTTTTCCGTCGGTTTCAGGATTGAACACCCACAGTCTATTATCGACCGATGCCGTTTTGGTGCTAGTGCAGGCAATCCAATTTTGGGAGCTGCGGACTATAAATTAGTTCATCATGCCAAAAATGGTCGCTCTGTATATAGTTTTTGCATGTGCCCCGGCGGCACCGTTGTTGCTGCTGCGTCAGAACCCTATCGTGTTGTCACCAATGGAATGAGCCAATACTCGCGTAATGAGCGTAATGCAAATAGTGCAATTGTTGTCGGCATTACGCCAGCAGATTATCCGGGTCATCCATTAGCAGGCATTGCTTTGCAACGTGATCTAGAAAGTCGCGCCTATGTATTAGGCGGTTCAAATTACCATGCTCCGGGACAGTTAGTTGGAGACTTCATTCAGGGGCGCCGCTCCGTCGAATGGGGTTCGGTCGAACCTTCATACAAACCAGGTGTTGAATTAGGTGATTTGCATTCAGCATTACCTGACTATGCCATTACAGCAATGCGTGAAGCACTCCCTGCATTTGATAAACAAATTCGCGGATTTGCCATGCCGGATGCCATTCTAACCGGCGTAGAAACACGGACATCATCCCCTATTCGCATTAAACGTCATGACCACACATTACAAAGTTTAAATACTCGAGGCCTCTTTCCAGCTGGAGAAGGCGCAGGTTATGCAGGCGGAATTTTATCTGCTGCGGTTGATGGCATTCGGGTTGCCGAAGCCGTTGCTCTGAGCATAAATGGTGAGAATCGTATTTATCATGGTAATGATGGTCAAGACCATAATGATCATAGCGGCAGTGATCATCATTAAATGATTAAAAAAGGGGTGAAGTATTTTGCCTCACCCCTTAGGTATCATCCGAAACGACATTCAACAAAAAAGCTAAACAACCGCCCCATCAGTTTCATCTTTGGGTTTTACCGGTTTGATCAAATCTTCACGTTTGACACCCAACCACATCGCAATAGCGGCAGCAACAAACACCGACGAGTAAATACCAAAACAAATACCAATAGTCAGCGCCATCGAAAAACCGTGCAGTGTTGGCCCACCAAAGAAGTACATAGATAACACCATCATCTGTGTCGATGCATGGGTGATCACTGTACGAGAAATCGTGCTGGTAATCGCATTGTCGATTACTTCGGTTACAGAAGCTTTGCGCAATTTACGGAAATTTTCGCGAATCCGATCAAAAATAACCACCGATTCATTGACCGAATAACCTAATACAGCCAATACCGCTGCCAATACCGACAGATTAAATTCCCATTGAAAGAATGCAAAAAAACCTAAAATAATCACCACGTCATGTAAGTTTGCAATAATCGCTGATACCGCGTATTTCCATTCAAATCGAATTGCCAAATACACCATCACACCAAAAATCACCATTGCCAACGCATATAAACCATTTGTCCACAGTTCTTCACCTACCTGAGGTCCCACGATTTCCACCCGTTGCTTAACTACTTTCGGATCATTTTTTTGCAATGCCACCAGTACCGCATCTGTTTGTTGTGCTGCAGTGATCCCTTGTTTTGGGGCTGGCAAACGAATCAATACATCCTGTGCCCGACCAAAAATTGACACACTGGTATCGTGGAAACCTAATTCTTCCAATGTTTGTTTCACTTCTTCTACTTTGGCCGCCTGCGTATAACTGACCTCCATTACCGTACCACCGGTAAATTCGATCGACAGGTTTAATCCTTTATGAAACAAGAAAAAAATCGCGGCGATAAATGTAATTGCTGATATGACATTAAAAATCAGCGCATGACGCATGAAGGGGATGTCTTTTTTAATACGAAATAATTCCATGATATTCCTTAAATTCGTTGCTTAAGAGCTTGCGCCTTGCAATCATGCCGGCGCAACTGCGGCAATTAGTTCGATGGTTTCCAAATCTGTCCAATAGCAACAGAAGCCAGTTTGCGCTTACGTCCGTACCAAAGGTTAACAACACCACGCGACACGAACACCGAAGAAAACATCGAGGTCAGAATACCCAAGCAATGGACTACCGCAAACCCACGAATCGCACCAGAACCAAAAATCAGCAGCGCCAGCCCGACGATCAAGGTCGTGACATTGGAATCCAAAATAGTTGCCCAAGCACGATCAAACCCAGCAGAAATAGCGGCTTGCGGGGTGTTGCCAGCACGAAGCTCTTCACGAATACGTTCATTAATCAACACATTCGAATCAATCGCCATACCTAAAGCCAGCGCAATCGCTGCCATCCCCGGCAACGTCAATGCTGCTTGTAGCAAGGACAGAGCTGCGATCAATAATAAAAGATTGAACGACAATGCCATTACACTAAACACACCAAACAACATGTAATAAGCCATCATGAATATGGCAATCGCAATAAAACCATACAATGTTGAGTTAAAACCTTGTTTCACATTTTCCGCACCCAATTGTGGGCCGACAACGCGCTCTTCGATAATTTCCATTGGCGCCGCTAAAGCACCTGCACGCAGCAACAAAGCCAAATCGCTGGCCGATTCCGTCGAACCCATACCGGTAATCTGGAATGAAGAACCCAGTTCAGCCTGTATCGTTGCCACCGTCAACACTTCGCCCTTACCTTTTTCAAACAAGACAATCGCCATTTTTTTGCCGATTTTGCCACGGGTCGCTTCACGCATTTTGCGTCCGCCATCACCATTCAAGTCAATACTAACGGATGGTTGTTGATGTTGATCAAAACTAGCCGATGCGCCAGAGATAGATTCGCCCGTCAGCACAGGGTCTTTATACAAGATAACAGGAGCACTACGGCCAGTTTTAAATAATTCCGAACCAAACGGCACTGTCGCAGTAGCATCACTACCATCCAGAATCGATTCATCTTTCATACGGACTTCCAGCGTAGCTGTACGTCCAATGATATCTTTAGCGCGAGCAACATCAACCACACCAGGCAATTCCACCACAATACGGTCAGTACCTTGTTGTTGAATAATCGGCTCGGACACACCCAATTCATTAATCCGTTTGGATAATGTCGCGATATTTTGTTTAACGCCGTCCGCCTTGGCTTGTTGTAAGGCCGCGGCCTTCAAACTCAACGTCAATAACAAATCGCTGCCACTACCAGAAACCGCGAAATCAACATCACGTTGTTGATCTTCCAGTATGTTTTTAGCCTTACTGAGATTATCTGCATCGGCAAATTTAATCAAAATCTGTTCTGCATTGCGTTCAATACCGGAATGACGAATATCTTTTTCACGCAATGTAGTGCGAATACTCGACTGCATACCTTGCAAGCGTTTTGTTAACACACCGTTGGTATCAACCTGCATTAAAAAATGGACACCGCCACGTAAATCGAGTCCGAGGAACATTGGCAACGCATGCATACTTTGTAACCAATCCGGGGTATTCGACATCGAATTAAAGGTGACACTATAAGAAGGATCGGTCGGATCCGGATTCAATGCTTTATCTAGCGATGCTTTAGCTTTAAATTGGGCGTCAGGGTCAATAAAACGCGCCTTTACCGACCCTTGTGTACCTGTGACAGAATAAAATACGCCAGTAGTTGGCACTGCCGCTAATTTAAGCGCTTCCTCTACCCGCGCCTGCATATCTGAATCGACTTTGACAGTCGATTTGGCGCTATTGATTTGTAAGGCCGGCGAAGAACTATAAAAGTTCGGCAAGGTATACAGCGCGCCAAACGTCAGGGCAATGACGATCAGTACGTATTTCCAGACGGGATAACGATTCATAAGAAGAAAGAATTCTGGGTTAGTAGATTAATCAACAAAAACAAGCAACGCGCATCCCTGTCAGAGATAAGCGCGAACTATATTACAGCACCTTATTACAGAACCTTACTACAGGCCTTTAATAGTGCCTTTTGGCAACAACAGGGTCACAGCACTTTTTTGCACGATGATTTCAGTTCCATTGGACACTTCCAGTGTCACGTAAGCATCAGTTACCTTGACAATTTTACCAAGTACCCCACCAACCGTAATCACTTCATCATTTTTAGCTAGTGCTTCCATCATTGTTTTTTGTTCTTTTTGACGTTTCATTTGTGGACGTATCATCAAAAAATACAACACAACAAACATCATCACAATCGGTAAAAAGCTCATTAAATTACCATCTAAACCCGGAATCGGGGATGATTGAGCGTAAGCATCAGATATAAATAGTGACATAGGTATTCCTCAGTGGTTAATAGAATAGAATTTCTCAATAGATTAAACGGGCAAGCTACGCATGGTATAGCCATCTTTTCCGTTAAATGGTGCTAAATCGTCATTTTTAAAGCGGCAGTTTAACGTCAGTCACCATAAAGTGGGACATTCTAGCATTGACGCTAACCATTGACGCTAAATACCACGTGCTCTATCAGCATGAAATTGCACTACAAACGCAGAAAAACGCTCGGCATCCAGTGCATCGCGCATTTCTTGCATCAATTGCAAATAATAATGAAGGTTATGTATTGTGTTCAAGCGTGCTCCCAGAATCTCGCCAGTTCGGTGCAAATGATGCAAATATGCACGCGAAAAATGGCTGCAGGCATAACAATCACAGCTTGCATCCAACGGTTCCATGTCCTCCTTGTAACGTGCATTTTTGATTTTAATATCACCGAAACGCGTAAACAACCAACCATTTCTGGCATTTCTAGTCGGCATAACGCAATCAAACATGTCGATACCATTGGTCACACCAGCGACTAAATCTTCCGGCGTACCCACTCCCATTAAATAATGCGGTTTTTGCGCAGGTAAACGCGGACCGATATGTGCCAACACGCGCATCATATCTTCCTTCGGCTCACCGACGGACAAACCGCCAATAGCCACACCATCAAAATTCAACTCTTCCAGTCCGGCCAAGGATTCGTCACGTAAGTGCTCAAACATCCCCCCCTGAACAATGCCAAACAACGCATTGGGATTTTCACCCTGATTAAATTCATCCATTGAACGTTTAGCCCAACGCAATGACATACGCATGGAACGTGCCGCTTCGTCAGTCGTCGCTGGTCGGCCATCAATTTGGTATGGCGTGCATTCATCAAATTGCATCACAATATCGGAATTTAGCACACGCTGAATTTGCATGGAAATTTCAGGTGATAAAAACAAGCGTTCGCCACTAATCGGCGATGCGAACTTCACGCCTTCCTCGGTAATTTTACGCATAGCACCAAGCGAAAATACCTGAAATCCACCGGAATCCGTCAAAATCGGTTTATCCCATCCCATAAAATCATGTAAACCACCAAATTTTTTGATGACATCATTACCGGGACGCAACCACAAATGAAACGTATTGCCCAAAATAATTTGCGCGTTAATTTCATTCAATTCCAATGGTGACATCGCTTTCACGGAACCATAGGTTCCCACCGGCATAAAAATAGGCGTTTCAATCACGCCGTGATTCACCGTGACCTGACCACGTCGGGCTGCACTAAGGGGGTCTTTTTTAATAAGTTTAAAATCGAGCATGGAGCACTTTTCAGGTAATATTTTGTGTTAGTTATGTTGGGCTTTGATCGTGGGCTGTTATATCAGTTCACTATCGATATCAGTTCAGCATCGGTGTTACGTCGATAGCTCAGCAACATGGCATCACCATAACTAAAGAACCGGTAATTCTGAGTAATTGCATGCTGATAGGCAGCACGGATTTGCGCATAACCAGCAAACGCCGACACCAGCATCAACAGCGTGGATTTAGGTAAATGAAAATTCGTAATCAAACGTGTTACCGTATTAAACCGGTAACCTGGGGTGATAAATAAGCGGGTATTCTCATTGCCGGCACAAAGTGTACCTGAACGCGAGGCTGACTCCAATGCCCGCAAACTAGTGGTGCCAACAGCAATCACATCGCGACCACTGGCTTGCGCCCGTTGTACTGCAGCCACCGTTTCTTCAGGAACACTATACCATTCACTATGCATAGCATGATCGGCCAAATTTTCATGCCGCACCGGCTGAAAAGTACCTGCCCCAACATGCAAGGTCACATAAGCAAATTGTACGCCGCGCAAGCGACATTGCTCCAAAAGTGCCTGATCAAAATGCAAACCAGCAGTCGGTGCAGCCACGGCACCCGGCACCTGAGAATACACAGTCTGATAACGGTTTTCATCAAATTCATCAGCTGTATGTTCAATATATGGCGGCAATGGCAAACGACCATAGGTTTCCAGCAATTCAAACACGTCGCCAGGAAAATGTAGCGTATAAAACTCACCGACCCGCTCACCGACTTCGACTTCAAATGCCTCTGCCAAGCGAATGTGACTTCCCACTTGCGGCGACTTAGAGGCACGAATCTGTGCCAACACCTGATGCTGCCCCGACTGATTGTTCAATACGCGCTCAACCAGTACTTCCACCTTGCCACCACTCGACTTTAGCCCAAAAAAGCGCGCTTTCAAGACCCGAGTATCATTAAACACCAACACATCACCAGCCTGTAACTGAGTAACAATATCAACAAACGTTCTATCCAGCAAAGTATCGCCGTCCACATGCAATAAGCGCGACGCACTACGCTGCGGCAAGGGTAATTGTGCGATCAACGTCGAAGGAAGATCAAAATCAAAATCGGAAAGTGAATACACGGCTGGACACATAAGAAAAAAATCAATAAGAGAGGAAATCACACTACATTAATGCATAGTAGGCAAAACAGTGAAGGAATTGCGCCTCAAACTGTATAAAAACACAGTAATGTGGTAAGTTACCACTTGGCGCACTAATTAACCTCGGGTTTGCAAACCCGCCATTCTACGCTTTCTATCACGACTACGATACCCGACTATGTCAGCAGCCATCACCAAGACGCCTACTCGGACGACAAGCGCCCCAGCCAAACCGAGCGCTGCCGCCAAACTTGCCAGCAATTTGGCCAAACTTGGACTGCGCAATGACATGGATTTGGTATTGCATCTACCAACGCGCTATCTTGATGAAACAAAAGTCATCCCCATTCAACAAGCCGCCTTTTTAGGGGGGCAAATGGTGCAAGTGGAAGGTGTGGTCACTGCATGCGATGTCCAGTATCAACCACGTCGTCAACTCGTCATCACCCTCACCGACGAGAGTGGCGCACTAGTATTACGTTTTTTAAATTTTTATGGCAGCCAACTCACACAACTAGCGATCTCGACACGACTTCGCGTGCGTGGTGAATTACGACAAGGTTTTTTTGGCCCTGAACTCGTTCACCCCGACTATAAAATAGTGAATGAGTCAACACCATTACCGACAGTACTTACCCCCGTTTATCCTGCTGGTGAAGGATTGTCTCAAGCAACCTTACGCCGTGAAATTCGTGCTGCCATGCTGCGTATCAACTGGCAAGACACCCTACCAGTAGCATTACGCCAACAATATGCACTGACCGGTTTTGCTGACGCCGTTAAGCTATTGCACAATCCCCCTGTTGACATCAATGAGCACAGCCTAGAAGACCGCTCGCACCCAGCTTGGCAACGCATGAAATTTGACGAACTGCTGGCACAACAATTATCACTCCAACGAGCACAAGCATCGCGTCGTAGCAAAAGCTCCCCTTGCCTAGCGACACAAGGTGCGTTATCGACGGCATTTCTACACGCACTACCCTTTGCACTGACTGCGGCACAACAACGGGTATTGACGGAGATTCGGGCTGATATTGCCGCACCCTACCCGATGCAACGGCTTTTACAAGGCGACGTCGGCTGCGGCAAAACCATTGTCGCAGCACTCGCAGCAGCACAAGCAATTGATAGCGGCTACCAAGCCGTACTGATGGCACCCACCGAAATTTTAGCGGATCAGCATTTTCGTAAAATCGCAGCATGGCTGGAACCCTGTGGCATTTCGGTCGTATGGCTCACTGGTAGTCTCAAGAAAAAACAAAAAATCACGGCACGCGAACAAATCGCTTCCGGCTCTGCGCGCCTCATCATCGGCACTCACGCACTGCTTCAGGATGACGTTCACTTTGATCGTCTAGGCTTAGTCATTGTCGACGAACAACACCGTTTTGGCGTGGATCAACGGCTAACGCTACGAAACAAAGGTGCACAACGAAAGGACAATAGCACAACGGAAGTGGAGGGAGACGATCTAGTTCCGCATCAACTAATGATGTCAGCCACACCAATCCCTCGGACCTTGGCAATGACTTACTATGCTGATCTCGAAATATCGGTGATTGATGAACTTCCCCCGGGGCGAAGCCCCATCATGACCCGCGTCATTGATCAGGAACGCCGACTTGAAGTCATTGAACGCGTTGGAGCAGCTGCCGCTGATGGCCGTCAAATTTATTGGGTATGCCCGCTGATTGAAGAATCAGAAGCACTCCAACTGCAAACGGCCACTGACACGCATGTGATGCTACAGCAAGCCTTGCCGGAAGTACGAATCGGGCTTGTGCATGGGCGTATGAAACCCGCAGAAAAACAGGCTGTCATGGCAGATTTTATCGCGGGATTAACGCAACTTTTGGTTGCCACCACCGTGATTGAAGTGGGGGTAGATGTCCCCAATGCATCGCTCATGGTGATTGAACATGCCGAACGCTTTGGTTTATCGCAATTACACCAGTTACGAGGACGGGTCGGGCGCGGCACCGCCGCCAGCGTCTGCCTACTCCTCTATCAAGGACCACTGGGCGGCACGGCCAAACAACGACTAATGACCATGCGCAGCACTACGGATGGTTTTGAAATTGCACGCAAAGATTTAGAAATTCGCGGTCCCGGTGAATTTTTAGGAGCACGTCAAGCAGGGCAAGCCATGCTGCGTTTTGCTGATCTGGATGCCGACCAATGGCTCATAGAACAAACCCGCGATTTAGCACACACTTTACTGTCCACGGCGCCAAACATTGTCGAAGCACATCTATTACGCTGGATGAATCAAAAGGAAGAGTATCTACGGGTGTAATCTACGCAAAAATAAGGGAAAATACGTAAAATCAAGTACAAGCTAGATTTGTCATTTGCATCATACTTCCCCTTCCGTTAGAATGGACTGACTCATTCAGTTTATTGCTTGTTCAATAAACTATTTATAGAATTTACGCAAAATCGCCTCGACGGCGTTATTGTCACCTAGCCCTACCTAAGTCCTGTCGTCGGCATGCCTTGCTAGAACAATTTTGCGCAAGTCCTATTTTACCAAGTATTTTCCTAAGTATTTTCCTAAATGCAACTGATGGTACAGTGGAGGCAGCGCACAACCACTGACCCTTAGGACAAACAAAGTACACTTATGACACTGACAGAACTCAAATACATTGTTGCGGTAGCCCGCCATAAACATTTTGGTCATGCAGCAGAAGCTTGTTTTGTGGCGCAGCCCACGCTCTCCGTAGCAATTAAAAAACTGGAAGATGAACTGGGCGTTATTTTATTTGAGCGCGGCGGTTCCGAAGTCACGACAACACCATTAGGTACACAAATTGTAGCGCAGGCCGAGCATGTACTAGAACAAACAGCAGCGATCAAAGAAATTGCCAAACAAAATAAAGATCCCTTGGCCGGAACATTTCGCTTAGGGGTTATTTATACCATTGGCCCTTATCTACTCCCACCACTCATCAAAAACATGATCAGGGATGTGCCGCAAATGCCTCTGATTTTGCAAGAAAATTTTACCGTACGTTTGCTTGAGTTGCTACGCCAGGGTGAACTAGATGCGGCAATCGTTGCCTTACCTTTACCAGAGCATGGATTTATGACCTTACCGGTCTATGATGAGCCCTTTGTGGTTGCGGTACCAACCAAACATATCTGGGCTGGACGCACTGGCATTGACACCAACGAATTAAAATCAGAAACCATGCTATTACTTGGAAATGGTCATTGTTTCCGCGATCAAGTACTAGAAGTGTGCCCAGAGATGGCGCGCTACGCGACTAGCAATGACGGGATTGCCCGCACCTTTGAAGGATCATCACTAGAAACCATTCGCCACATGGTTGCCTCCGGCATCGGCATTACTGTCTTGCCCAAAGCATCGGCTCCCAATGCCGTCAGTGCCGATGGCATGTTATGCCATCTACCTTTCAATGAACCATCGCCCATGCGGCAAGTGGCGTTAGTCTGGCGCAAGAGCTTTCCGCGTAGCGCCGCAATTGACGCATTACGGCATGCCATACTCTCTTGCACGTTACCAGGAGTCACTATGCTGCCTGATTCACTCGCTTCCTGACCCCACATTACTTCCCGACTCACATTGCCCCCATCTCAAAAGAGATCGCGGGTAAGAGGACTGGGTAACTGAACAGCTTGTGTTAAGCTAGTACTATGTGTTTAAATTACCAATCTGCACGCTATCGCACCATCCATTCTTCAGGGGCTCCAAATTCACTCCACATTACTCTCGATATTACTGACGGCCACAATTGCGGGCGTCATCAGTTTATCTGCCGCTGCAATTTTTTCTTTTTCAATTTTATCTAAAGTAGTCGAACGACTCGTCAGTTTTTCAGTCGGGATTATGCTGGCGACTTCTTTTTTACATGCGTTACCAGAAGCATTTGAATCGAGCGCGGACTCGCACACCCTATTTGCTGTTTTGCTGGGAGGCCTACTCACGTTTTTTTTGCTAGAAAAATTCGCTATATTACGCCACTCACATCACCACGAAGGTGACGGTCACCACCACCACCATGGCCATGATGCACACGAAGCAGGAAAATCGGGCTGGATGATTTTGGTCGGCGATGGATTGCACAATTTCACTGATGGCATTCTGATCGCTGCCGCATTTTTAGCCAATCCACAATTAGGGATCGTCACGGGACTGGCCATCATCGCCCATGAAATCCCCCAAGAAATTGGCGATTTCATCGTATTATTAAATGCGGGCTTCAGTCGTACCCGAGCCTATGTCTACAATATGATTTCGAGTTTAATGGCGGTCATTGGAGCCACCTTAGGTTACTACACGCTTGCCAGTGCCAGCAGTCTGATTCCTTACGTACTAGTCATCGCTTCTGCCGGCTTTATTTACATTGCGCTAAGCGACCTGATGCCGCAAATGCAACGCCGAGCCACAGTACGAGAAACCATACCTCAGATCATCCTGATTGCAGCCGGCATCGCACTGGTGTTATTCCTAACGCACGGACACCATCATTAATTAACGATACAATAATTAACGAAACAATATTCAACGAAATAATATTCAACGAAATAATATTCAAATATAATACGCCACCGTCGTCATCACCCGCCCCAACCCCGCCATCAACTTTTGCACAGGCAACGGCACAGCTGCTGCTCCCAATGCCTGTGCCGCAGCACCATGAGCAATCTCATCATCGCGCATTTGAGTCACAATGGCGCGAGATTTTACATCTCCCGCTGGCAGCACAGCTAAATGCCCATCCAGATGCGCTTCAACCTGACGTTCCGTTTCAACCACAAAGCCTAAGCTTGCCTGATCACCCATGTGTGCCGCAACAGTTCCACACATAAATGCGCCGGCATACCATAATGGACTCAACACACTGACATGGGAGTCGAGCTCTCTCAGACGCTCAGACGTCCACGCCAGATGATCTTCTTCCTCTAGTCCGGCAGCGAGAAATTGCGGCTTCAATGCTGCATTGCGACAAAACAATCCTTGCGATTGATACAATGCCTGAGCACACACTTCACCAACGTGATTCACACGCATCAACCCCGCGCTATGTCGTCTATCAGCATCAATCATTCCGTCATCATGAAGGTAACGTGCTGGATTTTGACGAATCTCAGGAACGATGCCATTCACTACACGTAAGGCTTTATCGATACCTAATATAAACAAATCAATTCTTTTCATTAAATCACCACTTCTCAGTATTAAACGAATTGTTGTTGTGCAATAACCACAATTCTACTGCTATTTACCCCCAAAAGTTAGAATTCCTTTGCTCAAAGTGCCAAATTTTGATGAAATACAACCTAGATTTTGCTCTAAACAATTTTTACAGCGTCAGCCAGTACAAGCAAAAATGAGTTCGTCGGCTGACAGAAGTATATTAAGTACGACATTTAGTAAGACAACCTCTGGAGAATACTTCAATGAAAAAATCACTACTCGCACTCGCCGTTTTAAGTTCAATCGCTGGTGTTGCATCAGCTCAAAGTTCAGTAACTGTCTATGGCTTGATCGATGCTGGCGTTACTGTTACTCCTAGCAGCACAGTAAATGGCGTTGCTTTGCCAAGCAGAACAACTCTGGACAGCGGTATTGGTAACGGTTCCCGTCTGGGTTTCAAAGGTACTGAAGATTTAGGTAATGGCTTGAAAGCATTGTTCGTTTTGGAACAAGGTCTGTACACTGACACTGGCGCAAGCGCACAAAGTGCAACAACATTTGGTCGTCAATCATGGGTTGGCCTGCAAAGTGCTGATTTAGGTACAGTTGCTCTGGGTCGTCAATACACTGGTTTGTATAACTCATTGTTAACTTTGGATCCATTTGGCTACGGCATGACTGGTGCTGCAAACAACGTATTCAATCTGGGTGGTACAAGCTCAGGCCGTCAAAACAACGCATTGCGTTACACATCAGTAAATTACAACGGTTTCTCCGTTGACGGCGTATATGGTTTCGGCGAAGTTGCTGGCAACGCAAGCTCATCACGTGACATCGGCGGTACAGCGAACTACGTTAACGGCCCATTGGCATTGTTAGTTTCTTACGATGCATTGAAAAACTCAATCGCTACTGACAGCCTGCAAACAACATTGTTTGGCGGTTCATACGACTTTGGCGTTGTTAAAACTAGCGCTGCTTTTGCAATCAACAAAGGTAGTTCAGCTCTTCCAGTTGCAGGCGTTCAACCTAACGTTAAATCAGATGACTTCTTGCTTGGTGCAAAAATCCCATTTGGCGCAAGCGCTATTTTGGCTTCATACATCAACCACAATGACAAATCTGTAGCAAATAACGATTCTCAACAATTCGCTATTGGTTACACTTATGCTTTGTCGAACCGCACTGGTTTGTACTCATCACTGGGTTACATCAAAAACAAAAACAACGCGGTTTTGCAAGAGGGTAACGGCAGCACATCAGTTGCTACTAGCGCTAATGCTGTTCCTACTTCTACTGCTGCATACGGTACTAAAGCAATTGATTTCGGTATCCGTCACGCATTCTAATTATCTGGCATGAGTGGATCAGATTTGTCTGAATTCACTTATGTCTGACTAATCAGAAAATAAAAAAACGGCAGCCTCGGCTGCCGTTTTTTTATGCTACTGAACCAAATAAATTAATGCGCTTGATCCCAATTCACGCCAACACCCACTTCTGCCAACAACGGCACTTGCAACTGCGCCACCTGCGCCATTAGCTCTGGCAATGTTTTCTTCACCAAGGGCAATTCGTGTTCCGGCACTTCCAGCACCAGTTCATCATGCACTTGCATAATCATTTTGGATGCTAATCCATTCGCATCTAGCCAATGTTGCACAGCTACCATAGCCAGTTTAATTAAATCAGCCGCAGTCCCTTGCATCGGCGCATTAATCGCTGCACGCTCTGCCCCCTGACGGCGCTGACCATTGCTTGAATTAATTTCAGCCAGCCATAAGCGTCGCCCAAACACCGTTTCCACATAACCTTTTTCTCGTGCCAACACTTTAGTTTCTGCCATATAACGCGCCACACCAGGATAACGCGCAAAATACGTGTCAATATAACGTTGTGCTGCGGTACGTTCTATCCCCAGCGTACTGGCTAATCCAAAGGCACTCATCCCATAAATCAGACCAAAATTAATCACTTTGGCATAACGCCGTTGCTCACTACTCACTTCGTCAGGACGAATCCCAAAAATTTCTGCCGCTGTTGCACGATGCACATCCTCACCTTCGGCAAATGAACGCAACAAACTAGCATCACCGGAAATATGCGCCATGATACGTAATTCGATTTGCGAATAATCCGCCGATACCAGCATACAGCCCGGTGGTGCAATAAACGCTTCACGTATACGTCGCCCTTCTGCGCTTTTGATCGGAATGTTTTGCAAATTAGGATCATTCGAGGCCAAGCGCCCCGTCACTGCAACCGCTTGCGCATAATTGGTATGCACCCTACCAGTCACCAAATTCACCATTTTTGGTAGTTTATCCGTGTACGTTGATTTTAGTTTCGCCAGTCCACGGTACTCTAACAATATTTTGGGCAAAGGATAATTTTCTGCCAGCTTTTGCAAGACTTCTTCATCCGTGGATGGTGCGCCAGAAGGGGTTTTTTTAACGATCGGCAATTGCAATTTAACGAAGAAAATTTCACCTAATTGCTTAGGTGAATTTAAATTAAATGGCTGACCAGCTAATTCATAGGCTTGCTGCTCTAAGGTCAGCAAGCGCAAACCGATTTCATGTGATTGCGTTGCCAATACTGCGACATCAATCAGCACACCATTGCGCTCAATCGTCTGGAGTACCTGTGCCGTTGGCAATTCAATACGCTGATAAATATCCAATAACTGCGCATCGCACGCCACCTGCGGATATAACGCTTGATGCAATTGCAGGGTAATGTCAGCATCTTCGGCTGCGTACTCGGCAGCACGCACTAAATCAACCTCATCAAAACCGATCTGGCTAGCACCTTTACCGCATACGTCAACGAAGGGGATCGTTTTTACCCCTAGGTGACGTAATGCCAGACTATCCATATCGTGTGACTTACTCGACTCCACCACATACGATTGCAATAAGGTGTCATGCGCGACACCGCGCAAGGTGACGCCATGATTAGCAAAGATATGGCTATCGTATTTCAGGTTTTGTCCTACTTTAGCACAACGAGCATCCTCCAACCACGGCGCTAAGTGTCGCAGTACGACGTCACGCGACAGTTGTAAGGGCGCATCTGGATAACGATGTGCTACCGGAATATAGGCCGCATGACCCGGTTCACAACACAGGGAAATCCCGACTAACTGTGCCGTCATCGGTTCGAGCGAGGTAGTTTCAGTATCCACGCAAGTTAACGGTGCATGGTAAATTTTATCTACCCAGCGCAACAAATCCACTTCTGTCAAAATAGTTTCATAATTACGCGGCACGACGCCATGTGCAGCCAGCGACACGACCACAGGAGAGATGACCGCAGGAGTTGACGCGGCGGTGACTACACTTATTACGCTACTATCATTGCGTTCGTTCGCCACCGCAGTACCAAGACTTGCAACAGCATCACGCAGCCAGCTTTTAAAGCCATAACGCGTAAAAAAATCGACCATCGCAGCAGTATCTTCTGCTACGTTAACTAATGATTGGGTGATGGAAATACTCTGCTCGGACAAATCACAATCGGTTTTCACCGTCACCAATACACGTGCCTGCGGAAGCCAATCCAGTGCCTGACGAAGATTTTCACCGACGACACCGCCAATTTTATCTGCATTCGCGATCACGCCATCCAGCGAACCATACAAACCTAGCCATTTGACCGCCGTTTTTGGCCCAACTTTCGCAACACCGGGGACATTATCGACAGTATCCCCAATCAGACTCAAATAATCCACAATCCGATTTGGCGGTACACCAAATTTTGCCACGACACCGGCTTCATCCAACGTTTCATTATTCATGGTGTTAATCAGGGTGACATCACGATTCACCAATTGCGCCAAATCTTTGTCACCGGTTGAAACAATGCATTTCAAGCCCGCATTGACAGCATCCACTGCCAAGGTACCGATGACATCATCCGCCTCCACCCCATCTATCATTAATATCGGCCATCCCATCAAGCGCACTACTTCATGAATTGGATTTATCTGGGCGACCAAATCTGGTGGCATAGGTGCACGCTGGGCTTTATATTCAGCGTACAAATCATCACGAAATGTTTTACCCTTGGCATCAAATACGCATGCCATGTAGGCAGCAGGATAGTCGCTGCGTAAGCGCCGCAACATCGATATCATGCCGTAGATTGCACCGGTTGGCTGACCGCTGCTATTACGCAGATCAGGCATGGCGTGAAAGGCACGGTAGAGGTAACTGGATCCGTCAACTAACAACAAGGTTTTTTGCATAAGGGGGACACCACGTAAAGAAGGATAAACAAGGCGCGATAATATGCGCTACTTACCACTATTGTAAACTTATTGTAATTTATTACGACTGCTTTGCAGTCTTTGAGAGGGACTTTGCTACAATGGGAGCATTCGGGCATTATTGCACCAATCTGGCTCCGCATTTAACCTTAAACTATCTCAAATTATGTCAAAAATAACTTACCGGCTAGTTTTTTCGATCGGCTTCCTTCTGAGTATCTATGGAAGTAGTGCAGCATACGCGGCAGAAACGGCTCCGCTTGATCTTCCACCCAACCTAAAAACATTGGATGAAACGACCGATCAAGTTGTTTCACCACAAAACACACCGCAAAAACCAGGCGCGACTGAACAGCACACCACGACCAAAACAGTACAAAGCGGCACCTCAACCAAGGTGATCGTTAACACTGGGTCCAGTACTTATACTGTTCAGCCCAACCAAACCGGCGGCAATGTCACGCCCGGCGAAGTACAAAGCAGCAGCAATCACCCTGCGCTGTGGAATATCTTTAGCTGGGGCAAAGCCAAACCAGCAGAACCTGCGGAAAATATCCCGCTTCCTCCCGATGCACCACAAAAACCGGCAGAATCGAATCGCTAGCACCACCTGAGTTCAAGCATGGTATAGATAGCTATAGCTTGTAGTTGGTTGATGTTTTTCGGTTGTTATTTTTAGCTTGTTGTTTTCGATGTTTACAGCAGATTTTTGGCTCTCACACTATTAAAGCACTCAAATGGCAGTATTTACTCCGGTCAGCTTAACTGATCTTGGCACATGGTTGCCACAATTTCCGCTAGGAAGCGCGCATGCAATTAAAGGTATTGCATCCGGCATTGAAAACAGTAATTTTTTTATCGAAACGGATCAAGGCGAATTTGTTTTGACGATTTTTGAAAATCTGGATTTCGCCCAATTACCCTTTTATCTGCATTTAATGGATCATCTGGCCCAGCGCGGCATTTTGGTTCCTGCACCCGTCGCTAATCTGGCAGGAGAACTCGTTACAGAACTCCATGGCAAGCCAGCGGCCATTGTCAGCAAATTACATGGCTCCAGCCAACTTGACCCCGCACCGGTACACTGTACCGAAGTTGGTCGTATGCTGGCACAGATGCATCTTGCTGGACAAGACTACCAAATCCATCAAGATAATTTACGTGGCTTGGCTTGGTGGGCAGAAACGGCACCCAAAGTCGCCGCTCACCTTAATCCGGATCAACAACAATTATTAGCGGATGAACTCCGTCATCAACAGACCTTTGCCACGAGCCCTGCTTATAGCAAGCTGCCGCGCGGTCCGGTCCATGCCGATTTATTTCGTAATAATGTCATGTTCGACGGCAAAGACGGAACGGAACTTTCTGGCTTTTTTGATTTCTATTTCGCCGGATGGGATAAGCTCTTGTTTGATGTAGCAGTCACCGTCAATGATTGGTGTGTTGATCTAACTACTGGAGAACTTGATCAAGAGCGCACGACGGCACTATTGACGGCATATCAAGCGATTCGTCCGTTTAACCAAGACGAAATCGATGCATGGCAAACGATGTTGCGTGCCGCTGCGTTGCGTTTCTGGTTATCTCGACTGTATGATTTTTATCAGCCAAGAGAAGCGGACATGTTAACCCCGCACGATCCTGGCCATTTTGAACGCATTTTACGCAAACGCTGCGCACACCAATGATGAATCAACTCCCTGCAAGCACTGGCTGGTCATGGGTAAAACAAGGCTTTAGCTACTTCAGATCACAGCCGATGGAATTTTGCACACTGTTTTTCGGGTATCTTTTTTTTATGTTAGTCATCGGCCTGGTCCCACTTTTGGGCCAACTGCTGGCATTTGTGTTATTACCCTTATTTACCTTGTCTTTTATGCAAGGATGTAAAGGTATCGACCAAGGCATACGGGTACATCCACGTTTATTACTGACCGCATTTCGATCACCGCAAACACCGAAATTACTACAATTAGGATTACTATACTTGCTTGCAGCCGTGATAGCACTCGGACTATCAAGTCTCGTTGATGGTGGCGTGTTTTGGCAAGTACTCAGCGGGCAAACAGAATTGAGTACTAAAACCATCGAGGAAAGCAATATGATGGGAGCCATGCTCTGTGCTGCAGTGCTCTATATCCCTTTCCTGATGGCATTCTGGTTTGCCGGACCACTCATCGCATGGAAAAACATGCCACTGTTTAAAGCGATTTTCTATAGCTTTGTCTCAGTACAACGGTCACTCCGCGCCTTCGCCTATTATGGCTTGTGCTGGTTTTTTGTTGGAGGCATCATCCCGACTGCAGTGAGCGTCACCATCGCTACCATCACCGGAAATGCTAATCTCATTATCGTGATCATGATGTCCTTGTCGATGCTACTCACCATCATCCTCTATTGCTCGTTTTATCCGACTTATAAAACACTATTCCCGGATGTGTCAGAAGCCTCAGGGGAAGATTCTGGAAATGCCTCAACAATTTCAACGCTATGAGTGATTTCTGCTGTTTTTTCCAACATAATTGATGCCGAACAATATTTCTCGTGCGATAGTTTGATCGCACGATCGACCAGATTGGGCTTGAGCTTATGACCGGTGACGGTAAAATGGAAATGAATTTTCGTAAACACCTTAGGCTCTTTTTCGGCACGCTCTGAGCGTAAAGTAACAGAACAATCAGTGATGGCTTGACCACTTTTCCGTAAAATCAATACCACATCATACGCAGTGCATCCACCGGTACCTAACAATACCATCTCCATTGGGCGAGGAGCCAAGTTACGGCCACCGCCATCTGGGGCGCCATCCATTGCTACTACGTGGCCTGAACCTGTTTCAGCCAAAAATGTCATTCCGGACAAACCTGTCCACCGTACTGTACATTCCATCTCTCATAACCTCCTGTGTGATCGGGTAACTATTGTAGCCTGATTTTACTCAGGTCCGCATTTATCACCACGATTATACGAATATCAACAGAAATACCGTCACAACTATCGCGCCAAAATGCGGCAATGCAATATAACTAATTTAGCACCCAAATAAAGTGAATAAACATTCTAATCGACACAAAATTCTTGCACTGCACAATTTTCTCACCTATACTCAATTCATCGCTGGTTGAAAAGTAGTTTTTGACCAGCACGCTTTGTCTCCTCCACCTCCTCAGGTGGATTTAACCCAAGGTCTCGCGACCTTGGGTTTTTTTTGTCTAAAATACCCTTCGCATGATCCAAACAACGACAAGAATTGACATTCACATGTTAAAGGCAGTATAATTTGCGGCTTTCCATCTCGCTTATGGAAATTATCAGTAAAACAAGGCAGAGTCTGTTCAAGAACAACTGAGCAGAACCACCATTTAAGCGAATTAAACTTTAATTAGGAAGTCATCATGCAAACCTTTTCCGCAAAAGCACACGAAGTGCAGCGCGAATGGTTCGTGATTGACGCGACGGATAAAATCCTCGGACGTGTTGCCAGCGAAGTGGCACTCCGATTGCGCGGCAAACACAAACCAGAATTTACACCACACGTAGACACCGGCGATTTTATCGTTGTTGTTAATGCAGGCAAACTGCGCGTGACAGGTACTAAAGCTCTGAACAAAATATACTATCGCCACACTGGTTATCCAGGCGGTATATATGAAACAAATTTCCAGAAAATGCAAGCGCGTTTTCCTGGCCGTGCTCTTGAAAAAGCGGTTAAGGGCATGTTGCCTAAAGGCCCACTTGGCTATGCCATGATCAAGAAGCTCAAAGTGTACGCTGAGGCAACTCATCCGCACACTGCGCAGCAACCAAAAGTACTCGAACTCTAAGGAATAGACATGATCGGTAATTACAATTACGGAACCGGCCGTCGCAAGAGTGCTGTTGCTCGCGTCTTCCTGAAATCCGGCAGCGGCAAGATCGTTGTTAACGGCAAACCAGCAAACGAATATTTTTCTCGTGAAACTGGCTTGATGGTTATCCGTCAACCACTGGAATTGACTAATAATCTCGAAACATTCGACATTATGATCAATGTTCATGGTGGCGGCGAATCCGGTCAAGCGGGTGCAGTTCGTCACGGTATTACACGTGCACTGATCGACTACGAAGCAACATTGAAACCAGAGTTGTCAAAAGCCGGTTTCGTTACTCGTGATGCTCGTGAAGTTGAACGTAAAAAAGTCGGTCTGCGTAAAGCACGTCGCGCTAAGCAATTCTCCAAACGTTAATTGCCACGTTGCGTCGATACTCCATCGATGCAGCTACAAAAAAGCCACCAAGATTTTTTGGTGGCTTTTTGCATTCTATAAACATAAGCTTATAAACACACCTTGTATACGGAGGTAAATACGGAGGTAAATACGGAGGTAAAAACAACTAAATTTAAAAAGATCGATGTTCAGCAGTACTGATGTGAACTAATACCGCCTAACCACCAACTTCCTTTACCCTTCCCCGCGGTTTTCCTTTATTATTGAAAAGCATAATTTAATGCTTAGTGGCAACTATCAGCCTACTAATGAGCTTTTCCTCTATGGAGACACATCAAATGCATATCATCATCCAACGCATGCCCCGTTTTATGGTTCTATTTTTTGCCAGCATGGTCGTCTTTTTTAGTTTCTCTAGCTTAGCTGACGCGGCGGACAGTCCGACTGATGCGATTCACATGACAGATAAAGGAATGGAATACCTGCAAAAAAATGGGAAAGATGCGCTTATTAAAGAAATCAACAACAAAAATCCCGATTTTATTCAAGGTGATATTTACCTGTATGTCAGAAGCATGGATGGAACTATTCTGGCTCACCCGATTAATCAAAAATTAATAGGGAAAAATATGATCAACCTGCCAGATGCACAAGGAAAAATATACAGGAAAGACATTATTGAACTAGCGAAATCAAAAGGCAAAGGCTGGGTCGATTATCAATACAACAATCCAGTGACCAAGCAGATTGAAAGCAAAACGACCTATATCGTCCGCAACGGCGATATTATTCTGGAAGCGGGAATTTATAAACCTAAATAACCAAGTTACAAAGTTACAAAGTTACAAAGTTACAAAGTTACAAAGTGAGAGAGTGTCATGGCACTCTCGATTTACCGTTGATGTTGCAATTGAATACCGTAATTTATTTGTAATTCTTGGTATTTTCCACGTAATGCTTTGAGGCGTGGATTATTTGGATCAAGTCGCGCAGCGGAATCGATGAGCTTTCTGGCTTGCTCTCCAGTCTCATGATCCCACCCCATATTTTCCAGACATTTCAATGTTGCAAGCGAAGCATTCATCACCACCTGCAAATTATCTGGTGATTTCTGCGCCGCAGCTGTCAATAAGTCAACAGAGCCACGATAGTCGCCCTCTTTCGCTTTTTCCACACCCAGTGCCACCAACTCCATCACGTCATCCTGATTGCGTTGTTCTAACGCTTTACCCAAGTGTCCTTTTCCAGCGCTCTCAAATACCCCAATAGCCCGGCTAATTTCTTGCTGATTGCTTGCCGTGCGCAGCACATCCATAATCACCTCGGACCCGGCCTCATCTTGATTATTTTCAAGGCAACTTTTAGCCAAGCCGAGTTTTAATTCTGTTGATAACCCAATGTCTTCAATACTAGCTGCAACAGCGAGGTCAAGTTCGATACTCAATCGTGCATCGCCTGTCAATGCATGCACCATGGCGGATGATATGGCACGACAAGCAGCTGTTTTTTTTAAGCCATGCATATTTTTTTCTAGGTCACGAATAACGGATCTTGCCTGTATCTGATCTCCACGGCTAATCAAAGAATTGACCAAATTCACATGATCTTCCGGATCCCGGAATTCTGAATATTTGGCTTTATTGACGACTTTTTTAAACACAGCTTCAGCTGCGCGATGATCACCGGTACGCAATGAAATACAACCCAGTTTACGTAAACGCCGTACATTGTGGGGCGACACAGCAACAGCGGTATCCAGCACAACTTTGGCTTTAGGGAATTCACCGACTTCTTCATGGGTTTTGGCAAGCCAATCATACGCATCCATGTACTTCGTATTTTCCGACACCAACACCGTTAAAAGACTCTCTGCCTCTTGATAGCGACCTTGCATAAACAACGTTCTTGCAAGACCCAACTTGGCCCATGCCACTGCTTTCAACTCAAATAATTGAAGGTACAATTTTTCCGCTTCCGGCGCCTCTTCCAAAATCACATGCAATTCAGCGCGCAGTCGCATAAAATCAACGGCATACCGTGGGTAGAGGTTCTGACCATCGATACACCCCGTAATAGCTGCACGCAATTCACCCTGATCCATTAACGCATGCACTTCGACAAAGGCTTTGCGTTTTTCAAGTGCCTTCATCACTCGCTCCAGCAACATGTCCGCGGTAAATGGCTTGAGTAAATAATCCGATGGTGCCAATTCCGCAGCGCTAACAACTTTGGCATACTCGCGCTCTGCCGTCACCATGATAAAAATAGTCGACAAAGGGGTAAGTTTGTGGTGTCTGACATCTTCTAGTAACTGTTGGCCATCTTGACCGACGCCCAGATCGTATTCACACAACACAAGGTCAAACACCTTGGACTGAATCACCCGCACGGCGGTACCTGCATTTATAACATGTTCAATTTTGTTAATGCCGCATAAATTCAGCATATTATGCAAGCTGACACGCATACCGGAATTGGGCTCAACAAGTAATGCCCTGATTCCACTCAAATCGCTCATAAATACCCCTTGTGAATAAATAGCCATTCACTTTTAATGATACTGATATCGTTGCTTACCATCACTTAAAAATGACAATTTTGTATAAGTCCTATGAGTATATGCCGAAAAGCAACTATACAATCTACTGAATCTACTATGCACTCCGAATACCTAGCTAAACAAAGGTAAAACTCCCCCGTGCCACTACACCATCTATCCCATCTGATCATTCCTAACCCCAAATCCGAACTTGTTGTATTAACACTGGTCAAAGAGTCCCTAAACAACCACACTAGCGGTACAAATTATTCGTGGTAAATCGACGCTCAACTGTTAAAATCCACTACTATGATTGAATTCAATTTTCTCGCAATAGGTAACTCTCTATGATTAAAGTAGGCATCGTCGGCGGCACAGGATATACCGGTGTTGAATTATTACGCATACTGGCAACACATCCGAATGTCAAAATAACCGCTATTACATCACGCAAAGAAGATGGACTGCCAGTTGCTGAAATGTACCCTTCCTTACGGGGTCATATTTCGTTGGCGTTTACGTCGCCGGACAAAGCGAATCTGACTGAGTGCGATGTTGTTTTTTTTGCGACTCCGCATGGTGTAGCAATGGCGCAAGCCCAAGAATTACTGCATGCCGGGGTCAAAATTATTGATCTTGCCGCTGACTTCCGCTTAAAAGATGTAGCGCAATTCACACAGTGGTATGGCATGCCGCACAGTTGCCCTGATTTACTAAAAGAAGCTGTTTATGGTTTACCTGAATTAAACCGTGAAGCGATTAAACAAGCGCGGATTATTGGCAATCCTGGCTGCTATCCGACCACGATGCAATTAGGGTTTTATCCTTTACTCAAGGCCGGCATCATTGATGCTGGCAATCTGATTGCCGACTGTAAGTCAGGGGTATCTGGTGCGGGCCGCAAAGCGGAAATTGGTATTTTATTTTCCGAATCCAGCGACACCTTTAAGGCCTATGGTGTATCCGGCCATCGCCACACACCTGAAACAATTGAGCAGCTACAAAAAATGACCTCATCACAGGTCGAATTGCAATTTACGCCGCATCTCGTCCCCATGATCCGCGGCATGCACGCCACCTTGTATGCCAGATTAACTTCCCCACGCGATAATGCAGAAATTCAATCACTATTCGAAAATGCATATCGTGACGAACCATTTGTCGATGTGATGCCATTTGGTAGCCATCCTGAAACACGTTCGGTACGGGGATCCAATACCTTACGCTTGTCGGTGCACCGCCCCGGCAATGGTGCAACACTGGTAATTTTGGTGGTACAGGATAATTTGGTAAAGGGTTCGTCCGGGCAGGCTGTTCAATGCATGAACTTGATGTTTGGCCTAAATGAAACTAGTGGTTTAACTCACGTTCCAATTATGCCTTGATGTCTGCATTAAGATTAAATGAAAACTACCTTGTTACGAAATAAGTCCATTCCACCAGTGACGCTGGTGACTCAAACGCGTGGTGTTGGGCTAAATTCTGTGATAGTGGCTGTCGGCATTATTGGCATCATCGTAGCAAGTGTTTTTGGCGCCATGAAAATAACATCGCACCTCAATGGATCGGCACCGGCCAAAGTACAAATATCAGAACTTAAGCAACAAGTTGAAAAACTCAGCTCGGAAAGTCAGGCACTTTCCGAGAGTACCAATAGTGCTGATAGCAAACTCACGATTGAGCTGACAACCCAAAAGCAATTGGCCAATCAAGTACAAGCACTGACAGAAGAAAATAACAAACTCAAAGAAGATTTAGCCTTTTTTGATAATTTAATCCCCGCTGGCGCGCAGGGTGTACAAGGTATACGTATTGGCGGATTCAAAGCAGAGCTCATCGCCCATTCGCAACTGAAATACCGGATATTGGTCATGCAAAGCACAAAAAATGCGCAAGATTTTGTTGGTGAATTGCAATTAGTTGCAACGGTAGCACAAGGAGGGAAAAACAGTTCAATCACGTTCCCAGACAGTAAAACCGGTGATGCAGGAAAATTTAAATTGTCGTTTAAGTACTATCAACGAATGGAAGGGACACTTTCTCTACCAGAAGGAACCACGATCAAAGCACTGCAAGCGCGAATTATAAATAATGGTCAAGTTCGCACTGAGTACTCCATCAATTTATGAAAGAAGTTTATGTTTAATCGTAAACACAAGAACACGATCGATAGTTTAATCGGCCTATCTACCAGTATTGACGGCAACCTGTACTTTAAAGGCGGATTGCGGATTGATGGGCAGGTCAAAGGAAATGTCATCGCAGAAGAAGGACAACCGAGCATGTTAATCATTTCGGAACATGCTGTTATTTGCGGTGAGGTACGTGCTGCTCATATCGTAGTAGACGGAACAATTTCCGGTCCGTTATATTCCAGCGAATTACTTGAATTACTACCAAAAACACGTATTACCGGTGATGTCCACTACAAAGCACTTGAAATGAGTAATGGTGCTTTAGTCACTGGAAGATTGGTTCCGGAGAACGATATTTTAGAACCCGTGCTGAAACTTGCATCGTCCAATGCATGAGTTTTTCCAAACAGCTATAATAGACGAGTCTATCGTGCACAGCGGATGGTTTGACGTCCATGTTAATGATTTTGTGCCGAGTTAATAGTTTTAAGGAGTATCACATGAACGCAGTCACTGAAATGCCCACACCGATTGTCTTTACTGATAGCGCGGCTCAAAAAGTTGCTCAATTAATTGAAGAAGAAGGAAATTCCGACCTGAAATTGCGCGTATTTGTGCAAGGTGGAGGATGCTCCGGTTTTCAGTACGGTTTTACCTTTGATGAAATCGTCAATGAAGACGATACCACCATGACCAAGAATGGAGTGCATTTACTGATTGACTCTATGAGTTATCAATATTTGGTCGGTGCGGAAATTGATTACAAAGATGATCTTGAAGGCGCACAATTTGTCATTAAAAATCCAAATGCAACAACAACATGTGGTTGTGGATCATCGTTTTCTGCCTAATTTTACAGTCAGAACACGCGTCATTACTATTTTTGCTTAGTTAGCACTATCGCAGTTAATCTGCACTACTGCCTTATCAGGACGCACTTGCGTCCTTTTTTTTGAACGTTTTTCACGCTGATCTATCGTTATAATTCATCTCGATTCTTTGCGTAATCTACTCTATTAGGGCGTATGAATAATCCAGCCAATTTTACACGGGAACGACAACTACAAGTACTGCAGGCATTATCTGCAGTTGTCCCCTCTTCCTCGATCTTAACCGATACCGAAGATACTCGACCCTATGAATGTGATGGGTTAAGCGCCTATACGCAATTGCCTATGCTCGTGGTGTTGCCTGAGTCAGAAGCACAGATTGTGGCGATATTAGCTGTTTGTCGACGCCTGACTGTGCCGGTAGTGCCGCGTGGGGCAGGAACCGGTTTATCCGGTGGGGCAATGCCAATCGCCGATGGTATTGTACTTTCCACCGCCAGATTAAAACAAATTATCAACATCGATCAGGCAGGTCGTTATGCAGTAGTTCAACCAGGCGTACGCAACCTCGCCATTTCAGAGGCTGCCGTTCCACTGGGCTTGTATTATGCACCCGATCCTTCCTCGCAAATTGCCTGCACAATCGGTGGTAATGTCGCAGAAAACTCGGGTGGGGTACATTGCCTAAAATACGGACTAACACTGCATAATGTGTTACGTGTTCGAGTAGTGACGATGGATGGTGAAACCATTGAATTGGGTAGTCATGCCCTAGATGCTCCCGGACTGGATTTGCTGGCCGTATTTATCGGCTCTGAAGGAATGTTAGGGGTTGTCACCGAAGTCACAGTAAAGTTGATACCCAAACCAGTATGTGCACAAGTCATTATGGCCTCCTTCAACGACGTAGTTACCGCCGGCAATGCTGTGGCTGAGATTGTCCGCGCCGGCATTATTCCTGCCGGACTGGAAATGATGGATCAAACCTCGGTTCGGATGGTTGAGCCATTCGTAAAAGCAGGCTATGACATCAATGCCGCAGCGATTTTGTTGTGTGAATCCGATGGAAGTGCAGAAGAAGTTGCCGATGAAATTAGCCGCATGAGTGCGGTTCTGCAACAAGCAGGTGCCAGTGCGCTGGCAGTGTCACAAACCGAAGCGGAGCGACTGCAGTTTTGGTCCGGGCGTAAAAATGCCTTTCCAGCTGCAGGTCGAATTTCACCAGATTATTACTGTATGGATGGCACAATTCCACGTAAAAAATTAGCCCAAGTCCTGCTCGACATCGCACAACTTGAAATAAAACATCAGTTACGCTGCGCGAATGTATTTCATGCTGGGGATGGAAACTTACATCCCTTGATTTTGTTTGATACGAGTGTTCCAGGCGAATTTGAACGGGCTGAAGCATTTGGCATCGATATTTTAACTATGTGTGTGCATGTCGGCGGCACCATCACAGGTGAACATGGCGTTGGTATCGAAAAAATCAATGCGATGTGCGTGCAATTTTCCGAACAGGAACGTGCGATATTCTTCGCGGTAAAACATGCGTTTGATCCCGTGATGTTGCTGAATCCTGATAAAGCGATTCCAACCTTGCATCGCTGCGCTGAATTTGGCCGTGAGCATGTTCACCATGGTCACCAAAAATTCCCCGATCTGCCACGCTTTTAAGGATTATCCATGATATCAACTGCAACTCAGACTGCTGGCTCAGCTTCAAATTCAGCCTCAAATGCAGCCGCGCTGGCGGATTTCATCGAGCGTATAGACTACGCTACTGCGCATCATCAACCATTGTGCCTTCAGGGCGGCGGAAGTAAACAGTGGTATGGCGAAGCACCCAAAGGCGATATTCTTGACACTAGGACCTATACTGGGATCATTGACTACGATCCGACCGAACTCGTCATTACGGCACGTTGTGGTACGCCATTATCGGTCATTGTTGCTGCGTTGGCAGAACAGGGGCAAATGCTCCCGTTTGAACCACCATCGTTCACGAATCAAGCGACCATAGGTGGTGTTGTTGCTGCTGGACTGGCAGGACCACGTCGTGCTTATACAGGTGCAGTACGTGATTTTTTACTCGGTACCGTTCTGTTATCTGGCCGAGCTGAACGACTGGTTTTTGGTGGCCAAGTCATGAAAAATGTTGCTGGTTACGATGTTTCTCGATTGCTTGCCGGCTCCATGGGGTGCCTAGGATTGTTACTGGAGATGTCGGTAAAAGTATTACCCCTCCCTCGTAGTGAGATCAGCCTCCTATTTTCCTATTCACGCCAAGAAGCATTAACCCACCTTAATCAATGGGCTGGATTACCTTATCCGATTTCTGCAAGTTGCTGGGAAGATGGTCATCTGATACTTCGTCTGTCTGGGTCGGAAGCTGCAATCAAGTCCACCCGACACCAATTAGGTGGCGAATTACTGAGTCCTGTGCAAGCTAGTGAATATTGGTCCAGTTTACGCGAACAAACCCATCCTTTCTTTAATCAAGACGGCACGCTATGGCGCTTATCGGTTCCCGACACCACGCCAGCATTTAGTCTGAGCTCACTTGATTCAGACAATGAATTAATTGAATGGGGCGGCGCACAGCGCTGGTTCCGATTGCCGGAAGCCAATCACCCGCAACAGCAAACGCAACCGAATAGCGAGACGATTCGTGCACTAGCAACACGTATGGGTGGTCATGCCACCTTATTTCGCTGCCGCAACAATACGCTGAGTGAGGTGAATAAACCCACTGGCATTTTCCACCCACTTACACCGCCACTCTTGGCAATACACCGTCGTTTGAAACAAACATTTGATCCAGCGGGAATTTTTAATCCTGGTCGAATGTATCTTGAGCTGGATGGTGAAACTGTTGCTGAGCACACGTCGAAAGTAAACGCGTAATGTATACCAAACTCACTGAATCGATACAATCCACGCGAGCGGGTCAAGAAGCTGCTGCCATTATCAGCAAATGCGTTCATTGCGGTTTTTGTACCGCAACATGCCCAACTTACCAATTGCTAGGCAATGAATTAGATGGCCCACGTGGACGAATTTATTTAATTAAGCAAATTGTAGAAGGTCACCCCGCCACCGCAAAAACCCAACTACATCTAGATCGTTGTCTGACCTGTCGCAGCTGTGAATCGACTTGCCCTTCTGGTGTCGAGTATGGCCATTTAGTGGAAATAGGGCGCGAACTAGTCGATGCACAGGTCCCACGGCCTTTGCTACAATCACTAACACGGACCGCACTCAAAACCGTGTTGCCACGCAGTTGGTTATTTAGCCCAATATTACGTTCTGGTCAGCTACTACGTCCATTATTACCAAAAAATCTAGCGACAAAAATTCCTAAAAAACAGGCTGCAGGCATTCGGCCCGGACGTTCCCATCAACGTAAAATGCTGATGTTAGAAGGGTGCGTTCAACCATCACTTTCACCTAATATTAATAATGCTACTGCACGGGTACTGGATCGGTTTGGTATTCAACTACTACCAGCCTCAGGGTGCTGTGGTGCACTACGCTCCCATTTGAGTGACCGTGAAGGTGGTTTGGCTGACGCGCGACGAAACATTGATGCATGGCTACCTCAACTCGATAGCGGCATCGAAACCTTAGTGATGACCGCATCGGGTTGCGGCTCTATGGTTAAAGACTATGGCCATTTACTGGCACATGATCCGCTCTACGCCGATAAAGCAGCACGCGTGAGTGCCGCCACAAAAGATATCAGCGACATTCTTTTTGAACTTCGCAGCCAATTCGTAGTCCATCCACAAATGACGGATGGCTCAGACGCGGATTCCGTCGCCTATCATCCCCCATGCACCCTGCAACACGGCCAACAAAATCGGGGGAAAGTGGAACAAATACTCGAAGCTGTCGGCATCCCCGTAAAGCGCTGTGCTGATAGTCATTTATGCTGCGGTTCAGCAGGGACGTATTCCATTTTACAACCGGAATTGAGTGTTACCTTGCGCGATCAAAAGTTACAACAGCTACAAGCGACCGGTGCAAGCAGTATTGTTTCTGCCAATATTGGATGCATCGGTCACTTACAGTCTGGCACCGCAACACCCGTGCGCCATTGGATTGAATTGTTGGAGTTGCGACTGGTGTAAATGATGTATTTCAACGATGTGCGCTGATTTTGCTTATAAACTCGCTGCAAAGTCAGCAGTTTCAGCCCACGTAGCCGGATTACAACCAGCGCGCATCACATTCAAACTGGCGGATGCTATCGCGTGCTTTACTGCTTTTTGTAAAAATGGTGCGTCTAGTTTGGCGAGTTCTTCTGAATTTTGTCCTGCAATCAATTTACCAGCGCGATCCAAATAAGCAATTAACCCCGCATGGAAACAATCTCCAGCACCGACTGTATCGATCACAGTCAACGATGCTGGCGCGGCTTGTTCGACCTGACAATGGCGAGTAAACAAAAGCGCGCCCTTAGATCCGCGGGTCAGTGCGATCAATTGCAATGATGAATCCTCAAATAGCGCAGCGGCAATATCAGCCATGTCAGCATCACCAAATCCTAATACGTCCAGATCTTCATCACTGACTTTAAGAATATGGGCTTGTGCAATAGCACATCTGACACCACTAAAATAGGCGGACTGCTGATCCGCCACCACTAATGGTCGCAAATTAGCATCAATCGAAATAGTTGCACCCTGCTTTTTAGCGTGATCAATCACCGTCAGGATTTTTTCTAGATCATCTGGCACCAGCGCTAATCCACCGGTATGCAACAGATTGAGCTGCGCTGGCAAACGGTCAGTCAACTGCTCCGCTAACACATCGCGATCGGCTACCGATTCACGGTAAAAAGCGTATGTTGGTGATCCCTGCGCATCCAAACTAACCACAGCTAACGAAGTTGTCAGCAAACTGGCAACAGGGCTACCAAGCAGCACGTTGTTCTCAGTAAGCAAAGCAAAAAATCGTTTACCAAATTTATCATACGACAAAGGATTGAGATAGGTGACAGGCAAACCCTGACGAGCCAAACCCAGAGTGAAATTACATACAGATCCCCCGAGACATGCTTGAAACAGTCCATCCGGCTGTTCAATCAAATCAACCAATGCTTCTCCTGTTGTTGCGATCATGGTGTTCTTCTTGTCTATCTGGTTAACGATTATTTATGGGAGTGTCGATTAATTACTAAGTTTCAAAAACAAATCATGATCGGGTGCAAAATTCGCATACAGTGGAAGTAATGCACCGCCTATCGCTCTGGCATCGGAACCAATCGTGCCGCCAAGCACTTCAGGGCGGGTTACCCCTTCCCAGTTATAATCACCTAAGGCCTCATTCACAGACAGGAGTAATTGTTCCACCAAAGTTCGGTCACACGATCCATCAATAATCACTTCAGCCAAATCAAGCAAACATGTGGCGCTATTGATCGCTAACGCAATTGCACACGCGGCATCATCCAACCATACATGCGTATGTGTTTGCCATGGAATTTGATTGGCACGTCCATCATAGGCAGCCGTCGTATCTAGACCGGATGCACTATATAATTGCTCTAATTTAAACAATGACGCGTCATTCAATAACTGTGTCGGTGCATTTCCAGAACCACTCTTGGCCAACCCTAATGGAATCGATGCCAACGCACCGGCATTACCATGCAAACCACCACGCAAATGACTATCAATGACCAAACCACCACCAATAAAGGTATCGACAAACACATACAAAAAACTTTTAATGCTACGTCCACGACCTGCGACTAATTCTGCAACACAGGCGGCAGCGGTATCTTTGGCAAACTCCACCGGCAATTCGGTCATTTCTTGCACACGCGCGCGGATATCAATTTGATCCCAGCGGTTGGCTTCCTCAGGAGTAATATCCAGCAATGCTTGCCACCCTCCCAAAGCCAAAGGTGCTGCAATCCCGATTCCACTTAAACGTTCTGCCCGCAACGGACCGAGCAGCTTACGGATGTGGCTGAGCCTGTGCTGAATCTCACTAAAAAGCGCTTCTGGTTCAGGAAATGCATAGGACATGGAAAATCGTTCACGCGCTTGCCCAACAAAATCAACCAACAAAATATCAACACTGCGACGGCCAATCTTAATACCAATCGAAAAAGCACCATCTGGATTCAGCGCAATCGGTACTGATGGTTGCCCGACCTTACCACGCAACGGAGCTAATTTAATGACCAGACCCTCATCAAATAAACGATTGATAATGACCGAAACTGTTTGCGTACTAAGCTTAGTCAATCTGGCCAGATCAGCTTTTGGCATACTGCCGTGAAAACGTATCGCCTGCAAGACCACACGCTCGTTGAATTGCCTCATTCCAATTTGATTCGACCCTCGCGGACGCAACCATGTATTGGCTACGTCCTCTGCGTCTGTGGATGATGGTTCCATGTTTTCTCGTTCTGTCTATTTCAAATCTGTTTCCAGACTTATTCCTCATTTACGGCTAATTCCGCTGTGCACTATGCATGCCGCATAATAGCATCATTGCGTCAGCAAATTTCACTCGAGAACCCAGTGATAGACGCTGTTTTTACGTAAACTACCATCGACGATGCAGCTCAGGTTAATACAAAATAAACAATCACGCATCCGTTGTCGCTCACGCACAGTCATGTGACACCGTGCGCAACTTGCAGTCGTTCCAGCTGATGCGTGTTTAGGTTAAATCACCCCTTTTTTGAAGATAAAATTGGCATACGGTGCGACTTCACCAGTTTGTATAATCGCATACGCATTTTTTACCCGATCATAAAAACTAAACCGCTCCATCGCTTCACATTGCGCCGGATCGGCCATGCCCATACCCTCAAGTAAAACAATCACATCTAACTGTACCGGCGAGGTGTAATCGTGCGGCGTATTACACACCTTCATGTAAGCGACGGGCTGTTCTACTGCTGCATCCAGCGTAAACACTGATAATACCGCCTTACTTGCCCGATGCAAATCAATCCCAGGAAGGCGAATCACTGGCTTGCCTTTTCCTAGCGATGCAGCTGTAAAGTTTGCGTCTACAACAACAACTTCGTCGCCATGTCCCATTTCACATAAAATAGTGAGTAATTCCGGTGACAAGACCGGGTCAATTCCTTTAAGCATGTGCGTTCTCCGGCAAATCTTCTGGGTTTTTAGCACCTGTCATTACCGCAACAGTATCTGACATGCTGATTGTTTTAGGATTAACTACTGCCGCACGCTTTCCAAGCCGTTGAATATGAATTCTGTCAGCAATTTCAAATACATGAGGCATGTTGTGACTGATAATAATGACGGACAGGCCGCGGTCGCGCACCCGTCGTATCAATTCCAACACCATATTGCCTTCTTTCACGCCTAACGCTGCCGTTGGCTCATCCAAAATAACGACGTGTTTAGCAAATGCGGTGCTCCGTGCAACTGCCACACCCTGACGCTGACCACCGGACAAGGTTTCTACTGCTTGATTCATCGAACGAATGCCGATTTTCAAATCCTGCATATGTCGTATTGCTTCTGAAAGCATTTTTTTCTTATCAATCAAACGCAATACGCTTCCAAGCATGCCAGGCTTTAAAATTTCACGACCCAAAAATAAATTTTCAGCAATCGTCATTGCCGGTGCTACGGCAAGATCCTGATACACGGTTTCGATGCCATGACGACGCGCATCGATGGGTGATTTAAAATGCACTTTATGTCCATCTAGAATTAATTCGCCAGAATCCGGAATAATTGCGCCAGATAATGCTTTAATCAAGGATGATTTACCAGCTCCGTTATCGCCGATAACGGCCAAAATCTCACCCTGACGCAATTCAAAATCAACACCGTCCAATGCGGTCACGTTGCCATAACGCTTGACGATATTATGTGCTTCAAAAATCGTCACAGGCTTTACTGATGCTAATGTGGAAGTAGTCGCAGTCATGTTCTTATCCTTTTTTGTGTGAAAATTGGTCAACAGCGACTGCCAAGATCACCAGAATACCTGTCACTAAAATCTGAAATACCGACGGCACACCCATCAAGGTCAAACCATTACGGAACACACCAACAATCAGCACCCCAACCAAGGTACTCAGCACATTGCCACGTCCACCAAACAAGCTCGTACCACCCAATACCACCGCAGTGATACTATCCAAATTATCTGTTTGTCCTGCCTGCGGATCACCCACCCCCATACGTGCCACGGAAAGCAATGATGCAATCCCATACAACAAGCCGGCGATGACATACACTCCCATCAATACCCGCTGTGTCGAAATACCTGTCAATCGTGCCGCTTCTGGACTATTACCAACTGCATAGATATGTCGTCCCGGAGCCGTATCACGCAAGAAAAACCAGGTAATTGCATACAATGCCAACATCAACAAAGTACCGTACGTCACACTGGTTTGGCCGATGTGAAAGGTCGTTCCAAAGAAAAGCAGTGAGTCAGGTACATCAGTGACAGTTTGTGCGCCAGAATACAATTGCGTGATAGCGAGCACGATATTCATCGTACCTAAGGTAACGATAAAAGCCGGCAATTTAATCTTGGTCACCAATGCACCGTTGACGTAACCGATGGCCATACCGACCAACATGCCACAACCAACCGACAAGATCGGCGGCATTCCGTAATCCACTGCAAATTTACTAATAATCACGGAGCCCAGAGCCATTGCCATACCACAAGACAAATCAATCCCTGCGGTCAAAATAATCAGTGTCTGTCCGATTGCAATCACACCGACCACCATGACTTGCTGCAAAATCAAGGAAAAGTTTTGACCACTAAAAAAACGGTCCGACTGTGTCGTAAAAAACAGGCATGCTGCTAATAATGCAATGCAGGGGCCAAGCGTTGAAAGCTGAATCGCTGGGAGGGTAGTACCACGGAATTTCATAAGTAGTCTCGTATTTGGTTTAGGTAAGGTGAGAGAAGTTGCACGCTTAGTTGTCGGACTCACGCATGCATTCATGAGCTCCGCTGCGTTTTCTGTTGCGTACCATATCTCGCTCAACACATTGCCACCCCGGTGTTAATCCCGGAGGCTATCGGAAGATGAATTTATATTCTACGTCCGGTATGAAATATAAGCCTTTTACATTAATAAATCAATCGGATTTATTAATTATTTTAAAAAATTTTTGGGTCAGGCTAAACAGACACCACCCCTCTGCCTAGCCTGACCCAAGTAATTAATTACACACCACAATCAATCCATCGCCAATTAGTTCGTCACCACCAAGCGCGGCTCCAGATGAAAATGTTGTTTAATCGACTTAGTTATGCCATCGGCATCCAAACCACACAATGTTAGCAACTGCCCAACATCACCATGATCGATAAAGCGATCAGGTAAACCCAATATCAACAATGGCTTAACAATACCCATCTCATGCAGTGCTTCCGCAACCGCAGATCCAGCCCCACCCATTTTCGCGCCCTCTTCAACACTCACCAACATATCATGCGATTCAGCCAATTGTCTAAGCAGTATCAGATCCAATGGCTTAACGAAACGCATGTTGGCCACCGTCGCATTCAACCCTTCTGCGGCAAGCACAGCAGGAGCGACCATACTACCAAAAGCGAAGATAGCGATATTTTTACCCTGACGCTTAACTTCTCCGGTTCCAAGCGTAAGCGGAGTAAGGCTTTTATTCACCACAGCACCAGTGCCCGAACCTCGCGGATACCGTATCGCAGCAGGACCGTTATACTGAAATCCTGTCGTCAGCATTTGACGACATTCATTTTCATCTGATGCCGCCATAATGACCATATTAGGAATGCAGCGCAAAAAAGCTAAGTCATAATTACCAGCATGTGTAGCGCCATCAGCTCCAACCAAACCGGCCCGATCGAGCGCAAATGTAACATCCAGATTTTGCAACGCCACATCGTGAATCAATTGATCGTATGCACGCTGTAAAAAAGTAGAATAAATCGCCACAACCGGCTTAAGTCCTTCACACGCAAGACCCGCGGCAAACGTGACTGCATGCTGCTCAGCAATGCCGACATCATAGTAACGATCCGGATAAGCTTGTTCAAATCCAACCATCCCTGACCCCTCGCGCATGGCAGGAGTAATACCAATCAAGCGCGTATCCGCCGCCGCCATATCGCACAACCAATCGCCAAAGACCTTGGTATATGTCAGCTTACTCGTCGCAACCGGCTTGATTCCTTCTGCCGGATTGAATTTCCCTGGACCGTGATACAGCACTGGATCGGCTTCTGCCAACTTGTAACCCTGCCCTTTTTTCGTCACTACATGCAAAAATTGTGGGCCCTTCAAATTTTTTAAGTTTTGCAAAGTAGGAATCAGGGCATCCAAATCATGCCCATCGATAGGACCAATATAATTGAATCCAAATTCCTCAAACATAGTAGCCGGCATAATCATGCCCTTGGCGTGCTCTTCAAATCGCTTGGCGATTTCCAGCATTGGCGGTGGCAATACGGATTTGCCAACATTGCGCGCGGCAGCATAAAACTTGCCTGACATTAATCGCGCCAAATAACGATTCAATGCCCCTACCGGCGGTGAAATCGACATATCATTATCATTAAGAATGACCAGCATATTGATATCATCAATCACGCCAGCATTATTCAATGCTTCAAATGCCATTCCCGCCGTCATGGAACCATCGCCGATAATTGCGACCGAATGACGTGACTCACCCAATGTTTTCGCCGCAATGGCCATACCAAGTGCCGCAGAAATGGAGGTAGAAGAATGTGCCGTACCAAATGTATCGTAAATGCTTTCATCCCGACGCGGAAAACCAGAAATGCCTCCCAGTTGCCGCAAACTATGCATTTTATCGCGCCGACCAGTCAAAATTTTATGCGGGTAAGTCTGGTGTCCCACATCCCAGATCACGCGATCTTCAGGAGTATTAAACACATAATGGACAGCAATGGTCAGTTCTACTGTACCCAAATTAGACGATAAATGCCCACCCGTTTGCGCCACGGAATCAATCACAAAATGGCGTAACTCATCGGCCAGTGGTTTGAGCTGTGCACGTGCTAATTGACGTAAATCAGCGGGGGAATTAATACTTTTCAACAGTGTCATACTGTGCTTTCTTAGGCTTGACGTTGCACAATGAAGTCAGCCAACTGACTTAAGCGGATAGAACTGGCATTCGTCTCATTCGTTTCAGCAAAAAGACCGAGTGCCTCCTGCGCATCATGGCGTAATTGTTGCGCTAGTACGCGTGATGACTCCAAACCCAATATCGTGACATAAGTTGGTTTATTCGCAGCAGCATCTTTGCCCGCTGTTTTACCTAGCGTCACCGAATCCGCCGTCGCATCAAGAATATCGTCAACCACTTGAAATGCCAAACCAATCGCACTTGCATAACGACTCAGGCCAGCGTGCTGTTCCGGTGTGAGGGTAGTGCCGCACATTGCACCCAGCAACACCGCTGCATGTAACAACGCGCCTGTTTTAAGCTGGTGCATTTGCTCTAACTGGGGCAAATCAAGATTCAATCCAACACTGGCCAGATCAATCGCCTGCCCCCCACACATCCCAAGCGACCCGGCAGCGTGGGCTAAAATACGCACCATGGCAAGTTGACGCACCGGTGGATTCTGCCCCTCCGATAAAATGAAAAATGCTTGCGCTTGCAAAGCATCACCAACCAATAATGCAGTGGCCTCGTCATAGCGCTTGTGCACCGTTGGCTTACCCCGTCGCAGGGCATCATCATCCATGCAGGGCATGTCATCATGCACCAACGAATACGCATGAATCATTTCCAATGCGCAGGCAGCACGCGCCAATTCTGCGGTATTCGCGCCAAACAATTGACCCGCCGCAAACACCAATAATGGCCGCACCCGCTTTCCACCATCCATCGTGGCGTAGCGCATAGCTTCATGTAAGCGCGCTGGCGTATCGGTTGCTACGGATAAAAAATCATTCAATGCCACTTCGACATAGTCTTGAATGGATTTCATCCAAGTGGCTAAATCAGCATTTTGCACACACGAGTGTGGTGATTGCGCTACCATCAGATCCTCGCTTCGCCATGATTTGGTTGAAGTGGCGACAATATGCCCTCATCCAGCAAACTAACCTGCTTCTCCACTTTTTCTAGCTGAAAAGCACAATAACGAACCAATTCAGATCCGCGCGCATAGGCGGCGACAGAGGCTTCTAACGCCAACTCGCCTGCCTCCATACGCGCAACCAGCAAAGCCAGTTCTTCCATCGCTTCCTCAAACGAAGCCGGAGTGGCAACAGCTGCAGGAGTTGCCGGGACTGACGCTGCAGCAGTGATTTTTTTTGACATAGCGTTTTAAAAATAGAAGCAATGGGACAATTTAAATCCAACCCGACATTGTAAGCCCAGAATACCCAATTTGGCAGGCTTCACTGTGCAATTTTACGCATATGACATGATTACATTGATACCACACCACAGTACAGCTTCCGAACGAGTCCCACCCTATACGCAAGAATATTACTTCACAGTAAAATTTGACATTTTAATAGATTAACCTGCTATAATTAGAGGTTCTGTCCAAAATTTCCGTTTCATCTTGTTGAATACTGGTTTTTGCGGATTCTTTCTCTCTTGACTTCATGCTGAACTGCTTTCCAAAATGAACAGTTCACCACATTAAGTCGCACGCATTGGGGGGTGGGGATGTCCGATCTGGCTACATTCGCCAAACTGGCGCGTTCAAACGCGCAACTTCCGGTTTCTGTCTACGGCGATGCCGCGCTACATGAGCGCGAACTCGCACAATTATTCCAGCACGGCCCACGTTATGTAGGGCACGAACTGATGGTACCCAATGTGGGGGATTTTGCCACACTAGCATCCGAAAATGAAGGTCGGGTTCTGGTGCGCAGCGACCGCGGCATTGAGTTGCTATCTAACGTCTGTCGGCACCGGCAGGCATTAATGCTGGGCGGACCCGATTCAGGTAACGACATAGGTTCCGCGAAATCCACACGCGGCAATGCCCCTCTCGTCGTCTGCCCCTTGCATCGCTGGACCTATGATCTTAAAGGTGAACTCATTGGTGCACCTCATTTTCATAAAACGCCCTGCCTGAATTTAGCCAACACTGAATTACAGAACTGGAATGGCCTTTTGTTTGAAAAAAATGGCTATAACGTCATGGAAAAACTAGCGGGATTATCGGTCACCAAAGACCTTAATTTTAGCGGTTATATGCTGGATCACGTTGAAGTGCATGAATGCAATTACAACTGGAAAACCTTCATCGAAGTCTATCTGGAAGACTACCATGTAGAACCATTCCACCCTGGACTAGGCAGTTTTGTTTCATGTGAAGATTTACGTTGGGAATTTGGCGCTGATTACAGCGTACAAACCGTTGGCGTTAATAGTAAATTAACGAAATTCGGATCTGAAAAATACCGTGCATGGCAAGAGCAAGTACTTCAGTTCCGCCATGGCGTTGTGCCACCTTATGGAGCAATCTGGCTAACGCTTTACCCCAATATCATGGTGGAATGGTACCCCCATGTTCTGGTCGTATCGACTCTATGGCCAGAAGGCACAGACAAAACCCGCAATGTGGTGGAATTCTACTATCCGGAAGAGATTGTTTTATTTGAGCGTGCATTTATTGAAGCCGAACGTGCTGCCTATATGGAGACCTGCATCGAAGATGATGAGATTGGTATGCGTATGGACGCGGGGCGTCGGATTTTAGCTGCACGAGGCGAGAATCAGGTTGGACCGTATCAATCCCCCATGGAAGATGGAATGCAACACTTTCACGAATGGTTTCGCGCCAACATGGCACTTTAATGCAATCACTTTGGATGCTAGTCGCTAGCTTATTATTTGCCGTCATGGGAGTAAGTGTCAAATTAGCGTCCGACTTGTACTCGACTTCAGAAATCGTCATGTACCGTGGTTTATTTGGAATCATTTTACTTTTTATCGTTGCGCGCGCAAGCCAAACTAGTTTAGCTACCACCATGCCGTTACGTCATATCGGGCGTGGTCTGATTGGCGTTTTCGCACTGTGGCTCTGGTTTTATACGATTGGCGAATTACCTTTGGCGATGGCCACCACGCTAAACTACATGTCGCCGATATGGATCGCTGCGATTTTGTCCTGTGCAGCTTGGTGGCGCGGACACAAACGCATTTCGAGTGGATTATTAGCTGCGGTTATATTAAGCTTTCTCGGTGTGCTCATGCTACTACAACCATCCATGCAAGCACGCCAATTACCCGCCGGCTTAATTGCCCTTGGATCAGGTATGTTAGCTGCACTAGCTTATCTGCAGGTCAGGTCAATGGGGATCATGGGCGAACCCGAAACACGCGTGGTATTTTATTTTTCATTGACTGGCGCCATAGTAGGATGCATCGTCAGTGGCGCGAACCATCACTGGCATGCGCATACTTTTCATGGCATTATATTACTACTCTTGATCGGACTAACCGGTAGCACAGCACAACTCGCTATGACGCGTGCTTATCGCCTCGGCAATCCGCTCGTAACAGCTAATCTCCAATATAGTGGCATTGTATTTTCCAGCATTCTAGGAATGCTGGTATGGCAGGACAAATTAACCAGCATCAGCTGGTTTGGCATTGCGGTGATTACCTTGAGCGGGGTGATGGCAACGTATTTTCACTCACGTAGCCAGCATTCACTGAGAATTGCTACCGACACATAAAAGAGTATGTTAGTAGAGCCTGAATTCGCTTAATTAAGTAAGGATAACTATGTTTACCACCTTGATTTCCGCTGCCGATCTGGTTCGTTACGGCCAATCCAACTGGGTAATTTTGGATTGCCGTCATGATTTAACTGACCCACAAGCCGGACGCGCAGCCTACACAACTGGACATTTACCGCACGCCCAATTCGCCCATCTTGATATTGATTTATCCGGCAACAAAGTGGGGGCGAACGGCGTATTTCATGGGCGCCACCCGCTCCCCGATCGCGCAGCCTTTCTACATATATTACGCTCCTGGGGCATCAATAACGGGACACAAGTCGTTGCTTATGATGCACATGGCGGCATGTTTGCCGCACGATTATGGTGGTTATTGCGCTGGGTTGGTCATTCTTCTGTTGCCGTATTGGATGGCGGCATGGATGCATGGTTGGAACTGGAACCAACACACTATCAGCTATCCACAAAAATACCCTCCGTTGTACACGGTGAAATAAGCGAACGGAATTCACTCGTTAGCCATGTCAGACTAGAAGATGTTGTCGCCAACTTAGGAACGCAATCCAAGATTTTAGTTGATGCCCGGTCACCGGACCGTTTCCGAGGGGAAAATGAAACGATGGATCCCGTTGGCGGTCATATTCCAGGAGCAATAAATCGCTTCTTCAAACACAACCTGCAAGCCTCCGGACGTTTTAAGTCCCCCGATGAGCTACGCAGTGAGTGGAGCGCCATTATCACCAATCCCAAATCCGCGATTATGCAATGCGGTTCTGGCGTAACTGCATGCCACAACCTATTAGCAATGGAGGTTGCGGGCATGCCAGGTGCCGCACTTTATTCGGGATCATGGAGCGAATGGTGTTCAGTCCCATCACGATCTGTCGCTGTCGGCTAATCGGCATCGCTGCCTAGTCAGTTCAGGTACGTGGCGGCTTAGCATTAAAAAGAGGGGCAAGGGAGCGCAATAACTGCCATATAGCAACGCCATTGCGCAACAAAAACGTCACTCGACCGGAAGTAAACAGAGCATTCCGCTCTGATTTGAGCGTCGGCCTTAACAAAAAGATCGCACCGACGACGCCCACGGACCAGAGTGAAATTTTTTTCACCTCCGCCATCCATCCAGAAGCGAACTGAAAATGCACCACCTGTTCCTTTAACGCAGCTCGTTGCCGCCTACAATCCGCCAACAAAACCTCACGCCGCTGCGCCAATTGCTGTGCGCGCCTCATAATTCCCCCTGATGACGATGAGCATGATCTGTCTTTTGACTCGTAGAAAACAACGCCACGTCCTTTTTAAGTTCAGCCATACTTTGCTCCAGCAAGAATGGCTTCGAAAAGAACCGATGTTTGAGCCAAAATCCACAAGCTACACTCAGCACGCCGAATAGACTCATCATAGTGATCAGTATACCAATGCGATGTGCATCCCAAAACAACACGATCACTAAAAACAATCCAAGCAACACGGTAATGCCAGCAAAAAACAACGTGCATAACGCGAGGAAAAAACAGGAAGAGACTCGCAACAACTCCTCTTCCAATTCAATCGTGATGAGTTCTAACCGGGTTTGCAGCATCGACACCAGCGTCCCTATCAACCGTGTCATGGTGACGGTGATAGCCATCCTGACCTACTTGCGACCGATTAACAGACCAAGCACCAAACCCACTGCAGCGCCCAGACCGACTGACTGCCATGGATTTTCTCTAACATAACTATCTGTCGCCGTAGCTGCCGCTTTTGCTTTCGCTATGGCAGCATCTTCTACACGCGCTAATTCATTCTTTGCATTATTCAAAGTTTGTTCAAAACGACCACGGGCTTTTTTGAAGCCTTCTGTCATTTGCGATTCAGAGTTTTTGAGTAATTCTTCTGCATCTTTTATGACAGCATGCATATCTTCTGAAAGTTGGTCGCGTTGTTGTGATGAGTCCATGGTATCTCCAATCAAAGTTAATAACATAACAAAAATTTATATCCGAAACGCAAAATCAAGTGCAATCCCCAAAAACACCATCATACCTAGCCAGTTATTGTGCCGGAAAGCAGAAAAACAACCCGCACGATCACGTTTTCGTATTAAAAAGTAATGATAAATTACACAGCAAGATGCCGCAAGCATTCCAGCAAAAAACCAATGCCCCAGTCCATAATACCAACCCGCCCAACTAATTATCAATAAATTACCAATATAACATAGCATGATTGCAAGAACATCAAATCGACCAAAGGTAATCGCTGAGGTGCGAATACCAATCAGCAAATCATCTTCGCGATCCACCATAGCATATTCAGTATCATAGGCCAATGCCCAAAAAATATTTGCGACCAATAACAACCAAGCAACGACTGGGACATAATTCAGTATGGCAGCGTATGCCATTGGAATACCAAATCCAAATGCAATTCCAAGATATGCTTGAGGTAGCGCAAAAAATCGCTTGAAATAAGGATAACTAGCGGCAACACCGAGAGCTGCAATCGACAATAGCTTGGTCAGTGGATTAAAAGAATAAATTAATGAAAACGCTAACAGCGACAACACAATCGCCACCCATAGCGCTTCCTTCACCGTTACCTGACCGCTGGTGATTACCCGCTGCGCCGTGCGCTTGACATGTTTGTCAAAATGACGATCAGCGATATCATTCACTGCACATCCGGCAGCCCGCATAAGTGCGGTACCAAGGGTAAAAATCAGCACGACTGACCAGTTGGGATGTCCATCAGAAGCCAACCAAATTGCAGATAACGTCGGCCAAAGTAGCAGCAAAATACCAATGGGCTTATCAAAACGGGTCAATTTCAAATAGAGGGTCAGACGATGCATAGCGTAGTGGCGGTGAGTGAATAGGGTAGTCATACCGCTATTGTAAGCCGAAAATGCGAATGGATTACACCAACAATAGCACTACCGATATCCAAACATCATATGCCGAGCCAGAGCCTGCTGCATTGGCGTGATGATATCGGCACACCCTAATGCCAGGCCAGAGAATAGTTGGGCAAATGAACCTTCCGGACTGGACGCAAACAATCTTGCCATGCTATCGGTCAACGTGATCGTAGCGTTGCGGTCAATTTTACGTTGCCGATGAAATTGCTGCAGCGCTTCGGGAGTCACATTTTTGCTTAAAATTTTGGCAAGCTGCGCTGCGTCACGCAAGCCCAAATTTAACCCTTGCCCAGCCACTGGATGCAAAATTTGCGCAGCATTCCCTATTTTAATGCAACGTCCTTCCGGCGCACTAGATTGGGTATGTAAGCCAAGCGGAAAGGCATGGCGTGGTGTGACACTGGTGAACACACCCAATCGATAACCGAACGCCGCCTGTAACTCTACTAAAAATTCCCTGTCGCCCAAGGACTGTAGCACTATGGCTCGCTCAGGTCGCACACACCACACCAACGCATAACCATTTTCTTGCGGGAGCAATGCCAATGGCCCCTGATCGGTAAATCGCTCGTATGCCCGCCCCGGAATCGGTGCACTGGTATGTACCTGCGCAATTAATCCGGTTTGCTGATAATCATGATGGCGCGTCGTTTGTTCGGGTTGTTCTGACTGCGCCTCATTCGGTTGCGCACCAAATAAGCCTCCCTCTGCCTGCACTACCAACTTGGCACGAATCTGACGCCCCCCCTCAGATGGAGCATGTTGTGCTTGCTGCGGTTGCTGATCCTGCAAATGAATTATGACCTCATCTACACCAGAGTCCATACCAACAACAGTCACCGGCCGCAAAAATGCAATGTCCGTCTGAGCCAACGCACGGGTTAATGGTGCAACGATGTTGGCATAACGCGCAACATAACCTAATGCTGGAACGCCATTTTCACAACAATCAATCAGCGTCCTGCCAAAATGACCGCGTCGGGAAACGTGAATCTGATGAATTTCAGTGGCACTGACTGGCCAAGCCGAAGCAGATTCAAGAATTTGCCGACTTCCATAAGACAACGCAATCGTGCGAACATCGGCATTAGCCTGCTGCTCTGTTTTAGCATCAATCAACGCAATGCTTGCAGCCGGCATACCGCGTTTAATCAGACACATTGCCAGTGCTTGCCCTACCGGACCAGCACCACAAATGGCAATCTCGAAAGGGGTGGTTTGCATGAATTAGTTGCACTTTCTAAGGGTAATCGTTCACTATTTTTTCATGACGGATTCAATTTCAGCGACAGTTTTTGGTGTGTCGCGACTTAAATTGAGTGGCCCATTTTCCGTAATAACGATGTCGTCTTCAATACGGATACCGATATTCCAGAATTGCTCTGGCACCCCCTGCGCAGGTCGAACATAGATACCAGGCTCAATGGTCAATGCCATCCCCGCCTGTAAAGTACGCCACGGCTTCTCAACTGGCGCCAGTGCTGAAGATGCAGGATCAGCAACGCTAGCCGACACATGCCGATTCACCTCACGGTAATGACCAACATCATGAACATCTAATCCGATCCAATGCCCAGTGCCGTGCATATAAAATTGTCGAAACGCATTTTGGTGGATAGCATCGTCAACGGTGCCGACCCGATTTGCATCCAGCAAACCAGTATCCAGCATACCTTGGGTAAGTACGCGGACTGCGGCGTTATGCCCATCCATATAGCGCGCACCAATGATGGCGTGTGATAACGCGGCCTGCTGTGATGCCAATACTATTTCATACAATGCCTGCTGTGGCCCTGAAAATCGCCCATTAGCTGGAAACGTACGTGTGATATCCGAGGCATAACTATCAAATTCGCAGCCGGCATCGATCAAAATTAAATCACCATCCTTGATTTGCGCATTGTTGGCATTGTAATGCAACACACAGGCATTTGCTCCTGCTGCAACGATGGAATTATAGGCAGGTGCCTGTGAACCTTGACGACGAAATTCATGCTGTAATTCCGCTTCCAGTACGTATTCATACATACCGGGACGTGTAATGCGCATCGCGCGCTCATGCGCTACTGCTGAAATACTGGCAGCACGCTGCATGAGTGCAATTTCACCGCCGTCTTTGATTAGCCGCATTTCATTCATGAGGCCATGCAAATCATGGGTCGTTTGCGGAGGTAACACGCCGCTACGCGATTGACCTTTAATCGTATTCAGCCAAGTTTGTAGTTGCGCATCTAACTGGGCATCATGGCCCGAAGTATGAAATAACACGGGCGCATCGGTTAATAAACGCGGCAGTTCTGTAGCAAGCGCCGATAACGGATAGGCGGCATCAAATCCGAATTGCTGTTGCGCTGCTTCAGGGCCGTAACGATAGCCATCCCAGATTTCACGCTCTAGATTTTTTTCACGGCAAAATAATAGCGTTTGATTTACAGATCCATTGCTACCAGCAACCAAAACAATCACAGCTTCCGGTTCAGTAAAGCCAGACAAATAATAAAAATAACTGTCGTGCCGAAATGGAAAATGGCAATCACTATTTCGCGTCATTTCACGCGAGGTTGAGAGTATAGCGACGCCGCCACCTTGCGCTTGCATATGCGCCAACAGTGTGGCACGGCGATTCATATACGATGTCATCATGATTTACTTTCTGTCAAACCAACTGCTATAAGGATAATATTATCGTATCACGCTCTGACGTACATTGAGTGCCGCCAATCGCTCAGGGGTACCGACGTCGGTCCAATCACCCCGATAGACTTCGCCGCCGAGTTGACCGTTATTGGCAGTGGCATGCAAAAGCGTCACTAATTTAGCCGATTGTCCCGGTGTGATGCCATCAAACATGCTGGGACGATAGACCCCAATACCGGAAAAGGTGTAACGCGGTTCTCCCTCGATGGATAAGCCCATTAAATTCACGGCAAAATCTCCCTGAGGATGATGCAATGGATTGGCAACCATATATAACCATGCCATATCACGCTGATCCAATGGGTGCGGGTTACCCCACATATCATTGTCCTCAAGGGTATTTAAACAATGCGTAAAATCAAAATAGGGGCAATAAATATCGGCAGCCACTGCGACGAAAGGCGCTTCGCCCAATAAATGCCGAGCATTAGCGATGCCTCCAGCGGTTTCCAAGGCTTCAACTTCTGGCGAATACACCAAGTGTGCACCCCATTGACTACCATCACCGAGTGTTTGCTCCAGCATGGTGCCCAAATAGGCGTGGTTAATCACGATATCGGTGATACCGGCTTTCACCAAATTTAAAATATGCCAGACAATTAATGAACGACCGCGTACTTTTAACAGTGGCTTAGGACAATTTTCAGTCAGTGGCATCATTCGAGTGCCACGACCTGCTGCTAATAGGATGGCTTTCATGGCTTTGGTGGTATTGCTTTCATAGTGATTGTTTTTTGTGGGGCGATTGTACACTTACCCTCTTCCTTAAAGGGCTGACGTATGATTGTCCCAGCAAGGCATGTCGGCGCAGACAGTACGCTGTACGGCTAGCCGACAATAACGCTGCTGGGGCGATTGTACGTCAGACCTAAAAGGTGTAGCCGATTTTAGGGGCTACTCCACCACTTTCTATTTCATCCAATATACGCAATAGCGGAATCAAGGTATTGTACCGTTGCGCAGTTTTACGTACGTAGGAGACGACGAGTGGTAAATCGTTCAAATAGGCTGATTTTCCATCGCGGTAACTTAATCGACTGAATATGCCGAGAATCTTTAAGTGCCGTTGTAATCCCATAAATTCAAAATCACGATAGAAGCTGTCAATGTCAGAATTGATTGGCAATCCAAGCTTGCGTGCTTGTTCCCAGTACCGAATGGCCCAATCCAGCACTTGTTCTTCATCCCATTCTATGTAGGCGTCACGTAATAATGAGACCAAATCGTAGGTAATTGGACCCAAGACAGCCCCCTGAAAGTCCAAAATGCCGGGGTTGCCTTCTTTCATTACCATCAGATTGCGCGAATGATAGTCACGATGTACTAACACTTGCGGTTGCGCTAGTGTGTTGGCTAAAATTTGCTCGAATACCTTATCGAGACTTAGTTGCTGTGCTTCTGTTAATGTTGCGCCCAAATGTTTACCGATGTACCACTCAGGAAATAATTTAAGTTCCTGCAACAACATGGCGCGATCGTACTCGGGGATTGCCTTATCTGCTAATGTTTCCGGTTGATGATGACCTTGAATTTGGATCAAACTGGCAATTGCATCCATATACAATTGGTGCGCCGTATCTTGATTGAGTAAATGCGAATACATCACTTGCCCAAGATCACTCAGCAATAAAAAACCGTGTTCTGGGTGACTGGCGTAAATTTGTGGTACGGTGACGCCAGTTTCTTGTAATAGCTCGGCAACTTGTATAAAAGGTCGGACGTCTTCGGAGGGAGGAGGCGCATCCATTAGGATGTAGCTGATCCCTGCGACATCATTGATCCGAAAGTACCGTCGAAAACTGGCATCGGCAGAGGCAGGTCGTAAGCTATCTAGTTGTAATGCGAATTCGGAGAGCGTAGCAATCCAATCGGTTAACATCACCAGACGCTGATCTGCGCTTGGTGCTTGATCTACTTGATCTGCTTGATCTAATGGCACTGAAGCAGGCGTTGTCTGTGGTAGTGAGGATAAAGTCATTGGGCTATTCGTGTAAATACGTTGAAGATGCGGGGAAACTCGCCGAGTTTCTGCCCAGTTCCCCTATAATAGGGACTTATTTTTTTAAAAACTAGTCTGGATGCTTCTTTTTATGCGTCGTAACCTCTTATTATCTCACTTATCTGACTTGTCGCCATCGTTACTCACAAAAATGAGTTTAGCGTTGATAGCGGCATTTTCATCTTGCGTGGCCAACCCAGCTTATGCAGATGACAATCTTACTCCTGTGAATGCAATTACCGATAATACTACGACAACTGCTGCCGCCTGTACTACCACCACTGCGACTAATACCGCCATCAACACGAAAAAGAATAAAACGAGCGGTAAAGCAGCGGATCAAAATGAAAATGAACTGCCCATGACAATACGGGCCCAACAAATGACGGGGCGACCGGAACGTGTCCTGAATCTGGATGGCGACGTAGAAATCACCCGCGGCTCAACCCAATTTAATGCTGACGCTGCAGAATTTCATAATGTAGAAGATATCCTAGTCGCTAAAACCAAGGTAACCATCAAGCGTGATGGGGATTGTTATAGTGGTGATTCGCTCCAATTTGCACTCGATACCAATGCCGGATTTTTGACTAACCCTGTCTATAAGCTAGAACGCAACAATGCACAGGGACATGGTTCACGGATGGATTTCGAAAATCAGGAACGCTCGACTATTTTAAATGGGACATATACCACCTGCGAAGGATTAAATCCGGACTGGTATATGAAGTCATCTGAAATGAATCTGGATAGCGGGCGTGATATTGGCACTGCCAGCGATGCCGTTGTTTATTTTAAAAATGTGCCGATCCTTGGCGCACCTTGGATCACATTTCCGCTTTCAGATGCCCGGCGCTCCGGCGTTTTACCACCTGTATTCGCTACCACCACATCTGGTGGTCCGGAACTATCACTGCCCTACTATTTTGATATTGCCCCAAATCGGGATGTAACGCTGTACCCTAAATACATTACCAAGCGTGGTTGGCAAATGGGGGTGGAAGCGCGGTATATGGATACCGATTACAATGGCATGACGCATTTTGAGATTAATCCGGATGATACCCAGACCAATACCTCGCGTTATTCATTAAGTTCGATACAAACGGCAAAACTGGCTCCCGATTTAACCATGAACTGGAACCTGAACCGCGCATCCGACGATCAGTATGCTATTGATTATTCACGTTCGATTACGAATAGTTCGCAACATTTACTTCCTCAGGAATTATCATTTAATTACACTCAACCCCTTTGGAATGTTGGCACCACCTTATCCAGCTATCAAGTATTACAAGACCCGAATAACATCATCGTTCCGCCTTATCACCGCCTGCCACAATCGTTTATTCAAACTGGTGGGTTTGATGTGGGTGGATTTGACTGGTCGATGAATGCGCAATACACTAATTTCTCACATCCGACACTGGTCAATGGCGAACGTTTAGTGTTTCAACCAGAAATTTCTTATCCGATCGTAGGGAATTATTACTCTCTGACACCCAAAATCTCGTACACACTGAGTGAATACCGTTTGGGAAAAAACCTCACTCCGGGCGCCCCCCCAGACGTTAGCTTGTCAGTACCGACGTTTTCTCTTGATGGCAATCTGCAATTTGAACGTGAAACCACTATTTTCGATCAAAATGTGACGCAAACACTGGAACCACGCTTATTTTATCTGCGCACGCCCTACCGCGATCAAAGCGCCATCCCCCTGTTTGATACTAGTTTGGCAGATCTAAATTTTGCCCAACTTTTTGCACAAAACCGCTATGCGGGACTAGATCGAGTCGGCGATGCCAATCAATTAACCAGTGCGCTGATTTCACGTGTTATTGATGACTCTGGACAGGAACGCATGCGGTTTGCCATCGGACAACGCATTAATTTTACTCCGACATTGGTCACCGCAACGGAAACCTTACCACAAAGCCGTTCCGATTTTCTAATGACCTCGTCGGCAAAAATGACGTCAACCTTAAGTCTGGATGCGGCATGGCAATATAGCCAAAGCAACCACAGCACGGATTCGTTTAGCTATGGTGCTCGCTGGCAACCGGGACCAATGAAAGTCATTAATGCCGAATATCGCCTGCAACGTGCCGACACGACGTATCCAGATGGTTTACAACAAATCGATTTTTCCGCACAATGGCCTTTATCACAGCGTTGGTACGGCGTAGGACGCGCCAATTATTCATTAATTGACCGTAGTTTGCTTGACGGACTTGCAGGTGTGGAATACAAACAGGATTGTTGGGTATTCCGCTTTGTAGTACAACGTTATGCTATCCCTTCGGCTATTGTAACAACAGCAACCAATTCGACCACATCTTGGTTTTTTCAGCTTGAATTGAACGGTCTTTCAAAAATTGGCTCAAACCCGGTTGATGTATTAAAACGGAGTATTTCTGGCTACCAACCAGTCAGTGCAGGTTATTAACCGAGGAATGAATCGGGTAATAAATCAGTTAATTGGGACTATAATTACCGCACAAGAAATTATTCTTAAGCTAATTAATCATATAAATGCACTAGTTTTATATGATTTCCCTAGTTTTGTTATGATGTACCCCTAAATGTTTCACTATTTTTATTCTTGATTCAACTAAACATGCCCAAAGTCCAGACTATGAAACGATTCGTACTACTGTCACTATTTTGTGCTCTGGCACAACTTTCTGCTATTGCTCAAACCAAAATCAGCACCAACATTGCTACGCCAACCGACCAATCACTCGTGATTAATGGTATTGCCGTGGTTGTGAATGATGAGGTGATCACTCGGCAAGAAGTAGCGGAGCGCACGCTCATGATTGAGCGTCGCCTGACTAGTCAGGGAACTGCACTACCGTCACGCGATGAACTAAAACGTCAAGTAATCGAACGAATGATCGTGGATCGTGTTCAATTACAAATGGCACGTGACAGCGGCCTGAAAGTCGACGACAGCATGCTGGATCGTGCACTTTCACGTATGGCAGAACAAAACAAATTAAGCTTACAAAATTTCCGCGATCAGGTTGAGCGTGAAGGCACTTCTTACGCCAAATTCAGAGAAGAAATTCGTAGCGATATCATTATGCAACGATTACGTGAACGTGAAGTTGATAGCAAAATTCAAGTATCCGAATCTGAGCTCGACAATTATCTACAAGCGCAAAAAGCCAGCGCTGTGGGCAGCCAAGAAGTGGAACTGTCCCATATTTTGATCCGCATTCCAGAAAATGCAACGCCCGATGTCTTAACTAAACAACGTCTTCGCGCAGAATCAGTACTGCAACAAATTCGTTCTGGCGGCGATTTCAGCAAACTGGCGGTAACGTATTCTGACTCAGCAGAAGGCCTTAAAGGGGGATCACTGGGTTGGCGTCCGCAAGAACGCTTGCCACAATTGTTTATTGATGCCATTGCAAATCTAAAACAAGGTGAGGTATCTGCACTCATTAAAAGCTCTGCCGGCTTCCACATTTTGAAACTCACTGGAAAACGCAATGCAACCCCCATCGCTGAAGGCGTCATGCAAGCCCATGTGCGCCACATTCTCATTAAAATTTCGCCTACGGTCACCGAAGAACAAGCAAAACACAAACTCATCGATCTGAAACAACGCTTAACAAATCATGCGGCCAACTTTGCTGATTTGGCCAAATCATTTTCTAATGACTCTTCAGCCTCTAAAGGCGGAGATTTAGGCTGGCTTTATCCTGGTGACGTGCCTGAATTTGATAGCATCATTGCCAACTTGCCTATTGGTCAATTCAGTGATCCGATCCAATCTTCTGCCGGCTTCCATCTGGTTGAAGTACTGGAACGGAAAACAGATGAAGTATCTGGTGAACGCCAACGTCAGGTCGCGCGTCAGGTCATCCGTGACCGCAAACGCGATGAAGCGACTCTGGAATGGGTACGTCAATTACGTGATCAAGCTTATGTTGACATTCGTCCGGAAGATAAATAATCACGACTAAGTCGATGCAAAATCAACCATCAGATCTACACATACAAGAGCCTGAAACACTCCCCGTCATCGCGATTACGGTGGGTGAACCTGCCGGTATCGGGCCAGAAATCTCACTCATCGCTGCATGGCAGAGCAGACATCAATGTCGTTCGGTGCTCATCGGCGACGTGGTGTTCTTGCGCGAACTGGCACAACGGATAAATCCGGCGATACGTCTGGTATCTGTGTCAGGCGAACCACACGATTTGTCCGACTTATCTGCTTTATTATCGACTTTAATCGCAGTAGAGAAGAAAAAAAACAGCACCGAACAAGAGAGTCTCATCGTGCTGTCCTGCCCCTTACCTTTTCAGGTCACTCCAGGCACAACGGATAAGCGCAATGGACTCGCTGTACTGGCCACGCTGGATCTGGCCATTGCTGCGGCGACGCAGGGAATAGTTGACGCAATCGTCACCGCGCCATTACAGAAATCCACGATCAACGATGCGGGCGTGGTTTTTTCTGGACACACTGAGTATCTAGCAGAAAAAACGAATACGGATTTGGTGGTAATGTTACTGGCTTGTGAGCATCTACATCGTCCACTTCGGGTCGCATTAGCAACCACCCATTTACCCTTACGGGCCGTAGCCGACGCGATTACGATGGACAGTCTAGGTCGTATTCTTACTATTATCCATACAGATTTCCAACAAAAATACCGTATTGCCAAACCAGTTATTTTAGTCACAGGATTGAATCCACACGCCGGTGAAAATGGCTATTTAGGTACGGAAGAAATAACCGTTATCGGCCCGGCGATTCTGGCGGCTCAGGCACGTAACATTGATGCACGCGGCCCCTACCCTGCGGACACCTTATTTCAGCCTATTCATCTGGATCAGGCTGATTGTGTGCTGGCGATGTACCATGATCAGGGTTTACCCGTACTCAAACATGCCAGCTTCGGATTGGGTGTCAACATCACGCTGGGGTTACCAATCATACGTACCTCAGTGGATCATGGCACCGCACTGGATCTGGCAGCAAAAGGGGTAGGACACGCTAATACGGGCAGCATGTTGGAGGCGCTTAACGTTGCGCTAACCATGAGTATGCATCAACGCAAAAATAACCAAGACACGCCCCACCCTATACCCCACCCACTATAAAGCAGCACACCATGAATCACATTCCCCGCAAACGATTTGGTCAAAATTTCCTGACCGATCAACTAGTACTGAGCAACATCATTCGCACCATCGACCCCCAAGCACACGACTCTATGGTTGAAATTGGTCCTGGTCTGGCAGCGATGACACGATTATTACTAGAAGGTGTCGATCAATTGCATGTCGTGGAACTGGATCGCGATTTGGTCGTTCGTTTAGAAAAGAACTTTGACCCAGCACGTCTGCACATTCACTCTGGTGATGCGCTGAAATTTGACTTTAGCAAAATTCCTGTTGCTGAAGGCCAAAAACTTCGTGTCGTCGGCAACTTACCCTACAACATTTCCAGCCCACTCTTATTCCATTTGGCAGACATTGCGCCTCTGGTCCAAGATCAGCATTTTATGCTGCAAAAAGAAGTCGTTGAGCGCATGGTAGCAGAGCCCGGTTGCAAAGCATTTGGTCGTTTATCTGTGATGCTGCAATGGCGCTACGATATGGAATTAATGTTTATTGTTCCACCCACAGCATTTGACCCACCGCCTAAAGTGGAATCAGCCATCGTCCGTATGATCCCCAAAGCAACACCTCTGGCCTGCGATCCCAAAAAACTACAATCAACCGTCACGAAAGCATTTTCTCAACGTCGTAAAGTTGTCAAAAATTGTGTTGCCGGCTTGTTTACAGAGGCGCAGTTAATTGAGGTAGGCATCAATCCACAGTTGCGTCCTGAAGCAATCGGGCTAGAATTGTACGTAGCGCTTGCGAATTTATTATAACGCTATCAGCGGATAAACCCTGAAGCACTAAGATTTTGCTGCTTGAGTTCTGCTCTGGCGGCAGCATAGTTGGGGTAGATACGCTGAACGGTGGCCCAAAAACGTGGACTGTGATTCATTTCACATAAATGGGCTAATTCATGCGCAATAACATAGTCAATTAATTCCGGCTTAAAATGAATCAGACGCCAGTTCAAGCGGATTTTTCCTAACGAATTACACGAACCCCAGCGCGTAGCTGCATTCGACAAACTGAATGAGTGATACTGCACACCTAACTGCGCAGCATACAATGGCAAACGCTGGCTGAAATAGCGGCGGGCTTGATTCATCAACCATACCAGCAAATGTTTTTTGATGCGCTCCGCGCTGACATCACCGGCCAAATTCAGCGTAATTGTCGCCAACGCCGCATCATAATAACTTTCTGCACCATAGCGAATACGCAAAGTCACCGCTTGACCCAAAAATTGCACAACACTACCATCCTGAAATACCATTGGTACCGGTTCTGGTTGCCGGACGCGTTCTTGTCGTGCGCGCAGTTTGGATAAAATCCAACGTTGTTTACTGAGGATAGCCGTTTCAATTTCTGCCTGACTCACCCATGTCGGCGCTGTTACCCGCAACCCCTCATCGTTAATCAAAAAACCAATGCTACGACGCTGCGAACGCTGTAAATGATAGGCGACAGAGTACCCATCTAACTCGACCCGGTTTCCTGATTCACGCTGCAACGAACGTGTCGTAACGTGGCGAGAAATAGAGTCTGAGAAGAAGGAAAACATCGCGCTATTCCTGTTCCTGAGGTGCTGCTGCCGATTTTGCTACGGGACGACTCCGATAACGTCTTGGGGAAATGACGCGCATTTCAGCCTCAATCCAGGTTTCAACTTGCTGCATCAATTGCACTGCCGTCTTCCCTTCCGGAGAAATAGGATGACCGACTGATACAGTAATCAGTCCCGGTGTCTTAATGAAGGAATTTTTACCCCAGCATTCGCCCGAGTTCATCGCAAGCGGCACGACTAATGCTCCTGTTTCAACTGCCAAACGTGCACCACCGCCTTTGTATTGCCCCTTTTGACCAACAGGGATACGGGTTCCTTCTGGGAACATGATAATCCACTGACCATTTGCCAAGCGTTTTTTACCATGCGCAACTACTTGAGCAAATGCATCTTTGCCTTTACTACGATCAATGGGAATCATACGTAACAGCGCAATACCCCAGCCAAAAAAGGGAATGTAGGTCAGTGATTTTTTAAACACATACACTAATGGCCGTGGCGTCCACATCAGATAAAAGATGGTTTCCCATGCGGATTGATGCTTAGAAAGTAGGATAACCGGCGCATCAGGTAAGCGTTCTGCACCGATGACACGATACTGTATTCCACAAATCACTTTAGCCATCCAGATTACAGCGACGTTCCAGCGCGAGGTCCACCAATAACGTTGATTGTAGGGAAGGGGCGCGACCAACATGCATACAAAGCACCAGACGACCGTCAACAACGCGACCAACAGCGCGAATAAACAGGAACGAAACAATAAGTTATAACGAATAATTGTACTACGACGCATTATTACTCCAAATGAAGCCGAATGAACGGCCGATAGTGTGTAGCGGGAATTCGCTGCCAGCAGGAGAGTGCTCGATTTTGTCTGACAATGTTGGCTAACTATTTTCAGCCTGCAACAACATGTCCACCATACAGGCTAAATTAGTATGAATCTGGCACCCAGGTGGCAATCCCCCATTGGTTTCCGTGTATTGACCTTTCCCTGTCAATACCAAATGCGGCAGGCAGCCGAGAACAAACCCCGCTTGCAAATCACGCAATGAATCACCCACCACTGGTACGCCTTTCAACTCAATATCATAGCGTAGACCGATTTCCCGAAGCATGCCTGGCTTTGGTTTACGACAATCGCAATTAGAATCGGCAGCATGTGGGCAAAAAAATACGGCATCGATGGTTGCACCAACCTGCTGTGCTGCGTGATGCATTTTAAGATGAATTGCATTCAATGTTTCCATAGTAAACAATTTACGACTGATACCAGATTGATTTGTTGCCACCACGACGGTGTAACCAGCCTGATTCAAGCGTGCTATCGCTTGGAGTGATCCATCGACAGCAATCCATTCCTCTGGCGATTTAATAAATGCATCGGAGTCATGATTAATAACGCCATCCCGATCAAGAATAATGAGTTTCATGTTCTGCATAGTCATTTCAACATAAGGGCAACGTTATAGGGGCATGAACTGCACAATACATGTTATGCGGCCAATTTGGATATATCGGCAACCTGATTCAAGACGCCATGCAAACTGGCTAGCAAGGCGATCCGGTTTGCCCGCAAGACAGGATCTTCTGCCATAACCATCACATCATTGAAGAAGGCATACACGACGGCATGTAATGCGGCCAGCAACTGCAAGGCGGAACTAAAATCACCGGCGGCAAACGCTGCCTGCACCTTCGGTTCAACTTCCAGCATTGCCGCATACAAATCGCGTTCCGCTTGCTCTTGCAGCAACGGCAGCTGAATCTCAAGCACGCCTTGTTCTGTCTTTTTCAAAATATTGGTAATGCGCTTATTCGCAGCGGCCAACGCAGCGGATTCAGGCAAGGCAGCAAACTGTGTCACAGCATCTAAGCGTTGCAAAATGTTGGCAAGTTGGTCCGGTTGTGGAGCGACGACAGCTTCTACTTCCGCAGGGCTGAATCCCCGATCTTTCAAAATACCACGTAGACGGTCGTACATAAAGCTGAGCAGCGCATCGCCCGGAGGCGTGAAAGCAGGATTAACGGCAAACAATCCTGCGGCTTGTTCAAGCAAACCGGATAAGGTAAGTGGTAATTGTTTTTCGATTAGCATACGTAAAATGCCAAGCGCGTGACGGCGCAATGCGAATGGATCACGGTCACCGGTAGGTTGTAAGCCTATGCCCCAAATGCCGACTAATGTTTCCAATTTATCCGCCAATGCCAACACGGTCCCTGTCATTGAGGAAGGCAAGCTATCACCGGCAAAACGCGGCTGATAATGCTCTGTAGCAGCGAGTGCCACTTCTTCAGCTTCGCCATCAATACGGGCATAGTAGCTTCCCATAATCCCTTGTAATTCCGGAAATTCGCCCACCATATCTGTCAGCAAATCGGCTTTAGCAAGTTGTGCTGCACGCTGGGCGACCGTGACATCAGCACCCAATTCCTTGGCAATGTAACCGGCTAATACGCGTACTCGCTCTGTACGTTCTGCCTGACTACCGAGTTTGTTGTGATAAACAACATTCGTCAAACCAGCTGCACGTTCTGCTAAGGTTTTTTTCTGGTCTTGCTCAAAGAAAAATTTCGCATCCGATAAACGCGGCCGCACCACGGTTTCATTCCCGCGAATGATGTGTTGTGGCGTGTCTGTCGCCAAATTAGATACCACTAAGAACCGTGCTCGCAGCTTACCTGCGGCATCAGTCAACGCGAAATATTTTTGATTAGTCTGCATCGTTAAGATTAGACACTCTTGCGGCACCGTCAAAAATCGCTCTTCAAAATGGCAGGTATACACGACCGGCCATTCAACCAGTGATGTCACTTCATCCAGTAGTGATTCCGGCATCAGCACGTGATCAGCACCAGCTTGCGCGACCAATTGTGAACGGATGCTTTCTTTGCGCACAGAGAAGTCAGCGATGACCTTGCCATCGGTGTTCAGGCTAGTAGCGTAGTCATCGGCATGTGCCAGTTGAATTTCACCTTGCGATAAAAACCGGTGTCCCAAAGTGGTGCGCCCTGCGTTCAGCCCCATCAGCGTCACATCAACCACATCAGCACCGTGCAGTGCAATCAGGCGGTGCACGGGGCGAGCAAACTGCACGACTGTCCCGTCTGGGCGTTGATACGTCATGAGTTTAGGCACGGGCAATTTAGCGATGCTTTCTTCCAGCGCACTTTGCAAGCCAGCCTGCAGTGGCAATCCTTGTGCAGTGTGGCGATAAAACAAACTTTCCGCTTTCCCATCCTGAGCACGTTCCAGTTGCTCCACGCCAACATCAGCATATCCCATCGCGGCCAATTTTTTTAATAGTGGCGCAGTAGCACAGCCTTGCGCATCCAAACCCACCGAAACCGGCAGAATTTTTTCACGCAATTCCTGATCCGGTGCAGTCGAACGCACCTGCGTAATCGCCACAGCCAAACGGCGTGGTGTGGCGTAACTGGTCGTAACCGAATCAACATTCAGGTAGTCACGCGCAGATAAACTGGCTTTTATTCCTGCAGCAAACGCATCGCCCAATTTAAGCAAGGCTTTGGGTGGCAATTCTTCTGTAAATAATTCAATGAGCAGTGTGTGATTCATAGTTCTTCAATCGTTGATTTTGGTAGGACTTACGCACAATTGTTCCAGCATCGGAAACCCGAGTTGCTCACGCGCTGCATAATAAGCGCTTGCCACACTTCGGGATAAATTGCGAATCCGACCAATATAGGCGGCACGTTCGGTGACAGAAATCGCACCACGGGCATCGAGTAAATTGAAGGTATGCGCTGCTTTCAATACCATTTCATAGGCAGGCAATGCCAATGGCACCTCCAGTAGACGCTTCGCTTCGGCTTCATAATTACCAAACAGACTAAACAAAAAATCGACGTTAGAATATTCAAAATTAAAGGTGGATTGCTCGACTTCATTTTGATGATAAACATCACCATAGGTCAAGCGTTTGGTCACGCCATTTTCCTGCCATTCGGTCCACACCAAATCGTAGACATTTTCCACTCCCTGCAAGTACATAGCCAGACGTTCAATACCATAGGTAATTTCACCCAAAACCGGCTTACAATCGAGCCCACCAACTTGCTGAAAATAAGTGAACTGAGTTACTTCCATCCCATTCAGCCAGACTTCCCAACCCAATCCCCACGCACCCAAGGTCGGATTTTCCCAGTCATCCTCGACAAAACGCACATCGTTCTGCGCCAAATCCAATCCGACCGCTTTCAGCGAACCAAGATATAAATCTAAAATATTTTCTGGTGCTGGTTTCAATACCACCTGATATTGATAATAATGCTGCAAGCGATTCGGATTTTCACCATAACGCCCATCTTTGGGACGACGTGAAGGCTGCACATACGCAGCACGCCAGGGTTCAGGTCCGATAGCACGTAAAAAAGTGGCCGTGTGTGAGGTGCCGGCGCCGACTTCCATATCGAGTGGTTGCAACAGCGCGCAGCCTTGCGCACTCCAGTAGTCTTGAAGCGTCAAAATGATTTGTTGAAATGTGAGCATGGTGTATTTTCGTTGCGCCGCAACAAGCTGCTGCCGGACAAATTGCTAAAACGATGATTTTAACGGGTTTTGCCCCCGTCGTCTCTGGAGTTGAGGTGTCATCCGTGAATTTGATGGAATCTCTACCCATTTTTATCATATAGACCCGAAGATCAGTCACTATTGCACTGCTATATGACTGGCGTCCGGCGTAGTCGTTCAAGACGCGAAATATAAAAAGTAGATAAAATAACACCAATACTTACTACCAAAATCGTCAATGCCGCCACTGCATTCACGCGTGGATCAAGCCCCAGTCTGGCGCGCGAAAAAATAATGACTGGCATCGTCGTGGAACCAGGACCGGATAAAAACTCCGATGTGACCACATCATCTAGCGATACAGTGAATGTTAGTAACCAAGCAGAAACCAACGCTTGTGTAATATTGGGCAAGGTCACCAAAAAAAATACCTGTGCTGGCCGACAGCCTAAATCCATTGCAGCCTCTTCTAATGATCGACTCAGTTCCTGCAAACGCGATTGAATCGTCACCGCCGCATAAGCCATCCCCAATAGCGTATGTCCCAGCCATATCGTCATCCAACCTCGCTCAGGCCAGCCCAAGGTTTTTTCCAACGATACAAACAACAGCAGCAAGGACAAACCAACAATCACTTCAGGCAACACTAGGGTCGCATTTAACATCCCGCCAAACAAAGCACGCCCACGAAAACGACGGTAACGATCCAGCACAAACGCCGCCAGGGTGCCCAACACCACCGAAGAACAAGCTGTCAGAGTCGCCAATTTAATCGACAACACAAACCCGTCAATCAACTCCTGATCGCGCATCAATTCTTGATACCAGCGCAACGAGAATCTGGTCCACTCCATATCCTGACGTGACGCGTTAAACGAAAAGACAATCAGCACCACAATAGGGACATACAGAAAAACATAACCCAACGATAGCCAAGCACGGGCAAACCAGCGTGAAAAATTCATGCGTCATCTCCCCGCATCTCACCCTGTTGCTGCTGGTATTTATTATAAAAATGCAGCGGCAACAATACAATTAAAATCAATACGACCGTCACAGAAGCTGCCATAGACCAGTCATTATTGCTGAAGAATTCATCCCATAAAACATGGCCTATCATCAAGGTTTCAGGGCCACCTAATAATTCCGGAATCACATATTCTCCCACCGCCGGGATAAAGACCAACATGGAACCTGCAATAATTCCGGAGCGAGACAATGGCACTGTAATACGCCAAAATGTTTGCCACGGCGTTGCCCCCAGATCAGCCGCCGCTTCCAACAAGCGCAGATCCAACTTTACCAACGTGGCGTACAAGGGCAAAATCATAAACGGCAAATACATATAGACCATACCGATGGTCAACGAAAATGACGTATTCATTAACCGTAGCGGTGTATCAATCACACCAAGTGCCATCAACAGGTGATTGAGTAAACCATCATTCGCTAATATCCCTTTCCAAGCATAAATTCGCAGCAAAAATGAGGTCCAGAATGGCACCATTACTAGCATCATCAAGGTGGAACGCACACTTACCCTGGCTCGCGCCATAAAATAAGCAAACGGATAACCAATTAATAAACAAAACAAGGTGGTCACACTAGCAAATTTGATCGAACTGACATACGTCAAAAAATACAAATCATCATTAGCAATATATAAAAAATTACTGATTTTGACTTTGAGAGTCACAAATCCATCTGCATACGACACCAGCGTTCCAAAGGGATTGCTGATATCGGTATCCACCACACTCAATTTGACGATAATCAAAAATGGAATCAGGAAAAATAGCACCAGCCAAACATAGGGAATACCGATCACCAGATGTCGGCCTTTCAGGCGGCAACGCGCCATCAATCGGGACACATTGTGCTGACACAAGCGGTGCAATTCATTCATTGCGTCAACACAATCATGGCCGTACTATCCCAATGCGCAAAGACTGTTTGCTGATATTGCAGTTGCCTTGTAGCATGACGATCACTATTGATCATCATCGCTTTGAGCACCATGCCGGTAGCGAGCCGCACATGTAGCGCGGTATAACTGCCCAAATAGGCTAATTCAACAACCTGTCCAGACACACAGTTAACGGCAATAGCAAGGTCGTCACAAGCAGTCGGCATTTCGGTGCTAATCATGATTTTTTCAGGTCGAATTCCGACAGACACCTTCATTCCCAAGGTCCCAGAAATACCGTGTGCTACTAAATGTTTGCCTTCAGGCGATTCCACTACGACATGATCCGCTTCATCCTCGACCACAACACCATCGAAAAGATTCACACTACCAATAAAATCAGCCACAAAGCGACAATTCGGCGTTTCATAAATATCGACCGGCAAACCGACTTGCAAAATTTGACCTTCACTCATGACAGCAATACGTGACGCCATGCTCATCGCTTCTTCCTGATCATGCGTCACCATCACGCACGTGACCCCGACTTGCTCAATAATACCAACTAACTCTAACTGCGTACGTTCGCGTAATTTTTTATCTAACGCTGCCAAGGGCTCATCCAATAACAGTAGTTGCGGACGCTTCGCCAAACTACGCGCCAGTGCCACACGTTGCTGCTGCCCACCGGACAACTGATGTGGTTTGCGTTTGCCGTAATTTTTCAACTGCACCAATTCCAGCATTTTTTCAACTTGATCAGCAATTTCGAGCTTAGGTAAACCTTCTCGACGCAAACCAAAAGCAATGTTCTCCCATACCGTCAAGTGCGGAAACAAAGCATAGGACTGAAACATCATGTTAACAGGACGATCACACGGTGGCACCCCAACAATCGACTGCCCATTCAAATAAATCTGACCGGATGTCGGCGTCTCAAACCCCGCCAACATACGTAACAAGGTCGATTTACCACAACCAGAACTACCCAATAAAGCGAATATTTCGCCTTTATTAATGCTAATCGACACATCGTCTACAGCACGAATAGTATCGAACTCCTTAACCACATTAGTAATCAACAGGAATGGCTGCGCTACATCGGATGGCGCAAAAGCTGAATTGACGCTTGGCGTAGCTGAATGGAATGTCATGTTACTGCTCACAAGCCTGTTTTAAACTGGGTATAGGTTCGTGTCACCAATCTGCGCACATCGTTATTCACCGGTTGTTCTACCCGCAACCGTTTCATCGCATCTGGCCCAAGAAAAACACTCTTGTTATCAGCGATATCTTTTTTTATCCATTTCACACTATCTTTGTTCGGATTAGCATAAAACACCTTATTACTCAGGCTCGCCGCTACTTCTGGGCGCAACATATAATTGATAAACAAATGCGCATTATTCGGATGTTTTGCATCAGCAGGAATCGCCATCGTATCAAAGAATGCCTGCAATCCGCCATTCCCGACCAAGGCTTCAATGACGTTACCATTTTTCGCCTCAAGTGCACGTTGTTTTGCAATATTAATATCACCTGACCAGCCAAGTGCCAAACAAATTGACCCATTGGCCATATCGTTGATGTAACCGGATGAACTAAATAGCGTCACATAAGGGCGAATTTTTTTAAGTAATTGTGCAACATCAGCATAATCACTCGTTTGCAGCGAAGCTGGACTTTTCCCCAAATACATCAAAGCAGATGGAATTACCTCCGAAGACGAATCCAAAAACGACACGCCGCAAGAAGACAGTTTGGCGATGTATTTCGGATCATAAATCAGATCGAACACATTTGCCGGCATCGGCAGTGTCCCAAGTGCCGCTTTGACTTTTTTAACGTTAATACCCACCGTGGTATAACCCCACAACCAATCCACCAGATAATCATTGCCCGGATCCAGTTTTGCTAACTGTTTAGAAATATCTGGATTCACATGCACCAGATTCGGCAATTTACTTTTATCCAGCTTACGTAACAGACCACCCTTCATTTGCAGATACGCCCAATTGGAGGACGGCACGACGATATCGTAACCAGTACGCCCTGCCACCATGCGTGCATGCAAAATTTCATTACTATCAAAGACATCATAATGAACAGTGATGCCGGTTTCTTTTTCAAAATTTTTGATCGTATCATCGGCAATATAATCAGACCAATTATAAATATTCAGAATTTTCTCTTCCTGCTGCGCCATTGCCACGCCCGTATGCGTCATGGCAAGCACCAGCACAGCGAACACCACAGCAACAAAGCCACCACAGGTCGATTGCATCATTTTTGCCATGCCTAATTCCTTTATGTTTAACAATTAATCAAAAAAATCACTACAACAAATCATACCAATGTTCAGTTCGTCAAGCAACGAACCCAGAGCAACGATGTGTTATGCGCGCTTCCACAAGACATCCGTCCCACCTGCATGCCGATTCAATACCCGCGACAACACAAATAACAAATCGGATAACCTATTCAAATAGTGACGTGGTTGCGGATGAATAGATTCACTTTTACCCAAGCTGACCAAACTACGCTCTGCCCGACGGCACACGGTACGGCAAACATGCGCCTGCGCAGCACTACGTGACCCTCCAGGCAAGATAAACTCTTCTAATGGCGGCAAGTCGGCGTTATACCGTTCCAACAGTGCATCCAAATGAATGACCTGCTCTTCAGAAATAAGTTGATATCCTGGGATACATATCTCACCACCCAAATCAAACAAATCATGCTGAATCGATAGCAATACCTGGGCTAAGCCTTCTGGTAAACTCTCACAAAGCAGTACGCCAAGATTCGAATTTAATTCATCGACATCGCCCATCGCATGTATGCGTAGACTATCTTTATCAGTCCGGCTGCCATCCCCCAGTCCGGTTGTCCCTTGATCTCCGGTACGTGTCGCTATTTTTGACAGTCTATTGCCCATAATGGTATAACTTTCAAGAAAGTGAAGTATTGAATTATAATAACGAAAAATGCAGGATTCTGCCATGGCAAATCACCTCCCCCCGGTACACGCACTATCTGCCTTTGAGGCAGCAGCTAGGCATCATTCATTTGCGCTAGCTGCAGATGAGTTATGCATCACTCCATCCGCACTCTCCCATCGTATCCGATTGTTAGAAGAGCATTTGTGCGAACGCGTGTTTGCGCGCGATGGTCGCAGTGTCAGTCTGACCGAATTCGGACGACGCTATCTTGACGTAGTACGCACGGTGTTGCGCACGCTGACGGAGTTTCCTCTCCCCAACAAGATGACATCACACCAGTTACGTGTAAAAATAACGGTGCCACCCACATTTGCCCGATTTATATTTTTACCGCGACTGATCGATTTTAAACAACGTTATCCCCACATCGAGATCGAGCTCTATTTATTTGTACCTTTATATGATTTAAGCTTATCCGAAACCGATGTTGAGGTTCGCTTTGGGGCTGGCTCTTATCCAAAACTCATTACGCACAAATTATTTATTGAACCAGCATTTGTCGTGGCCAGTCCCGCCTATCTACGCACCATTGCACCCATCAATACCCCAGATGATTTGCAACATGCCACGTTATTACGATCCGCGCTAGAACCGTGGCAACCATGGTTTGAAGCTGCAGGATTACCTTGGACGGAACCAACTATGGGTTTGCGAATTGACGACCTTGGACTATTATTAGAAGCAGTAAAGCTCGGACATGGCATCGCATTATCGCGCAAACATTTTGCTGAAGAAATGATAGCGCGAGGTGAAATTGTAAGGCTATTTGATATTGAAATAGCCAGTCCACCACATGCCTATTACGTAGTTCATGAACCTACCATTCGCCCAGAAGTCAGCTTATTTGTAGAATGGATGCAAACTTGTTTTTCGTGAAAAAAGATGAATCTTCATTTTATTCCTGTAATACTACTCATTGCCACTACCGGACTAGCACACGCCGAAGTATTTACCTGCAAAGATAAAAATGGACGATTATTTACATCCGATCAACTGATCCCTGAATGTGCAGATCAACCGATACACGTCTTTGGAAACAATGGCGTATTACGGCAAGAAATTCCGGCACCGCTAACGGAAGCGCAACGCCAGCAAGCACGCGACAAAGCCGAATTAAACAAAAAAATAACCGCGCAAAAAAATAGTCTCAGAAAAGAAGATCAGTTTCTTCGTGTACATTTTTCCTCTGAAAACGACATTGAAAAAAAACGCAAGGAAGAACTCGGAGTAATTCACAGCAGCATAGTAAAAGAAGAAAAAATGGTATTTTCTCTGACTAATACCCTCGAAAAAACGCATCGGGAAAAACTACGTCTATTGCAAGAAGACGAGCAGAATAAAACAGACAACCCCATACCAATTGAAATTCTAATACACAAAGGAATCGAATTAGAACGAGAAATCAGGGCTGCATCACAGAGCATCATTGATTATCATAATCAAGAAGTGGAAATAAACGTGAAATTCAACCGATATCTCAACAGTTTTCAAGAGATGCGACGCGAAGAAAATAGTGAGAATACAAAACTATCTTCGCCCTAACGCGGATACAGCGCGCCCAAGACGCGCATACCGGTAGCGCCTGTTACTTCAGGTAAATTGCCAGCCAAACGCAACATAAAACGTTCAGCTAACCAAGCAAACGCTAAAGCTTCAACATGCCCGGCAGCAACACCAAGTGCCGCAGTCGATTCTAAGGAGGCGCAACTTTCTCGCAACACCAACTGATGCCGAAGTGCATCCATCAAGCTACTGTTATATGCACCGCCACCACAAATAAACAATTGCTGTACATCGGGGGCATGCATCAAAATAGCATCAATTAACGTAGTTGCCGTATAAACACACAACGTCGCTTGAACGTCGATTGGCTCTGCCTGAGAGAAATTCACCAAGTGGGCAGCTAACCATGCCGGATTAAATAAGTCGCGCCCAGTACTTTTCGGCGGCGGCAAACGCAAAAAAAATTCCTGATTCAATCTGTGCAACAAATCGGGGATCACTTTACCACCGCGCGCCCACGCACCATCATTATCGTAAGTCTGCCCATGATGCTGCATCACCCAAGCATCCATGAGAACATTACCTGGCCCAGTATCAAATCCGATCACCGACCCATCCGCGCGTAAAATACTGATATTACTGATACCACCAATATTGACCACAACACGAGAAATACCGGCCACACCAAACACACTATGATGATAAGCAGGCACCAAAGGCGCGCCCTGACCACCCGCTGCAATATCACGGCTACGGAAATCAGCAACCACATTAATGCCTGTCAACTCTGCCAGCAATGCAGGGTGATTCAACTGCCGAGAATACCCCAATTCAGGACGATGACGCACTGTTTGTCCATGTGCACCTATAGCACAGATACGATCTGCAGAGAGCCCTGACTGCACCAATAATTCTTTAACGCAATTCGCATAAACGACAACCAACTGATTTGCCGCTAGCGCTTCGCGATGAAGTTCATCCCAACCACTAACTTGCAAAGAAAATAACATTTCACGCAATGCGCCGGAAAACGGCAAATGGACAGCCGCACATTGCCGCGCCATCCCTGCCGTTACCTCAACCAATACCCCATCCACACCATCAAGACTGGTGCCAGACATCAAACCGATATAGTACGATGATGAGGATGGCATCATAGGGAGAGGCGCAGCGGTAGTGGGTGAATGCATAAATAATAGCGAATCAATAGGCCGAAGCAACTATCCGTGCAGTGGGTGTAGTAGAGGCATTGGTAGCGCCATCATTCGGTCGTAACAAGGCAAAACGATGCTGCATATCACTTGATACACTATTAAACCGTTGCAAACCCGACGCACTTAACGCAACGGCCTGATCCACTTTCACCTTCATTGGATCCACCGCCACATTATTAACACGGAATTCATAATGTAAATGCGGCCCAGTCGCCCATCCTGTGGCGCCAACATAACCAATCACATCACCTTGTTTGACTTTATTGCCTTTACGCAAACCAGATGCAAAGCGGCTCATATGACCGTACACGGTACTATATCCCGCCCAATGCTTCAGCATCACCATATTGCCATAACCACCGGCAACACCAACCGAAACCACATCACCATCCGCAGAAGCACGAATCGGTGTCCCAGTAGGGGCGGCAAAATCAACGCCGGTATGTTGCTTCCATTTACCGGAAATAGGATGTAAGCGCATGGAAAAACCGGAAGAAATACGGGTGAATGCCAACGGAGAACGCAAAAATGCTTTTTTCATGGACTTGCCATCGAAGCCATAATAACTGCCGCCATCTGCCGTTTCATCAAACCACACCGCTTGATAAGAGCGGCCTGCATTGGTAAATTCACCGGCCAACACCCGTCCAGTTCGGACCATCTCACCATTTTGCCAAAATGTTTCATAGACAACCTGAAAATGGTCGCCTCGACGCAAATCCGACGCGAAATCGATGTTAGTAGAAAACATGTCAACTAATTGACTAGCCACCGCATCGGGAATCTGTGCCGCATCGGTTGCAGCAAACAACGAGGAATAAATTTCTCCCGTGTGCATTTCGATGCGTTTTTCTAAAGCCTGACTCTGATTACTGGCCACAAAGCTATCCGTGTCAGGTTTGCGTGAAATCAGCACTGTACTAACTTGCGCGGCATTAGTACTGTTGGTGTCATTGTCTGCATTCTTGTTCGCCCGACTAGCTTGCATCGTCGTTTGCAACCACTGCAACTGCCCCTGATCATCGGTTTGCACGCGCACTGTCTTTCCAGCACGTTGTTGCATAACAAGCCGCGCTGTCGGATCTGATTTAATAAAGGTGGCAGCATCATTATCGTCAACACCAAGACGCTGCAATAAACTCGCCAACGTATCGCCGCGTCTCACCCGTTCTTCACGGATAAACTGCTGATCACTATGCTCCAGTGCCACAAGTTGGTCATTAATAGAAGGGAGTGGTAATTGTTCAATCAAACGCGTCACCGGTATATCGGAGGCATCCGGCGCCAAAGGGACAACACCGGCAGCGCCTAAGGCAAACAAGGCCAAAAAAAATGCGGAGAAAGATATTATGCGGAACTTTCGCCCAGATTTTCGCGCGGATTCAAGCCCTTTTGCGAGCACAGAGGTAACCTTTGAATAAGGTAACAGCAAACTGACTGAGATGAAATTCTTGAATTTATCTAAATTTGGCATTCAATAAGCTAAAATGAGGTTTCTTGCGAATTCGGATGCGGGCAACTAGACTTGATACCTTGTCCACATCAGCACACAAGTGGTCGCAACACACTTGCCCGACAACGCGCATATTATATCAAGGTATACGGAACAATACCAAACAATGGCCTTGTGTTACATCAAACACACAATGTCAAAAATGAAAAAAATGATGACTTCAACTACACATACTCTCACTCCAGATACGACGGTCGCCACCACCATTTCCTCACTCTCAGATTCAGTTCAGCACGCATTAGCTATTGCAAAACGTGGCGTGGATGAACTCTTGGTTGAATCTGAATTTGTGCAAAAACTAGCAAGAAGTGAGCGCACGGGAGTGCCATTACGCATCAAGTTAGGACTAGATCCAACCGCTCCGGATTTGCATCTTGGCCATACCGTGGTACTCAACAAAATGCGTCAATTACAAAATCTGGGTCACACCGTGATTTTTTTGATTGGTGATTTTACCTCGATGATTGGGGATCCATCAGGCCGCAATGTGACACGCCCGCCCCTGACACGCGAACAAATTGAAGAAAATGCTAAAAGCTATTTTGCTCAAGCAAGTTTGGTACTCAATCCTGAAAAAACTGAAATCCGTTACAACTCCGAATGGTGTGACCAGCTCGGCGCACGCGGCATGATTCAACTATCATCACGCTACACCGTGGCACGCATGATGGAGCGTGATGATTTTACTAAACGCTTCAAATCCGGGACTCCGATCTCCATTCATGAATTTCTTTACCCGTTGATGCAAGGATATGATTCAGTTGTACTCAAGGCGGATCTGGAATTGGGTGGAACTGACCAAAAATTCAACTTACTGGTTGGTCGCGAATTACAAAAAGACATGGGACAAGAGCCGCAATGTATACTCACCATGCCGCTACTTGAAGGTCTGGATGGCATTGAAAAAATGTCCAAATCCAAAGGCAACTATATCGGGATCACTGAACCCGGTAACACCATGTTCAGTAAAATCATGAGTATTTCCGATCACATGATGTGGCGCTACTATGAACTTCTGTCCTCTTGCTCTCTGGCGGATCTGACCTTGCATAAGCAAGCAGTCGCAGGCGGATTAAATCCACGCGACTTGAAAGTTGCACTAGCACAAGAATTAGTCACCACCTACCACAATCGTCAGGCTGCCGAGGATGCCTTAACCGATTTCATGAACCGCTCTAAAGGCGGCATACCGGACGACATTCCTTCATGCACCCTCTCCGGCGCACCGATAGGCATTGGCCAATTACTTAAACAAGCCAACTTATGTGCTTCCAGCTCAGAAGCATTACGCATGGTTGAACAAAACGGAGTTCGGATTGATGGCGTGGTCATCACCGACAAAGGCTTGCAAGTATCCGAGGGTGAATTTGTGCTACAAGTAGGAAAACGCAAGTTCGCTAAAGTTACCTTAACCGCATAAAATCACACCCCAACCCTTAAAAAGACGACGCATTCCATGCCGCATTCATCTTCACACTCAGATTCGCACACAGCAATAGAATTACTCTTAATTCGCCATGGTGAAACGGCTTGGAATGCCGAGCGTCGCCTGCAAGGGCACAGTGATATTCCGCTCAATCAAACTGGCCAACAGCAAGCCGAAGCACTAGCAGCGGCGCTGCAACCAGAACACTTGGACGCCATTATCAGCAGCGACTTACTCCGCGCACGTCAAACTGCACAGGCGATTGCTGATCTACAAGGAATGGACCTTATCATTAATCCAGATTGGCGCGAACGTTGTTTTGGTGGATTTGAAGGACTGTATTACGATGATCTGGCAAGCAAGTATCCCATCGCCCATGCTGCATGGAAAGCACGCGATATCGACGCGCCGTTTCCTCTAGGGGAGCGCACAGGTGAAACGATTAGACAATTTCACCAACGTATCAGCACGACAGCACACCAACTCAGCCAGTCATACAGCGCCATAGAATCCACACCACGGCAGACTCCACTGAAAATTGCAGTTGTTGCTCATGGTGGGGTTTTAGAATGCATTTACCGGTTAGCACACCAACTACCGCTAAATGCAGCACGCGAAGCACCTATGCTCAACGCGAGTATCAACCGTTTATCCATTACCAAGCACCAATTTCGTGTGATGTCATGGGGAGATGTGGCGCATCTGGAAAATGCATTGGATGAGCTGTAATACTGATAAACATCGATTCAAGTAAACAATTAAATAGAGCGCCACACGTGGCGCTGGAAAAGCTCTCTGGAAGGGGTTTGCATCCACTCCCATCGTGTCGCTCCTACGTCGCTAACCGGCCTGAATGCCGGGGTTTCAAACCTGAGTCAGTTTTTTGATAATTAGCCCCTATTAAACAACTCTACAAAATGACGTGCAGCCCCACGTGGATCGTCTGCAAAGTACACGCTACTAATCGCCGCCACCATAGTCGCACCAGCAAGGACCAACGGCAATGCATTTTCTAAGGTCATGCCGCCAATAACGACATTTGGCAATGGAATCGTCGCCTTCGCCACAGTGACAATATCCGGCGATGTCGTTACAGGATATTTTTTAATCCGCGACGGATAAAATCCACCGAAGGCGACATAACTAGCGCCCTGTTGCTGCGCTGTCTGTGCAAGAGTCAGGTCACCATAACACGAAGCACCGACGATTTTATCCAGGCCAACCAACGCCCTCACCTGCGCGACACTCGCATCCGTACCACCGACATGAATACCATCCGCATCCAGTGTCAGACATAGGTCGACATGATCATTAATGATGAACGGGCACTGATAGCGACGACATAGGGCGTGTAAGGCACTTGCTTGTTCCAGACGCAATGTTGCATCGGCTGTTTTGTGACGGTATTGCAGTATAGATGCACCACCTTGCAAACCCAATTCACTCACATCCAGCAAGCGTTGTGTATCATCCCAATCCGGTGTCACCAGATACAGTCCTGCTAATTTTTTCGTCATCATCTTGCTACCTATTATAGTTTTTATTGCGGATTAGCCTACCCACTCAATACCCACTCAATACCCACTCAATACACGCTGCGGAATGCGCTGCCCTGAACTGATTGAGTACGATTGCTCCAGCGCATGCTGACAATACGCCTGTGCCGCTTGCAGCGCCGTTGGCATATCATGTCCAACTGCTAATTGACCGGCTATTGCCGCTGCCAAGGTACAGCCACTACCATGAAATGCGCCCGGTAGTCGCGGCCACTCCCAACACTCAGTTCCGCCTGCGTGAAACCAGTTATTACTTACCCTGCTTTCCGTACCATGCCCGCCTTTAATCAACACATCCAAAGCACCACAGGACATCAAATAATCGGCCTGTTGTTGTTGATTTTGCGCATTCGGACAGAGCAACGCTGCTTCCGGCAGATTCGGGGTCACCAAGGTGGCGATTTCTAGTAACGGCAACAAAGCATATACAGCATTCTCTACCGCCAAAGCATCGCCATGACCTGACCCTAACACAGGATCAAGCACTACTTCCGGCATAAGTCGTGCAGGGTTAGTCTGAATATATGTTTTTTTAAAGGTGAGAATCCAGTCAGCGATCGCCTGAGCATTCGCCCGATTCGCCACAATCCCAATTTTAATAGCGGCAATCGGAATTTTCCGTGCCAATGTTTCGGCTTGATGCAGCAAAATATCGGTAGCGACCGGATGCACCGCATAGACCCGATCATTGTCTTGCACGGTCAGCGCAGTAATAATAGGCAAAGCATGTGCCCCTTGCGCTGCAATCGCTTCGATATCAGCCTGAATACCGGCGCCACCCGACGGGTCGCTACCGGCAAAAACTAACACACAGGGTCGGTGGATCATGAAGTGGTACCTACACTACCCGACCAGCCAATGGCGAGGAAGCACTGGCACTAAATCGTTTTGGAATCCGTCCCGCCAAAAACGCTTCGCGTCCGGCTTCAACGGCCAATCGCATCGCGCGCGCCATCCGAATGGGATCTTGCGCACCAGCGATCGCACTATTCATCAAAACACCATCGCATCCCAATTCCATCGCAATCGCCGCATCCGAGGCTGTACCCACACCCGCATCTACCAGCACGGGCACCGTGGCTTGCTCAATAATCAACGATAAATTCCATGGATTTAAAATCCCCATACCCGAACCAATCAAGGACGCTAACGGCATGATAGCAACACACCCGATTTGCTCCAGAAGTTTGGCTTGAATCGGATCATCACTGCAATACACCATGACATCGAAACCATCTTTGACTAAGGTTTCCGCTGCTTTCAAGGTCTCTGGCATATTCGGAAATAGGCTCTTTTCATCGCCCAACACTTCTAATTTGCACAGCTTATGGCCATTCAATAATTCACGTCCTAATTGCAGGGTATACACGGCATCCGCCGCCGTATAGCAACCGGCGGAATTCGGTAAAATCGTGTAACGCGATGGCGGCACGACATCCAGCAAACTCGGCGCATTCGGGTCTTGTCCAATATTAACCCGACGAATAGCCACTGTAATAATCGCAGCACCGCTGGCTTCGGTAGCCAAGCGGGTTTGTTCTAGATCGCGGTACTTTCCACTCCCCACTAACAAGCGAGAAGAATAATGTGTACCAGCAATCGTCAAACCAGTATTTTCTTGAGACATAATCATTCCAGTTTTGTTCCGGTTGCATTCATTTTAGCCACCACCAATCGCTCGCACCACATCAACCTGATCTTGCGCCTGCAGTTGATATTCACCCCATTGATGGCGGGCAATGATGGTGCGATTAACAGCAACCGCAATCGCTTTTTGCGATAAGTTAAGTGCCTCTACCAAGTCAGTTAACGTTGATGACGGACTCACTTGGTGCGGCTCACCATTTAGCACAATCACGATGATTTCCATGGTCGTTGATATGGTCATTGATTTATTGTTTGCGATAAATTTCCGAGCCAGCTTTAACGAACTCAATGGATTTCACTTCCATCCCCTTTTTCAGGGCTGCAATCTCGCTTATCCCTTGTTGCGCAGCATATTCGCGTACTTCCTGCGTGATTTTCATCGAACAGAAATGCGGGCCACACATCGAGCAAAAATGCGCTACTTTGGCAGAGTCTTTTGGCAGGGTTTCATCATGAAATTCGCGTGCTTTGTCCGGATCCAGACCTAAATTAAATTGATCGTCCCAACGGAATTCAAAACGCGCTTTCGACAGGGCATTATCCCGAATCTGTGCACCCGGATGACCTTTGGCTAAATCGGCGACATGCGCAGCAATTTTATACGTAATAATCCCATCTTTCACATCGGCTTTGTTCGGCAAACCCAGATGTTCTTTTGGTGTTACGTAGCATAGCATCGCCGTGCCGTACCAACCGATGGTGGCAGCACCAATACCGGAGGTAATGTGATCGTAACCCGGGGCGATATCGGTAGTTAGCGGTCCTAATGTATAGAACGGCGCTTCGTGGCATTGCTCCAGTTGCAGATCCATATTTTCTTTAATCAGATGCAGTGGCACATGTCCCGGACCTTCAATCATCACCTGAACATCATGTTTCCACGCGATTTGCGTCAATTCACCCAGTGTTTTTAATTCACCTAATTGCGCTTCGTCATTGGCATCAAAAATCGATCCCGGACGCAAACCATCACCCAGACTAAATGACACGTCATAGGCTTTCATAATCTGACAAATATCTTCAAAATGCGTGTACAGGAACGATTCCTCATGATGCGCCAAGCACCATTTCGCCATAATCGAACCACCGCGAGAAACAATACCAGTCAAACGATTCGCCGTCATCGGCACGTATTGCAAACGTACACCAGCATGGATCGTAAAATAATCCACACCTTGTTCAGCTTGCTCAATTAAGGTATCGCGGAAGATTTCCCAGGTCAGATCTTCGGCCTTGCCGTTAACTTTTTCCAGCGCTTGATAAATTGGCACTGTACCGATTGGCACTGGTGAATTACGGATAATCCATTCGCGGGTTTCGTGAATATGTTTACCCGTTGACAGATCCATGACATTATCGCCGCCCCAACGAATCGCCCACGTCATTTTTTCTACTTCTTCACCGATCGACGACGTGACTGCTGAATTACCAATATTGGCATTAATTTTTACCAGAAAATTGCGTCCAATAATCATCGGTTCGACTTCAGGATGATTAATATTGGCAGGAATAATCGCGCGACCACGGGCAATTTCGGAGCGCACAAATTCAGGCGTAATTTCAGCCGGAATCGCCGCATTAAAATCCTGCCCTGGATGTTGACGTCCCATTAAATCAGCTAATTTATTACCCATGACGCCAGATTGACGTAAATTGGCTAAATATTCTTTACGTTGCATATTTTCACGAATCGCAACATATTCCATTTCTGGTGTAATGATACCCTGGCGGGCATAATGCATCTGACTAACGTTGGCACCCTCTTTCGCACGACGTGGCAAACGCGTGAGGTTAAAACGTAATTCAGCGCACTTAGGATCATTCAAACGTTCAATCCCGTATGCGGATGACGGACCCGTTAATTCGTCCGTATCGTTACGTTCTGCGATCCAGTTAGCACGCACTGCGGCCAGACCGGAGCGGATATCAATCGTCGCGTCTGGGTCCGTGTATGGACCAGAAGTATCATACACATAGATCGGTGGATTTTGTTCTGCACCGAACGATGCGGCAGTATCCGATTGACTAATCTCACGCATCGGCACTTGAATATCGGGACGACTGCCTTGCACATAAATTTTACGGGAATTCGGCAACGGGGCAATCGCAGCCGCATCAACGGTAGCGGTAGCAGACAAAAACTGAGGATTCGTTTTAGCGTTCATGGTACTTCCTAGTGTAATTTTCTAAAATTATATTAAATCGTTACTACAGCTAGGAAAGCTGAAGAGTATTGAGCGCAGAATGACGTAGGCTCGTTACAATTTGCTTCCCTACGCTGGCATTATCCAGATCAGGTCAAGGGTATTTCTCACCTAGCATCGCACTGTGCGTTGCTCGGACCCCTAGCAGTGTTCGGTATCTCTTGATGAATCATTGGCACACACTTATATACCAACGCTTGCGTTCACTTACTTATTGTGTTACTGCCAACTATCGCATACAGCGTTGAAGCCGGAAGGTATATCTGGAACATATTATAGCCACAAATACCGGCTATCGTTAGCAATCCCACGTAATTACACAAAATGAATTGACGTGGTTTCTTAATCAAGACATTTTGATCAACACATTGATCTCAAATGGCAGTGGATTTTTCCACAGTGCAATTATCACGCAAAAATCGCATCGCACCGACCAGATTGGTATCCCAATCATCCAACACATAAATAGTCACATCATGGGAAAAATCATCCCAGTCTTCCAGCAAACTCGCTTGTTTTTCATGTGGCGCATGCTGCGCAACAAACTCTCTGGCAATTTCTGGATGAAAACCATCCGCACGAATTTTTTTGGCCAGCGTTTTGGCTGCTTTTTCCGTCAAGCTGGTTTTAGCGGAAACTCCTGCCGCCAGACACAATAATAATGTCAATACTGAATCAATATCGTTTTTACCTTTGGTATATTTGTTCCATTCTTTTGACACTAACGCATCGTAACTAGCGGTATCTTCCATGTCATTATCACGAATAAAATACCGATCTTTTATCTGACTAATCAACTGATCCAAGCTTAAGTCAGCATCTTGAATTTTGGGTAAATCGTGGGTAAAAATATCGTGCTGAAGAGCCGTCAGGATAGCCAACTCCGTGGCACTAAACTCAAGCGCAGGCGCAGAGTCAAGCAATTTAACCGTTTTCCTCAAGCCTTTCGTGCGTGTGACATTGAGTAAGGTAGCAAATTCAATTTGATTAAAACAGCGTGCCGTAGCGGACAGCTTTTTTTGCAAACCCAGTAGCAATGCACTACGAATCACCGCATCTGCTTCACTGTGCTGATCCTGAAAATCATCACGCTCAATACCTAAGGTATGCGCCAATTTTAGTGCCAATGCAATTTCCAGCTGATTCGACACACGCTGCCGCTTCGCGGTCTGATAGACTTCCACATTTTTTTGGCGTGACCAATATTCCAAAAAAACATCGACTCGGCCATACGCAGTTAATCCTAATACGGCGTATTCAGGCAGTGCAAACAAGGCTTTTAATAAGGTAGAGCCACCACGCGACAAACTAAGAAACGTGTTTTCTTGAATTAAATTAGCAGCTACTTCTACATCACCGTGGCTTGTTTCCACCAAATACAAGCTAACCAGGTTAACAATACGAAAACGCGCTAGCTCAATTTCAGGACGCAAATACTGGCTACCGAAAGCCGCTGCGATTTGCACTATCCCTTTCGGTGCCTCTGTCGCAATAGCATCGACTTTTGCTTGAGTGATGATATTTTTTTGCAGACCAAAACGCAGTGCCTTTTCAAAAAAAGGCCTGTCTTCAAAATGGGCGAGCTGAAATTCAGTTGGAATTGCTGTACTCAAAGTGCCGACTCTTCTTGAAGTCCGCTAAAATCAGGCCGGTCTGGTGCGACCATTGGCTTATCATTGTCTAGCATGCCTTCTGGCAACTCATCGAGTGATTCCATAAATGCATCTTGTTGGGCTAATTCTTTTTGCAAGCGCGCACGTAATTTCAACAATACCTCACGGAAAATATCAGGATGTTGATACCGTAAAATCGTGGTCACTTCCATCCAGTCATGATCTTCCGTGTTAGACATGTCCAGTGGCGAAGACTGCGGCTCAGACTCGCGCGTCAAACTCAACAGATCATCATCAATTGCCTGCGTTTTCGCATCATCGCCATATTCAAATAAATCAAATGTGGCATAACGATAAAAATATTCAATCCGTTGCGTCCGTTCTGACAAATAATCAGCCAAGGCTTCATAGCCACCATCGACTTCACTAATCGCATACAAAAACTCGGCAGGATCAGCATCTTCCCGAAAAATTACCGAATTAATCATCCCACGCAATTGTTCGTGGCTTAAATCGGCATAGCGTTTTTCCAGCACCACAGCTTGCGCAAATTGCGCTGGCGTCACCAGCAAATTCACCAATGATTCTTTAGAGCAGTCGTATTCACGAATAATCGCCAACAAATCCTTAGGCGGAAATTGGTCCAAGGCCTCGACCAAGGCGTGATCGCCTTCTGTTTCCGCCAGCGTCGCCAGCGCCGATTCAGCGCCAACGATATCGCCAGCTTTAATCAAACTTTGCGCTTTTAACAGTGCAGGGGTGTTCATTATTTTCCTTAGCGTTTTTGTACTATCAGATCATTCTTTACGATCAAATCCTTGTCCAGCCAGCCAATCAGCGCCAGCCTGATCCAAATCGTGCTCAGTATCTTCACCTTCATCACCACCAAGCTCATCCGAATCGAGGTAATGTTCTTCGTGACCGCTTTCATTATTATCACTTTGATCATTATTCTCATCTTCATACCGATCATCAAAATCAAGACTTTGATCATCATATTCAAAAGACAAAGAAGCACTGGCAGCACGCGATTGTGTGCTTTTATTTAAATATTCCAAACCCGCCATCGTCGTCAAAAACGTCGCACCTTCCGGATCAGTCAATACCACATCTGCCAATTTCTGCGCCCAAGGTTCCAGCACCAAAGCGGATTTCAAGGTGGCCCACGCCGGGAATTTGCTCACGTCTTTCGTGATCAGGGATTCCAACGCCATGGTATTTTTAAACGTAATGCCACCATGAAAAGCCACCGCCACCATTTCAGGATTGCTTTGCAACATCATGAGCAATTGTGGAACTTGCTGGCGCTTTTGCGTCAGTCTGGCATTGAGTACATTATTCCCTTCGGAATCACTACGCAAATCATCCAATTCAGCGTCATACGCCAGTTTCAGCTCAGAAAAAAATCGAGATAATGCCAAGCTACTACTCTTACCTGTTTTTCTTGGTGCGTTTTTGCTTGAATTATCGACACCACTACGATCACTGGATTTCACTTTACCACTCCTGATACATAATTAATCCAGACTTCAGTCGCTGTTTCCAGCGGTGAATCCAGCAGATTACGTCGACGGTTTTCATCGTAAGCAACACGTGCGTCAGGATCGGAAAGCACTTCATAGGCTTCTCTGACCTCACGAAACCTTGCTGGCGCAAGCGCTGATGCATTTTTGTCTGGATGAAATTCCGACGCTTTTTGACGAAATACTTTTTTGATTTCGTCAGCCGTCGCCGTGCTGGTAACACCCAACACGGCATACAGGTCTTTACTATTTTGACTATTGTTACTTTTCTCGTTGGGGGTAGCGTTCATTAATAGCGCATACTAGTTAGTGCTCATGACCATGGGCACCATGGACATGACCATGGGAAATTTCTTCTTCAGATGCCGCACGCACTTCCAAGACTTGCGCTTCAAAGCGGATGCCCATACCAGCCAAGGGATGATTACCATCCACAGTGACTTTACCTGCATCAATTTTCGTTACACGGAACTGATGAGTTTCTTCTGTTTCTGGATCACGCGTTTCAAACATCATGCCTACTTCCAAATCAGGTGGAAACAAGCCAACGTCTTCTTCGCGAATCAATGTTGGTTCCAATTCACCAAACGCTTCATCTGCCGTCATACTCACATCCACCGCATCACCGGCAACACGGCCTTCCAACGCGTCTTCAACAGCAGGAAGAATATTATCGTAACCACCATGCAAATATACAATCGGGTCTGAATTTTTATCAATCACATTCGATTTATCATCGTACATGGTGTAATTTAGGCTAACAACGGTGTCTTGAGCAATTTTCATAGTGTGTCAGTAACGTAAAATAAAAGGATAGTAGGATAAAAACAGGAAAAATCAATACAACAGCATCCGTCAAATACAGTAAGGACTTACGCAAAATTGTTCCAGCAAGGCATGCCGACGAAGACAGTACTTTTGTACGGCTAGGCGGCAATAACGCCGCTGGGGCGGTTTTGCGTAAGTTCCTTCGATCACCGACATTGTAACAGAGCAAAGAACACTTTTAGCGTTGATACAACACGATGCCCACTCGCTGAATATGTGCTTCCAACTCTGGGTGATGTAAACTCGAATAAAGAGACAAATCAATCATGTACGGTAACAATAACTCATCAAGCGCGTCGGCAATCGTAGCACAAAGACTGGGGGTCAGCGCCCCACCATGCAAAGTGAGATCAATATCGGAACCGTGCTTATAATTTCCTTTTGCACGCGAACCATATAGTACTGCTTGCTCAACTTCTGGGTAGCGTGCAAAAACACAGCGCAATTTATCCACAGTCTCCAATGACAATCCGCAATTCGACATTGGATTAGATACGGAATTCAAGGGATCACTCATCATTTGGGCGGTACGTAGCTCGTCAAATCAACAGAAATCGCACCAACACGCGCTAAGGTTCGCGCCATTTCAAAAAAAGCCGGATAAAATCGCATCAAGATAGCATGAACAATATCTTTAGCAAGCTCCTGATTGTAGGTGTGCGAAGTCAGATTTCGCGATTTAATCATCTCCATCCAGACGTCACCATCATGAATAAGTGCATCCTTAAAAGCTTGTCGTGTTGCATTTTTTGATCCAATAATGCCAACATAACCTTGTTCTTCAAGATAGTCTTTCAAGACATTCCACGCCAGTTCATGCGTAAATTCAAATCCCTGAATCAAACCTTGTTGCTCCAAATTACTCAATTCCCGCTGCTGCGCCAAGGAAACCGCTTCAGTCAGTGTTTCTAAGGCCTTGAGATAATTTTGAAAGCGTTGTTTCCAGCGTACGTCTATTTCATCGTTCATCTTAATCCCCCCTTTCAACGACTGGTAGTATATCGCGATTGCCGCAATTGCTGAAGTACGATAACAACAGATGCTCGCATAACCCGTCTCAGGGTTTATAATCAGCCCCTCTGTATAAAAAAATTACCACTATTATGGAATTAGCAAAGTCATTTGAACCCGCGGAAATCGAACAAACTTGGCGCACCGAATGGGAAAAACGCGGGTACTTTGCCGCGACCGTCGATGCTGACAAGCCATCGTTTAGTATTCAACTACCACCACCTAACGTTACTGGCACCCTGCACATGGGACATGCCTTTAATCAAACCATTATGGATGGCTTGACCCGTTACTATCGTATGCGTGGCCACAATACTGCATGGATTCCGGGAACCGATCACGCTGGTATCGCCACCCAAATCGTGGTGGAACGTCAACTCGATGCACAAAAAATTTCTCGCCACGACCTCGGACGTGAAAAATTCGTCGAAAAAGTCTGGGAATGGAAAGAAAAATCCGGCTCTACCATCACCGGCCAGATGCGCCGCATGGGCGCTTCCGCTGACTGGGCACGCGAATATTTCACCATGGATGCGCCACGCTCAAAAGTCGTCGCCGATGTCTTTGTCCGTCTGTATGAACAAGGTTTGATTTATCGTGGCAAGCGACTGGTTAACTGGGACCCGGTACTCGGCACCGCCGTCTCTGATCTGGAAGTCGTCTCCGAAGAAGAAGACGGTTCCATGTGGCATATTCGCTACCCATTCGCTGATGGCACAGGTCACCTAACAGTTGCCACCACCCGTCCAGAAACCCTGCTGGGTGACGTTGCTGTCGCCATCGACCCAACGGACGAGCGTTACACCCATTTACTGGGAAAAATGCTCAAACTACCGCTAACTGACCGCGAAATTCCCGTCATTGCCGACGAATACGTTGACAAGGCATTCGGTACTGGATGCGTAAAAATTACGCCAGCGCATGACTTTAACGATTATGCCGTAGGCCAGCGTCACCAACTCGCCATGATCAGCATCTTGACACTGGACGCCAAAATTGTAGATGATGCACCTGCCGCCTACCGTGGACTGGATCGCTTCGTCGCCCGTAAAAAAATGGTCGCGGATCTGGATGCGCTAGGCTTACTGGAATCCGTCAAACCCCATAAATTAATGGTGCCACGCGGTGACCGTACCAATGTCGTGATCGAACCAATGCTCACCGATCAATGGTTTATGGCAATGAGTAAACCGGCGCCGGAAGGCACGCACTTCCCCGGCAAATCGATCGCCCAAGTTGCACTGGAAAAAGTCGCGAATGGCGAGATCAAATTCGTTCCAGAAAACTGGGATACCACCTACAATCAATGGCTAGGGAATATTCAAGATTGGTGCATCTCACGTCAATTGTGGTGGGGACATCAGATTCCGGCATGGTATGGTGATGATGGTCAGATTTTTGTCGCACTGAGCGAGGCCGAAGCACAAGCACAAGCTGCTAAAGCTGGTTATACCGGTGCATTACGCCGTGATGAAGATGTACTAGATACCTGGTTTTCTTCTGCGCTAGTACCGTTTTCCACCATGGGATGGCCAGAACAAACGACGGATATGCAAGCATTTTTGCCCTCATCGGTACTAGTGACTGGTTTTGATATTATTTTCTTCTGGGTGGCGCGCATGGTCATGATGACCCTGCACTTTACTGGAAAAGTACCCTTTCATACCGTGTATGTGCATGGTCTGGTACGGGATTCCAGCGGCCAGAAAATGTCCAAATCCAAGGGTAATACCCTCGATCCAATTGATTTGATTGACGGCATTTCGCTCGATGCATTAGTGGCCAAACGCACCACTGGACTAATGAACCCGAAAGACGCCGAAAAAATCACCAAGGCCACACGTAAAGAATTCGCTGACGGGATTTCTGCCTATGGTACCGATGCCTTGCGCTTTACCATGGCAAGTTACGCTTCACTCGGACGCAACATTAATTTTGATCTTGGACGTTGTGAAGGCTATCGTAATTTCTGCAATAAATTATGGAATGCAACCCGCTTTGTATTAATGAATACCGAAGGCAAAGACCTCGGCATTGACAGCCATAATAACGGCGTATGCAAACCGGGTTATCTCGAGTTTTCTCAAGCGGATCGCTGGATCGTTTCCACGCTACAACGCAGCGAACTTGAGATCGCCAAAGGCTTTTCCGACTACCGTTTTGACAATATCGCTTCAGGTATTTACAAATTCGTCTGGGATGAATATTGTGACTGGTACTTAGAAGTCGCTAAAGTACAAATGCAACACGGTAACGAGGCGCAGCAACGCGCAACACGCCGCACCCTGTTGCGGGTTTTGGAAACCATTCTGCGTCTAGCACATCCGATCATTCCATTTATTACCGAAGCGCTATGGCAAACCGTCGCACCGCTGGCAGGCCACACCCTCAATCCAGCTGGCGATAGCATTATGCTGCAACCGTATCCAGAAGCACGCACTGCCAAGTTAGATGAAGCGGCTGAAGGATGGATGAGCGCATTAAAAACACTCACGGATGCCTGTCGTAATCTGCGTGGAGAAATGCAGCTCTCGCCAGCGCAACGCGTACCGTTATTGCTGCAAGCTGTGAACAGTACCGAAAAAGCCCGATTAACTGAATTTGCGCCCTATCTACAGGCCCTTGCCAAATTATCTGAGGTAAGCGTACTGGATGCATTACCTGAATCACCGGCACCGGTATCCATTGTGGGTGAAAATAAACTCATGCTCAAGGTTGAAATCGATGTAGCTGCCGAACGTGAACGCTTGAACAAAGAAATCACCCGGTTAGCCAATGAAATCACCAAAGCACAAGCCAAGCTAGATAATCCCGGTTTTGTTGCCAGAGCACCGGCGCAAGTTATTGCACAAGAACAAGAACGCGTAGCAAATTTTTCCGCAACATTGGACAAGTTACAGGAACAGTTCGCGCGACTAGCGGTAGCAGCCGATTCATCTATTTAATAGCTCACGATTGTTTTTTCATACCAAAAGGAAAATGTATGCAACTCAAGGATAAAGTCGCCATTATCACTGGCTCAGCCAGTGGTATCGGAAAAGAAATTGCCTTCGAATATGCCCGACAAGGCGCGAAAGTCGTGATTGCTGATCTGGTATTAGATGCAGCACAAGCCACTGCCAATGAGATTATCGCCGCAGGTGGTGTCGCCATGGCCGTGGCGATGAATGTCATGGAGGAAGTTCAGGTTGACCAAGGCGTCGCTGCGGTCGTCGCCGCTTATGGTCGTGTCGATGTCTTGATCAGCAATGCCGGCATACAAATCATTAGCCCATTGGTTGATCTCGGTTTAGAACAATGGAAAAAAATGCTGGCCATTCATCTTGATGGTGCATTTTTAACCACCCGTGCGGTAATGCGTGCCATGATCGCCGTAGGTAATGGCGGCTCTATCATTTACATGGGATCAGTACATTCTCACGAAGCATCACCATTAAAAGCCCCTTACGTCACGGCCAAACACGGTTTGCTTGGCTTAGCCAAAGTAGTCGCCAAAGAAGGTGCCAAAAACAATATTCGGAGCAATGTCATTTGCCCTGGTTTTGTCCGCACACCACTAGTCGACAAACAAATTCCAGAACAATCCAAAACACTGGGAATTTCTGAAGCAGACGTGATTAAAAACGTCATGCTGCGTGAAACCGTCGATGGCGAATTTACCACCGTTCAAGATGTCGCACAAACAGCCGTATTTTTAGCCGCGTTTGGTAGTAATGCCTTAACTGGCCAATCTATCACCGTGAGCCACGGTTGGCATATGCAATAGTAAAGTTAGCTGCGGGGGTCAGACAAAGCTGACTGACAATCCCGCCAGCGTCGCACCAGAAAAAGCACTACTCCAGGTTTGACCCGCCGCAATCGGGCAAGGGTCACTCCAGGTGCCGGTGCTAACAATTTCACCCGCCTGCAATGTCGTGGTTTCTGGTTGTGATTTCAATAATTGTTGTAAATGCCATAGTGCATGCAACGGACTCTCCAATAGGTTACTGCCAAATCCGGCTGTCACCAAGGTGTCATCGCATGACAAGGACACCGTGGTATTGGCTAATACCGAACCTAATTGATGCCGGGTGCTGCTCGCCAATTGATGCGGCTCACCAATCAACAGCGTACCATGCATACCAAATGCAGCAATCGCATCAACGGTATTTAATTGCCAATTCGGAAATGGGCACACCACCACTTCCACCCCATGCGCCATCCATTCCAAGCTATCTGCCAATTCATCCATGGTGGCATCAACCGCTGGCGTACTACCCAATTTAAAAATAATTTGCGGGGCCAAGCGCGGTTGCACTGCACCGAGCAAACTTTGCAAGGTATGCTGCACATCTAAATAACGCACTGTTGAGTCAAATAATGGCGTCCAGATTGGGCCTTGTATCGGTGCATTTTTACCGTATTTTTCCCAAATTGTATTATTTGCAAATCCAATTTTACGACCAAGCTGCACTTCACCCGCCGCTAATCGCAAAGCTTGTATTTTCAGCGCAATCGCATAGGCATCGGCCATACTAATTTTGGCCATCTGAGGAAAAACACGCAGTCGCCGCGAGTGAGCACGTGCCTCAATAAAATAATCGGCATACTGAGATACTTGGGATGGCGTGAGCATGGCTAACGTAGTGTTGATGGTGAATTTAAAAAAGAAATGCAATAGAGAAATACCATTACACCATTGTGAGTGAGCCAACCACAATACGCAAGCAATCGATTATTAAATTCCCAGCAATCCTGCCCCCATCGACAAGGGGCTGAGTCACTACGCAGAATCAGTCACGTTTCTCTTGCGTCGCAGCAGCCCAAAACTCACTCATTGGGCCTGAACTGGGTAGGGTCAACCCAAAATGCTGATACGCTAATGGCGTCGCGATCCGTCCACGTGGGGTTCGCTGCAAATAGCCTTGTTGTATTAAATAGGGCTCCAATACATCTTCAATCGTGTCGCGCTCTTCACCAATCGCAGCGGCCAAATTATCCACACCAACCGGTCCGCCACCAAATTTCAGCAATACCGCTTCCAGCAACTTTCTATCCATCAAATCAAATCCGACCGCATCCACATCCAACATCCGTAATGCCGCATCTGCCACGACTTTACTGATCTGGCCATCGTGCTTCACCTCAGCATAGTCCCGTACTCGCCGCAACAATCGGTTGGCAATCCGGGGCGTACCGCGCGCGCGCATGGCGATTTCACGTGCACCATCTGGGTTAATCGGGGCATTCAACAATGCGGCAGAACGCGTCACAATTTTCGTCAATTCTTCTGTCGTATAAAACTCCAAACGCGCCACAATACCAAAACGATCGCGCAATGGATTCGTCAGCATACCAGCACGCGTGGTTGCGCCCACGAGGGTAAATGGCTGCAAATCCAGCTTCACAGAGCGTGCCGCAGGACCCTCACCAATCATAATATCAATTTGATAATCCTCTAGCGCAGGATATAAAATTTCTTCCACGACTGGTGACAAACGATGAATTTCATCGATAAACAACACATCATTAGCTTCCAGATTCGTCAAAATCGCCGCCAAATCACCCGGTCGTTCCAACACGGGCCCAGAAGTTTGGCGCAAATTCACGCCCATCTCGCGGGCAATAATATGTGCCAGCGTGGTTTTTCCTAATCCAGGAGGTCCAAACAACAAGGTATGATCCAATGCTTCTGAACGCATACGCGCAGCGGTAATAAAAATTTCTAATTGCGCACGAATTTTTTCCTGACCAACATATTCATCCAACTGCTTAGGACGCAATGCCCGCTCGATAACTTCTTCTTGATGAGAAACAGGCGTCGCTGCAATAACGCGCGGCGCACCACTGGAAAGTTGGTCAGTTTGAATACTCATGTTTGCATGTCCACCTCAGCGGACCCTACCTTTCAGGTTATTTCGAGAGCGATTTTAACGCCAGCTTGATTCCGTCTGAGACACCGCAATGAACAGGCAATAATTTCACCGCCATTGATGCCTCTTTATCCGAATATCCCAATGCAATCAGTGCATTCAAAATATCACTATTCGCATCTGGCAACATCATTTCCGAACCCGACTGCGACGTAACCGAATCCAACTTGCCTTTTAATTCAAGCAATAAGCGTTCAGCTGTTTTTTTACCAATGCCCGGTACTTTAATCAAGCGCCCAGCTTCTTGCATCGCAATTGCCTGAGCCAAATCAGCCACCGACATGCCAGACAAAATCGACAGTGCCGTACGCGCACCCACACCGGAAATTTTAATGAGTTGTTTAAACGTGGTACGTTCTTCCACATGACCGAAGCCAAATAACACATGTGCGTCTTCGCGTATGGCCAAATGCGTATATAACACGACTTTTTCACCCGCTGATGGCAAATTGTAAAACGTACTCATCGGCACATCGACTTCATAGCCGACACCCTGACAATCAATCAAAATTTGGGGGGGATTTTTTTCCAGCAAAATACCGGCAATACGACCAATCATGGGGAGAACTTTCAGCAATCAACGTTAGGTGTATTTTAGCAGGCTAGTGAAACAACATCGTGATTATATCAACCGTCCACCACGCACTCGAAAACCGCGCTTCGCCAAACCGGGTGCGAGCGCACCGATAGCAGCCAAGGCATCGCCGCTATGGGCATGACAAATAGCCACGCCGAGCGCATCGGCGGCATCCGTCCCTGGCAGAGCAGACAGGTGCAACAAGCGTTGCACCATTTCCTGAACTTGTTCTTTTTTTGCTTTGCCATGGCCAACGACACCTTGCTTTACCTGCAAAGCGGTATATTCAGCCACAGCCAAATCAGCATGCACTAATGCGCAAATGGCGGCACCGCGTGCCTGTCCCAACAGTAGTGTCGACTGTGGATTGACATTCACAAACACTTTTTCAACTGCAGCGCAATCAGGCTGATAGGTGCCGATAATTTCAGAGACACTAGCAAAAATAGTTTTTAGTCGCTCCGGCAACGACCCATCCATTGTTTTGATTGTGCCGGAAGCCAGATAGGTAATTCTCTGGCCCTGTTTTTCAATCAACCCAAACCCCGTGGTACGTAGACCGGGATCAATGCCCAGAATTTTCATTAATGACGGAAATGACGCACACCCGTCAATAACATCACTACATCCCGTTCATTCGCCGCATCAATCACTTCTTGATCACGCATCGAACCGCCCGGTTGAATCACGCAGGTCGCACCGGCATCAATCACCACATCCAAACCATCACGGAACGGGAAAAATGCATCAGAAGCAATAGCAGAACCGACCAAACTCAAGCCTGCATTTTGGGCTTTAATCGCCGCAATCCGAGCTGAATCAACACGACTCATCTGACCTGCACCCACACCCAAGGTCATACCATTACCACAGAACACGATGGCGTTCGATTTCACGTATTTCGCTACGCGCCAAGAAAACAATAAATCCTGCAACTGTTGCTGCGTCGGTTGCCGCTTCGTCACCACACGCAAATCTTCCAAACCAACATTTTTCGCATCCGGCGACTGCACCAGCAAACCGCCGCCAACACGTTTGTAGTCATGCTTATTCACCGACACGCCAGCACTACCCAACGCGATTTGCAATACCCGCACATTTTGTTTCGCAGCAAAAATTGCGCGCGCTTCAGGCGTAAACGATGGCGCAATCAATACTTCCACAAACTGCTTTGCCACCACTTCAGCAGCAGCACCATCCAACTCACGATTAAACGCAATAATCCCGCCAAATGCCGAGGTCGGATCAGTTTGCCATGCCTTGCTATAGGCAGCCAATGGTGATTCAGCAATCGCGACGCCACATGGATTGGCATGTTTAACGATCACACAGGCAGCAGGACCACCCACTGTATCAAATGATTTAACGCATTCCCATGCCGCATCTGCATCTGCAATATTGTTATACGACAATTCTTTACCTTGTAACTGCGTATAATTCGCCAATGCTCCTTGGCTTGGAGTCAAGTCACGGTAAAACGCAGCTGACTGGTGCGGATTTTCACCGTAACGCATTTCCTGCACTTTTTCAAAATGCAGATTCAGTGTTTGTGGAAACTCACTACGGGTCGCGTGCAGTTTATCTTCACCCAAACTTGTCAGATAATTTGTAATCGCGCCATCGTATTGTGCCGTGTGGGCAAATACTTTTTTAGCCAAGGCAAATTTAGTGGAATAACTCACCACACGCTGCTGCGCTTTCATTTCTTCCAGCACTCCAGCATAATCCGTCGGATCACAGATCACTACGACATCTTTGTGATTTTTCGCGGAAGAACGCAACATGGTTGGCCCACCAATATCAATGTTCTCAATCGCTTCTTCCAAACTGCACTCATCCTTGGCAATCGTTGCCTGAAACGGATACAGATTCACCACCACCATATCAATGGTCGGAATACCATGCTGCTCCAACGCCAGCATATGTTCAGGCACATCACGACGCGCCAAAATGCCACCATGCACTTTTGGATGCAAGGTTTTCACCCGACCATCCAGCATTTCAGGAAAACCCGTGTAATTCCCCACCTCGACCACAGGCAAACCTTGCTCAGCCAATAATTTCGCCGTGCCGCCCGTAGACAAAAGTTGTACACCCATGTCAGCCAACGCACGGGCAAACTCAACTACACCTGTTTTATCGGAGACAGATATTAATGCTTGTTTAATCATGATATTGCATTCTAAAAATGAAAGGAAAGCGAGACTACCAAGGGATAATGGCGTGTCAGAATTACAGCAGGCCGTGTTGTTGCAACTTTTTACGTAATGTATTGCGATTAATACCCAACATATCAGCAGCCTGTGACTGATTACTATCAGCACGACTCATTACCATTTCCAACATGGGCTTTTCTACAGCCATCACGACCATATCGTAAATATTGGAGGCAGGCTGCTCACCCAAATCTCGGAAATATTTTTCCAGATTCTTCAGAACCGCCTCTTGTATACTGTCTTTACTCATCTTGTTTTTGTTGTAAGGGTTAACGAAATTAGGACTTAGACCGTGCGTGAAGTACAGCCACTAAGTACAGCTAATCGGCAATCATGCCACTGGGGCAGTTATGCTTCATTTTTTTCAGGACGTTATAAAATCAAGTTGCAAACTAAGTTATTAGCTAAGTTCCAGCTACGCTGCCAGTTTACTAAGCTCGGGGCAGTATTGTAACCGCTCACTGGGCAGAGAATCAAAAAAACCTTGTACCGCTTGCAATTGCACTTCACACGACTCAATCTGATTCATTTGTTGACGAAAGGTTTCCCCACCGACCAAATCCTGTACATACCAACCGATATGCTTGCGTGCAGTACGAACGCCCATAAATTCACCATAAAACGCATAATGTGCCATCAAATGTTCTTGCATTAAGGTACGCACTTCTGACACCAATGGTGCGGGCAAGTACGTTCCCGTTTTCAGAAAATGATCAATTTCCCTGAAAATCCATGGCCGACCTTGTGCCGCCCGACCAATCATCACGGCATCGGCACCGGTTACTTTTAACACATAAGCGGCTTTTTCCGGTGTCGTAATATCACCATTTGCCACGACCGGAATACCGACCGCTGCTTTCACTTCTGCAATCGTCTCGTATTCTGCATCGCCTTTATAACCATCGGCCCGCGTACGGCCATGCAATGTCAGCATCGCGATACCCGCTGACTCTGCCATTTTGGCAATCCGCACTGCATTTTTATGCTGACGATCCCAACCAGTACGAAACTTCAAGGTTACTGGAATATTTTCCCCAGCCACCGAAGCCACTACCGCATCCAAAATACGTCCTACCAATTTCTCATTCTGCAACAAGGCAGAACCGCACCAGCTATCACATACTTTTTTTACCGGACATCCCATATTAATATCAATAATCTGGGCACCATTCGCGACATTATGACGCGCACATTCCGCTAACATCGCAGGATCAGCGCCGGCAATCTGCACGGCTTTGGGTTCCATTTCACCTTCATGATTCGTGCGGCGGCTCGATTTTTCGGTTTTCCACAAACGTGGATTGGACGCCGACATTTCCGACACCGCATATCCGGCGCCAAGTTGCTTGCAAAGCTGACGAAAAGGACGATCCGTTACACCCGCCATCGGAGCAACGAATACATTATTACGCAAAATATGGGAACCAATTCGCACGAGAAAAACCGTCAAAAATCAAAGGAGAGGGCTATTTTACTCGAATCTGCTTAAAATATCAGCAAATACCAAACGCTTCTTTTAACTAAAACGTGCAAATTTATACCGAGCTGATCGCTATCAATGGCCTAATTTCTTTCAATACAGACACACCGCCTACACGAGAAAGAACACAAACCGCAACATCCCGCACCACCTAAGTGGCACAGCAGACCTCCTGCACCCGAATCACGCCCACTATCCCGTATAATCGTAGGATGGAAAATCTACTTAACAACCTCAATCCGGAACAGCTAGCCGCTGTTACTCTCCCTGCCGAGTCAGCACTTATTCTAGCAGGAGCAGGCTCAGGCAAAACCCGTGTACTCACCACCCGTATTGCATGGTTAATTCAATCTGGACAAGTCTCGCCTTCTGGGTTGATGGCCGTTACATTCACCAACAAAGCCGCCAAAGAAATGCAAGCACGCCTTTCAACCATGCTGCCAATCAATACTCGCAGCATGTGGATTGGCACGTTTCACGGCATCTGCAATCGACTGTTGCGATTACACTATATGGATGCTGGCCTGCCGCAAACATTTCAAATTTTGGATAGTCAGGATCAACTTGCCATCATAAAACGCATCCTCAAAGCAGGCCAAATCGACGACGAAAAATATCCACCACGCAGTGTTGTTTATTTTATCAATGAGGCAAAAGACAATGGTACCCGTGCCAACGCCGTGATCACGCACGATCCGCACAGTCGTCAAATGGCCGAAATCTACGGTATCTATGAACAACAATGTCAGCGTGACGGCGTCGTTGATTTTGCTGAACTCTTACTACGAACTGTCGAGTTATTTACACGCAATCAACCACTACGCGAACATTATCAGGCACGATTCAAACATATTTTGGTAGATGAGTTCCAAGATACCAATAATTTACAATACCGCTGGATCAAGCTCATCACTGGGCCACACAGTGCTGTACTCGCAGTCGGCGATGACGACCAAAGCATTTATGCATTCCGTGGTGCCAATGTCGGAAATATGGCAGCGTTTGAACGTGAATTTCACGTAAAAAATCGCATCAAGCTGGAACAAAACTACCGTTCCCATGGTCACATCCTTGACGCCGCCAATGCAATTATTTCCAACAACGTTGATCGGCTAGGTAAAAACTTACATACTGACGCAGGTCAAGGTGAGTTGATTCGTATTATGGAAACCTCTAGCGATATTCAGGAAGCGCTCTGGCTAGTAGAGCAAACCAAAGACATGATCCGACAAGGCATCAGTAGTAATGACATCGCGATATTGTACCGTTCTAATGCACAATCACGCGCTATTGAACACGCACTATTTTCTGCCAAACTTCCTTACCGAGTTTATGGTGGCCAGCGTTTTTTTGAGCGTGCCGAAATCAAGCATGCCATTGCATATTTACAATTAATTGACAACCCACACAATGACTCCGCATTTCTTCGGGTGATGAACTTCCCAACACGCGGGATTGGTGCCAAAGGACAAGAAAGCTTACTCGACGCCGCCCGTCAGTACGGCATTTCGCTCTATGCGGCGATTCCCTATATCACGGGCAAAGCAGGCTCGGCGCTCGGCGCATTTCTCAAGTTACTTGACACTGCTCGCACTGAAACACAACGCATGCCGCTACCCGCACTGGTACAACGCGTACTCGAACTCAGTACCTTACTTGAGCACTACAAAACAGAACGCGAAGGCGCAGACCGGATTGAAAATCTGGAACAACTCGTCAATGCTGCGACGATTTTTCTAGGTGAAGAAGGATTTGACCGGGATGCCCCCGGGCTCGCAGGGCCGACCAGTACCCCCGCACCCCTTCTCTCCTCGGGCGACACACTGATCGATGCCGACGCCGCACTCCACATGCTGATGTCACCGTTATCTGCATTTTTGTCCCATGCATCCCTTGAAGCAGGCGATAATCAGGCGCAGGCTGGGCAAGAAGCCGTTCAATTAATGACGGTTCATTCCGCCAAAGGGCTGGAATTTGATGCCGTGTTCATCACCGGACTGGAAGAAGGCCTATTCCCGCACGAAAATAGCGCAAAAGAAACCAACGGCGTTGAAGAAGAACGACGCCTCATGTATGTAGCGATCACACGTGCCAAAAAACGTCTTTTCATCACCTTTGCACAAAGCCGGATGTTGCACGGCCAAATCCGCTACAACGTTCGTTCCCGCTTTCTCAACGAACTGCCACTCGAGAACGTCAAGTGGCTATCACCCCAACTCAAGCCGACTTGGTCAGCCCCACCCAAATCCGCCTGGGACACTCCAGTCAAAGCACCGTCAACCCTCATACCGACCAACGAGCACGGTTGGCGACTGGGACAAACAGTACGTCATGCCAAATTTGGGGAAGGTATCATCATCAAAATAGAAGGCAATGGCGACAATAGCCGGGGACATATTCAATTTTACAAACAAGGAATGAAAGTGCTTGACCTGACAATTGCCAAATTAGAGAAAGTATAACGCCTATGGAAGCTTCCCCCATTCTACAGATCGCCGCCACCGTCCTGTTTGCACTTGCTGTCTTGCACACATTTTCAACCAAGTATTTCCAACACTTGGCGCACACAGATTCGCAACATGCAGGACTATGGCACTTATTGGGCGAAGTCGAAGTTGTTTTTGGCTTTTGGTCATTTGTACTCTTATTATTCATCACCATGGCCGGTAGCTCAACGCAGGCCATCGCCTATCTAGAAACCCGTAACTTTACCGAACCCCTCTTTGTTTTTGTCATCCTCGCCATAGCCGCAACCCGCCCCATTCTCTCGTTTGCCGACACCTTAGTCAATCGATTAACCGGTGTACTACCGGTCTCACCAGCGATGGGGCGCTATTTCCTATGCCTAACACTCATCCCCTTATTAGGATCCTTTATCACGGAACCTGCAGCCATGACACTTGCAGCACTCATGCTGCGTGACAACTATTTCCGGCAATTAGTGAGCACACGCTTCAAATACCTCACTCTTGCCGTCTTATTAGTGAATATTTCTATCGGTGGGGTACTCACCCCCTATGCAGCACCACCGGTATTAATGGTCGCCGCCAAATGGAACTGGGACACTCACTTCATGATCACCACCCTAGGATGGAAAGCGGCCATCGCGGTGATCATCAATGCCACCGCCGCCTGTATTTATTTTAAAAGAGAGCTAGCCTTTATTCCCATCGCAAAAATTAACAGCAGTACCATGCCGCTATCCATGATCATCGTGCATTTACTCTTTTTATTTGCCACGGTCTGGTTCAGCCATCACCCTGTCGTGTTCATTGGACTATTTTTATTTTTTCTCGGATTCACCCACGCCTACCCTGATTACCAAGATAAACTCATGCTAAAAGAAGGATTATTAGTCGCCTTTTTTCTGGGCGGATTAGTTGTTTTAGGCGGATTACAAGAGTGGTGGCTACAGCCCTTAATCACCCAGATGAGTTCCAGCGTATTATTTTTTGGCGCTATCGGATTGACTGCACTCACTGACAATGCTGCACTAACATATCTTGGCTCACTCGTAGACGGCATAAGTGATCCCGCCAAATATGCCTTGGTCGCTGGCGCTATTACCGGAGGAGGATTAACCGTGATTGCCAATGCCCCCAATCCAGCCGGTTTTGCGATATTAAAAGAGTGCTTTGATGAACAATCTATCAGCCCACTGCGGGTCTTTATCGCAGCACTGTTACCCACACTGATTGCAGCACTCTGCTTCTCACTGCTATAACTACACCAAGCAACACAGCATTTACCCTCTCCCAATAAAAAAGTGGCCCGATAAATCGGGCCACAATCATATTACTTCAGCTTAGTGGAACTTAATGGCCTGAAGTAGTCGAAGCGCCAATACCTGTTTCAGAACGAACACGTTGTGCTGGATAACCGGCACGATCTTCTGCTGCACGATCGCTCTTATCAATGATTGAGAAGAACCAGATACCAAAGAACCCTGCTGTCATCGAAAACAACGCTGGTGACGTGTAAGGGAAAATCGCTGCAGGATGATGAAGTACATCAACCCATACCGATTGCGATACCACGGTCAATCCAACCGCAGTAATCAAACCCATGAAGCCACCGATAGTTGCACCACGAGTAGTACAATCTTTCCACAGTACTGACATAAACAACACAGGGAAGTTAGCAGAGGCTGCAATCGCAAACGCTAAGGACACCATAAACGCAATATTTTGCTTTTCAAAAACGATACCCAGCACAACAGCAACAATACCTAACGCAATCGTCGTAATGCGTGAAACACGCAATTCATTTTCACTTGTTGCTTTACCTTGTTTAAACACGGTAGCGTACAAATCATGTGATACAGCAGAAGCACCCGACAAGGTCAAGCCAGCAACCACAGCCAAAATAGTCGCAAACGCTACAGCAGAAATAAAGCCGAGGAACACATTACCGCCAACCGCTTTAGCCAAATGAATCGCCGCCATATTATTGCCGCCCAACAATTTACCAGCAGCATCTTTGTAGTCAGGATTCACGCTCACCAACACAATCGCGCCAAAACCGATAATGAAAGTCAGAACATAGAAATAACTAATCCATGTTGTTGCCCAAAATACGGATTTACGTGCTTCTTTTGCACTTGGTACAGTAAAGAAACGCATCAAAATATGTGGCAAACCTGCAGTACCAAACATCAGCGCCATACCAAACGAAATCGCAGAAATCGGATCTTTAATAAAGGTTCCCGGCCCCATGATGGCTTGTTTTTTCTGATGAATCTCAACCGATTTAGCAAACAATGCTTCAGGGCTAAAATTAAATTGTGACATCACGATAAATGCCATAAAGGTCGCACCAGCCAACAACATCACAGCCTTAATAATCTGCACCCAAGTTGTTGCAGTCATACCACCAAACAACACATAGACCATCATCAAACTACCAACGATGACCACAGCAATCCAATATTCCAGACCAAACAATAATTTAATCAATTGACCGGCACCAACCATTTGCGCGATCAAATAAAACGCCACAACAACAAGGGTACCTGATGCCGAAAAAATCCGGATTGGTGTTTGTTTAAAGCGATACGCAGCCACATCGGCGAAGGTAAACCGACCCAGATTACGCAAGCGTTCCGCCATCAAAAACGTAATGATAGGCCAGCCTACCAAAAACCCGATGGAGTAAATCAAGCCATCATACCCATTGGCATACACTGCAGCAGAAATACCTAAAAACGATGCCGCGGACATATAGTCACCGGCAATCGCCAAGCCATTTTGAAAACCAGTAATCCCGCCACCAGCGGTATAAAAGTCCGAAACCGAACGGGTTTTTTTCGCAGCCCATTTTGTAATAAACAGCGTAAAGACAACGAATAACGAAAACATCGAAATCGCAGTCCAATTGGTCGGTTGTTTAACAGCCTGACCTAAATCAACACCGGCTGCCCATACCACGCCGGTCATTGCCAACAACGCCAAACCAATTACGACTTCTTTTATATTTTTCAAATTCTTCATGACAGCACCTCCTGTTTAATTTTGGCGGTCAATACATCAAACTCATTATTTGCACGTCGTATATACAGTCCAGTAATCAAGACGGTAAATACAATCACGAACATACCAATAGGCATGCCCCAGGTCATGACACCAGCACCCATACGCGTACTAAGAAGTTCTTTATCAAACGCTATTAACAGGATAAAACCGTAATATACAACCAACATGATTGCTGTCATTGTCCATCCATAAGAGGAACGGGTTTTTAGCAAATGCTGATAGTTAGGATTGCTCAGAATTTTCTGAACTAGATGGTCTTCCATTATTGTCTCCAATTTATTCATCATTTTAAAAACTTATGAATTACTAACCAATCACCATATTATGATCAGTTAAGCAACACCACAAGAAACAGAGAATACCGTCTTAAGCGGTTTTACCTCTATTCACTCCAGAGTAACGCCGCTCACTTACTAATTACTTACTGACTGCAACTTATTCATAATTAATTAATATCAAGTCAGTTACTTCAGCACAGACAGCAATGAGCAGCTTAACTCCATTATTTCAGCTTACACGAGCAAATATACTCCCTGTCATTGCTATCTGGGAATATATATGACTGAGAGAATCCTCTGGCACGAAAGAAAATTTAACGCGGCTGACGCATAGGACGAAATACAGCAACATCCGCATAAAAAGCAGCATCCTGATGCGACCACCACCCCGGGACGCCAAGCACAGGCAGCGGCGTAAACGACGATGGTTGTAAAGAAGAAGAAGAAGAAAGATCGGATGCGTTTTGGAATTGCATTAATTGCAATGCCAATTTTTCTGATAATTGCACATCAAGTACTGCACGTTGTTCCGGATTAGACAAAGTAAAAAATTTCGGGTCAACCCAACAGACCAAGGTATGCGCCGTAATAGCTTTATACGGCCGCACCAACTTATCCATCAACGCATGGCCAAACAAAAAAACGTTCGCTTTTTTCCATAACGCCTCACGTTCCTGAACAAATAACGCATTCCACTGATGCGTGCGCAAATACTCGACCAAAGCATGACCCTCGACTGATTCTTCCACTGCCAACAATCCCGCATTTTCATCAAACAGGGTCGCGGCATCACGCGCAGAACCACGTGAGTGCCCAATACCCAAATGGGCAATTTGCGCTGCTTGCAAGGCATTGAGCCCCACTTTAGTCAATGGGAACGACAGCCACACCATTGCATTAAAAAAATCATGTAGGTTTTCCCGAGTCGGCACTTGCCCAGTTAATCCGATGTGCTCCTCATACGCCACACCGACAGGTAACTCTTCCTGAGGGATAAAGCGCAAGGGATGCCCCAATCGCGTAGACAAACCCAAGCGTGACGCATGTGCATTCAGCGCCAAACGCCAGTCATCAGCAGCAGCAATCTCCATGCCGATTTCACGGATAGCGTCTAGCCAAGGGGCAGACCAATCCACCCCAGCATCAATCCTCATCGCCGTAGTCAACCCACCGCCCATTGCAACGCTTCACCTGCATTCAAGGGCACAACGGTGTTGGTTGCCAAAGGCAATTCCATGGGAACAATCCACTGGTGACGTCGCAGCGTCAACGTACCTTGATTGACTGGCAAACGGTAAAATGCCGGGCCGAACAAACTCGCAAAGCCTTCCAGTTTATCCAATGCCCCGGCAGCATCAAATGCCTGCGCATACAATTCCATCGCATGCAACGCCGTATAACAGCCAGCACATCCACAGGCGTTTTCCTTAACGCCTTTCGCGTGCGGCGCAGAATCCGTACCAAGGAAAAATCGTGGGTTACCTGATGTTGCCGCAGCAACGAGTGCCAAACGGTGGGTTTCACGCTTCAATACAGGAAGACAATAAAAATGCGGCCGCACCCCACCCTGAAAAATGGCGTTACGATTATAAAGTAAATGGTGTGCTGTAATCGTCGCCGCGATCGGCCCACTGGCCGTGGTCACATACTCCACCGCTTGGCTCGTGGTAATATGCTCAAAGACCACCTTCAGCTCCGGCATATCCGCGCGCAATGGGCGCAACACTTGATCAATAAACACGGCTTCACGATCAAATAAATCAATCGACGCATCTGTCACTTCCCCATGCACTAACAATGGCAAACCACATTCCTGCATAGCTTCCAGAGCGGGGTAACAATGTCGAATGTCCGTCACGCCAGCATCGGAATTCGTCGTCGCACCAGCCGGATATAGCTTCACACCATGAATCAAACCAGACGCACTCGCACGCCGAATTTCTTCTGCAGACGTATTATTCGTCAAATACAAGGTCATCAAAGGCTCAAACTGCATACCATCTGGCAATGCTGCCAAAATACGTTCACGGTATGCCAACGCCTGTGCTGTCGTCGTCACAGGCGGCTTTAAATTCGGCATCACAATCGCTCGGCCAAACTGTCTTGCCGTATCTGGCAAAACACTCGCCAGTACCGCATCATCACGCAAATGCAAATGCCAGTCATCTGGACGGATGATACTAAATGATTGCACCTCTGGATTCAGAGGTGCCGCAGGAGGAGTGATTGACATGGCGTAGGGGAAAATAGTCGAAAAGAGCCACTATTTTAACCGCTAGCGCCTGTACTTTAATGAATAATTTTCGCCAAAAAATCACGAGCGCGCTCTGAACGTGCCGCAGCAAAAAATTCATCTTTCTTGCAATCTTCCACAACCACACCTTTATCCATAAACACGATACGGTTCGCTACTTTTTTAGCGAATCCCATTTCATGCGTCACCACCATCATTGTCATACCCTCTTGCGCCAATCCAACCATCACATCCAGTACTTCATTAATCATTTCCGGATCCAACGCTGAGGTAGGTTCATCAAACAACATGGCAATCGGGTCCATGGACAACGCGCGTGCAATAGCGACACGTTGTTGCTGTCCACCAGAAAGCTGCCCTGGAAATTTATCCTGATGTGCCAACAGACCAACACGATCAAGGTACTTCAAGCCTTTAACGTTCGCTTCATCTTCACTGCGCCCCAGCACTTTAATTTGCCCGATCGTCAAATTTTGACGTATCGACAAATGCGGGAATAATTCAAAATTCTGAAACACCATCCCAATACGCGCACGCAAGTTGGACAAATTGGTTTTCGGATGACCAACTGACACGCTATCAACAATAATCTCGCCTTTTTGAAATGGTTCCAGCCCATTCACTGTTTTAATTAGTGTCGACTTCCCTGAACCAGAAGGTCCACACACCACAACGACTTCACCTTTAGCAACACTGGTGGTGCAATCCGTCAGTACTTGAAAATGTCCGTACCATTTACTTACGTTTTTTAAATGAATCATCCTGCTCTCCAAATCAATTAAGTGTGTTGCCGATGGCGGGTATCTCGTGCCCGCACCAATGCCCTAGCGAATAATCGCCACTTTTTTATGTATTAATTTAACCCCTTGCGACAGAGCTAGACACAACACAAAATACACCACCGCCACAAACAAATACATTTCCACCAAACGACCATCACGCTGTGCAATTTTCGATGCCGCACCAACAAAGTCAGTGATAGACAAGACATATACCAACGATACGTCTTGGAACAACACAATAGTTTGTGTGAGCAACACAGGAATCATATTTCTAAACGCTTGGGGCAACACAACATACGCCATCGTCTGCCAATAATTCATTCCCATCGCATAACCAGCCCAAATTTGACCACGCGGAATCGACTGAATCCCAGCACGCATAATTTCACAATAGTAGGCAGCCTCAAACATAATGAATGTAATCACACAGGAGGAAAACGCACCAACCTGCACAGGCACATCTGCCCCCGTTATCCAAGCGCCGATATAAGGAACTAAAAAATAAAACCAAAAAATGACCAGCAGCAATGGAATCGACCGCATCAGGTTCACATAACCGGTCGCCAATAACGAAATGGCTTTATGACTCGACAATCGCATCATGGCCAGCAGGGTACCCAGCAAGGTACCACCCACCATGGCAATCACCGTTAATTTCAGGGTAAACGCCATACCGGTAAAAAACAGGTAATGCCATGAGCGTGCAATAACGTCAAAATCGAAATTACTAAACATGATCAATGCCCTCCTGACGCAGTTCCGGATGTAATAAATCCGGGTACAGCCAATGCTTTTTCTAAAAGATGAGCCGCGATAATCGCAATGATCGATACCACCAAATAAATTAAGGTAGCAGCTGAAAATGCTTCAAAGGTCTGAAAACTAAACTCTGACATAGAACGGGTCCGCGCCGTCAATTCCAGTAAACCAATCGTCAATGCCACCGAACTATTTTTAATAATTGCAGCAAATTCATTGGTAAGGGACGGAATAATGATACGAAACGCCATTGGCAACAGCACATAACGGTAGGTCTGCGGCAAGGTCAAGCCCAGTGCCGTACCTGCCATCGTCTGTCCACGCGGCAAAGAATGAATTCCTGCCGATACCTGAACCGCAATCCGCGAAGAAGTAAAAAATCCCAAGCACAATACAGCGGTAATAAACGGGGCATTAGGCAAACTTTTGATCCAATCACCCAATCCAACCGGAAGCAATTCAGGCATAACAAAATACCAAAGAAACATTTGCACTAAAAGAGGGATATTCCGAAAAAGTTCAACATAAGCACCGCCTATTCTCGCCACTGTTTTATTCGGCATGGTACGTAATGTACCAATCAAGATACCCAATGCCAAGGCGATAATCCACGCCAACCCTGCTGTTGCCAAGGTGTACCCTAACCCTGAAAACAAGGTATCAAGATACGTGCCCCCGCCATCTGGAGCATCCTCCCAAAAAATCTTCCAGTTCCAATGGTAATTCATGTCAAACTCCCGTGTTGTCCCGATCGATAACATTTCTATCACGCTCATTTACATTAGATCGATATTCGTGATAGATCAATTATTTTTTTATTCTGTGCATAACGCAAAAATAAAACGGGAGGCCTCGGCCCCCCGCTTTATTGCTTCCATTTACTTATTTTTTCTTACTTAATATCGCTTTTTGGGCATCAGGCACAACAGCGTATGCCGAAGGTTCACCGGAGTCAGTTGGATGAGCGATGATCGCCAATAGATTGTCCGCCATAGGCCAATTCAGGTTAACGCCTTTTGGTGGTATCGGTTGCATGAACCATTTTTTGTAAATAGCATTGATATCACCCGACTTAAACACATCACCCACCGCAACATCCACCGCTTTTTTAAATTGAACGTCATCGCGGCGCAACATAATTCCGTACGGTTCAACGGAAATAGCGGCTTTTGAAATGGTATAGTCATGCGGTGCTTTCGACGTCGCAGCTAGCCCCGCCAATAAAATATCATCCATTGCAAACGCCACCGCACGTCCCGTTTCCACCATCAAAAACGCTTCGCCATGATCTTTTGCCGGCAAAATCGTCATACCCAGATTTTGTTCCGCGTTCAGTGTAACGATTTGCTTTAAATTAGAGGTGCCAGAAGTGGAAACGACCGTTTTACCCTTTAAATCCGCCAAAGTCTGAATATTCGCAGATTTTTTAGCCAATAAACGCGTACCACTAACGAAGGTAGTAGGGGCAAAGGCGACTTGTTTTTGGCGTTCCATGTTATTCGTTGTAGAACCACATTCAAGATCAATCGTACCATTTGCCATTAACGGAATCCGAGTCGCCGAAGTGACCGGGTTCATCACAACACGCAAATCAGATAAACCCAATTGCTTGCGCACCGAGCTGACAATTTTCATGCAAATATCAATTGAATAGCCTTGATAGGATTGCTTGTCATCAAGATAAGAAAATGGAATTGAAGTATCACGTACGCCCAACGTAATGACGCCTGTTTCTTTAATTTTCTTCATCGTTCCGGTCAACTCTGCTGCATTTGCGGAACCGAGCACGCTACAAACCAAACCTGCGGAAGCCACGACAGCGACCGTCTTCGCGACTAATTTTGCTATTTTCATCACATCTCCTTAGGGGGTTACCTTTAGTGAGACAGTCTATCAAACTAAGGCAGTAATTTGATAGCTGCACTCGATTTTTCAACTAAGTAATTATACGTAGTTAGCACACTTAATTAATACACGCCTACTTTTATCAAGGTTCACGGCACAAACAATGCGTCACTATGCCAAAGGTCGCATCATGATGTGCCATGGATGCCAACCAACGCATATCACTGCTCATTTCGCGTACAGCTACGGGTGGAATACCGACAGGAAGAAGACTGGTATTGTCACCCAAAAGTGTATTCATATACATGGAAACGGCATGACTAGCGGAAACATCAAATATTTTGAATACTCGATCAATTCCGGTCGCTTCCGGCTCAATGTAACTCATTTTAAAGGCACGGCCCAATTTAGCTCTCGTTGCAGCAGACACTAACGCATCATGAAAGGAGCCAACGGTATCAATCAAGCCACGGTCCTTGGCTTGCTGACCAGTCCAAACTCGCCCCTGTGCCACAGCATCAATTTTTTCTGGGGTAGTCTTACGTGCCAATGCCGCTTTCATGGTGAAGTCTGCATAGACATGATTCACACTTTGTTGAATCAGATTAGCATAGCGCGGATCAATCGGACGCAACGGGTCATACCCACCACCCAACCAGGTCGTCGTCATACCACCGCTATGAACACCGATTTTTTCCATGGCTTTATCTGCTGTTGGCAATAACGCAAACACGCCAATCGAACCGGTAATCGTGGCTGCATCCGCGACAACCTCATCTGCCCCCATTGAAATCCAATACCCACCAGATGCCGCCACATTGCCCATTGAAATCACCACGGGCTTACCTGCCAAACGTGTCAACTCTAGTTCACGCCGGATAAGTTCTGCGCCAAAGGCACTCCCCCCCGGCGAATTGACCCGTAACACCAGTGCTTTAATTTGATTATCTTCACGCGCCGAACGAATCAAATTTGCCATTGACAGCCCACCGATAGAACCAGCTGATGCATTCCCATCACTAATATCACCTTCGGCAACGATGACGCCGACCCGATCGCCGGTAATAACGGTTTTTTGACGTGCCAGATACGTATCAAAATCAATCTGCCGAAAACTGCTTGACTGATCATCTTTTTCGCCACGCGCCAACATCATCTGGCGCAACTCATCACGGGTTTTCAATCCATCAACAAATCTGGCATTCAGCGCCAGTTTTGCCATATCACCGCCCGATTGTTGTGCCAGTGTCGGCAAATCATCAATTACACGCATAATCGTACCCGGCGCCAATTTGCGCGCGGCTTCCACATTACTGGTATAGGTAGACCACAATGCGTTATACAAATAGCCTTCTGCCTCCGATGCCGCCGCAGACGGTCCGTTCGCAATATAAGGTTCAGCAAAACTTTTGTAGGTACCCACCCGCATCAGATTCACTGTAATCCCGAGCTTATCCAATGCATCACGATAATAACTACGGTAGCGCCCAAATCCTTCCAAGGTCAACATACCCATCGGGTGCATATACACTTCGTTTGCATGCGATGCTAAAAAATACTGCCGCTGATTGTAACTGGAACCCCACGCCACAATCGGTTTGCCGCTAGCTTTAAAGCGGTCCATGGCAGTCGCGATTTCACGCATCATCGGCAAGCCGGCCCCCTGCAAATCATCCAACAACAAAACAATACTGGTTATTTTCGGATCGGTTGTCGCGGCGTGAAGGACTGACAGTACGTCACGTAGTTGAGTACTTTCTTTTTTGTCACCCTGTGCTTGTGCTAAAACCGTTTCACGCACACTGCTTGATTGCTGCTCAACCAAATTGCCGTGCAAATCAAGAATCAATGCGGTTTTATCCGCCAGTTTTGGCGCTCCACCTTCAAACAATCCCATCACCAATGCAATAATCAGTGCCAAAAAAATCAGATTAAATGCGATCTGACGACCCCTTTCGAGCAAACGCCACACCAATCCACAACCACGCCCGATCCATCGAAACAAAAACATCGCCACTCCCAGTTATCAAGAACATCATATAATCTTACCGCCGTGCTTCGCTTTGGAATTGTAGGCCGGATAATACAGAGAAGATATAACACTTAAGACAAATAGAGTAGATTGGGCAAAAAAAAACCCGCAACCGGTTAAGGCTGCGGGTAAATCCAATCCTTTATCAGGGCTTGGAGGAGACAGGTGCAACTATATTCCTATGCATCAACTTCAGCTAATTTATTTAACTCATAACACTTATAAAAAATCAATATAACTGTACGACTAAGCCCTCAGCCAAAAGGCAAAAAAAAACCCGCAGCCGGTTAAGGCTACGGGTTAAATCCATTCCCTATTAAGGTTTGGAGGAGACATTTACAACTATATGCCTCACTTCACTGTTTTACCAGTTTATTTTACTCATATCTATTATTCGGAATCAATATAACTAACGAATTCCATCAAACACCTCTATAGAACAAAAAAAAACCCGCTGCCGGTAAGGGCTGCGGGTTAAATCCAATCCTTTATCAGGGCTTGGAGGAGACAAGTGAAACTATATTCCTTTGTACCCCCATTGCCAAATTTATTTTTTATATAACAGACATTCAAATTAAGTATAACTAAAACTAAAGCAAGATTAAACAAGACAACAATGCACTACGAGTGCTGCTCAACATACACATCATGCAAGGGCACATCCTCTGACGCTGGAGCTGAAGATGTAGCTGGGATTGGCGATGACGGAGATCGTAAATAAAGATCACGAACGACTGCCGCCTCTACCGCCACTTGTGCCGCAACAGCTTGATTGACGCTAGGCCAGACCAAGCCGGCTTCCGAATTCGCCACCGTCAAACGACGATAAAAATTTCCATTTAATTGCGTATGACTGACTAAATAACTGCGAAATCGGATATACAGTTCCGCATCAACCACCAGTTCAGCAGCGTGCTTCCAAAAAGCATGCAAGCGCCCCTGAAAGGTTAATCCCTTTAAATCATAAATAGCTTCGCCACACACCTTCGTCGGGGTACCGTGATGCAAGGCAGAGAGTCCTACCGTGCTATTCACAACAACCACACCACGTGCATGCTCTAACAAGGTCGGCAAATGCTGATCATGGATATACCGCACCCGATTTCCCAAATGATACTGAGCCGCTAATGTCGCGACATAATCAGAATAATTACGATAACCACGATCCAAAGGATGCTGTTTTATCACCAGCAGCGTATCTTGCGGTGCATGTTTAGCAAACGACGTAAGCACCTCAAAAATAAAGGCTTGAACTGACGTAAAACTAGAGTGGACTAATAACTGCGCATCATTATGCACTTGCAGTGGCACCAAAAAATAATTTCCTGAGAATTTCTCAACCAACTCTTCCTGAATCCCTTTTTCCTGCAGTTTATACAGTTGCTTACGCCACACACTTCGAAGCCAAGGCCAACTCTCATTAAAATTCAAAGGGCGATGATGCGTATAGTGCCGATAAAATGGCCGCAATAAAATACTAGCCTCGTAATACATCATGCACCACATCACGGCAAACCACAGGGAATTACCGACGCTAACACTCTCAACTTCCTCCACCTTAGGCGCCTCCAAATACGCCTCTGGGATACGAGGAATGGTCGAGTGACCATTAACGCCAAACAACTCCAAGGTGACATAATTCGGCCGGATATAACCTTCCTCAAATACCCCAATGGTCACGCCACGCTTATCCGCGACCCGGTGTGCAATACGATGCACCGGGCGACAATCACCAAACAATAATACCGTATCAATCTGACGTTCAGACAACACGCGATCCAAAAAATCCGCCCACTCCGCCATGCGACCACGAAACTGAATTGACCCTTTAGGTGAAAAAAGCCAATCGCCACCATTAAAATCAATTTTAACAACATCCGCCGCACCAGCACGCTTCAAATCACCCGCCAAACGCCGAAAAAATGGACCAATCGGCCCCTGCAGCAACAAAACACGCTTATTCTTGTACGTACTTAAGTCCGCATCAATCACAAATTCCTCCCTCGAATGCGCAAACCTACCCGCACTATTTTTCGCCACCACGACATTTCTGATATAACATTCGTCGACGTTTGTTCCAGCGTTCGCCAGGCTAGTAATTCATCCAAGGCCAACTCTGGCGTCGTTATTTTTCCGCTGTGACGCCCCACGTAGGTCGGGTACAACAATAAGGTCGCGGCCACCAAGGCATCTAAACTCAACTGTCGCCCCCGCCGTTGAACAGGGACCATATCCTGCGTCAAGCCCCAACCAGCATAAAAAGGCTGTCCATAACAGGTCACTTTTTTACCACGTAACAATGCCTCAAATCCCGTCAACGACGTCATCACATGCACTTCATCCACCACAGCTAACATTTCTTGAATCGCCGCATCCACGACGATTTCATCACACCACGCAGCAACAGTCGACTCACCCTTGCCCTTAGCACGTAAACCAGCGACCACATCCGGATGTGGCTTATATACAATATAAGCATCTGGATTAGCCCGACGCACTGCTTGCAGCAAATCCAAATTTGTCCTCACGCCAACGGCACCAAAATAAATCGACGCATCAGTTTCGACCTGCCCCGGAACCAAAATCACATTTCGATGAGGATTTTGCAGTGATGGTCGGGTCCACTGCAAGGACCCTAGGTTATATTTCGTCAGCCCACTATGCACAATGCGCTCACGTAAACTGGCAGCACGGGCAAGCAATGGCACGGTAAATTCCGTATTCAGCAATAAATTTTCTAGATCAGACGGTCGCTGGGCATCATAATAAATGCCAGTTTGATCAATCACCCACGACACCGGATGGATCAAATCAGCACCTAATCCGACCGAACGCAAAAAACCATCTTCCAGACGAATCACTCGGCAATCAAGCGGCAATGAGGCAGGGAGCGGACGACTACCCCACAAAAGCAAGGCAGCACCACTCGGGATACGCCGGCTATGCCGAACAAACCTCACCTCGACAGCGCCCAAAAATCGCCGCACAATTGCACGCTTGCGAAATGAAAAACCCAATGCAAACACCGTTGCCGGCAAAGCACCCGTCATGCCAACTGCCCCATCATCTCTTCTACCAACTGAAAATGGGTGGTCCAGGTTGGCGCCACAAAAGCCGACATGCGGGCAATCTGCGCCTTCCGCATCACCGAATCCGGCATCGAAAAATTCTTAATATACGACAGCCAGGCCAAGCCATCCATCGGATCCAAATAATCTGGTATATCCCCTGCGATTTCCCTAAACACAGGTAAATCACTTGCAATCACTGGCACACCCGACGACAGCGCCTCCATTAACGGCATCCCATACCCTTCAGCAAAAGAAGGGAATAACAAGGCCTGCGCATGCGAAATATAGGTCGATAACGCCACATCGGAACAATCAGGAAGCTCAATCACACAATCTTTTAATGCCACACAACGCTCCAACAAATCCACGACGTTTTCGCACTCCCAACCGCGTTGCCCTACCAAGACCAATTTCGGTGTTTGTCGCCCGAACTGCGCTGCCAACTGACGCCAGATCTGCAATAACAACCAATGATTTTTACGCGCCTCGATCGTACCCAGCATTAAAAAATAAGGGGATGACATTGGCCTACTGGGCCTAGGGGGAGGTAAGGTCGCAGCAGCCAATCGCGCCGCCACCGCAGGGGGCATGAACTGCCCCGTTCTTCTCGCATAACGCGTCAATTCATCCAGCGTATCGCGTGAATTAGCGATAATTCCACTCGCAATTTGCAAGACATTATCCATGCGCACCACATGCACATCCGACTCACCCGCGCGGCAATATTCTGGGTGCGTAATCGGGATCAGGTCATGCACCATAAACAAGGGCTTAACGCCCTGCTTACGTAGCTTTTTAGGATAGGAAGATTGCTCCAGTCCGCTATGCCCAGTATTAAACAGGAACAAGCCTTTGCGATCAGTATCAAGCTGCACTCTGCATCCAGCGCGAAATACAATCCACATCACCGTGCGGCGAAAGTGTGGCCCTGGATGCAGCAATTCGCCAAACAGTTGCTGCGAGTCCAAGTAAGGGATCAATAAACTGCGGCCATTCCAGCGAACGACAGCGCGCGCACGTGATGAAAAATGGCCAATATACGCCAAACTCACACGATCCACGCCCGTCGGCAAACGGCCTTTTAAAAAACGATGTAAAAGACGCGTCACATCAATTAATACTTCTTGCATTGTATCAACCAGACCCAGTATGGTTAATCGTAAACTGCACCAGCACCTTCGCTCCTATGCCAGCCAATCGATTGCGCACATTACTTCAGCGAACTGGCTGCACTCGCCACATTTGCAATCGGATAAATTGTTGACACAATAATATTCAAGAATTTTTGCAATTCAGCTGCAGGAGCATTCGATACGTACATCACATCTTTATTTTGAATAGGAAAGCTCTGCGCCACAAAAAACGTCGCAGGATCTTTTAGATTCAAGCGATAAATAACAGGAATTTTACCTTCGGGTGTCATTTTGACGGTTTTTCCCGCCAAATCCATTGCCGTCGGTGATTCAAAACGGAAAATAAACACGCCACGCGCATCCGCACGATTATCATCAAGTCCACCGGTACGCGCCAGCGCCTGAGCCAATGAAATTCCCTGCGCTTCAAAATTCATTTCTTCGTTCTTACCCGTCGCACCCAGCACCGTAAAACTATTCGGTTGGAAAATCGAGGTAACAACGTCACCCGGATTCAACACAATATTTTGCTTAGGGTCACGAATAATAGTTTCCAGTGGCAAGGCCTGGACTTGATCACCACGTGTCACCTGCAAGGTCATTTTATTCACCGGCTGACGTACACCCCCTGCTGCCGCCAACGCATCCAGCAAACGCTCACCGCGCGGCGTCAACGGCATACGCACACTCGCAGCAACTTCACCCACCACTGTCACGTTCGCGGTATTATTCCGAATTACCCGCACCAATACTTGAGGCTGATTTGCTTTTCCCTTCAAGCGTTTCACCAGCTCTTCTTCAATCTGATGTGGCGTTTTTCCATTCGCCAAAATCTGGCCCGCAAACGGAATCGTAATCGTGCCTTCGCTATTCACCATTTGCTCAGGGAATGTCGTCACGTGCGTCGTCGCAGGACCAGAACGTGGGTCAATTGCTCCACCACTCCCAAACAACGCGGCAGGAGGCGCTTCCCACACCGACACTTCAATCACGTCACCCGATCCGACCGGGAAACCATTTTTAACGTGTTTTCCCCACACTTCAGAAAACAACTCTTGCTTCTGACTCGCCAAAATGCGTCGTGCCACTGCATCATCAATTTCTACCAACTGGATATCGGGTGAATTCGCCGCACGCTGTTTACCCACTGAATCTTCCACCTGCTGCCGACTCGGCCCTGTAGAAGCAATTCCACTGGAATAGGTAGAACAAGCACCGACACTTAGCGCAGCACAAACGACCAGCAATAACGATGGAGAAACAAAAACAGAGGAAATTCGAGACATTTTCTTCATTTAACTTTCACAATACACAACTAAAAATCTACAGAAATGCCGCAATTTAACAAAAAGAAACATTCTTTATGTAAAAAGTACTATTACAAGCTACGGACACCTGTTATACGACGCCAATATTAACACAGCACAAATAACTCACTGACATACAGCAAGCATTTCGCACATAAATTCGTATTATTTTACAATTCAATTTAACTTTAACAGATTTAGGATGTTAATTCGCAACGTACGCCAGTCACTGTTCAATCACTTGTCAATACGGGCCAACACCGAACGCGTCATACTTTCTGCCGCCGCAGGTGTCGATGCCTCAGAATAACAACGTAATTCAGGTGCGTTACCGGATGGACGCAAATGGATCACGTTTTGATTATCAAACGTAATCCGCAAGCCATCGGTATGATCAAGATGCGCAGGCACCCCATACTCAGCACCAAAAAAGTCACTCAAGGACAAGGCATTCGTACTCCAGTCATGTATCAGTTGTTTACTGCTTGCAACCGGATAATTTTGCAAACGATCGCTCGCCGTATAGCGTTCAGGCAACGACTTCAGCACCGCCGACACAGGCACAGTCGCAGCACGCGCCGCTGCCAGCACGGCCAACGCTGGTAACACTGCATCACGGGTCGGTAAAGCTACCAACACATGATCCTCACGCGTCACATCGGAGCCCAGCAAAAATCCACCATTCGCCTCAAAGCCAGCAATAGCCGTTTTGGCGGTGGATGTTCCCGCCAATTGCTGCATACCAGCAATCACATAAGGTGAACCGATTTTGGTACGCACCACCGTCTCAAAACTCCCACTTTTTTCGATCGCCGTATTACAACTCACCGGCACCGCCAGTGCTTGCACACCCAAATAACGTGCACAAACTAATCCAACAATATCGCCTCGCAACCAATTACCTTGTTCATCACTAATCAAAGGACGATCACCATCACCATCAGTAGAAATAATCGCATCAAAACCATACTCAGCAGACCATGCACGGCCACGAGCAAGGTCTTCAGCAGAAACCGCCTCAGTATCAATCGGCACAAAAACTTCCGTACGTCCCAGACTCACCACCTCTGCACCCAAGGCTTCCAAAATGCGTTTAAACACATCTCTGGCCACGCTCGAATGTTCATACAAACCCAAACGTTGACCCGTCAACATATCCGCCGGAAAAAATTGGGTATAACGCTGCTCATACGCCGACAGTGCCGCCACATTCACCACAGGCAAAGGCGCCACAGCACCGCTATCCGCCAAGGTAATTTCCATCGCCTCAATCGCCACTTCATCGGCCTTACTAATCTCACCATCTGGGCGATAAAACTTAATCCCATTCCGATCAAAAGGAATATGACTTCCCGTCACCATAATGGCCGGAATGTGTTCATGCTGCGCATGCAAGGCCAGCGCTGGCGTTGGCAACGCACCACAAAAATCCACCTCAAACCCAGCCACACGAATCGCATGTGCACAGGCAGCGGCGATACCTGGACTACTCGGACGCAAATCCATCCCCAACGCGATGCGCTTAAATTGAAACGAATGCGCCGTGACCGCAATAAAAGCAGAAACATAAGCAGCACACACCTCATCCGTCATGTGTTCAACCAACCCACGTGTACCACTCGTTCCAAAACTCACACCACTATGTTGCATCAACTCTTTAATATGTATTGTTTTCAAGGTTATCCGCCTAATCATCAATTTTGTATGTTGTTTTAAATAGTAACCAGTCCACATATCATAATAGTGTCACGACCAGCCAGCGGCAATTCTTGCAGCAGCGCATACTATTTAAAAAGAAGACCAATCCTGCCCAGGCATAATCCGCAGCATAAATTCATCAAACAATGCGACGGTAAATGCGGTATCACCATGTGTAGGACTCCAGATCATCCCCTTCGCAATCAGACTACTCCGTATGGGACCGAATGAGGAAGAATCACGCTTCAGGGTGGCAGCAATATCACCGGAGCGATGCGGGCCAGCCCCAAGGTGGGACATTGCACGCAAATACTGCCTTTCTTTGGGAGTAAGCCGATCAAATCGCACACGAAAAAAACTTTCATCCAAATGTGCAAAAACCTCCTTCGACGCTGCATTCACATCCGCAACAGTAATAGGGCTTTGCAAGGCCACATCCCAGGCATGCTTACCCCACTCCTGTAAAAAATAGGGATATCCCTTAGTCACATCGACAATCAATGCCACTGCCTGTCCATCTATATCGCCATGCTCATCATGAATTGGCTGAACAATAGCCTCAGACGCTTCCGACGCAGTTAGTGCTCCAATAGGCATAAAATCAAACAGACGCTCAGAATACGATTTCGCATTTCCCAGCTTACCCCGTAGCTGAGGCAAGCCTGCACCAATCAGAATTAAAGGCAATTGCTTTTGTGCGCAACGATGCAATGCAGTAACAAGTGCTGCCAATTGTGGTATTTCCACGAATTGCAATTCATCAATAAAAATAGCAACAACTGTTTCCGCGGCCTGAGCAGCCAAACCCACTTGCTCAAGCAACATAGTCAAATCACCCTCAAGATCACCATTATCTGCCAATCCCGGTTCCGGAGCATAATCCAGACCAACTTCGATATCATTAAAAACCAGTTTCAATTTAACGGCAAATCCAGCCAAAGCTTTTAATCCTCGAATCGCACGATCTGTCGCTTTTTCAATCCGACTCAAACGCAGCAAAGCAAGTCGCAGCTGCGGCGCCAACAATGCAGGCAAAGATCTCCCCTCAGGCGCCTCAATATGAACAACAACCACGCTCTGCGCTTCAGCATCCCTCATCATTTGATCCATCAGCACCGTTTTACCGACACCACGCAAACCAATCAACACCATACTTTTTGATGGTCTTCCAATACGCAGTCGACTCAAACAAAGCTGAATTTTTTGACGAATAGTGTCACGACCAGCCAGCAAAGGAGGAGGACTGCCTGCGCCAGGCGCAAACGGATTACGCACGGGATCCATAATGATACGTATATTACAGAGTTTATGAAGATTTCATAATATCACAAAACTACCTATAAACCGCGTTGACTGCCATGCCAAGCGCCTTCGAACGGCATCCATCCAGCCGCTACTGAGGGAGTAAATACGGAGTAAACTGCTTGGCACCCGCTTTTTTTAGAGCGTTTATCAATCCATCATCCAGCGTAGCAAGAGGCAAACTTTCCCGCAGCGCAAGTTCTAAGTATGCAGCATCATACGCCGACAGGTTATAGCGCCGCGCAATATGCACAATATCTCCCATCGCGTGGGAGCTTGTTTCTGGATCAATCTGAATATGCATCTGTTGAAGCGCTCGCATAAATTCCGTGCTCCGCGCCTCCATCAGTCCAAATTTCTTTTCCGCTCTCACAATCACATTCGCCACCTCAAGACACCAAATACTAGGCACCAATGCGGTCGCCTCAGTCATTGAGGCCAGCACCTGTTTAGCATACATCTGATCATCGAGCGAACCATCACCAAACAGCCAACGCATCGCGACAGAATTATCAAGAACAAAACGCATTAATCACGCCCTTCCTCGATCAACGCCTTAATATCAATACCAGATAACGGAGGGTAGGACGCCATCATTTGCTGCATATGAAGCACCCCTGCTGCCGCATCCGTTTTTACCAACGAACCCACAGGAATCAGATCCGCGACAGCTTCACCTCTGAGAGTAATAGTGTAACGACGCCCCAATTGCACACCACGCAAAAGTTCTGGTAATTTCGTCTTTGCTTCATACGATCCAATTTCAATATTCACGATTTCTCTCCCATCACGCCATAATAGACCAGTATATAGACCAGTCTATTTTTGTCAAGTTGGTGATGAATTTCCTATGCAGGAGATGGTAATTCATCACCAGTAAATAGCAACTCCATCCACGACACAAGTTCTTCATGCGCAACATGTAAGCCAGTTTCTTTGTACTGCTTGTACGAGGCGATACAACGTTGATTAAAGGCATACTCACCCACTAAAT
>Ga0302155_10000035_pt1 | contig 118334 bp, 89 predicted proteins | sample I_Bog_N3_1_FD_193508 | JGI IMG/M metagenome (GOLD analysis project Ga0302155, IMG submission 193508) | Peat permafrost microbial communities from Stordalen Mire near Abisko, Sweden - I_Bog_N3_1 | ecosystem: Environmental > Terrestrial > Soil > Wetlands > Peat | place: Sweden: Abisko, Stordalen... | reverse complement strand
TGTTTTTGGTGTGTTGAGGCGATTTATCAAGAATTACCTGGTGTGGTGAGTCTGGAATCCGGTTACACAGGCGGAGCATTACCTCATCCGACCTATGAGCAAATTTGTACCGGAACGACTGGACACGCTGAAGTCGTTCGGATTAGTTTTGATCCGGATATCGTCAGCTATCGAAAGTTACTTGAAGTCTTCTTTACCATTCATGACCCGACTACCTTGAATCGGCAGGGAAATGACGTCGGTACACAGTACCGTTCAGTGGTGTTTTACCACACGCAGGAACAGTGGAATATCGCCCATCAGGTGATTGCCGCAATGGCGAGTGTATGGGATGCACCACTAGTGACAGAGTTGGCTTCTGCACCTGTTTTTTATCGTGCGGAACAATACCATCAAAATTACTATCGGCAACATCCAAATCAGGGATATTGCGCCATTGTTGTGGCACCCAAGGTGATTAAATTTCGCCAGCTTATGGCCGGAAAAACGACTAGTTGAATGGATGGATTCAGGCAGGACGGTGCATTTCCATGTGTGGAATACCGTCTTCCAGATAGTCTTCCGATACCTGATGAAATCCCAGCGATCCATAAAATCCGTTGAGGTGCGATTGTGCGCTGAGTCGGATATCGTTCTCGGGGTAGTGCCGTGTAACCTGCCGTATTCCTTGTTCCATGAGTTGTCGCCCGATCCCCGTACCACGTAGTTGGATGGCATTACATACCCTACCGATAGCGGCATCCGCATACTTGACGCCTGGAGCCAGAATGCGTAAATACGCGACCAATGTGTCATCGCCCAACCATCCAGTGACGTGTAGTGCGGCCAGATCAAGCCCATCGATATCTTGATAAACACATTGTTGTTCTACAACGAATACAGCAGAGCGTAATTGGAAAATATGGTGGAGTTGCGTTCCATTTAGCTCTGAGTAGGTATGGCATAGCCAGTGTGGGGAAGTCATGTTGGCGCTCGATCAAGAATCTGCAAAGGTAATAGAATAGCTATAATTCCCTGGTGGCAGGTTGCCAAAATTGAGGCTATAACGCTGTGCATCGATTAATTTGATGTCGGGCATGGTGCTATTGGTTTTGAGTGCCTGTATTTTTGCTAATGCATTGGCGTATGGGGTCGTGAGTATCAGTACAACGTTGCCTAAGTTGTTATCTCCAGAAATTGTCACATTTAGTTCGGCCCGAATAGTGCTTCCTGTAACGCTATACGTCAGTCGTTCACGTTCACGCCACCACTGGGAAAGTTGACCCGCAGTGGCAAACCAGACCGTCTTGCTTTGTTTGCTTATTTCCGCCAAATAATTTGGTAACACCGTGGTGAAGGGACTGCCTGGGGCAAAATTTTGGCTATGTATGCTGAAAAACCCCATTCCACCCATAGCGACATTCGAATTGAAGTCATTGATAAGTGCATTTTCTAGATTTGATGTACTAGCGCTAGCACCATCGTGGATCAGATTGAGGTCATCGCGCTGAGTACGTGGTAGGACGATTAATGCCGTAGCATCGTACGATGGCGTGACGTTGGAAAATAACGGTAAGCGCGCACTGCTGCGTTGCGGGTCAGCGGCATGGTAAAGTATTCCGTGTTGATGTAAGAGTTTTTCTGTGGTGCCGTCGTAGCCTTCTGTCGGGGCGCGGAATCCGGTCACATTTTTATTATCCCCGAGTATATTTTGCATGTCGCTTTGCATTTTTTGGATACGGGCGCTTTGGAGTGATTCTGGTTGATCTTTAAAGCTAGTATGAACGTCGGCGTGGTAGCCGATCTCGTGTGTTTGCGCTAATTTTTTGACGATGTCCGGATATTGTGTTGCGACGCTGGTTAGGCAAAAAAATGTGGTAGGAAATTGTGCTTGTTCCATCACTTGTGCGAAATCCGGGGCATTAGTGAAACCATCTTCGGTATCCATTGCGATAAATTGACTTGCTTGATAAGGGGCAGGCCAGTCAGCTTTGTACATCATGGGTTGGTGCTGTAGCCACTGAATCGCACCTTCGATTAACGGGTATATTTGGTTATGTTGAATTTCCCATGAGTTTTCTGAAAATCCGAGCATGAGCCAGCGGGCGTTTCCTTTGTCTGGGCCAAATTCATCGTACTGAACGGCGCCTGCAACCGTGCTTCCGGCTAATGTCCGTTGCCAGTTGCTGTAAAGCCCAGCGGATTTTCCGCCACGTAGTCGTAGTGGCGGTTCGGTTGCATTCCCTAACCAGATGCGTTGTCCTGCAGGCAGGCCATACGTGAGAGGCGTATTTGCGTTAATGTTTAAATTACGTTCTTCTGAGCCTGCTGGTATTTCACCTTCAACCACAATGCCAGTGAGCCGAGATAAAAAATCATAGCCACGCCACGCGCCTTCGGCATCGCGAGAGCCAGTAGCCCAACTAAGCAGCAAATTACCACCCTGATCTCGAAACGCGCTTATTTTTTCTCTTTCGCTATCATTCAAGGCAAGTGCCGAAGGCAGAATCAATAATCCCTTGGTGTTTGCAGGAAGCGCGTCAATACTGCTGATTTCTGTGTATTTTAACGATTCTGCGGCGAAAAATTTTCTCCAAGGAGTGAGTAAAACATCATAATTCCCTCCTACAGAGTGGAGATATTGGGTGGTTTGAGGGGATGCATATAAATAGATTTGGTTGTCGTGAGATTGAAAGGCACTGATTCCGAGTGTTAATCCTGATTTTTTGCTTTCCGACCAGCCAATGGATTGCATCCCCAAAAGGTAAATCAGGGCAATCGCTGCAAGCCCGCCAATAAACAGGAGCGGTAGAACTAAGCTGGTTTTAAAGCCAAGTCGCCTTAGTAATGAAGCGGATTGTTCATTGGCTTCATTTGTTTCGTCGTCACTTGGTTCTGCGAGATTAGACATAATCATTATTATTTAAATGAATCAGTGGTGTAGTGTCGAAAAATTAGTATCGCGTTGCATCGAAAATGCAATGACTGCTTGCTAGTCAGCAGAACCGGTGGACGCAGTTTTTACGGGTTGTAGCTATTTGGGTTCTCTGGATTTTTAACGGTAAGGTGCGGTAAAAATGGTTCCAGAAACATGGGAGCTAGATCGGCGCTTGGGTCAGTACGTTTCTTTTTGATAGGTTTACGTTTTTCACGTAATTTGTAAGCAGCATAGGCTGCTAGCGCGACAATTAATGTACCAACTGTCGTAAATAGAATGACGGTGGCTAAGAGCGAGAGTACGTCCATTATAGTTTTCCTTCACGTTGGAGTTTTCCCCAAGTCATTTTTGTGCCGCGCATTTCTTCGATACTGGCAATAACTTTGGCGACATCGATGATGACAATGTAGAAAATACGAAAAAGTGGTGCATATAAAATCAGACTGACATCTTCCTTTTCGATGATGATACAGTATGCGGCGGCGATAATGTCGAGCAAAGTAAGTTGTAGCCACCAGTAAAACAAGAAAATGGCGACGCCATGACTGAAACCAATATAGGCGAAAAAAACATTGCCAAGTACATTGGAAATGGGCCACAACACACTTTCAAATAGCATGTACCAAAGGATGAAGAAATTAAGGGTATGCTTGATTGGGTGCCATAATGTCGCTCGGTGTTTACGGATAGCTTGTAGAATCCCGCGCGTCCAGCGGTAACGTTGCTTGAGTAAATTGAGTATGCCGCTCGGTGTTTCGACCCAAGCGATAGCAGTGGATTCATAGGCAATATGCCACCCTTGCATGAGTAATTTAAGCGTTAGATCACAATCTTCGGCAAACGTATCGTGATCATAACCACCAATTTCCATTAGTGCGTCTTTACGAAACATTCCAAGCGGTCCAGGGATGATGTTGACACTACGCATAAAACTTTGCGCTTTGCGTGCCATGGCGAGACCTTCAATATATTCCAGCGCTTGAATGCGCGTGATTAAATTTTCGCGATTAAGCACTTTGACATTGCCTGCTACAGCGCCAATGTTGGGGTCATCAAAGTGACGGATACAGGCGCGCAGACTATTTGGGGATAATTTGGTATCTCCGTCCATATTGAGGATGAAGGTGCCTTGTGCATGCGCCATTCCCACATTCAACGCATCGGATTTTCCGCCATTGGGTTTGGTGAATACGCGCACGGGGATGCGATCGCTAAAGCGCGCAATCTCGAGTGCGCGTTCATACGTGTCATCGGTCGATCCATCATCAATCACGACGATTTCATAGTGGGGGTAATCCAGTTGTAACAGCGAGCTGATCGCCTGTTTGATGACCATGCCTTCATTATAAGCAGGGACAACCAAGGTAATGAATGGGAGTACCGCATCATTACCATCACCTCTTTCTGGCATGTCTAAGCTAATACTTTCTAGGTGCTCTAAATATGAATAGATGATTAACGCCACATAGCGCAGTACCAGTATCCCTAAAAAAGACAATAAATAAGCGGAAATGGCAGCAACCAGCCAATTACCACTAAAGAGCATTAAGAAGTGTTTTGATGAACGTAGAATAGCCTGATGATCCACAATCATCAGGATAATACCGCCGACCATGCAGCTAACTAGGAATAGCTTTTGCAGAAAATTTTTCACCACAATTTCTCAAGTGAGAAGGTCACATATTGGGCGCTATATGCGGTACTGCGTTGTGCACTTTGTGCTGTAAGATCAATTCCAAGAGCCCAGTCCTGGCCTAAATGTCGGTGTGCTCCCGCAGTGAGACTCCAGCTACTAGTGATGCCAGCGGATAACGGCAATCCATATTGTGCTGCAACGACATTAGACCAGACTGTACTGACCCATTCGGCATTCAGTCCTATAAGGCCGTAGTAATTTCCCGGGGCTGGCGACCAATAGAGTGGCGTGGCAAATCTGGCTTTATGTCCATTTACGCCGACATAAGCCTTAATGTCAGGGGAGGTGAATGGCTGCCATGCTGGTGTGTATAGAAAACTAGCGTCTTGTACCAGATTTGCATCAGAGATTTCACTTGCTAGGTAAGTTGCACGCCAGCGCCCGAGTGTGCTGGTGTAATCGATATTCCCACCAATGTCATTCGCGGTTAGCCCTTGTGCAATGGCAAATGGATTTTGTGCTAATTTCGCCCAGTTTACCCTGCCGGCGGTAATTGCAAGCGGTGTGCCAGATAAGCTTAGGCTGAGTTTGCCGAATAAGCGGCTATCTGGTGTGGTTTGCAGTGAGACTTCTGCTTTAGGCTCAAGTAAGGCATTGGGATTGGCATAACGCAGAGTAAGGTCGGATTGATTTTGGTTTAGCCCTGGACGGGTATTTTGTGCGACGTCCGCTTCGATTTCAATTTGCTGCGCTGTGTCTGATGCGCGCCATTGTTGTTTTAAAGCGAGTGAATGAATGGAGGTTTGATCAGAATCATGAAAATTTTCTACGCTAATGGATGTTTTTGGACGTAATTCACGTTGTGTCAGAATGAGACCATTCACGGCATCTTTATTGTCCGGTTGATCGTTGAGTACCTGTTGATAGAGTGGCTGAGCGCGATCAGGGCGACCATTCCATCGGTAGATGTTGGCTAATCCAAGCTGTGCCTCATGAGAAAAAGTGGTGCCGTCTAGTGCCTGATATTGGGGGATCGCTTCATCCGTGCGTCCGGTCCAAGCTAGGCTGTTAGCTACAAAATAACGTAGCTCATTGTCCCATGGTTGGATAAGAAGTAGTGCCGCTCCTTGATTAGCCACCGTGGCGTAGTCGCCATCGTAATAGCGTTGTGTTAGTGACGGTGGCGTGGTGCTTGCTAACGTATTTTGGCACAGCGCGGATAGCGGCATCAGCATCGGCATCACTAAGGCTAGTAATGCTAGAATATTATTATGGTGAGGCTGCGAATCACAGGAGGTCAGCCGCGTGACGCGCTTGTGGTTCGCTGTCAATGAGGTGGTCATGGCAGTGAGATTTTCTTAAAAATTAGTGCTGTTTTCGATGTGCCCGTGGTGCTGGCGCCTGATAGTAAGAGGAAATCGATGCTGGATTGGGTATGGCGTCGAGATTGTCTTGGGTGACCGACCAGATATGCACGGGCTGATTCGGGGTAGGCTGAGGCTCAGAGATATGTATTGCTGTTACCGGTTGTTGTACTAGTGTCAGTACTTCTGCGTTTTCATTTGTGTCTTTCACTGCGGATGCGGATATAGCCACAGGTGCGGTAGCAATCATCGCTGGCAGGGCTTCGGTGATCTCGATCGGCGCATTTTGTGTGATTGGTGCTACCGTACTAGCAGTAATTGCGGCAGCGGTAGCAGGTAGGGTGGTTATCCCCAGCTCAGTAGACAGTGCCGATGAAAGCGGGGTAATTTGTTTTGTTAAATCAGGCATGTTCTGATGTTTGATTAATTGTCTTAGCTGATCAATTTTGCTAGAAATAAAATGCGGTTTACAGAAAAAATCTTTGTCCTCGGTAGCGTCATTCGTATTTCCACCTGTTAAGCGTGTGAGTGCTGCGCGAAAGTTGGCTTCAGGACAGGCATGTAAAAAGATATAGCAATATGTTGCGTCGGCGGTGATCAAATCCCCGTTGCGAGAGAGGCGAAAGCGCTGAATAGACGTAATTAAATCAATGCCGGGTGGATGGCGTAAAACAACCAAAACACAGGGAACTGACAATGCATTCGCTTGAATAAGGACGGTATCAACTTCGTCGCAAAAAAATTGTGGGGTTAAATATCCCTTTTTTCGTGATGGTAAAATACTCTCAATAGCTTCATCAAAGTTAAATTTGGTATCAATTTTATAGACTTGACCCCGCGCAGATTCTAATAGTAGTGGAATACGTGCGAGCGCCACATTGTCATGGATGATTAAATTGGCACCAATTTTAAGTAACAATAATTCATTGTAATAGCGTAAAAATAATCCCGATTCACGCACAATCAGTCGCGCCCGGTTGCCGAGTGTGACGCGCAGAGTATGGACGGCTTCAATTAATTCCCGAAACGTCATATTTTTGTCGTAGGTAATGATCAACGTGGCAGCCCGCGCTGCTGCTGTCGTGCGTAGCATTTCCGACAAATCTGCGATATAGATCGATTTTCCCGCGCTGCGTGGAATAAAAGGTGCCAGCTCTTCACCCATGAAATACACGTCGTTTTCATCGGTAAATAATTGGTTAGCCTGATCGTAATTAGCACCATTGGCGAACGCGCTCTGGGTATCTGTTAAGCTCGCTTGCCCTTGCGTCGGCGCAGCAGTAATCAAGCCCTGATTATTTAACTGGAGATGAATTAACCGTGCAGCTAAAGAACCTTCAGGTGAACGCCAGAATTCGGCAAACAATTCAAGTACATTTTTATTGAGGGAAAAATTGGCAGCGCCGCTGAAATAATCCGTTATCGCCTGATAATTGGTAGCAAAAATACTGTCACCACTTGTGCGTAGGAACAAAAATAATGCGGTGCAGTTATTCTCTGCCATCCATTGCCGATAAATTTTTGCTTGGTCAACTGCAATCATTTGGTCTTGCAATGTAAATAATGAATCCGCTTGATCACAAAGAATAAAGCTATTTTTCGGTACCTTGAAATGTAAAAACTCATTCAAAAAACGCTGGGCACCAAAGCGGAAAATGTTTTTAGCATAATCTCCGATCATCCCAAAAAACAACAGTTGGCCCGATGCAATGTATTGTAGTAATTGCGCAGCTATTGCTGGCTCGCAACGCGCTAAAAATTCGGCGCCAGGTAACGGTGTTATAAACGTACAGTGAATGCCACGGCGCAGATTGCTGCAAAGCGCTTGTGAAATCAGATTGAGTCGGGTGGGTGATGTTTCAATATTAAGAGAATAAATCCCACCTTGCTGTAGGTTATCCAATAAGCTCGGCATGTCAGATATTCCCAAAATACAATTAAGGGAGGAGGTGATGACAGAGTTTGGTTGGGCAGGGGTCACAGCGCAGCTTTCACTGGGTTAAATGAATGGAATATAAAATATTTCCACGAATACTATACTGTAAAAAAGTAATCTGGTCGCTGATTTATGCGGAGCTACTTCTTTATAGTATTGGCGTAGTGTTTGTTGTATCGCTGTTTCATTAAGAAGAGTGCACTTCGTTGTTTTGTGATCATTCTAAATGATTAAGTGTAATGTAACATCCATCGTTCATTAAATTTAACAATTATTGAAGAAGAATATCTTCATTTTAACTGAATGTTGTTTTATTATACGCAATATATTGTATTTGAAACTTTACATTAATTTACTTTTTTTACGTCCATTTTGATTTTTTATAGCGATGCGAACATAAAGGGGGTGGGGAAAGTGAATGGCATATACGTCGTTGATCGGTGCTGTTCTATACGTCTGTTGTTTTGATGGCGAACAGTAAAGATTTGCTTATATGTGACGTTATTACATTTGTGTGGAAAATCAATTTTATTTCCGTGATAAGTTATCATTTTGAGATCGGTTGATTTTTGACATAATTTATACGTGTACGTTGGGTTAGGGTAGAGCTCCTTAGCGGGTTAATAATTTATGTAATTATTTTAGAGGGGCACTATGGACGACGATATTAAAAATCTATTTCACGTGTACGGGCGCTCTGGCTTGGCCTACCGTGAATTTAATCGGCAGGCTGAAAGTGACTCAGTGGTTCAGCGTTGGCCATTGCTTCGGGATGTGCGTATTATTCCGTACACTGCTTCTGCGCTAAGTCCAGCAAGCGTTACTGTCACTCCGGCGATGTTCGTAGATGTGGCAGATAAGCAGAACTCCGGCACGAAGCAGCCAGAATCGCTTGAGCAGCTAACCAACATGGTTTCGCCTGATAGCGCATCTCATCAAGGCGAATCTAAATTATGACCATCATTGCGGTTATTTCACCAAAGGGTGGGGTCGGTAAGACGGCAATGACAGTAAATGTGAGCGTTGCGATGGCTGCCTCGGGCAATTCTGTCGTTGTTGTTGATTTGGATCCACAGAATGCGGTAGGTTTGTGTTTGGGTTTGCCGCCAGGGGACGTCAGTGGATGTATGCGTCAATCGGTGTTGAAGCAAGCTTGGCAGGATGTGCTGCACCGGAGTGCATCGGGTCTGGATTATCTGCCTTACGGTGTGATCAATGAACATGATCGGGTTGATCTTGAACGGCAATTAGAAAATCAACCGGATTGGCTAAAGCAGCAATTGCAACAACTATCTCTCGCTAAGTTTCAGGAGCAGGCGGGGTTGATATTCATTGATACGCCATCTGGGTCGACTGTGTATATGCAACAGGTATTGGCGTGTGCCGATATAGTGCTGGTTGTGGTTCAGGCCGATGCAGGGTCGTATGCTGCTATTCCTCAAATGGAGTCCGTGCTGGCTTATTATGCTGTCAGTTGTGCTCATAGTGTGAATAGTTACTATGTGGTCAATCAGATGGACGGTTCAAAAATGTTGAATCGTGACATTTTAGATGCATTGCGCCAGCAATTGGGCGAACGTTTTCTGCCCTTGACTGTGCATTACGATCAGGCAGTCAGTGATGCGTTTGCGTTGCAACAATCCGTTCTACAGTACGCGCATTATGCACAGTCTGCGTATGATTTCCGGCAGGTGGCTGGATGGTTGAGTGAAAACATCAAAAAAAATCATCCTCTTTCCAATTTCCTTGTGCCGCAAGCGCAATCACAGGGTATGCAATTATTGTCGTCACAGCAAGATTCGCAGTTACACCACCCTATACCTGAGTTATCATAATGCGTTCACTATTAAATCCACGCTACCTGTACGGGTGGTTGAATGAATTGGCACAGAATTTGATCGAATGGGATGGCTGGAGTCATCCTTATTGGCGTGTCATTTTATTAACTCTAGCAGCGGTATTTTATTGGGTTTGTATCAGTATTCCGTTGGATCTGGGTTGGCAAACCTTGTTTTCCGCGATGGTGTTTGGTTTGGCGCTATATTTGCGACGGTATACGGGGACCTTAGTGACGCTCGTGATGATGATGTTTTCCATCTGTGCTTCTAGTCGGTATATGTACTGGCGTGTTGTGTACACGATTGACTACCATAGCAGTTTTCTCGATCTTACCTTTAGTTTGTTATTGTTGTTTGCTGAATTATATGCATTAGTAGTGTTGTTGCTCGGTTATTTGTCAACGGCATGGCCATTACGTCGTAAGCCAGTCGAGTTACCTGTTGATGTCGCATCGTGGCCAACGGTCGATATCTACATTCCGACCTACAACGAACCATTGAGCGTCGTGAGGACAACGGTACTAGCTGCTATGTCGATCGACTGGCCTAGAGATAAGCTGGCGGTTTATATTTTGGATGATCAACGCCGTGCTATTTTTAGAGAGTTTGCTGAGGCTGTCGGGGTAAACTACATTACGCGACCAGATAACAAATTTGCCAAAGCGGGCAATATTAATGCGGCGCTACCCCAAACCTCGGGTGAATATATCGCTATATTTGACTGCGACCATATTCCAACGCGCTCATTTTTGCAGTCAGCGATGGGATGGTTTTTGCATGATAATAAATTGGCAATGATGCAAACGCCCCATCATTTTTTATCGCCAGATCCATTTGAACGCAATTTGAATAATTTCCGTCATGTTCCCAATGAAGGAGAATTATTTTATGGTTTGATTCAGGATGGTAATGATTTATGGAATGCGACGTTTTTTTGTGGCTCTTGCGCGATACTACGTCGCTCGATGCTGGAAGAAATAGGTGGTATTGCGGTAGAGACGGTGACTGAAGATGCCCATACCGCGTTGAAATTACAGCGTAAAGGCTATAACACGGCTTATCTTTCCGTTCCGCAAGCAGCGGGATTGGCAACAGAAAGTTTGTCAGCCCACGTTGGTCAACGCATACGCTGGGCCAGAGGGATGGCGCAAATTTTCCGTATTGATAACCCCATGTTTGGGAAGGGGTTGAGCTTTGGACAGCGCTTATGCTATAGCAATGCGATGCTGCATTTTTTCTATGGCTTACCACGCATCATCTTTTTATTGTCCCCACTTGCTTATATGTTTTTTGAGGCGCATATCATTCAGGCCTCGGCACTGACGATTGCAGCCTATTCATTGCCGCATTTGTTGCATTCGAATTTAACCAATTCCCGGATTCAAGGTCAGCATCGGCACTCCTTTTGGGCTGAAGTGTACGAGGCGACGTTAGCGTGGTACATATTTCGGCCCACGATGGTTGCCTTATTTAATCCTAAAGTCGGAAGCTTCAACGTCACCGCTAAAGGCGGATTGGTCGAAAAAGAACATTTTGATTGGGGTATTTCAAAGCCGTACTTGGTGATGTTGGGATTGAATCTTTTAGGACTCATCATTGGTGTAATTCGCTTATTTTGGTGGAATACCTATGAAGTGAATACGGTTATTCTGAATTTGCTCTGGACCATGTACAACGTGGTGATATTAGGGGCGACATTGTCGGTGGCTACCGAGTCCAAACAGATACGTAAAACACATCGAGTACGTACTAAGCTTAAAGCTGCAATACGTTTGCCGGGTGGACATTCGCTGATTTGTGCTACTGAAGATTTTTCCATGGGTGGAATGTCGCTACGTATGCCAGGAATTTTTCCGATTGAGAAGGACATGGATGTTCAGGTATCGTTGTTTGGGAGTAGTCGCGAATTTGTTTTTCCCGGTAAAGTGGTTTCAGTGCGAAACACAGTAGTCAGCTTGGAATATCCGGATTTAACTCTTGAGCAGGAAAAGAATTTGGTGCGCTGTACCTTCGGACGCGCAGATGCTTGGATATCTTGGTCTGAAGACCCGATTATGGATCGACCACTTAATGGATTTAAAGAAATTGTTATGCATAGTGTGCAGGGATTTGCTAAGTTTGGAACCGCTGGCGTGTCTATGGCATGGCAGGCATACAGGGCACTTTCATTGTCAGAAAAAAATGCAAAAAAAAATGCGCGCGTGAAAAAAGCAGAATTGACTGAACGCGTAGAACAAGAACAAAAAACAGAACTGGAATCGAAGCATGCGCTTGTTCATATCGAATCTTAAATCTAAATTAACCGTAGCAGATCTGGAGTCTACTGAATTGAAAACCACGACTAAACCCGCGTCAAAATTTCTCCGGTGGAAAAAAGAAACAGTGGCCAGCTGGCTTATGCTATGCGTGTTGACAGGTACTGTCTCAGCGCTATCTCTGATGGCGCCAAGTTCAGCATTGGCGCTGGAATCTGAACCTGATCATGCGATGACTTCTCCCCCAGAGCCACAATTAGCTGTAGGGCAAAGTAAAAAAATCACTTTAACATTGCAGCAATTGGGTGCGCTAAAAGAAGTTGAAATCAGAGGGGTCAGTGGAGAAGTTGGTTTTCCTTTTACGGTGCGTAGCAATGAAGTCATCACCTCTGCGTTACTTAAATTCGGTTATGCTTATTCACCGTCCTTATTGCCAGATCTATCGCATCTAAAAGTGATGGTGAATGGTGAATTGGTTGCAACTGCACCGATGCCTCGTGAGGGTTATAACGGGATGGTGAAGGAAGTGCAGATTGATCCACGCGTGTTTTTGGATTTTAATCAATTAGGTTTTAAAATGATCGGGCATTACACTCGGGATTGTGAAGATCCATTCCACTCCAGTCTGTGGTCCCGAATTAGTAATACTAGTCAGTTGGAATTGACGGTAAGTGCGTTGCCATTGCAAAATGATCTTGCAATGTTGCCGGGGCCTTTTTTTGATAAGCGTGATACCCGTCAAGTTGCTATTCCATTCGTGTTTGGTAGCACGCCTTCCGCAGCTACTTTAAAAAATGCAGGTATTGTCGCTTCGTGGTTTGGTCACTTGTCGGGTTACCGCGGTGTACATTTTCCAACCAGCAGCAATACCATTCCAAATGGAAATGCCGTGGTATTTGTTACCCCGGAAGAAATGCCTAGCGGTCTGAAAATACCTGCGATTACCGGCGCAACCTTAATGGTTATGACCAATCCGGTCAATCCTGATGCAAAGTTATTATTGGTGATGGGGCGGACGCAGGCAGAATTGAAAATGGCTGTGCAAGCATTAACTCTGGGACAAGTCGCACTCACTGGCGAGCGCGCTGTGATTACCCATATTAATGATGTGATTGCACGTAAGCCTTATGATGCGCCACAATGGATTCCAACAGACCGACCAGTGCGTTTTGGGGAATTGACGCAATTGGAAAACTTGCAAGTGAATGGATTGCAGCCTGACCTGATACGCGTCAAGTTCCGTATTTCACCGGATTTGTTCGCATGGCGCTCAGCGGGTGTACCGATTAATTTAAAATACCGCTTTACACCACAAATTCAGCAGGATAAATCATCGTTGAATATTGGTATTAATGGTGAATTTATTAAAGCGTTATCATTAAGTAGTGCACAAAATGATGATGCTAAACGGACGGCATCGTTCAATCTGTTTAAAACAAAAAATATCACTCCTACCAGTACGGCTAAAGATGAAGTGATGATTCCTTCGTTTCAGGTAACAGGTGAAAATGAATTGCAATTTCATTATTACTACGATTATGCCAAACAGGGTGCTTGTAAAGATGTTTTGCTTGACAATTATCAATCTGCGATTGATCCTGATTCAACGCTCGATTTTTCGGCGCTGCCACATTACGCTATTTTGCCGAATTTAAGTTTTGTAGCAAATGCGGGTTTCCCATTCACACGGATGGCGGATTTGTCCGATTCTGTTGTTGTCTTGCCGGATCATCCAAATGCACAAGAGTTGGAAACCTATTTGATTATGATGGGGCGAATGGGCGAATCGACGGGTTATCCGGTGTTGAATGTGGAATTGGCTAAAGCAGGCGATATGTCGAACTTGAGTGGCAAAGACATTTTGATTATCGGTACTAATGGCGATAATCCACTGCTGCGTCAATGGGCTGAAAATTTACCAATGTTTTTGGATAATGGCACGACTAAGTTACAACTTCCTTCGAGTATTTCGCATTTGCTAGCGCGTTGGGGGGACCACGATGCTGAACTCGCATTGCGCCGCGTCGGTGACATGCTTACTACTGGTGGAGCGAATCTTGGTGCCATGATGCAGATGGAATCCCCTGTTTCAAGTGGACATAGTGTGATTGTATTGACTGCAGGCACACCTGAGTATTTGTTAAAAACAGCAATGGGTATTCTTGATCCTGAATTAAGAAAAAAATATCAAGGGGACTTGGTTTTAATTAAAGATCAACAACTTGAAAGTATGTCTGTTGGAGAGTCGTATTACTCAGGAAATTTACCACTCATGACATCTGTGCGCTGGCATTTAGCGAATCAACCGTTGCTTTTAGTGTTGTTGCTTGTAATTGCCAGTGTGATTGCTGCGGTTGTGTTATTCCGGATATTACGCAGACGTGCAGCTTCCCGATTAGAGAAACAGGAATAGTGCTCAACTTGTCCCACACATCCTGATTTACACTTTGACTAAATTAATCCGGATCGCTATCTGATCCGGAGCAGAACTACGCGGGAGTATGAATGTTTGAACTGAAAAAAATTGCGTGTGCCATTATGGCAGCGGTTTGTGTTGATGTCAGCTATGCTGACTCCATCGTAATTTCGCAATTACTCAATCAGGCACACTATTGGCAACAGCGTGGACGGGATGATTTAGCAGCGCAGTCATGGAAAAAATTGCTGACCAGTGATCCTGCTAATACAGAGGCTTTGGCTGGTTTGGCGATTGTGGAGGCGCAGGCGGGACATGCTGATAATGCGCATATTCTTTTGGATAAATTGCGACGTGCTGATCCGGTTAACCCTAAAATACCAGCAGTAGAAGCTGCCATAAAGCAAGGGAAAACAGCATCTAACTCGCAATTAGGTGAGGCTCGAAGGTTGGCGCGGGATGGCCAAACGGATGAGGCGATTGAAAAATTCAAACAAATAGCAGACCCTGCTCAACTCAAGGGCGATGCAGCACTAGAGTATTATCAAGTATTATCAGGTACGATTACAGGTTGGGATGAGGCGCGTCAGGGATTGGAGCGCATCGTCAAAGAAAATCCGGGAAATCATCATTATTTGCTGGCATTGTCACAGCATTACACTTACCGAGAGTCGACGCGTCGTGAAGGTGTCCGTATTCTGAGCTCATTGAGTACCAGTCAGGATTATGGCCCTCAGGCGAGTGAATCCTGGCGTCAGGCATTGACCTGGTTAGGTGCAACACGTCAGGATGTTGCACTCTATCGGCAGTATCTCGCAACGCATCCAGATGATGCTGCAATGAAACGTCGTATTGATGATATTTCCAAAAGTGTAGTGGCAGAACGACAAGTGCAATTTAGTTCTAAAAATATTGTCATTAATCCATTTGCTAAAAAATATGCCAACGCCTATGAATTATTGAAAAGCGGTGATATTGCAGGAGCACAAGCGGTATTTACGACGATTTTAGCCAGCAGACCAACGGATCCGAGCGCATTGGGTGGTTTAGGCATTGTAAGAATGCACCAAGAAAATTTTGTGGCGGCGCGTGATTTACTCAAACGTGCAGCAGAATCACAAAAACATTCAAGCTGGATTCCAGCGTATAACAGTGCGCGATATTGGGCTGCTATTCAGCTAGCGAAAGCGGCGAAGGAGCAAGGGGAGCAGACAAAGGAAATCAGTTTTCTGCGTGAGGCGATACAGATTAATGATCATGAAGCAACTGCGTTGATTATGCTGGCAGATGAGTTATATGGGCAGGAAGATTATCTGGCCGCTGAAGCCAATTATCGTCGTGCTTTGAAAGAAAATAAGGACAATGGACAAGCGATTCTGGGGCTAATCAATGTATTGACTACCTTAAATCGGCCAGAAGAAGTGCCAGCGCTGTCTGCACGCTTGACGGCGGAGCAGCAAAATACACGTAATAGCACGACCACAGTGCAGGCGAATAGTTTGCGTTTGATTGCTAAAGCGGCAGAAGCCTCCGGTGATTTTGCTAAAGCGCAAATTGCGTATGAAGATGCGCTGCTGGCAGCACCAAACAGTGCCTGGATACGTTTGGATTTAGCACATTTGTACCTGAAGCGTGGCATGCCAGCACAGGCACGCTCATTAGTAGATGGTTTATTGGCAACAGAGCCGGACAATGTTGATGCACTCTACGTTAGCGTTATGTTGAGTGCAGAACAGCGTTTATGGTGGGAAGGGTTAATGACGCTTGAGCATATACCTGCCAATAAACGCACCAAAGAATTGACCAGTCTGCAGCACCGTTTATGGATGGAAGTACAGATGGATCGCTCAGCTGTGCTTTATCAGCAGGGAGATAAACAACAATCTGCAAAACTGATGCAGGATGTAGAAGTCGTTGCAGGGAAAGATGTTGAACTATTAAGTCTTGTGGCAGATAATTACCTGAGAACGGATAATGTTCAGCGTGGTGTGACGATGCTGCGTGAGATGCTGGTTAAATCGAATAAGCCATCGGTTAGCCTACGTCTTCAGTATGCCGATGCATTGTTCCGTAGTGGTCAGGATGCAGAAGTACAACCACTATTACGGCAGTTGAATGCACAAGCTAATCTGACGGCGACAGAAGCGCTCGGTTTAGCTAATTTACGGCGGGCTGTCGCGTTACGTCAGGCTGATGCAGAGCGTGATGCAGGTAGATTGGCTGCTGCCTACGACATCATTCAACCTCTGTGGGCACAAAATCCGCAAGATGTGCAATTAACCATGGCGGTAGCACGGATGTATACCACTGCAGGTGATTATGCTCAAGCAAATAGCTTATATACTCAAGTGATACAAGCGGAACCTGATAATAAAGAAGCGTTGCAGGCAGGGGCGTATGCGGCGATCGCACTACATGATTACCCTGTGGCAGACGAGCGGGTCTCGACCTTATTGGCGCTTGAGCCAGATAATCCACGGTTTGTGGCATTGGCAGGACGGTTAGCGCGTGCGCAAGGTAACCCGACGAAGGCATTAGAATTATTCCATCGTGCTGATGCACTGGAGCGTACGCAAGCTGGCGTTATGACTAGTGGAAATACCGGCGCGAGTGCCTTTGGTTTACGTCTGGTAGAAAAAAAAGCTCCTTTGACTGGTACCACGGATGGTGCCGGGATGGGGGGAGCCACGCCAGCGCTTAATCCTTTTTCCGTCAAACCTGCCGCAGCGTTAGTTCCCTCGCAAGCACAAGGAACGCAGACACAGACACCTACACTTATCAGTGCATCACCGCTACCGTCAGTGCCGCAAACTTATGCGAATGGCGATCCATCATTGCAGCCTGAAATTGCGGATTTGCAAGGGGAAAATAAAACCAGTGTGGCAGGCGAATTGCTTGTGCGTTCGCATAATGGACAATCGGGTTTATCCAAACTGAGTGACGTAGAAACGCCATTGCAAATAATTTACAGCACCAAAGCTGACGGGGAGTTAGGGCTGAGGTTAACGCCGGTAATTTTGTCCGCTGGTAATTTGAATTTAAATGATCCGACGGTGGCAGGTCAATTTGGTCGTCAGGTACCAATTAATGCACAAGCTATAGCAACTGGGCGGACATTTTCTGCTGTTGCTCAGGCTAATGGTTTGTCTGGTGCGTCCGGTGTGAGTCAGCATGCGAATGGGATGGCGCTAACTTTGTCTTATGAGATTAGAAATGTAAAGCTGGATGTCGGCACGAGTCCTTTAGGTTTTGCCGTCAATAATGTGGTCGGTGGTGCACGCTGGAGCGATACCTTGGATGGCATGAATGTAGCGCTCGAAGCCTCGCGTCGTTCGGTTACCGACAGCTATTTATCCTATGCCGGCACACGAGACAGTCTGTATGGTTTGCAATGGGGTGGGGTAACGAAAAATGGGGTTAAGTTAAACGGTTCGTATGAAAATGACGATGTCGGCGCGTACGTCAACACGGGAGTGGCTGTATTGACTGGGCAAAATGTTGCTCGCAACAGCGAAGTTGAATTAGGTGGTGGTCTCTACGTTCGGTCATATAAAAGTAAGGATGCGATGTTGACTACCGGAATCAACTTGACGACATTTTTCTATGATAAAAACTTAAGTTACTATACCTATGGACAAGGCGGTTATTTCAGCCCGCAACGCTATGTGGCGGTGGGTTTGCCGGTTGATTGGTCCGCACGTTCCGGACATTTGTCTTACCAATTGTCTGGATCCATTGGGGTGCAAAACTTCAAGCAAAACGACAGTCCTTATTTCCCGTTGGGTAGTGCCGACCAGTCAGCATTAGTCGCTTATGCTAACGCCAATCCATCATATGGGATATCGACAGTCTATCAAGGCCAAAGTCATAGTGGTGTTGCATATAAATTAAATGGCGGTGCAGAGTATCAAGTCAGTCCAAACATTTTTATCGGCGGACGTTTATCCGTTGATAATTCAGGCGACTATACAGAAAACATTGGCATGCTGTACTGGCGCTACTTTTTTGAACCTCAAACCAAACCGTTGGCATTCCCTCCGACGCCGGTTAAATCCTATTTTCAGGGCTGATTATGCGGATATTATTCTTATTTATTATGCTGGTATCACTCAACGGCTTTGCTAAAGATCCAGAAGCTGCAGGCCGTACTAGTATGGCAGAAGGTGATTTTTCACTGGCATCCAAGAATTTTGCGGAAGCGGTTAGCACCAATCCGTTTGATGCGGTTGCCTTAAATAATTTTGCGGTAGCAAGTGCAGCACAAGGTAATTTGCAAAAAGCGATGGGATTACTTGAACGGGCTACGCGATTGGCACCTACGCGTGCAGATATCGCTGCTAATTTGACCCAGTTGCGCGCGGTTGTTGCCCGTAGCGGCACGATGCTGTTAGTCCAAAACCGCTCACCTATCGTGAATGTCTATCCGAATAAAGGAGACGTTCCACCGGAACCACCACCGTTGTGGAAGTGATGGGGTGAGTTCTACTTGCGTTGCGAGATATTGATTGTAGCGGGGTTTGCTCAGAAAAAGACTTGCCAAACAAGACTAATTGATGCATTATATTTGTATCACTAGGTAACGACAGTGCCGGTTTTAGTTGCAGCTTAGTTCAGAATAAGTTGCAACTAAGTTAAAAAAACCACACATAAATATTATCGCAGACGACCAAAAATGCATCATTTAAATCACGCCTTCTTTTATTTTAGTTACTTCTATTCCTGCTCAACGGCGGTGGAACAGAGGTAGGCGTGCGTGATTAGCCAGACCAATTCCAGAAAACCGCCAACTAAGGCGGTTTTTTTTTGCTTTATCATTTTGTTGAATCCGGTTTGACCCTGTGGCATTAAGTTGAACGCAGTTGAACCACACCACCCAGGAGAATTACATGTTGCGCACTGATGATCTTCGTATCCGGGAATTGAAAGAATTAGTCCCCCCATCGCATTTGATACGCGAATTTTCTTGTTCTGAAACTGCATCCAATGCGGTAGCAAATTCACGTGCGGCTTCGCATCAGATATTGCATGGTCAGGATGACCGCTTAATTGTGGTCATAGGGCCATGCTCGATTCATGATACACGTGCTGCAATGGAGTATGCCGAACGTCTGGTTAAAGAACGCTCACGCTTATCTGCTGATCTAGAAATCATCATGCGTGTGTATTTTGAAAAGCCACGTACCACAGTAGGGTGGAAAGGGTTAATCAATGATCCGTATATGGACAACAGTTTCCGCATCAACGACGGATTGCGAATTGCGCGTGAATTGTTATTGAACATCAATGAACTTGGCTTGCCGGCTGGGACAGAGTATCTGGATGTGATTAGTCCGCAATATATTGCAGATCTGATTAGCTGGGGGGCGATTGGTGCGCGTACGACTGAATCACAAGTACATCGGGAATTAGCCTCCGGCTTATCCTGCCCAGTTGGGTTCAAAAATGGTACTGATGGTAATATTAAAATTGCAGTCGATGCGATTAAAGCAGCGTCACAGCCGCATCATTTTTTATCCGTAACGAAGGGCGGGTATTCCGCGATTGTTTCGACGAATGGCAATGATGATTGCCACATTATATTGCGTGGTGGTAAAACGCCAAATTATGATGCGGCGAGTGTCGATCAAGCATGCAAAGAAATGTCAGCAAGTGGGGTATCAGGACGATTGATGATCGATGCATCCCATGCAAATAGTTCGAAAAATCCACAAAATCAACTCCCTGTTTGTGCCAATATTGCTGAGCAGATTGCTGGCGGCGATCAACGTATTGTTGGTGTCATGATTGAATCTAATTTGGTTGGAGGTCGGCAGGATCTGGTTGCTGGCGCTGAATTAGTCTACGGTAAATCCGTGACCGATGGATGCATCAGTTGGGAAGATAGTGTCGCCGCGCTGGACGTGTTGGCCGCAGCAGTGCGACAACGTCGACAAGCGCTAAAATCAGTATAATCGACGCACTGCCATCAATCTCGGTTTCGTTCAATCGGGATTGATTGTTGGTTGAATGGTGATCACGATGTGGGTGGTTACATGCTCGGAGTGTGGTAGTTATCCCCACGAATCACAGGTCCTCAGGTAAAATGAAAATGATGTCAGAATTTGAACTTATTCGCCAGTATTTTACCGGACGCCAACCACCACAAGCGCATATCCCATTGGGAATAGGTGACGATTGCGCATTGATGTCGATGCGTTCCGGCCAGCAATTAGCGGTATCAACGGATATGCTGGTTGAAGGACGTCATTTTTTTGCGGGTACTGATCCTGCGATGTTGGGTCATAAGGCACTCGCAGTCAATCTCTCTGATCTGGCTGCAATGGGTGCTGTTCCACGTGCATTTACCCTAGCGTTGGCACTACCAGCCGTAGAGGAAACGTGGTTAAGTGAGTTTTCTAAAGGCATGTTCGCGCTGGCACAATTACACCAGTGTCAATTAATTGGCGGCGATACAACGAAAGGCCCATTAACCATCTCTATTACTGTCCTCGGCGAGATTTCTCCTGAAACTGCATTGCGACGCGATGCTGCACAGCTTGGGGATGATGTGTGGGTATCAGGACAACTGGGTGAAGCTCGATTGGCTCTAGCAGGTCGTTTGAAACAGCATGTGCTATCAGCGGAAGCGCAGCACGCAGCGGATGTCCGACTGCACTTGCCTGTTCCACGGGTGGCACTCGGCTTGGCATTGCGTGGTATAGCACGTGCAGCGATTGACGTCTCGGATGGACTTGTGGGAGATATTGGACATATCCTGCAACGCTCTGGCCTTGGGGCTACGTTATGGTGTGATTGCTTGCCGCTAGGCCCCATGTTGGCATTGCAAAATCGGGCGATGCAGCGTGATTACAGTTTGTGTGGTGGGGATGATTATGAGTTATGTTTTTCTGCGCCACGCACGCAGCGCGCCCAAGTGCTGGCTGCAGCGCAAGGGGTGTTTACGCCCGTAACGCGTATTGGGTATCTGGAAGCAGAGCCCGGACTACGGATACGGGATGCGTCTGATAAGTTACTATCACTTCAATTGACTTCTTTTGATCATTTTACCTCATGACAACCCCATCCGTATCGACGCCTTCCTCCGGTTCATCCCCTGTTGCACCAACGGCAGCACTGATGTTTTCACATCCATGGCATCTGATTGCACAGGGATTTGGAAGCGGCCTTTCGCCAATTATGCCTGGTACGGCGGGAACCTTGTTTGCTTGGCTGTCCTTTCATGTGCTGACTACGCGTTGGCCTAGCCTATTTACCGAAGCGCATTGGGGATGGATTATTGTACTGGGTTTTTTTCTTGGGGTTCGTGTTTGTGAGCGTACTGGTCGGGCTTTAGGCGTGGCCGATCATGGCAGTATGGTGTGGGATGAGATCATTGCATTTTGGTTAGTCTTGCTGTTTATTATGCCGTGCGATGTTGCGACCCAATGCTGGGGATTTGTTTGGTTTCGTTTTTTTGATATGGTCAAGCCCCCTCCAATTGCCTATTTTGATCAGCATATTAAAGGTGGGTTTGGTGTGATGTGGGATGATATTGTCGCCGCATTTTACACCTTGCTGGTGTTTGCTTTTTGGCGTGTTTTTGCTTAGGTGTTTGTTGCGGTGCTGCCCATAGCATGCTGTTACATCATCGATGTTACCTTTAGAACTTCTTCGCAGCTGGTTACACCTTCGATGATTTTATGGGCGCCGGCGATGCGTAGTGGTTTCATTCCGTCACTGATACTTTGCTGTCGTAGCGCAGCCAGGTCGGTTTCGGGACGGATTAATTTAGTGAACGCTTGACTGACCGTCAGTAATTCATACAGTCCGGTGCGTCCGCGGTAACCCGTCTGACGACATTCTGGACAGCCTTTAGGGCGATAGGCTTTGACTGGCTTGGCCAGATCCCACTGTTCGGTTAAGTTTTTCCATACTGGGTCAGGTATCTCGGCATCTTTTACCTTGCAGGCCGGACATAAGGTGCGTACCAGTCGCTGTGCCAAAATACCTGTCAGGGTCGCTTCGAGCAAATAATAAGGAACACCGAGTTCCAGTAGGCGCATGACCGCTGATGGCGCATCATTGGTGTGTAATGTGGAAAACACCAAATGCCCAGTCAACGCAGCTTGAATAGCCATTTCAGCCGTGGCTAGATCACGAATTTCTCCAACCATGATAATGTCGGGATCTTGCCGCATTAGCGCGCGCACACCATCTGAAAAGGACAGGTCGATGCCATGTTGTACCTGCATCTGGTTAAACGAGGGTTCAACCATCTCAATCGGATCTTCGACCGAACAGACATTGACTTCTGATGTGGCAAGTGTTTTTAGGGTCGTGTATAAGGTGGTGGTTTTGCCTGAACCTGTTGGTCCTGTCACCAGAATAATCCCATGTGGTTTACTGGTGAGCTGATCCCATCGTAGCGCATCAACCGGCGGGAAGCCCAGCTCTGGCAATGTTTTAACGACCACTTCTGGATCGAAAATACGCATGACCATTTTTTCGCCAAAGACAGTGGGAAGGGTAGAAAGTCGGAGTTCAATTTCTTGTCCTGATGCCGTGCGGGATTTGATGCGTCCATCTTGAGGACGGCGTTTCTCGATGACATCCATGCGCCCCAGAAGTTTAATCCGAGCCGTCATGGCAATCATAACACTGGCAGGAACTTGGTATACCTGATGCAAAATGCCATCAATACGGAAACGAATAATGGCCATTTCACGCTTGGGTTCAAGATGGATATCGGACGCACGTTGTTCAAATGCATACTGCCACAGCCAGTCAACAATATTGACAATGTGTTGATCATTAGAATCGAGTTGTTTGTTGGACTTGCCTAGTTCGACTAGTTGTTCAAAGTTGTTGCGTAATGCCGTATCCGGTCCCGCTGTTTTGCTCGCATTTTTAATTGATTTTGCCAGTGTGAAAAATTGTGCGAGATATTGGGCAATTTCCAATGGATTAGCGATGACTAGACGCACTTCGCGGCGGGTAATTTTGCTAATTTCGTTATGCCAGTCACTAGCATCTGGTTCACACGTTGCTATAGTGACGGTATCGGCGGTTATTTCAACCGGTAGAATGGTAAACCGCGTTGCAAACGAGGCTGACATGACGTCGGCCACTTTGGTGAAATCCACTTTCAGTGGATCTATCCGGTAAAACGGTAAGTTAACCCGATTTGCTAGCCATTCCGTCAGCCAATCCAGATGTAAATGGGGGTGCGGTGGTTGGTGTGAAGAGAGCTTGCATTGTGCCATCGCTACCAGTGGATGCATGGTTAAACTGGCATTTTTTAAAATGGATAGCGCCATTGGATAGTGTTTCTTAGCCATTTCCTTGCTAAGGATGCCATCATTGATTAACCAACTAAATAGCTGCTGTAGGTCGAGTTTTTTGGTCATAATTTTAGTTTATCCTATTCTTCCCCACCAGTCAGAATCTATCCAGATTTAGTTTGTGTTCGTGGCTATTTGTATGCCATTGACCCACGATTTTGCCGGTAATTTTGAACTTAGTTTGATTTGTGCAGCACGTTCGTGTAACGCTGTAAAATCGAATTTTGGGCGCGTATTAAAGGCAACGGCAATCACATTTCCATCATGTACTTCTGGTAAGAAAACAACATAGTCAAACACAAAGTTGAGTGCTTTTTTGTTTTTGACAAAGCTGGGGTGATCGCCGAATAAATTGACCGTTAAGATGCCATCCGACTTGAGACAATTTGAACAAGCTTGATAAAATTCGGCGCTATCGAGTACTGGACCACGTGCTGTCGCATCATATACATCGACTTGCATGACATCGATGGTGCCGTAATGACTGTTTTCATTTACAAATGCCTCGCCATCCATTTCTAGGACCGTTAAGCGTTCATCATTTTCGGGTAATTTGAACATGCTATAGCAAATTGAAATAACCGCGGGATTCAATTCAATGGCGGTCACCCGTGCCATAGGGAATTGACGATAGCAAAATTTGGTAAGTGATGCCGTGCCTAGACCAAGTTGTACGATGTGTTGAGGTCTTTCAATAAACAACATCCATGCCATCATCTGTTGGGCATATTCCAATTCAAGCCAATCTGGCTTGCGCAAGCGCATTGCTCCTTGTACCCATTCTGTACCAAAATGTAAAAAACGACAGCCATCCATTTCGGAAAGTGTGACGGGGGCATATTTAATTTTACGTTTAGTTGAGCCAGATACGCCGGACTTTAAATTTGCCTCGGCTTCGATAGATTTACGTTTAATTAACATGGTGATAGAGTCTGATCTGCTGTAGTGATGGGTGAAAATACGCTTGTGGGCATGATAGGGAGGATGCGACCAAAAAGCCAGAAAAAAATAAGTGTGTCGGGGACTGAGCGTAGTTATGCTACTTTATATAGCGTAGATGTAGAGTATATGCTGAGTGTGTGATCTTGTATTATTTGGTTACATCTAGTGGATTTATGTAACATTATTCTGCTTGTCTACTCCGCGTTACACCCGCACAATATCTCATCGAAGGGACTTACGCAAAACCGCCCCAGCGGCGTTATTGCCTTTTAGCCGTAAGTCTTAATTTAGTTGCTATTGATGGAGTGAATATGAAAAAAATTGCGTTGACGTTGAGTTTGATTGGTATTGTTGTATTGTCAGGGTGTGCCGTGTCGCCTAATTCGGGTAGTGTGTATAAATCATACCAAACACAAGGCGAACAATCGGTACGTATGGGGGTAGTGGAATCAGTGCGTAACGTGATGATTGATCATGGACAATCAGGCGTTGGTACTATGGCGGGTGCTGCACTGGGTGGTGTAGCCGCTGGTAGCAGTATTGGACAGGGAAATGGTGCGTTGGCTGCTGGTATTGTTGGCGCCGTTGCAGGTGGTTTGCTGGGCCAACATATTGAGCAAAGTGCGAACACACGGCCTGGGCTTGAAATTACGGTGAGGTTGGATAATGGTAGCTTGACTGCTGTGACACAGGACGCCGATGAGCCTTTTAGTCCAGGTGAACGGGTGCGGTTGCTGTCATCAGGTCGTACTACACGTGTTACGCATTAGACTACTGTATTAGTTTTATTGCGACATAAAAAACGCGCACTATCGACCTAAGTGCGCGTTTTTTATTATTAGCTTTATTCCTAATTCCTAAAGCTTACTTTTAGCCTGCCATGCCCAATAACAGTTCATTCAAGCGTTTAACGTAGGCACTTGGATCAGTGAGGTTGCCACCTTCGGCCAATAGTGCTTGATCAAACAGGATATTGGCCCAATCGTCGAACTTGGCTGCTTCGTATTTTAAACGTTGCACTAGTGGATGATTTGGGTTGATTTCCAGAATTGGTTTGGACGATGGTGCCGCTTGTCCTGCTGCTTTCAACATGCGTGCCAGATTGCCTGATAACTCATTTTCATCGGCGACCAGACAAGCTGGTGAGTCAGTCAGGCGGAACGTAACCCGCACATCCTTGGCTTTTTCGGTCAGTGATTGCTTCATTTTACTGACTAAATCAAGATACTCAGTTTGGGTTTGTTCGTGTTGTTTCTTCTCTTCTTCGTCTTCTAGTATTCCTAAATCTAAACTGCCTTTGGCGACGGAAGTGAGCTCCTTACCTTCAAAGTCACTCAGGAAGGACAACATCCATTCATCGACACGGTCTGTCAACAACAATACTTCCACGCCTTTTTTGCGGAAAATTTCCAAATGCGGGCTATTTTTAGCTGCAGCAAAATTCTCAGCCGTGACGTAATAAATCTTGTCTTGACCTTCCTTGATGCGTGAAAGATAGTCCGTCAATGAGACTGTTTGCGCATCGGTGTCATTATGCGTTGACGCAAAGCGGACTAACTTGGCAATACGTTCTTTATTGCTGGCATCTTCGCCAATGCCTTCTTTCAGAACTTGACCGAATTCAGTCCAGAATGTCTGGTACTTATCTTTTTTGTCTTGCTCTTCTGAGTTAGCAAGATCTTCTAACATGCTTAACACGCGTTTGGTCGAACCGTCACGCATTACTTTAATATCGCGGGATTCTTGCAAAATTTCACGTGATACATTCAATGGCAAATCAGATGAATCGATAATCCCTTTGACAAAGCGCAGGTATACCGGCATCAGTTGCTCAGCGTCATCCATGATGAAAACGCGTTTGACGTAGAGTTTGATCCCACCCCGTTTATTACGATCCCACAAGTCAAACGGTGCGTGTGACGGAATGTAGAGCAATTGGGTATATTCACTACGTCCCTCCACCCGGTTATGGGTGTGGGTTAACGGTGCCTGAAAATCGTGCGAAACATGTTTGTAGAATTCATCATACTGTTCTGGCGTAATCTCGGATTTACTGCGAGCCCACAATGCACTGGCTTGATTGACTGTTTCCAGTTCGTCTTTTAGGACTTGTTCTTTTTTTTCTTCATCCCATTCTTCTTTTTGCATCAAAATTGGCAGCGAGATATGGTCGGAGTACGTACGGATGATGGATTTTAATTTCCATGATGATAAGAAATCATCTTCGCCCTCACGCAGATGGAGGGTGATATCGGTACCGCGGCTGGCTTTTTCAATGTCTTCAATACTAAAATCACCAGCGCCTGTAGATTCCCAACGCACGGCTTCAGTACCGCCAGCGCGACGAGTTTCTACCGTCATTTTATCTGCAACGATAAAGCCAGAATAAAAGCCGACACCGAATTGGCCAATCATGGCGGCGTCTTTTTGCTGGTCGCCAGACAGTTTACCAAAGAATTCTTTGGTGCCGGATTTGGCAATGGTACCCAAATGGGCAATGGCCTCGTCTCGGCTCATGCCGATACCATTATCTGAAATGGTGATGGTACGTGCTGTTTTATCAAATTTGACCGTGATGCGCAGATCGGAATCCGATTCCATCAAGGCAGTATTATTAATTGCTTCAAAACGTAATTTATCTGCGGCATCGGATGCGTTGGAAATCAATTCACGTAAAAAAATTTCTTTATTGGAGTACAAAGAGTGAATCATCAACTGCAATAGTTGGGTAACTTCAGTCTGAAATCCCAAGGTTTGTTTTTCGTGTCCGGCCATAATATCCTCTGAAATAGTTGGTAGGACTTACGCACTGTCTAACTTGAATATAGAGACAATCAAAAAAGTTATAGAGCAATATGTAAGTTCGTTGCTACATGAAATGAGGCTGAAAGAAACTATTTCAAGAGTCGTTACAACGCAAATCGACCAAGTCGCTCATATAGGATAGATATTTTGATATTGTAAGACATTGACTTACATTGCTTAGGCAATATCAGATGGTTTTTTGTGGCTAGGCAAGACAGTCTCTAACCTTTGTGGCATGATTGCGCTGATTTTGCACAATTCAGTTATGTTGTTATTTTTACTTTTAAGGAAATTCGTTATGTCGTTCTACCAAAAACTTGCCGCATTAAATATTCAATTGCCGGCGGTTGCCGCACCAGCCGCTGCCTATGTCATGTATGCGCAAACGGGGAACACCGTATTTTTGTCCGGCCATATTGCGAAAAAAGACGGTAAAGTCTGGGTTGGTCAATTAGGTAAAGATACCAGCACTGAAGAAGGGAAACTGGCTGCACGCGCAGTGGCGATTGATTTGATTGCGACCTTGCAGGCAGCATGTGGTGGCGATTTGAATCGCGTTACCCGCATCGTTAAAGTTATGAGTCTGGTTAACTCCACTCCGGATTTTACGGAACAGCATTTGGTCACGAATGGTGCATCGGAATTGTTTGGCGAGATCTTTGGTGAACAAGGAAAACACGCACGTTCGGCGTTCGGCGTAGCACAAATTCCGATGGGCGCATGTGTGGAAATTGAGCTGATTGCAGAGATTGCATAGACCGAAATTGTCTCTCGGTCTAGTGTTGATGGCAAACGCCGGCAAGCGATGGTAACGTTATTTAGAAACGATACCATCGCCAACAACGCATATTACCAACCGAAGTATGGTCCGACGCCTTTGGATGTGGTGCTCCCCTCAATCGCGACATACACCTGACGTCCATAGAAAAATGGTAAGCCCCAGTCAAAGGTGGAGTAGGCCCCAGTTCCGGTACCACCAGAGCCGGCTAGATTGGCGAAGGCAGCGTAACTGGAGGGACTGTTATAGTATAAATTAGCTACATTCGCCACAGCAAAATTAATCGTGGTACTGGTGTTATTCACGCCAGTGGCGACAGCGCTGAACGGAAGTACGCTAGTAGGACAGTAAAAGCCGGGCGCTGCCCTAGATCCGCTAGTAGCACAGGAGGGGATGGCGCTATCCGTGAAAAAATACGCATTGGATCCCGTGTCCATCAGGCTGTTGGGGTAGAGTTGGTTATTGAACGTGGTTGAAATATATCCTGAAGTCGGGTCGGCTGTCAGTGTGTTGGTATTAGTGCTGGCATTATTGGTTTGCGTATCAATCCCAAACGTGAGTGTACCGCTTGCTGTTTGTTGGCCTGTTAATGGCGTAGAAATGGGATTCATGGCGATGATGACGCCATTATTGTCTTTGCTAAAAAGACTAACGGGTTGCTGTAACTGGTTCGCTGTTGTTTGTAGGATGTTATTACAGCCTGACGGGGAACAGCCATAGTAAACCTGATTGTTCGTCCCAGAGGCGCAATAGCTCCCACAATCCTGGGCAAATAATCCAACGCCAAGTAATCCATTTGATCCTAAGCTTGCACCGGTATTCATTGGATTACCCAAGCCAGAACACGCACTTGGTATCGTTGAAACAGCTGGGTCGCTAATCACTTGAATAGCTAAATTACCAACGGTTTCGCTTCCAATCTGAATATTCGCGAAGCGAATTGATCCCCACGTATAACCGAGAGCATAGGGCATGCATTCTGCCACTGGATTACCGCCACTGGCGATGGTGGTTTGTTGTGGAAAATTACTTAGTGCCGGAGAAATAGCGCTAGCAAGTATCCGTAACCCGCTGGAACCGGTGTCAACAGTAATATGATCGATTGTTTGGCAGAGTGTTGGATTGACTGGTGAGCAGATGGTCACGCTGACATACGGGATATTGATTCCGCCGTAATACTGTGAATCAACGCTAATCGGAATAACATTCGAACTAGGGCCGGGTAAAGCGGGGGAGACGGGATTGTTTGGGCTGGTTGCTGTTCCGCCGCCACCCCCTCCGCATGCACTCAGTAAAAAGACCAGATAGGCAGCGACAATGCACCAAATTGGTTGACGTAAAGTTGGCATAGTTGGTGACCTATTATTGAATTTGATCTTCTGGAAATCCCACTGGCATTAAGCTGGGAATAAACGCTTTACCCTGAAACGCACGTAGATGGCCGTGCGATCGTACTACAACATTCGCGTTGTTGAGCTCGGCATTGCGCAGACTAAAAAGTGTTGCTGTAGGTCGATTAGTATACTGTTGAAAATAGTTGCCTAGTAATTGCTGTAGATTTGGCATGGTAGGGCCTCTCCATGCAACTGCGAAAACGATATTGTTTGTATTCAGATATTCGCGAATTTGCGTTCCGGATGGCAGTTGTGTCTGCCGAACCTGAACGCCTGCTGTAGCTAGGGCAAGGGCTTGGGGTAATCCTGATTGCAGAGCGAAGGGGCGGATACCCTGGTCCACTAATCCTGCTGATGCGGGTAATGCTGCTCCACCTAAAACGGCAAAGGAAGAGGCGGATGTTAGCGTAAAAATAAGTGCTAATAAGAGATTTCGCATAATGATCAGTTGACCGCATCGTTAGGGGAATATTTTGATTCTACCTTGTATTCGTGTTAAACGACGTAACTAGTTGTATCTATTTTGATATTGTAGTGACTCAAACAAACCACCTCAGCGGCATTATTGCCCCCTAGCTGTACAACCGTAGTGTCGTCGGCATGTTTTGCTGGAGTAATTTGCGTAAGTCTTAATTGTGCTGAAAATTGTGCTAAATTTACTGCTAGGCACTGAGGCTGCGTAATGAATGGGTAGGTATGGGTAGGTATGGGTAGGTATGGGTAGGTGAATTCAAAGCTGTAGTTTTAATTACCAACCAAAATACGGCCCACTACCTTTGGTCGTTGTGTTTCCTTCGATGACGGTATAGACGCTGTTGCCATAATAGAAGGGGAGCCCCCAGTCAAATGTAGTAGTTGTCCACGCTGGTGCTGCAATGTTAGTAAATGCGGCATAATTAAATGGGCTGTTGTAGACCATTGAAGCCGCATTATCGACACTAAAGTTGATGGTGTGGCTGCTACTATTATTGAGTCCACTGCTTGTCGCTGTTAATAAAAGTTGGGTGGGCGGACAATAAAATCCTGGCATCGCTAGCGCTCCTGATGTTGGGCAACTGGTAATGGTGTTGTCTGTAAACATCGTGACATTGGAGCCGGTGTCGAGAAAACTGTTAGTAAAGGTTTGTCCTTGATATTGTGTCGAGATCATACCAGCGCTGTTCGTAGTCAGCGTAGTGGTATTCGTGCTGACGTTATTATTTTCAGTATCAACGCCAAATATCATGGTTCCCGTTGCAATCAGTTGCCCTGTTTTTGGGGTGTAAATAGGGTTGAGTTGGATGATGACGCCATTGTTGTCCTTGGTGAAAAGGGATACCGGATTTTGTAGTTGCTCTGGGATGTTTTGAGGAATGTTGGTGCAACTTGTCATGTTGCAGCTGTAGTAAATGTTCGCCAAACTCGACGCGCCGATGCAGAAATCCTGACAATCTTGTTTGAATAATCCAACGCCGAGTATGCCATTGGCAAATACCTGTGCTGCTGTGTTGATGGATGTTCCAAAGCTGGAGCAACTCGTCGGCACGGTTGAATACAGTGGATCGCCCATTACCTGAATGGCTAAATTCGTTACAGTTTCGCCACCAAGTTGCACATTGGCAAATTTAACGGATCCCCAGGTATAGCCTGATGCAAATGGATAGCATTCAACGACTGGGTTGCCATTGCTTGTGGTACTGACTTGTTGTGTTAAATTGAGTGTCGATTTGAGCGCGCTGGCAAAAACCCGTAGCCCGACAGAGCCGGTATCGACTAATACATGGTCGATGATCTGGCATATTGTCGGGGTGGTCGTAGAGCAAAGCGTGATGCTGGTTGTTAGTATATTGAGATTGGAATATGCCGTTGCATCAACACTGAGCGGCATGGTATTTGGCAGTGTTGATTGTGAAATTTGTACCGTCGAATTTGATGATGTAGAGCCCCCATTGCAGGCGATCAGCAGGATGGAAAGCAGCAAGCTACATACTGCTCGCGCATAGATAGAATGGTATGGGTTAGATTTATTCATTGAATACAAATCCTGCGGGAACTAATTCAGGGAGGTAAGCCATACCTTGAAATGCTTTAAAATGGCCGTGTGACACCACTACCAGTGCATTGGTTGTGACCAGTATATGGCGCAATCTAGATGGTGTCGTTTGCGCATTGGTGACGTATTGGTCAAAATAGGTACCAAATAATTGGCGAAAATCTGGCAAGATTGGGCCATTCCATGTGACGGCGACAACGATATTATTGGCGTTCACGTACTCTTTAATTACCGTGCCAGAGGGTAATATCGTTTGATATGCGTTCAGCTTGAGCGTTGACGTCATGGCTGCGGCTGATACGCTGGTTTCGGGGGTGGTGTTCATGGCAGCACCGCCTAATGTAGCCAATGCAGAAGGTGCTACGATAGTAGTGAGGACAACAGTGACCAACAGTGACCACAGAGTGCGCATGATAATTAACCTGATTCAATAAAGGTGGGCGGTATTCCTTTACTTTAAGCAGGATTTTTTGTTGTGCGATGGAATAGTGATAAATGTGAGAGGCGCACGAGCAAATTAGGCTAAATATGAGTCAAGATTGTGCATAAGATGCGATATGATCAAGATCAATTGATTACCCAATTGATCAGTCGGTTGTCTTAAATTTGTAATAAAAATGGCTTGGTACATAGCGTTTGTATGCTTCAATCCAGTTCGTCGCTATTGCATTTTGGGCTTGTTTCAAGCTAATTTCGTTTTTGCAAACCATTTTATACAACACGAATTCTAGGTCGTCTTTTTTCTTTGCGCTCCACTCGCCGTTACGCGGTTGCGGCCATAAATTACGGTCATCCATTGGCGCACCGCCTAGGGATAAGGCGATCAGATGATCTTCTTCATAATCACGTGGATGCGTATTGTCATAGCCATACTGACGAAGTTGACTTTTTTTGAGGCGATTGGTGTAATAAGCAGGCGGGCGTATTGTTTTGGTATACCCATGCACACAGATTGTTTGGCGAATATTTTCTTGCGTGACATCCGGATTGGTTGCCCCGGGTGTTAACTCTGGCTTGGGTAGGTCGCCGGCGAATACTAGGCCTGTACTGAACAAGGACACCAGTACAATCAAGGAGTACTTAAGCGAGTGCTTCATTAATTTTGTCTTTAATTTAAATTATTTATTATTTGTATAAGCGGATATATGGCGGGCAAGAAAATAAATGCGGCGCTAAAAATCAAAAAGGGTTACAAGCCTAAACTTGTAACCCCTTGACAATGCTGGTGCGGCTGGCAGGAATCGAACCCACGACCCCTTGGTTCGTAGCCAAGTACTCTATCCAGCTGAGCTACAGCCGCGAAAGACGACAATATAGGCGAATAATAGCCATGTGTCTAGTTTTATTTTGCATGCAGTGAAAAAATGCTGTTTTTTCTGCAAAAAATATCTTTTTGGTATGATTTTTTCCCTAGAGACGGGAAAATTTTTATATCGTCCTCAATAAGAGTCGCAAATAATTCAGCGTAATGGCATCTTGCTTGTTATGATGCTGGCTTTGAATGCTACTCATATCCAGCCATGTTTGATTTCTTGTTTAAAAAACGAACTAAAGTTCCTGCTAAGGCAGAAGCAATTGTGTCCGATAAAAAAGCGGAGTTGGAAGCGGCGAAATTTTCAGCTAAACAAGCGGACCTCGATGCTGCGAATAGTTTTTCTGGGCAGGAAGCAGCTGCCGTCACTTTTATCTTGCAATCAGAATTTGCCGACGCCCGATTTCAGGCCGCAGCCCATCTTCATAGTATCGCGGCGTTGACGCAGATACATCTAGCGATGCGCAAGACAGATAGGCGGGTAAGTAAATTTGCACAGGAAAAATTGGCAGATTTGCAAAAACAGGAAGAGGTCGCACAAGCGAGTCTGGCATGGTTGCAGCAAGGTCAGTGTTTGTTGGAGAGCGCTCAACTGACTGCAAATCATGTCACGGAGTGGGAGAAAAAACGCGTGGCATTGGACACTCCTGCGTTGTCTACATTAAAAAATGCGTTAGATGCGCGTTTGTTGGCACAAGTTGCACTTCAACAGCAGGCTCGGCAATTGACTATTGCTTTTGATCTATTGACGGGTGATGCCTTGGCATTGGGCGAATTGCAATCTGAATTTACACGCTGTAGTCAACTGTTGCAGCAGTTACAGTCAGATGCTGAGGTCGCTAGTTTGCCGAAAAATCAGCTCGATCAATTAGTGCATCTATGTGCGCAAGTAGCACTCAATGTTAGTCAGCGTGAGCAAGTTGAGCAGCAACTAACTGCACGTGCGGATGCATTGGAGCAATGGCGGATGCAGATGCGGTGTATTGAGATGGAAGCGGCGAAACGTAATGCCGAGCTGCAGGAATCTCTGCAGGAATCACTCCCCTCGACGTTGGATGCTGTACCTGATGCGACTGTGGAACAAACGACAGAGCAAGTGCGGGTGCCTGAGCAAGTGGTCTCAGTGAAATTATCGCCAGAGCAATTGCGTCGCGAGTGGAAAAATTTTGTGATCGCACGTCATTTTTTAGGCGAGGCGCAGCGTAATGTGGCGCAGCAGCAAGAGAGTGATTTTGCTGCCTTAGTGGCGTGTTTGATTCCTGTTGGTAAAGTGGTTACGGCGACCGCGACGATGAATGTACCCAAGCTGGTTAAGGCTGTTACCTCGCATTCGACTGCGGCGCTAACCGACTCACACCAGAAAATTGATCCCTACGTACAGCAGTTGGAGCAGGCTCTGGAGCAGGGGAGCTTGCAACAAGCGTTAGATGCAGATAAAAGTCTGCGAGCGCTGGTATTGCCGACGCGTGGCGAATTGGCAGCACGCATTACCTTGTTGCGCAGCGAATTGCATCGCCTATTAGATTGGGCTAAATGGGGTGGTAATGTCTCGCGCGAAGAATTGATTAAAGTTGCAGACGAGTTGCCATTGGCGGGACTGGCCCCGCAAGAATTAGCCAAACAAGTAGGGGGATTGCGCGCGCGCTGGAAAGAACTGGATCGTGCCAGTGGACCTGCGGCGAAAGCTGCGTGGGAACGGTTTGATCAGGCGTGTGGTCGTGCTTATGAAATTGCTGATGAGTATTTTAAACAGCAAGCCCGGATAAGACAGGAAAATTTACAGCAAGCACAAGTATTATTGGATGAATTAGATCGGTCGGTGCTGCAGTTTCATGAAGCCACGGAATTCAAAGCGCTGATTGCGTTTGTCAGTAAGATAAAGCAGGACTGGCGTAAAATTGGACCAATTGATCGAAAGATAAAAAATCGCTTGGAAGCTGAATTTACCGACAAATTGACTGTGCTTAGTCTGCCACTTGAACAAGCACGGGAACGCGCTGTTGCAGCGCGGATGCAATTGATTGCCGATGTTGCTGCGATTGTGGCGACTGACCGGAGCTCAGCTGAAAAAGTACAGATTGCGCAACAGCGTTGGCAGCAGGATGCAGCAGGGTTGCCATTGGAACGTAAAGTAGAGCAACAGTTGTGGCAAGAGTTCCGTGCTGCTTGTGATGCCGTGTTTGCACAGCGTCGAGTCAGTGGGGAGCAACACAAGCAACGTCGTCACGAACAATTGCTGGCGCGACAAGCGTGCTGCGAATTGTTGGAGAACGATGATAGCCAGACGATAAATACGATTGAGGCCGCCTTGCGTCAAGCAACACAGGATTGGCGCGATTTAAATCAACAAGAGCGTCATGCTGAGTTGGATCAACGTTTCCAACTCGCATTCACTGCGTTGGAGCAGCGTTTGATGACGCTGGTGTTGGCACAACAACAGAAAGGGATGATGTCGTTGCGGGCTAGAATTGCGCTATGTCGACAACTGGAGGGATGTACTTCTGATCAACTGCTTGAAACCGGAGCCGCAGCCCAAAGTGAATGGGATCGATTGGTCGCTGAAAGTGCGCCATTCGATCTGGTATTGGCGACGATGCTGGAGCGCCGTTTTGCTGCCGCCTTGACTGGTGTCTCGGCATCTGCCCCCGATGCCGCTAATTTAGCGGTATTTCAGCATCATTTATTACGTCTGGAAATTTTGCGAGGTCTGGAAAGTCCTCCTGAATTGGGGACGCAACGGATGCAGCTTCAGGTGAGTCAGTTGAAGTCAGCACTGCAACACAGGAGTATCGACGATGCCGATTCTCAGTCTGATCCATATATGTCGAATTTGCTGATGCTGTGTAGTTTGCCTGTGCAGTTAGATGTGCAAACTGAACAGCGGTTTCAGAAAGTGTTGGAAAACTATGCCGTGGTGTAAGTAGCGTCGTTTGTGGCAAAAATCGGAGCTTGTAGTCGTATTAAATAGGTGGAACCATCTACGTGGAACCACCTCCGATTCGGTTTTTAGTTTGCTTTGCCTTGTACTGATGGCGCCAATAGGTTTTCTAATAATTCAACCAGCATTGAACGCGTAATTTTTGATTTAACCGTGTAAGCATCAATCGCGGCATTATGGGATTCATGCAGCTTTTTTACTGTGCCTGGCTGTCCAGTGCGGACCACAATACGCAAATCAGTACGCTGCAATTCTTCACGAATGATTTCAACTAGGCGAAAACCTGCATCGACGGTTTCCATCACCACATCTAATAAAATTAATGCTATTTCGGGATTGCTAAGTAGCAATTCATGGCCTTCACTCGCTGAATAGGCGTGCAAAAATTCCAGTGGACGGCCTTGTATTGCTACTCCTTGCAATGCCAGCACCGTGCTTTCATGCACGCTCTTATCATCATCAGTAATCAGAATAATCCAAGGAGTGTTGGGCGTGATTCTGGTATCACTGGCACCATCATCGTCCAAGAAGTGAATAAAATCATTCGTGCCGCCAGTGATCGCTAGATAGTGTGCCGTACAGCTTAAATGGACTGTATAGGCTAAATGCGGATGAGGGAGCGCATTCGCATTCCCATTCAGTGGGTTTGGTGCAATTATCATCCTATTATCCTGATTGCAATGGTTTGGCGTGGGGTTTGCAAGAGTTTTACGCCATTTTTTTAGTTAGCTGCATATACTTATGTTAACGTGCTTACTTGCTCGTGATTAGATCATATTTTACGAGTAAATTGCGTGATGCTGGGGTTTCTTTTGCGTCAAATTAAATCAGTGGTGGTATTATTGCGTTTATGTTTAAGTTTACGTTTACGTAAACGTAAGTGCAATATAGCCATGAATATAAGCGAATAGTTAGCATGAATGTGACTATTGGTAATAATAACAACACAGTTTCTGGCATGCTAATACGTACATGGCACGTTATCGAGTTTATTAAACCGTAGTTTATTGAGGAAAAATACATGAAAATTCAAGACAATGTTTTTATTATTACAGGTGGTGCTTCTGGTCTGGGGGCTGCAACAGCGCGGATGATTAGTGCGAATGGCGGTAAAGTGGTGATTGCTGATTTACAGGTTGCACAAGGTGAACAATTGGCCGCCAGCTTAGGTGGTCAGTTTGTTCGTTGTGATGTGACTTCCGAAGTGGATGCTACTGCCGTGATTGCAGCAGCAACAGCATTAGGTACCTTGCGTGGTTTAATTAATTGCGCCGGCGTCGCTCCTGCGATGAAGACAGTAGGAAAAGAAGGGCCACATACACTGGAGTTATTCCAACGCACTATTAACATTAATCTGGTCGGCACATTTAATATGTGTCGTCTGGCGGCCGACGCAATGTCTAAAACTGCAGCTACTGATCAAGGTGAGCGTGGCGTATTAATTAATACAGCGTCTGTTGCGGCATTTGATGGTCAGATTGGACAGGCTGCGTATGCTGCATCCAAAGCAGCTGTGGTTGGGCTCACATTGCCAATGGCTAGGGATTTATCGCGTAATGGAATTCGGGTGATGGTCATTGCACCTGGTATATTTGAAACGCCGATGATGTTAGGTATGCCACAAGAAGTGCAAGATGCATTAGGTAAGAGTGTGCCGTTCCCATCCCGTATGGGTAAACCAGATGAATATGCACAGTTGGCGCGTAGTATTATTGAAAATATGATGTTAAATGGTGAATCGATACGTCTGGATGGCGCAATTCGCATGCAACCTAAATAACATGGATGACTTTTTGGGATAAGGGTACTACACTGAAAAAACGGTTATCCAGCCAGTTTGGCCGCCATTGATTGCAGCTTAGCTAAATGCATTCAATGGGGGGCAACCCTTATACTCATAATAGAATCCATGAATGAAAATGATAAAACAACGGGATTAATTTTAACCGGTGGTGGGGCGCGTGCCGCGTATCAGGTTGGCGTGTTAAAAGCGGTTTCTGTAATTTTGCGGGAAGCTGGCTGGCCAGCGGAAAAAAATCCATTTGCTATTATTTGTGGTACTTCTGCTGGTGCAATTAATGCCACCGCATTGGCCTGTAGTGCTGATAATTTTGGCGTGGGAGTGCGTAACCTTTTACAGGTTTGGACGCACATGAATGCCGCACAAATTTATCGGGCGGATTCGATTGGTATGTTGCGCTCGGGAGCAAGATGGCTCTCCATTTTGTCGTTCGGCTGGATGCTGCGTCAGTGGCATCGTGATCCGCCTATGTCCTTACTTGATAATTCGCCGTTGGCCGAATTATTGGATTCGATGCTGGATTATTCTGGGTTAGACGCTAGTCTGGCTTCTGGTGCACTACAGGCATTGGCAGTCACGGCATCTTCGTACACGACCGGGCAGCATTTAACATTTTATCAAACCTTGAATCCGGTGGAACCATGGGTTCGTAGTCAGCGTAGGTCGCAGCAGGACTACATCACAACGCAGCATTTATTAGCCTCGTCGGCTATTCCCTTTATTTTTCCTTCCGTTTCTGTTAACTGGGGCGGTCGTATGGAGTACTGCGGTGATGGTGCGATGCGTCAACTTGCACCGATTTCTCCTGCAATACACTTAGGGGCAAAAAAAATATTGATTGTGGGAGCCGGACGTATGTCGGAGCAAAAGCCAGAAGCGCCATTGCTGGCGCAGTATCCTAGCATTGCCCAAATTGCTGGTCATGCGATGTCGAGCATCTTTCTGGACAGTCTGGCGGTTGATATAGAGCGCTTAAATCGGATTAATAAAACAATTTCAATACTTCCACAAGAATTGCAAGATAAAATGGCATTGCACGCCATTGATACGCTAATTATTTCTCCTTCGCAACGATTGGATGCAATTGCCAGTAAACATATTAAATCGCTTCCTTTGCCAGTACGCACCATGTTAGCTGGGATAGGTGCAACAGAAATACGCGGATCAGCATTGGCGTCGTATCTGCTATTTGAGTCTGCCTATACGACTGAATTGATTGAGTTGGGGAAATTAGATGCGTTTGATATGAAATCCCAAGTGCTTGATTTTTTCGGTAAATCAAAGTCTGTGAGCACCGAGTGAAATCACGCTGCAAGCGTAAATAGCGTGATTATGGACGCCGATACTCAACTCAGCTCTGTAGTCCAAAGCAGAGTTGCGGTACAATGCCGGGATGAAAAATATTGTAATTTTAATTTCCGGGCGTGGTAGCAATATGCAAGCGATCGTTGACGCCGCACACGAACAGCAATGGCCTGCCAGAATTGCTGCTGTGATTAGTAATCGCGCGGATGCGGCTGGATTGCAGTTTGCTGCTGAAAAAGAGATTGCCACAGCGGTCGTGGCGAACAAAGATTATGCCACGCGTGCCCAATTTGATGTGGCATTACAAGCAATTATTGATGATTATTCGCCGGATCTGGTTGTACTGGCTGGATTTATGCGGATATTAACTAACGATTTTGTTATGCACTACGCTGGCAGGATGTTGAATATTCATCCCTCGTTACTTCCTGATTTTCCTGGCCTTGATACCCACCGTCAGGCATTACTTTCTGGCGCCAAGGTACACGGTGTAACTGTCCATTTTGTCACGCCAGTGCTGGATCATGGTCCGATTGTTGAGCAAGCGCAGGTGCCAGTATTGGAGCATGACACCGAAGAAACCCTGAGTGCCCGGGTTTTGGTTCAGGAACATTGTCTTTATCCGCGCGTAATCCGGAATTTTATCGAAGGAAAATTACTACTGCAACACGACCAGGTCGTTCATTTGCCGTCGTAGTCCATCCACAATCGCAACACAAATTTGCTTCAATTAAGAAAGAATACCATGCGTCTCCCACCAGCCATTATTGGACATACAGAAGAAGTATTGCGCGAAATTTTGCGTTTTACTGCGCCGGCTGATAGTACCTTATCTCGTTATTTTCGTGAGCATACACGTTTAGGCTCACGTGAACGCGGCGTTATTGCGGAGAGTATCTATGGCTTGTTACGTAATAAAGCGGTCTACACGAGTTTTTCTGAGTCCGGTAGTGGTGCATTGATACGTCGTATGGCATTGCTGGCGCTAGCGGATGGTGTGGGTGTGGATTCATTGGGCGGTTTGACCGAGCAAGAAACTGAATGGCTGACCCGTGTGATGGAAATTGATCGCAGCTTTTTGCCGGTTCAATTGCGTACTAATTTGCCAGAATGGTTGTTTGATAAATTAAAAGCACAAATGGGTGAAGAAGAATTGATCACCTTTGCTGAATCCATGAGTGCCCCGGCACCGCTGGATTTGCGCGTAAACACCATCAAGGCAGAACGCAATGCGGTCAGAGATGAATTGGCGTTAGCACCGATTCTGGCAGAGCCAACACCGTATGCCCCTACTGGCTTGCGTATATTAAAAAAACCTTCATTGCAAAATTTACCACTTTTTAAATCTGGTGCTATTGAAGTACAGGATGAAGGTAGTCAAATTTTGGCGCAGATAGTGGGTGCTAAACGGGGCGAAATGGTCGCCGATTTTTGTGCTGGTGCAGGTGGAAAAACGCTAGCATTAGGTGCTTCCATGCGCAACACGGGGCGCTTGTATGCATTTGATATTTCGGAAAAACGCTTAGCTAAACTGAAGCCGCGTTTGGCGCGTAGTGGATTGTCAAATGTACACCCTGTGCTGATTGCGCACGAAAGAGATGCAAAAATTAAGCGCCTAGCCGGCAAATTAGATCGCGTGTTAGTGGATGCACCTTGCAGTGGTCTGGGTACGCTGCGTCGTAATCCCGATGTGAAATGGCGACAACAGCCAGGGTCAATTGCTGAGCTGAATGTCAAGCAATCGGCAATTTTGGATAGTGCAGCCCGTTTGCTAAAACCAGGCGGACGCTTGGTGTATGCTACTTGTAGTGTATTGGATGAAGAAAATGAGGCTATTGCCACACAATTTTTATCGACGCATGAAGACTATGTATTGGTACCAATGAAGGATGTATTGATCGAGCAAAAAATTGAACTAGAAATGACAGATTATTTGAAATTGTCTCCACATCGCCATCAAACCGATGGTTTTTTTGCTGCTGTTTTTGAACGTAAAAAATAAATTGTGGTCTGACTTGCTTGAATTTAGTGAACCAGGATATGCGCTATGTTGATGGATCTTTTAACTGATTTGTATAAAGATTTACACGAAACCCAAGTGGTGTGGCAACTTGGCGCAGTTATTCTGTGTATCCTCCTCAGTGCGGGTATTTCACGTGTGTTGAGGAAACAATTTCCGCTAGAGTTGCATCAATCTGGCGTAAAAAAATTATGGGCAGAAACTTTCTTCAAAGTGATATTTCCATTGTTACTTTGGATTTTCTTGTTTGTAGCGAAAATAATTTTATCCAAATGGCAGCATGTTCATCTATTAGTGTTATTGCTGCCGATAGCTTGTTCATTAGCCCTGATTCGTTTTGCTTCTTATTTGTCACGCCGTATTTTTGCGCGTAGCGGTGAGGTTGGCGCTTTTTTACTGATATTTGAAAAATTGTTTTCTGTATTGGTGTGGTTTGGTGTCATTGTGTATTTCACCGGATTTTCTGAAGATTTAATGGAATTTCTGGAAGACACGACATTAACACTTGGTCATAGCAAACTCTCAATTCTCGCAATAGTGCAAGCTGTCATTTCCGTTATTTTTACGGTTATTTTAGCCCTATGGGCGAGTGCAGCGTTGGAAGAGCGGTTGATGAAAATAGCAAGCATGCATAGTTCAATGCGTGTCGTTGTTAGTCGGATTGGTCGTTCTTTATTGATTCTGCTTGCTGTGTTAGTGAGTTTGTCGTTGGTTGGGATTGATCTGACGGTGTTATCGGTGTTTGGTGGTGCACTCGGGGTTGGCCTAGGGCTCGGCTTGCAAAAAATTGCCAGTAACTATGTATCGGGTTTCATTATTTTGTTAGACCGTAGTCTGTCGATTGGTGACATGATATCCGTCGATAAATTCACTGGTAAAGTGAGCCAGATTAATACCCGTTATACTGTACTAAAAGGCTTGGATGGCGTTGAATCGATCGTTCCGAATGAAATGTTGATTGCATCCCCAATGCAAAATTTCACCTTATCGGACCGTGCAATCTGGCTAAGTACCGATGTGAATGTTGCATATAAAACAGATGTGGAAATGTTATTGTCCAAATTGGTGGATAGTACTCTACGAGTGCCACGGGTGATGTCGACACCGTTGCCATCAGCAAGTTTGCTTGGGTTTGGTGCTAACGGTTTGGATTTGCGTATTGGATTCTGGATTAATGATCCAGAAAATGGCAAGTTATCGGTATTGTCGAATGTCAATCTTGCTATTTTTTCTTTATTAAAAGAGTTGGATGTTGAAATTCCCTACCCGCAGAGTGTGGTAACACTGCATCCTGATACGCGGTGAGTTCGTTTTAATTATTGTTGGGAACAAGTTTACTGGATTTTTTAGGTGGGCAAGCGTTTTTTCGCGTACAATGCCCGTCAGCTATAATATAAAAGCGGTGCTTTAACCAGTCGATCTTGTCACCCAAAGCCGCAATGACATCATTTAAACCGGAGTTGAACTATTTTGAGTAATTTTATCGATTTAGCAGTTGATTTTATATCCAATGGATTGACGCGCGCTACAGGGTGGGAAGTGTTTTTTTACACCCTTATTGTCACCCATATTACGATTGTCAGCGTGACAATTTATCTGCATCGTTGCCAAGCGCATCGTGCGTTGGATCTGCACCCGATCGTAAGCCATTTCTTTCGCTTTTGGTTGTGGTTGACTACAGGTCAAGTAACCAAAGAATGGGCTTCCATTCACCGCAAACACCATGCTAAGTGTGAGACGGAAGAAGATCCGCATAGCCCAGTCACCCGTGGTATTAAAAAAGTATTCTGGGAAGGTGCTGAATTATATCGCGCTGAAGCTAAAAATATTGAAACGCTGGAAAAATACGGACATGGTACACCAGATGACTGGATGGAACGTAATGTGTATACCCGCTTTAGCTGGCAGGGTGTTGCCTTATTGATGATCATTAATATACTGATGTTTGGTGTGGTTGGTGTCAGTGTGTGGGCAGTGCAAATGATGTGGATTCCAGTGAATGCGGCCGGTATCATCAATGGCATTGGTCACTATTGGGGTTACCGTAACTACGATTGTGCTGATGCCTCCACTAATATTGTTCCAATTGGTATTTTTATTGGCGGCGAAGAACTGCATAATAATCACCACACTTTTGGCACATCAGCAAAATTCTCATCAAAATGGTATGAGTTTGACATAGGCTGGATGTACATTTGCATTATGCAGTCGTTTGGTTTGGCTAAAGTTAAAAAAATTGCTCCTGCACCAAAACTTGTTGCAGTGAAGTCAATTGTTGATTTGGATACCTTGCAGGCAGTAATTGCTAATCGTTATGAAGTAATGGCAAAATACACCAAATCGGTTAAGCAAACATGGCGTACTGAATTGACGCATTTGCAAGGAAAAGCAAAGTTGGAAACAGCATTTTTAGCTTCCAGCATCAAACTGTTGCAATGCGAACCGACCAAATTGGAAGCAGGACAAAAACAACAGTTACATGAATTGTTTGCCCATAGTAAAGCACTGCAAACGATGCATGAAATGCGGGTGGAGTTAGCTGTTATCTGGGAACGGTCGAGCGATAGCCGCGAGCAATTAGTGCAAAAATTGCAGGATTGGTGCCACCGTGCCGAAACGTCTGGCATTCAAAATTTGCAAGATTTTTCTTTCCGACTGCGCCGTTACGCATAAAGACTGTGCTAGTACATAAAAAAAGCACCTGCGGGTGCTTTTTTTATGCTCAACCTGAATGATAATGTTAATACGTGGTTGGTGTGATTGTTTTACAATTAGATGCGCCTTTCCAACGCTGTTATGTTAACCGAACGATTGAATATCCTTACTACAAAGTGCGCTGCTACTATGAGTTCTACTAATTTAAGTCTGGCCCGCTCTATTTTGCTAACTCCATTTGGCTTGGACGATACGTCGTTGGTTACAACGCTAGGCAGCATGTTTACGCATAAAGTAGACTACGCTGATTTATATTTTCAGTTTACCAAAAGCGAAAGTTGGAGTCTGGAAGAAGGTATTGTCAAAACGGGTAGTTTTAATATTGATCAGGGTGTCGGTGTACGGGCAATTTCTGGTGATAAGACCGCTTTTTCTTATTCAGATGATATTTCATTATCGGCATTGCAGCAGGCAGTGGAAGCAACGCGTACTATCGCTCGTTATGGTCAAGGTAAGATGAAAATTGCGTCACGGATGGAGGAGCAGCGTGGGCGTGAATTATATTTGCCACAAGATCCGTTGAGTTCACTTGATTCAACCACAAAAGTCCGGCTATTGGAGCGTATTGAGAAAATGGCGCGTGCTAAAGATCCGCGTGTAGTTCAAGTAATGGCAGGTTTGGCCGCAGAATATGACGTTATTTTAGTGGCGCGTAGTGATGGTGTGATCGCTGGTGATGTGCGACCACTAGTACGTTTGTCGTTGACGGTGATTGCAGAGCAAAACGGGCGTCGCGAGATGGGTTCATCTGGCGGTGGCGGTCGTTTTAATTATGCCTATTTTACCGATGAGGTATTGTCACGTTATGTGGATGAAGCGGTTGCCGGTGCATTAATTAATCTGGATGCGCGTCCAGCACCTGCTGGTGCCATGACCGTTGTGTTGGGACCGGGTTGGCCTGGTATCTTGTTGCATGAAGCTATAGGCCATGGTTTGGAGGGGGATTTTAATCGTAAAGGATCGAGCGCTTTTTCTGGGCGCTTGGGGCAACGTGTCGCTGCACCTGGCGTTACCGTCGTGGATGACGGTACTCTGGCGGATCGTCGCGGTTCACTCAATATTGACGATGAGGGGAATCCCTCCCAATGCACCACCTTGATTGAAGACGGTATTCTCAAAGGATATATTCAGGATACGATGAATGCGCGATTGATGAAAATGCCCGTGACTGGTAACGCCCGACGTGAATCGTTCGCTCATTTGCCGATGCCTCGAATGACAAATACCTATATGTTGGCGGGTGATAAAGATCCTGCTGAAATTTTGGCATCAGTCAAGCATGGTTTATATGCCGTTAATTTTGGCGGTGGGCAAGTTGATATTACCAATGGTAAATTTGTCTTTTCAGCTAGTGAAGCCTACATGATTGAAGACGGTAAAGTCACGTATCCAGTGAAAGGCGCGACCTTGATTGGAAATGGCCCTGATGTGCTTCATCGGGTCAGCATGATTGGGAATGATTTGCGACTTGATCCGGGTATTGGGGTGTGCGGCAAAGAGGGACAAAGTGTTCCCGTGGGGGTTGGTCAGCCAACATTGCGTCTGGATGGTCTGACGGTAGGCGGAACAGTTTGATCTGTATGGTGTGATTTGTGTGTAGAGTATTAATCGAATAAGGCGATAGCGAATGATGAAGGTCATCACAGTTTGTTCAGCTAAAGGTGGTGTTGGTAAGACGACAATGACTGCTAATTTAGGCGTGGGAATTGCACAGCGTGGTTTCCCTGTGTTGCTGATTGATCTTGATCCACAAAATGCATTGCGTTGGCATTTGGGTGGTGTTGACGAAGCGGATGTTGATGGTATATCCGCAATGGGGGCAGCTCAGATGCCATTAAAAGACGCTGTGTTTGTGAGCCCGTTTGGCGTCGATTTTATTCCTTATGGTACGGTAGATGAGCCCCATCGTAAGGCGTTTGAACATTATCTGGTAAAAGATGCAAATTGGTTGATGGCTATGTTGACCCAAGCTGGTTTGCCCGCCAATTCGGTGGTTTTGTTAGATACGCCGCCGGGTCCGAATGTGTATTTAAAACAAGCATTACGCGCTTCTAGTTTTGCGTTAGAGCTTGTGTTGGCTGATTCGGCATCGTATGCGACAGTGAGTGCGATGGAGTTGTTGATAGAAGATTATACTTATGGCAACTCAGGTTTTATTGGTACGTCATTTATGCTGAATCAAGGCGGGGAACAGCAGCAAGCGTTGATGATCGCATCGGCATTGCGGGAACGGTACGGGCAACGCGTTATGCCGGACATGATTCGTCGCAGCAATGATGTTGAGGACGCGTTGGCATTTGAACGACCGCTATTGCAGTACAGTCCTGAGTGTGATGCGGCAATGGATATGCAACGCATGGTCGATTGGGTGCTGAAACGCTTGTTATAAGTGGGAAAAGGAAATGCATGAAGGATGAAGATACGTTAGAAAATAAGTTGCGTGCGCTTGAGTCTATTTATTTAGCGAAGCTTCCCGGTAAATTTTTCGAAATTAGTTCGCAATTGCGTCAATTTGCTTTGGTTCCGAGCAATCTGGATTATGCACGTAACTTGATCCACTTGCTCCATACATTGGCTGGTTCTGCCGGTACATTTGGTATGGAGCAAGTAGGAGATGAGGCGCATCAATTTGAACTGCGCTTAAAAAAATTTATAGCCGAGGCAAACTGGAGTGAGGCTGATCGTTGTCACTTAGTTAGCCAGTTATCCGAGTATCTGGATCGTTCTACTAAGGCTAGTCATCGCGCTGTATCGCGTGGGCCAAGTCACTCATTTATCAAAAATGATACTCCTTCCCGGCTCATTTATCTGGTTGATGAAGATGTTGATCTTGCTAGCGGTGTTAGCTCTCAAATTGAGCAGTTCGGTTGTGAGGTCATTATTATTGCGGGATTGCGTCAGTTATCAACCGCAATCGCTGAACGATTGCCCGTAGCGATTGTGATTGATTTGGAATCAATTGAATCTACAGCGATTGCTGAGCAGGATTTGAAAAATATGATGTCGATGTATCATCATCGCATCCCGTTTATTTTTATTTCAAATAAAGACAATTTTGAGTCCCGATTGGCTGCGGTAAGATTGGGCGCTTCCGGTTATATGATTAAGCCGATTGATGTCGTCGTACTGGCCGATCATCTAGATGTATTGATTACAAAAGAAAATGTGCAGCCACATCGTGTGATGATTGTGGATGATGATCCGATTACGTCGGAATATTATGCCACTATTTTGCGTAGTGATGGGATGAGCGTGCTAGTGTTGCAGCGCCCTGATACGATTTTTAAGGTGTTGAGTCAATATCGTCCGGAGTTGATTTTATTAGATATTTATATGCCTGGGTGTAATGGGGTTGAATTGTCTAAAATGATACGCCAGGATAACCGCTATATCGATGTCCCAATTGTATTTTTGTCGAGCGAATCAGATCGCGGAAAACAGCTTGAGGCAATGCGCGCAGGTGCGGACGATTTTTTAACTAAACCAATTGAACCAGAGTATTTGATATCGGCAGTATCAAGTCGTGCGGAGCGTTATCGTTCGTTACGCAGTTTGATTATGCGTGATGGGTTAACCGGATTATTTAACCATTCAGCAACGAAAGAACGCATCATCAGTGAGTTGACAAGTGCAAATCGCAGAAATTCAACAATGTCGATTGCGGTATTGGATCTGGATAATTTTAAAAGTGTAAATGATGCTTATGGTCATCACATGGGCGATCAAGTGTTGCGTATTTTATCGCGATTGTTGCAGCAGCGATTGCGCCAGACCGACATTGTAGGGCGTTACGGTGGTGAAGAATTTGTCGTAATTCTCCCTAATACGACTGCGCAGATGGCCGCTCTTGTACTAAATAAGGTCCGTGAAGCGTTTTCTAAGATTGTCCATCATAGTGATGATACGGAATTTTGCGTAACATTTTCAGTTGGTGTTGCTGATTTGACTAACGCGACTACGCCGGAAGAATTGTTTGGCATGGCAGATAGTGCGTTGTATCGGGCTAAACAGAATGGGCGTAATTGTCTAGAATTGGCAAAAACAAATAATCAAACGAATCCGTAGCAATGAATCAGTTGCAACGAATCAGTTGCAACGATTACTACCATCCAGATGCCCCCACGCCCAACGTTTCTTGGAGAGTCTGGATGATGCCTATGTCAGATTAGGAATTTGGTCGTAATCCCTGCGCTTTGATTTTGGATTCCAGTGCTTTTCCTTTACGTGCCCGTTTGTTTATATGCGGGGCAAGTTGCGTGGTAGAGAGACTGACTTCCTGTGGTTTTCCACCTCGGCCTATACCAATTACAGTGACTCCTTTTTGTGAAATCACCTGTGCCGTACGGAGTTTTTCGTTGTTTTCTAACTCCATCAGTATGACCCCTTTGCCACCGCTGGCAAGGTGCTTGATTTCGGCTAAGCCAAATACCAGTAAGCGTCCCTGCTCAGATAAGCAGGCAATGGCGCTACTGGTGTCAGTAATCGGGCACGGTGGTAGTAGCGCCCCATCGCTATCAAAATTAACGAAGGCTTTGCCCGCTTTCATGCGGCCGGTCATATCTCCGATACTTGCGGTAAATCCCATGCCATCATGACTGGCTAGTAGTAATAACGTTGCACTGTCTCCAGCGAAATAGTGCAAAATCTGGGAGCCACTGGCAAGGTCAATTAAACTAGTCACTGGAACGCCATCGCCACGTGCGCCGGGGAGTGCTGAGACTGGGATGGAATACACCCGACCATTGGAACCAAATACCAGCAAGGGGTCAATGCTGCGGCATTCAAACGCGCCATACAAGGTATCGCCCGCTTTGAAGCTCCATTGTGCGCTGTCGTGTGCGTGACCAGGGCGCGTGCGTAACCATCCTTTTTGCGAAATAATCACGGTGACTGGCTCATCCGTCACTTTTTGCTCAAGTACGGTTTTTTGTGCTTCTTCTATCAGTGTGCGCCGCGCATCGCCATAGTGCTTTTGGTCCGATTCAATTTCCTTAATGATGCGCCGTTTCATGGATGCGGGGTTGTCGAGTAGGTCGTGTAGGCCCATTTTTTCGGAACGCAAGGTGGCGAGTTCTTGTTCGATTTTAATCGCTTCAAGACGCGCTAATTGGCGCAGTCGTATTTCAAGAATGTCTTCTGCCTGACGATCAGATAGATTAAATGCCTGGATTAGTGCTGGCTTTGGTTCGTCGGACTCACGAATGAGTCGAATGACTTCATCAATGTTGAGTAGTACCGCAATGCGACCCTCTAGAATATGAATCCGGTCATCTACTTTTTTTAACTTAAATTGGGTACGCCGAGTGACGGTGGTAAATCGGAAAGTGATCCATTCAGTGAGGATCTCGAGTATACCTTTTTGGCGTGGACGACCATCGCCACCTATCATCACCAGATTCATGGATACATTTGATTCTAGCGACGTGTGCGATAACAAAATTTGCATGAGCTCAGCACTGCTTTGATTTTTTGATTTTGGTTCAAACACCAATCGTACTGGGGCGTCTTTTCCAGATTCATCGCGGATAGTGTCGAGTACACTGAGGATCAACTGCTTATTATTTTGCTGTTCTGGTGAGAGAGTTTTTTTGCCCGGCTTGATTTTTGGGTTGGTACTTTCTTCAATTTCTTCCAATATTTTTTGGCTGGAGGTGCCGGGTGGCAATTCAGTGATAACGACTTGCCATTGACCACGAGCGAGTTCTTCAATTTTCCAGCGCGCCCGTACTTTCATGCTGCCACGACCGTGTAGATAAATGTCTGAGAGCGTGGATGTCGGACTGATGATTTGTCCTCCTCCTGGAAAATCCGGTCCCGGAACAATCGCCATAAGTTCGCTGTGCGATAATTTGGGGTTGCGGATGAGTGCAATCGCTGCTTCGGCAATTTCGGTGAGGTTGTGAGACGGAATTTCTGTCGCGAGACCAACCGCAATACCTGAGGCACCGTTGAGCAATACCATTGGTAAACGTGCAGGCAGTAACTTGGGTTCTTCACTTGAGCCATCGTAATTCGGCTGGAAATCCACGGTGCCAGAGCTGATTTCATCCATGAGCAACGTGGCGATGGGTGTCAGTCGTGCTTCCGTATACCGCATCGCTGCAGCACCATCACCATCGCGCGATCCAAAGTTGCCCTGACCATCGATGAGAGGATAGCGTAGCGAGAAATTTTGTGCCATACGTACTAGCGCATCGTAAACGGATTGGTCGCCGTGTGGATGTAATTTCCCTAAAACATCACCCACTACCGCTGCTGATTTACGTGGTTTGGCGGTGGAGGTTAATCCCAGCTCGTTCATGGCAAATAAAATACGACGCTGCACTGGTTTTTGGCCGTCGCAAACATCGGGTAAAGCCCGTCCTTTAACCACAGAAATGGCGTAATCTAGGTAGGCTCGCTCGGCAAAGCTGGCAAGTGTAATTGTGTCGCTACTGCTCTCAGGACCCGCGTCGCCATCTGCTTGTGGGGCGGTGTTGTCGTCACTAAATAAATCGGTTTGATCTGGCATGGTTGTAAACGGCTGTAGTTGTGCTTTTAATTGAAATTCGATTGAGATTCGATTGCCACTAAATTGTGATAGTCTGCTTAAATATCGGCTTCCACTTCGTTGCCGTGTTCTTCAATCCAGCTGCGGCGTGCTGCGGCTTCGCCTTTGCCCATGAGCATAGTGAAGCAGTCTTCCGAGCTTTGTTGATCAAATTTACCTAGTGCCACCGGTAATAAGCGGCGCGTGTCGGGATTCATGGTGGTTTCCCATAATTGGGTCGCGTTCATTTCACCCAAACCTTTAAAGCGAGCAATGCCCCAGCTACCTTCTTTGGCACCTTCTTTGCGAAGTTTATCTTCAATGGCAGTGAGTTCGCCGGTGTCGAGAGCATAGATTTTTTGTGCTGGTTTTTTTCCGCGTGCCGGTGCGTCGACACGAAATAAAGGAGGGCGGGCAATACAGATATGGCCAGTAGTAATCAGACGTGGGAAATGCTTGAAAAATAGGGTCAGTAGTAATACCTGAATGTGCGATCCATCCACGTCGGCATCGGATAGAATGCAGATTTTCCCGTAACGCAAGCCGGATAAATCGACATCATCGTGTTGTCCGTGTGGGTCAACGCCGATGGCAACAGCAATATCATGAATCTCATTATTACCAAATAAGCGGTCGCGGTCGGTTTCCCATGTATTGAGTACTTTGCCGCGTAACGGTAATATTGCTTGAAACTCTTTATCGCGTCCCATTTTGGCCGAACCGCCCGCCGAGTCACCTTCTACCAAAAATAATTCGTTGCGACTGATGTCACTCGATTCGCAGTCAGTGAGCTTTCCTGGTAATACAGCCACGCCAGATGATTTTTTCTTTTCAACTTTTTGTGCTGAACGTAAGCGTGATTGAGCTTGTTTAATAACTAATTCTGCTAATTTTTTACCATATTCTACGTGGTGGTTGAGCCATAATTCGAGTGGTGTTTTACTGAATGTTGCAACCAGACGGACGGCATCGCGGGAGTTAAGTCGTTCCTTGATTTGCCCTTGAAATTGCGGGTCGAGTACTTTGGCTGATAAAACAAAGGAGGCGCGGGCAAAGACGTCTTCTGGTAATAGTTTAACGCCTTTTGGCAACAACGCATGTAATTCGACAAAGCTTTTAATGGCACCAAATAAGCCTTCACGCAGGCCGGACTCATGAGTGCCACCGGCTGGTGTAGGAATCAAATTAACATAAGATTCGCGTACTACATTGCCTTCTTCTGTCCATGCGACGACCCATGCAGCACCTTCGCCTTCAGCAAAGTTATCGGTCTCTGCACTGGCATATTGGGCACCTTCAAATAAGGGAATGAGGGTGTCACTGGAGAGTGATTCGGTCAAATAACCACGTAATCCCTGATCGTATTGCCACTCTAAAGTTTCTTTTGGTGCATGTAGTGTGACTTTGACCCCAGGGAGTAGCACCGCTTTAGAGCGGAGCAAACGTTGCAAATCCGATTGTGAAATCGCTGGCGAATCAAAATAAATGGGATTTGGCCAGATGGTGACGCGTGTGCCTGATTTTTTGTCGCCACGTGTTTGTGCGCTGGTTGTCAACGGGTGTATGACATCACCGTTGGCAAACGTTAAGCTATGGACGCCACCTTCACGCCATACGGTAATGTCGAGTTTGCTGGAAAGTGCATTCGTGACAGAAACACCAACCCCATGCAAACCACCTGAAAATGAATATGCACCGCCAGACCCTTTGTCGAATTTGCCACCGGCATGTAATCGGGTAAACACAATTTCGACGGTGGGGACATGTTCTTCAGGGTGCATTCCAACTGGAATGCCACGGCCATCATCTTCTACAGAGACGCTGCCATCAGCATGTTGAGTAACAACAATATTTTTACAGTATCCGCCTAAGGCTTCATCCGATGCATTGTCGATGACTTCTTGAATGATATGCAGAGGATTTTCAGTACGCGTGTACATTCCGGGACGCTGTTTAACCGGTTCTAATCCTTTTAATACGCGGATAGACGATTCATTGTATGCGGCAGGTACTGGCGCGGAGGGTTTTTTTGTTGACATGCAGTAGTAAAGTAAATACGGGTGGTTAATCGGGAAGGTGTGGCTATGGTGATTTAGCGACAGACGAATAAGAGTAATGTATTTTAATCTCGGAGTATAGCAGTAGAACAGGTTTGTGGTGTGTAATTGGCTGTGTTTTTATACAGTTAAAATCGTGTGATGTGCTAGTCGCGCCGATCATGGTGTAGAGAGAGGTGTTTTTTGATTTATTTATTATCAGTTTGATCGTGCAAATGATGCCAGCATGCTTTCATCACGATTTGTTTTAATAGTGTTGGGTCGATGGGTTTGGTCAAAAAATGGCTGACACCGCCGATGTTGATGGCGTCACGTAAAATTTGCGGGTCGTTGCTGGATGTAACTAGTACCCGTACCGTATGCGGCATCAGTCGCTTTATGCGTGCTAGTAGTGTGATGCCATTTTCTCCTGGCAGCCAATGGTCAATAATAGCCATAGTGAAATTTGAAGTGGGAAATAAGGCAATGGCTTGTTCTGCACTTTCGGCGCAGACGATCTCTACACCCAATGATTGGAGTAGAAAACGTGTGACTTCCAATGTGATAAGTTCATCCTCGACTAGGAGTATCTGTGGTTTTTTTACGCTGCGCCATAATGTTGACGGATTTAGCAAGGAACCTTGCACGAGGAATTGTTCAATAATGGCAGGTGGTTCGGGTCGACTGACCCAGTTGCCTTGAATTTCATCGACATTTAATGCAAATAACGCGACGGCTTCTTGTTCGGTTTCTATCCCTTCAGCGATAGTGCGCATATTCAGGTTATGCGCTAATTGGATGACAGCAGCAACGATGGTATGGTCTTGTGGATTTTTGAGTACGCCACGAACAAAAAGTTGATCGATTTTAAGGCGATCCGCTGGAAATCGTTTCAAATAGCCTAAATTGGAATACCCCGTGCCAAACTCATCAATGGCAAGTTGTATTCCCATCGCTTTGATTTTGTGTATTAATTCCAGCACCAGCGTTGGATCGCCGATGGAGAGACTTTCTGTGACTTCTAGTTCTAGATAGCAAGAGGGGAGACCGTGGCGCTGTAAACAGTCTCTTAGTTCTAGTTCAAAACCGGGCTGTGAAAATTTGGATGCGGCTAAATTAATAACTACTCTGATCCAACCTAATCCTTTGCGGTGCCATTGCACGATTTGGGCACAAACCTGATCTAATACAAAATTATCCAGCTCATTGATGAGCTTGGCTTCAATTGCCAGTGGAATAAACAATTCAGATCCGAGTAATCCGTAGTGAGGTGAATTCCAACGTAGTAGTGCTTCCAGACTGACCAACATTCCGGTTTTTAAATCGACCTGAGGCTGAAAATAAAGTGTCAGTTCGTTGTTGTGTAAGCCATTTTTGAGGCGGGATTCCATTTCCATGCGCGAATCGATCGTTTGTTGCATTTCTAACGAAAAAATACACAAACATGCTCCACCACGGGCTTTGGCTTCATACATGGCGATGTCTGCCCGTTTGATAAGGTTTTCGGTGTCTTCACCGTGCTCCGGGTAGACCGCTACGCCGATGCTGCCGCCGAGTTGATGGGGATTGCCATAGATGATGAACGGTGCGTTGAGTGCTGCCACCAGACGCAAGCCGATAGGTTCGATATCGATTTTATTGATGCATTCGCATGCGACAACAAATTCATCTCCCCCTAAACGGGCAACTGTATCGCCTTCACGCGCCAATTGCTGGAGTCGTCGTGCGACTTCGCACAAGATTTGATCGCCAGCATCGTGGCCTTGCGTGTCGTTAATGAATTTGAATTTATCAAGGTCGATAAAAAATAGTGCGATGTTTTCTTGCCCTCGGTGTGCCCGTGGGATAGCATGGTTGATTCGATCTAGTAGCAAAATTCGGTTAGGCAGTTCGGTCAGGCTGTCGTGAGTTGCTTGATAGTGTAGTGCGTCTTCATGGCGGCGTTGTTCGGACAGATCTCGCAACGCCAGAATAGTGATGGGGCGGTTCTGTACTAGTGCTAATCGGGCACTCAGACCGACCGTGGTGAGCTTTCCATCGGCACACCGCAGCGATAAAATGAGTTCGTGGCCTTCTTGGAGTTGGCGAATATCATCATCATAGTCACCAGCCACCCAAGACGACCAATTGCTGTTGAGTAATTGGTCATATTCTGTCGCGTGCAGGAGTTTCACCGCAGCAGTGTTAGTCACGGAGATGATGCCACTATTTTCAATGATGATAATGGCGCAAGGAAGTAGCTCTAGTAGGTCAGATAGGCAATTTTTGTCTGTTTTTTGTTGTGCCAGATAAGCACGGCGTAGTAATTCGCTGCGTGCTTTACGCTCTTTTTCGATGGTGCGGCGTAAGGTCAATTCTATGTTATTGCGCATATATGCGGACCATGTTGTTGCAATTTATCATGAAAAATCCTAGGGTAATTTTTACAGATATTGGCTGTTGTTAACCTTATGGTGAGCGAGCCATTAATGTCAGTATTGACCAGCATATGGGTAAATTCCAGCTGAATATCGTGTCTGTGTCTGCTGATCCTGTTCCAGTTCGGCAGGGACGCGAGTTTGACCGGTAATTTATGGGATAGTTAGATGTGAAATGGGATATTGGAGCTACATTTGATTTGGAACAAATGGAGCAATCTGGTTGGTCAAATACGAAGTTTGTATTGATAATTATCAATAGCATGGACGGTAATAAGGTGTTCAGGTAGAATTAAATCGTCTTGGGGGCAAGTTGGTTGTTGGGCTATGCACTCAATCTGTTGCATGCTAAGTAGATGAGAAGTAAATAAGAAGTAGATAGTAAATTCGCAATTTCCACCTATTCCATCAACGCCAACTTATTTCCTATTATGAAAAAAATTATTGCACTTGTTGCGGTTTTGAGTCTGGTTCAGATCGCTGCTTCCGCATCAGCATCCGAAATTGTTGTCGGAAACGCTATTGCAGCAAAGAACAAAGTGGCCATGTGTATCGGGTGTCATGGCATTTATGGGTATAAAGCAACTTTTCCGGAAGTGTATCAAGTGCCCATGTTAGGTGCACAATCTGCACGCTATCTTGAAAATGCGTTGCACGCATATAAAAAAGGGGATCGTCAACACCCAACCATGCATGGTATTGCAGCTAGTTTGTCTGATCAGGATATCGCGGATCTAGCGGCTTATTATTCACAACAAAAATAACGTATCCGGAGATCATTATATGAATAAATTGTTAATAGTGGCGGCGGTGATGATAATGCTAGTCTCGTTGGCATGTCGGGCATCCGATACGATTGAGCAGGGTAAAGCGGCAGTGGAAAAACACGGATGTGCGGCATGTCACGGTAGCGATTTTAATTCGCCGATCGATCCGTCGTATCCTAAATTGGCTGGCCAACATAAGGATTATTTGGTGCACGCGTTAACCACTTATCAACGTGGCGCTGACGCACCTTATGGTCGGGTTCATGCGATTATGGGTGGGCAGGCTAAGGCGTTGTCTGCTACCGAAATTCAACAAATCGCAGCTTATTTACATAGCCTTCCGGGTAGTCTGGTATTGCGTAAATAAGCATAATTCATAAAAGTTCAATCACGTAGGTACACAGGAGTGTGCCTATGTGATGGTGTTAGATCCGGATCAGTTTATTTGCCAGTGCATTGACTGCGGCAACATACGCCACGCCGTCGAATGGTAATCCATTTCGCTGCGATTCCCAAATCATTGCCCCCAGACACTCCATCATCGCATGGTGTGCTTCGTGCTCAGATTGTTTAAGCCGTGCTAGCTGTAGAAAAGCGGTATGAATTCCTACAGGTTGATTAATTGAAATTTGCTCTGCTATCGAGAGATGCATGGATAAATGGAGAAAGGGATTGGTTTTTCCTTGATCGACTACATAGTCTGCCTCCAGTGCACTATCGAGATCCGCTAATGTGGCGGCATATTCCGGATGCTGACTAATCCAGTCCGCGGCGATGGATTCGAGTGGCGTTAAAATGGTACGTTCAACGCTTTTGCGATAGGTTTCACAAAAAAAACGACGAACATCGTGCTGGGTAGGATTGAACATGGAAGTCAGAGTGAAGAGGGTAGAAGGTTGTGGTAATTAAAAATGTACGGGATTTGAATTAGTTATGCCAATAGTGGGGTAGGCGTTTTTTGTTTGTAGTCACATAGATCGGCCAGTATACAATTCCAGCATTGGGGTTGTCTTGCTTTGCATGTATAACGGCCATGCAGTATCAGCAAGTGGTGCGCATCGTGTTTAAATTGCGCTGGTACATGTTTCATTAATTGGTGCTCTACTTTTTCTACCGTGGCGCCAGGTGCTAGACCCGTGCGATTCGCGACCCGAAAAATATGCGTGTCAACGGCGATAACTGGTTCGCCAAAGGCGGTATTTAATACCACATTTGCCGTTTTTCGGCCGACACCAGGGAGTGCTTCTAGTGCGCTGCGTTCATGCGGAACTTCACCGCCATGTTGTTCCAGTAAAATCTGGCAAGTGGCAATGACATGCTTGGCTTTGGTTTTGTATAGTCCGATGCTGGCAATATAGGGTATGAGCCCATCCACTCCGAGCGCAAGTAGGGCCGATGGTGTATTGGCGATAGGGTATAAACGCCGGGTAGCCAAATTGACCGAGATATCGGTGGCCTGGGCAGAGAGTAATACTGCGATCAATAATTCGAATGGCGTGGTGTAGTGCAATTCGGTTTTTGGCTCAGGATTCGCTGCCAGTAGGCGCGTAAACATGGCTTGGCGTTTGGCGGCGTTCATGATTTTTTGGTCGCGCTAGTTGTTGTGCTAGTGGTTATGTTCGTTGTTGTACTCATTGTTGTGCTATAGGGCGCTGGTGGTGGGCTGAGTGGCTGCTCTTGTTGAATTTTAGCACGCAACATGGCGGCGCTGATAATAGCGAGTTTTCTGGCTTTTTCGATGGATTGGGCATCACTATCAACAGCCTCGCTTTGTGCAGCACGTAATTTGTCCGCCGCTTTGGCGAGTAATCGTGTGGTGTTATCTTGTTTTTCACGGGTTAGCCGCCATTGCCTGAACATGTATCGGGAGCGAGCTGCGTCGGCTAATTCGTTGCTCCATGCATCCCATCCGGTATGTTCTGCGTGGGGGAGATTGACCATGCTAATGCAATCGACAGGACAAGGTGGGAGGCATAGATCACAGCCGGTGCAAAGTGCTGTGATGATGCTGTGCATTTGCTTGGGGGCGCCGATAATGGCATCCACCGGACATGCTTGTATGCATAGGGTGCAGCCAATACAGGCAGATTCATCAATCACGGCAACTGGACGGGGACGTTCAATTCCATGTGCCGGATTCAGTGGGATGACAGGACGGCCCAGCAAATGCGCCAATCTGGCGATTCCTTCTGCACCGCCGGGGGGGCATTGATTATATGAGGCATCTCCCGCCGCAATTGCTTCCGCATACGGACGACAGGCCGAATAGCCACATTTGGTGCATTGTGTTTGGGGTAGCAAATCGTTGATACGATCTGCAAGTGAAGTCAGATTGGACACGGCAGGTTCTACAATTGCAAAACCCTATTATCCCAGAAATGTACAGCAGTACACTAATTTATCTCACCCTAGTCTTGTACTGCTGCGGATAGCTTTTACGAGAAACTACTTTGGCGAGAAACTACATAAGGCTGTTGATAAAAGAATGAAAAAACCGCCTACCACATAGTGTGGGAGGCGGTTTTTTTGTATTAACTGTCCTGATTATGCGTTTTTTTGGATAAATTCTGCAATTTTCGGGCAGATGATTTCACGCCAGCGGCGACCTGAAAATATGCCGTAATGGCCACATTTTGGTGCAACAAAATCTTGTTTCTTCCCATCTGGAATACCACTGCACAAGGTATGGGCTGCCTGCGTTTGACCTGGGCCAGAAATATCGTCCAATTCGCCTTCCACCGTGAATAAGGATACCGTTTTAATATCTTGTGGACGAACGAGTTTGCCTTCGATTTCCCATGTTCCGCGTGGCAGAGCAAATTCTTGGAATACTAATTTAATAGTGTCAAGGTAATAGTCGGCTGGCATGTCGAGTACGGCATTGTACTCGTCATAAAATTTACGGTGTTCTTCAGCTGGATTGTCATCGCCTTTAATTAAGTGCTGATAAAAATCCCAGTGACTTTGTGCATGCCGTTTGGGATTCATTGCGACAAAACCCGTGTGCTGCAAGAAGCCAGGATACACTTTGCGGCCATGTCCTGGAAATGACGGTGGTACGCTGTAAATGACATTGTTTTCAAACCAAGAAAAAGGCTTTTCAACAGCAAGGTTGTTTACTTGTGTCGGTGACTTTCTCGGATCAATAGGGCCACCCATCATTGTCATCGTTTTTGGCAATTTTGGGTCATTGTCAGTTGCCATTAGTGATATGGCTGCCAGCACCGGTACCGTTGGTTGACAGACCGAGATTACATGCAGATCTGGCGCGAGATGGCGAATAAAATCTTGGACATAGTAGACGTAGTCATGCAAATGAAATGCACCTTCTTCTACAGGAACCATGCGTGCATCAGTCCAGTCGGTAATGTAGACATCATGCTGGGTAAGTAAGCCACGCACCGTGTCGCGTAACAAGGTGGCATAGTGACCAGATAACGGTGCTACCAGTAATACTTTTGGTTGCGCCAATTTTTTGATCGCAGCATCACTTAACTCTTTTTTGAAATGAATCAGGTTGCAAAAGCTTTTTTTGAGTTCGATTTCTTCAACAATGCCGACAGTTTGATCATTGATTATTGTCGATTTAATGTTGAATTGAGGTTTTTCGTAGTTTTTTCCAAGACGAAACATAAGTTCGTAACCCGCAGCAATCCGTTGTGAAAACGGCATGTGCGCCAAGGGTGAGATTGGGTTGCTAAATAACTTGGATGATGCCTCGGCCCAATGTGTCATTGGTGTAAGAAATGCACGTTTCATCTCATGTAACTGATAAAGCATAATAGTTCTACTTTCTTTAAGTTATTCGGCATCGTTGTATATCTTTAATGCTTATCGGAATTGTTTGGTTGACGCGAAGTGACTTCCAACAGATATTGCCTAACTTTATGCTCATTCTGGAGTTATGCCAAGGCAAAGGTTGATCTGAAATAAAATAATGTTAATTATATGTGTATTTTATGGAAACAATATTCGTAAAACTTGACTATAGCAGTTAATTCTTGGTGAATTGCAAATCAATGTTAAATTAAATTTCACAGGGATAAGATGAGGTTTTTAGTTATTTTTTAGTTATTGATTGATATTACGTAATGCTTTGTGCAATCACTGTCGTGAAGTCACCAGAATTGAATAAAAACGGTGAAATTTTTTGTGAATCGCAGCTATGCTGATAAGTGCATTGTCTCGTGAGTGCTAAGGGAGGACGCCGCGGCACAACGATTTATTTATCATGCTTGAAATGACTACACGCCAAAAAATGACACCACTTCGCTTGCATCACCCTGATACGCATTTAGTGCATTGGCATGAATCCTGTTTTGATGCTGTGGATTTAATGTCTGATAACCCAAATGCAGGGAGGGAACTAGGTCTTGCGTTGTTGCGTGAAGCGACTGCTAGTGCGAATGAACAGCTCTGTCTTAGCGCCCAATTGGTTTTTGCTTTCGCTCACTATTATGAGGGAAATTTACATAGCGCTGAGACAGCATTTACTATGTTAATCAAGCACGTAAATCAGAACGGCAATCTGGCGGATGCTGCTTTTCCGCAATATGGGTTAATGTTGGTGTTTCATAAACGTGGGCGTTTGTCCGATGTGGCGGAGCTAGAACATACCGGATTAATCCTATCGTATTCATCGATGAAATCGACGCGTTTATCCATCATCATAGCGACTCTGCTTGGGTCCGTTGCGTTTGCATCGGGCGACGCAAATAGAGCGTTGCAGCATTTCTATACAGCTTTAATTGCTTCAAAGGCAATTAATAAGACAAGTCGCATCGCCCAGATACTCATGTTGATTGCAGAAATTTTTTATTTAAAAGGGCAATTGCAAGATGCTGAAATGACGTTATTAGAAGCTAAAAATTACCTAGTTAACGCAAAGGAGCGTTGGCTGCAGCCGATATTTTCAACCTTGTTCGCTGCCGTGATGGTATCACTCCATAAAATGGATGAGGCATATCTGGCGATTGAGCGTTACCTTGCCAATGATGAGCGCGCTAGTGTGGGTGGCGTGTCTCGTGAGGGATTTTGTTGGGCGGTGGCGGCGAGTGCGATGGCCGATCGTGGGGATATGGTGCAATTGGCTATTTGTTGTGAGCGTGCAGCTACGCTGTTGTCACACGATGATATGAAGTTTATGCCAATGGGATTCTGTTGTATTGGGCAGTTGCATCACCAGAGTGGAAAGCTGGATTTGGCAATGATTGAATTGAATGAGGCGATCGATCAGGCAGAAATCAATGGTGATATCGCCACGGTTTTACGTGCTAGTGAAGAGTTAGTGCAAATATATGCGGCGCAAGAGAAATGGCGAGAGGCGTATGATGAACTTCAGCGTCATCAGTTAATACATTCCCGCTTGTTGTATCAAGCATCTCAGATTCGATTAGTGGCAGAGCGTGCCGCAAATGAAGCCCAAAAAGCGGTTGAGGCGGCCATGGCGGGAATAGAGATTCCCCATTGTGATCCCGTGGCTGAAGCGCACAAAGTCCCAGAATTATTACGCTTGTCAGAAGAAATTCATCCCTTGCTACATGCCACTTTGGGGCATACCTATCGGATATTGTCGCGCAACCATGGGGGGTATTTTTCGTCGGCGGCAGGTATTTTTATAAAAAAAATACAGTCAAATGTCAATGAAGTGCTCGATTTGAGTAGTGCTATGGCCGATGTGGCGCGTATTGATGCCGGCTCATTTCAGATGGATAGCGTGCATTTTAGCCTAGATAGTGTTTTGGATGATGTCGCGACGGTAACTAGTGTGTTTGCCTGCCGTCAAAAATTGGCCTTTTATTCGTTGATACCAAAAGACCTTGCCTGTGATTTGCTAGGGGATCCTTTGCACTTGGCTGAGGTGTTGGTTATTTTAGTGAAAAATGCGCTTACGTTTACACGTACTGGTGAGATCGCGATTTCAGTCAGACAGGCAAATCGCTCATATCAACGGGTTTCCTATGAGTTTGTAGTACGTGATACGGGATGCGGAATGAGCGCTTCGCAGGTGAACGCGCTAATGGAATTTTTTTCTGAAACGCCTTCTATAATGGTCGGATCCGGTTTGTACATCGCCCGAGCACTGGTACGTATGATGGGTGGGAAAATCGAGCTTGAAAGTCAACAGGGCAAAGGCTCAACTTTCCGATTTACGGTAAATTTGGGGTTGGCTACATATAGGTCAAAACGATTTTATATTGCTCCTGATCTTAAAAAAAAGCGGATGCTGATTGTCAGCGATCACGGGCCATCTGGCGCAGCATTAATGCAGATAATGACGAATTTATCGCTAGATGTAGTTCATGCACAAAGTGCGCAGCGTGGTTTTGAGTTGTTGCATATTGATCAGAAAAGCGACACGGCGGGTAGTGATGGTGGGAGGGAAGTTAGTCAAGAAATTAGTGTCGTGTTCATTGATTTGCAGGCATCACCAATGGATGGCGTTCAATTTATTCGTGAGCTAAAGCGACACTACCGTAAGGTCGCGGACACGTTACCTAGGCAACCGCGCTTAGTATTGGTTGGATTGCATGGTAACGAGGATTTCAGCGAAAAAGGGGGAGAGCTCGTGCCAGATGGGTTTTTGAGTAAACCTGTAACCAAATTGCGTGTTTCTGCTTATTTATCCACGTTGTCCAGCGAAGATGCTGGGTACCGCACGGATCAGTATGTAGTGCCGTCCACGCAATTTGCCAATTTGTCGGTATTGGTTGTAGATGATAATCCCATTAATCAGCAAGTGATGTTGGCGCAATTACAAGCTATGGGAATTTCGGTGCATGCCGCAAGCAGTGGGAAAATGGCGCTGGATATCTTGGAGAAACAAGACGTGGCTCAGGGTGCAGACCCTATCGGACTTATTTTTTTAGATTTACGCATGCCGGAAATGAGTGGTATTGAGACTGCTGTGATGATGCGTCGTGATACTCGTTTTCACGAAATTCCGATTATTGGAATTTCTGCACCGGGGCAGAATATGGCGCAAGAATGGGGAGGGTGTATTCAGTCGGGGATGGTGGATATGATTGCTAAACCGATTCATGTTTCTGCGTTGCATAAATTGCTGTCAACGGTATGTTCTCGGTATGTGGTGCCATCTGTTGCGCAGCGTGACCCTCCATCTTACGTGTCGGTAATGAGTCAGTCAGATGTGGCTCCGACCTTATCTCAGATTGCGGGTGTGGATGTGCAAGCTGGAATGCTGAGGATGCAGGGGGACAAAACATTGTATTTTGAATTGCTGATGCGGTTTTGTGAAGAGCATTCCGGCGTTATTGCTGAACTACGTTCTACCTCGATAACCCAGGCCATGCGTGAACGTGCTGCGCATAGTTTTAAGGGGGTAGCGGCATTGATGGGGGCAAATACCATTCGTGCACAAGCCGAGAAATTAGAGATTGCCTATCGTGAAAATGCAGATCCCGTGGCGATTGCTGTGTTAGTGGAGCAGTGTGATGAAATGTGGCAAGTTCAGTTGGCAGAATTGCGACGGGTGTTTGCGCAGGAAGCGGCAAATTTGGCGCAGAATTCATTTGTCCAATTGGATTCTATGGGAATACAAATTCGCTTGCAGCTTTGTGTTGATATGTTACGTGACTATAATGCCGGCGCGTTTTCGTTGCTGCGTGAATTAAGTAACCAAGTGTTGGCCGCATTTGGTCCAGAGATACATAAAAAAATTGCATGTGCTGCGCGAATGGTTGATTTTGATGCGGCGCTAGAGGCTATTTTGTGTGGGGCCCAATTGGTTCATTACACGATCACTTGAGGGTGATAGGGTAAAAAAAAGGGGGTATCCATGTTGATGGATACCCCCTTTTTTGTGGGATTTAATCGTCGGATTTAATAAAAAATCGTTTAATCAAATACCGGTGAATCTACACCAAGAATTTTGTGTAATTTTGGTGAAGTAGTGGTGTACTGCATGTGAATTTTCTTGTCAGGGAAAATGTAGGGTGCAGCACCAAATGCGGCTAAAGCAGCTTCATGAAAACCAGATAAAATCAGTTTCTTTTTGCCTGGATAGGTGTTGATGTCGCCAACAGCAAAAATTCCCGGAATATTCGTTTCGAATTTTTCGGTATTCATGACCTTCAATTGTTTGCGTTCAATATCCAGACTCCACTCGGCAATCGGACCTAGTTTTGGCGATAGGCCAAAAAATACGAGCAAATCATCTAGCGGCAGACGGCGTGTTACACCATCAGGGCCAGTAACTTTGATTTCTGATAGCAAATCATCTTTGGTCTCGATGCCAGTAATTTGGCCGATCAATAATTGCATTTCGTACTCTTCGCACAGCTCACGCATCTTGGTGACAGATGCTGGCGCAGCACGGAAGTCATCGCGACGGTGCAATAGCACGACGGACTCGGCCTTGCCTACCATGTTCAGTGCCCAGTCAAGCGCGGAATCACCACCACCACAGATGACAATGTTTTTACCGGCAAAACGGGCTGGATCTTTAACGCGGTAGAATAGTTGTTTACCTTCGAAGGCCTCAATGCCATCTACTTTTAAGGTGCGCGGTTGGAATGAACCAACGCCTGCAGCGATGAAAATAGTTTTTGTGATGAAGCGGGTACCAGTCGAGGTTTCCAAATCAAAGCGGCCATCTTCGCGGCGCGCTACTAAGGTGACTTCTTGACCGAGATGGAAAGTTGGAGAAAATGGCTCAATCTGTTTTAACAGGTTGTCTGTTAATTCCTGACCAGTACATACCGGCACAGCTGGGATGTCGTAAATGGGTTTGTCGGGGTATAACTCAACACATTGGCCGCCAACGACCGTCAGAGAATCAATAACGTGAGCCTTGATTTCCAATAGACCTAATTCAAATACCTGAAACAAACCAACCGGACCTGCGCCAATGATGACGGCGTCAGCCTGAATGGGGGCCAATGGAGTATTGGCGACGATGTTTTCCATACGACGGAGTATTCCTATGAAGTAAAAATAAAATGCGTAGCTATGTATTCATAGCTATGGCGTAGTCGGTTAGCGTTTAAGCTGCTCGCGCTTGTCTTTGATATCTTTCCAATCATCTGCATCCGATAAAGGAGCGATAGTTTTGGTGATGGAAGGCCAACTGCGCGATAAATCTGCATTTAATTTGAGGAAATCTTGCTGGTCAGCAGGAACGTCCTCTTCGGCAAAAATAGCGTTTACCGGGCATTCGGCGACGCAGACAGCACAGTCGATACATTCATCGGGATCGATTGCCAAAAAATTGGGTCCGACGCGAAAACAATCTACCGGGCAAACATCAACGCAATCCGTGTAGCGGCAGCGGATGCAGGATTCGGTCACAACGTGGGTCATAACAAGCCTATCAGGAAAAAACTAGAATGGGGGAGCAGCAAACTACGTTAAAGCTGCAAAGCAACGTATTTTAAGGTAATTCTGCCATTCATACAAATTGATATTATATAGTTTGCGAATAAGCAAATACCATTTGGCCCTATTTGGGCTAACAGAGTGTTGATCTGAAGATGGAATACTGGATGCGGCGGGGCTGGATGTTTGATCCGGATCAACAAGTTGTTAATCCGGAGTAGTATTTTACTACGAATTACACACCCAATAATTCAACTTCAAAAATCAGTGTGGCATTGGGAGGAATGACGCCGCCAGCACCGCGTTGGCCGTAACCTAAGGTAGAAGGAATAATCAGGTTGCGCACGCCGCCGATTTGCATTCCTTGCACGCCTTCGTCCCAGCCCTTGATGACGTGACCAGCACCTAAGGGAAAGGAAAATGCTTCATTGCGATCTTTGCTGGAGTCGAATTTGCTGCCTTTGCTGCCATCGGCGTTTTGCAACCAACCGGTGTAATGCACGCTGACGTGGTTGCCGGCTTTGGCGACATCGCCTTCACCTACAGTGATTTCTTGGTATTGCAGGCCGGAGGCAGTCGTTGTAGTAGTCATAAAATCTTTCAAAAATAAATGAGATGGCGAGATTGTAGACCAAATTAACGATTTTTTCTTGCTTTGAGCGATGTCAATCCCGTAGTTTATATCTGCGTTTGTGTAAAACCAAATATTGGGTTCGTTCTGGATTCATCGCATGCAAGCGGATAGGGTAGAATGAGCTTGGCTGCTTTTTGTTTGAAAGGGTTATGGGGTTAATTGGTTAATTGGTTAATTTTTGGAAAGTAGAATCATCATGGCGATTGGCTTAGTTATTGTTGGGGACGAAATTTTATCCGGTAAGCGCACGGACAAGCATTTGTCCAAAGTGATTGAATTACTTGCGGCGCGTGGTTTGCAGCTCGATTGGAGCATGATTATCGGGGATGATCCGGAACGCATCACTGCGACCTTGCGGACCACATTTGCCAGTGGTGATATTGTATTTTGTTGTGGCGGAATTGGCGCAACTCCAGACGACCACACGCGTCAATGTGCGGCGGCTGCGCTGGGTGTGGACTTGGCATTACATCCAGAGGCTAAAACATTGATCTGGCAGCGGATCACGGAAACGGCTAAGGCGGCTGGGCAGCAGCTTGATTTGACGACGCCAGATAATCTGCATCGACTTAAAATGGGTGAATTTCCTGTGGGAGCTGCGATTATTCCCAACGCCTATAATTTAATTCCTGGGTTTTCCGTTGGTACTCACTATTTTGTGCCGGGATTTCCGGTGATGGCGGAGCCCATGGTGACATGGGTGCTGGATACGCATTATGCCCATTTGTTTCATCAGCACCAGCGCGATGAAAAATCGGTGCTAGTGTTTGAGATCGCTGAATCCTTGCTAACACCATTGATGGAGCAGTTGGAAGCCGCTTTTCCTCTAATTAAGGTATTCAGTTTGCCGAGCGTAGGTAATCACCAAATTCGTCGTCACATTGAATTAGGTGTGAAGGGTACGCCAGCACAGGTAGAGGCTGCGTTTACTGTGCTGCAAGCAGAGTTAGATAAATTTAACGCTGAATACGTACCGGCGTAACCCTAAGCTCCATTCCACGGTAGTTCGTCAAAACACCAGCCATTAACGGTTTTGCGATGGCTGGCACTATTCTTATCGCCTTCAAAGCCTGCGAGAATATCGTAACAGTGCGTGTAACCTTGTTCGGTTGCAAATTGTGCCGCAGCTCGGGAGCGCACACCAGAGCGGCACAAAAATAACAGAATACTCTTCTTTCCACTGTCAGCAGTGGCTTGATGTAATTCGGCTAAAAAATCAGGGTTGGAATGGGTGGGATAATAATTCCATTGAATCAGACGGTATTGAGCCGGAGGAATGGCGGGTTGTCCTACCCAATCATGTTCAGCTTTGGTGCGTACATCAATCAGTAAAATAGCATGGTCGGCCTTAAGGAGTTGAAAGGCTTCTGTCGCTGTTACTGCTCCGGCATAAGGTAATGCTGATCCGCGCTGGTGAGCTGCTGTAAAAATGGTCGTCGTCATTTTGTGTGAGAGTGAGGGGGTGAGTGAAAGAGTAACGCAGTGCGATGCATTATGTTGAGATTGTATTCCTGTCCGTGATGTTTGCCACCTGCCATTGCTGTATTTTGCCCTTTTTTGATGCGTAATTTATTTTTGCACCAAGTTAGTGCGAAAATGGTGTTGATTTCACCGTTTTGGTGCTTGCGTTGGTTTGGTGTGCAACTTTCTACTGAAAATGATGATGAATTTCAGTGCTGTAATTAGAAATTGCTAGTGCGAACATGGCATGGAATCTGCTAATATTGCGGTGCGCGTAATTGGTCAGAAATAATATTTTGGCTTTGCACCTTACATACCATCAATTTAGATCCATTAAAGGAGTTTCGCATGACAACAACAGCGGCAGACATTTTGCAGATGGCGAAAGACAATGAAGTCAAATTTGTTGATTTTCGTTTTACAGACACGCGCGGCAAGGAACAGCATGTGACTGTTCCTGTATCACAGTTTGATATGGATAAGTTTGTATCCGGTCATGCTTTTGATGGTTCTTCCATCGCTGGTTGGAAAGGAATTGAATCGTCTGACATGTTATTGATGCCAGATCCGGCAACTGCCAATATTGATCCGTTCATGGAAGAAACAACATTGTTTATGCAATGTGACGTTATTGAACCATCAGATGGTAAAGGCTATGACCGTGATCCACGTTCGATCGCTAAACGTGCTGAAGCGTATTTGATCTCAACCGGTCTGGGCGATACTGCTTACTTCGGTCCAGAACCAGAATTCTTTATTTTTGACGGCGTACGTTGGAAAATCGACATGTCTGGTTGTTTCGTAAAAATTGATTCTGATGAAGCATCATGGTCAACAGGCGAAAAACTTGAAGGCGGCAATAGCGGCCATCGTCCAACCGTAAAAGGCGGATATTTCCCTGTTCCTCCAGTCGATAGTTTCCAAGATATGCGTTCGGAAATGTGTTTGATCTTGGAAAGCCTTGGTATTCCAGTTGAAGTGCATCACCATGAAGTTGCTGGTGCTGGTCAAAATGAAATCGGTACTAAGTTTTCTACTTTGGTAGAACGCGCTGACTGGACACAAAATCTGAAATATGTGGTCTGGAATGTGGCTCATACCTATGGTAAAACAGCAACGTTTATGCCTAAACCTATCGTTGGTGACAATGGTTCTGGTATGCACGTACATCAATCTGTATGGAAAGATGGTCAAAATCTGTTTGCTGGTGATGAATATGCTGGTTTGTCTGAATTCGCTTTGTATTACATCGGCGGTATCATCAAACATGCACGCGCATTGAATGCAATCACCAATCCTGGCACTAACTCATACAAACGTTTGGTTCCTGGTTATGAAGCGCCGGTTAAATTGGCTTATTCAGCACGTAACCGTTCTGCATCGATTCGTATTCCTTATGTTGCAAATCCTAAAGGTCGCCGCGTTGAAGCACGTTTCCCAGATCCACTGGCTAATCCATACCTGTGCTTTGCGGCTTTGTTGATGGCTGGTTTAGATGGTGTTCAAAACAAAATCCATCCAGGTGAAGCAGCAACGAAAGATCTGTACCATTTGCCACCAGAAGAAGATGCATTGATCCCAACAGTATGTGAATCGTTGGAACAAGCATTGGGTTATTTGGATAAAGACCGCGAATTCTTGACACGTGGTGGCGTATTTAGTAACACAATGATTGATGCGTATATTGAACTGAAGAAAAAAGAAGTTGAACGTTTAAATATGACAACGCATCCAGTTGAGTTTGACATGTATTATTCCCTGTAATTTTACAGTGAGCGTGTACAGTAGCTAAAAAAGCGGGGAGTTTCCCCGCTTTTTGCTTGGTGAAGCAGTGATTCTTGTTTTACACTGTATGGGTCAATCTTGTATAAGAACCGTAAATTATGAAGCATCTATTTTTTGTAGTGGTGTGTTTGTTATCTTCTCACTATGTTATGGCAGATTCAGATGTGTATCTTTGTGTGGATGATCATGGTGTTAAAGAATACCGTAACAACAGTTTAACCAAAAATTGTAAAAAAATTGATTTGCCTGGCTTGACGGTGATGCCTGCGCCTGTTTTTAAAAAAGAAAAAATGGCCCCCCATGGGGACTTTCCTCAGGTAGATGAAAAAACACAAAAAAAACGCGATGGGGATCGTAAAAAAATTCTGCAAGACGAATTGGCAAACGAACAGAAAAAATTGAATGAGTTGAATTCAACATATCAAAATGGTAATCCTGAGCGTCTTGGTGATGAACGTAATTATGAAAAATACCAAGAGCGCACGGCGGCGATGAAAGCAGATATTGATCGTAGTCAAAAAAATATTGAGGCATTGCAGCGCGAAATCACTAATTTGAATTAGTTGTATCGTATATCGCGTATTTTTAGTTCAACCTAGGTCGCAAAAGCGGCCTTTTTTTATGGTGAAGCATGAAACCTCCGTCAAATGGTTTATCTGGATTGGATTTGTTGGCCTCCAGCGTTTTGGTGTTAGATGCAGAAGGGTGTATCTGGCATGTGAATGCGGCGGCTGAAGATTTGTTAAAAACCTCTCTTAGGTCCTTGCGTGGGCAAAAATTGACTGATGTTTTTCAAAATGGTGCTGAATTGCAGGACCTTTATCTTCAGGCGAAAGAGTATCAGTTTGCGGATAAACGACAAGATTTGGTACTGGAACGCGTTGGTCGCCCGCCATTGCAGGTGGATACGATTGTGACCGTGTTGGATAATGTGACTACGCCTGTGCTGATCGAGTTGCGTGAAAATATTCAGCAACTAAAGCAAGACCGTGAAGAGCGCATGTTTGATCATAGTCAGGCAAATAAAGAATTAATTCGTAATTTGGCGCATGAAATTAAAAATCCCTTAGGGGGAATTCGTGGTGCGGCGCAATTGTTAGAACTTGAATTGCCTGAACGGCATTTGAAGGAATTGCGTGAATATACTCAGGTCATTATTAAAGAAGCAGATCGCTTGCAAACGCTGGTGGACCGTTTGTTAGCGCCACATCGCTTGCCGCATATTGTGGGGGACGTCAATATCCATGAAGTCTGTGAGCGGGTACGCAGTTTGATGATGGCGGAGTTCCCGCGCGGCTTGACTATTAACCGTGATTATGACCTGTCGATCCCGGAATTTCGGGGGGATGTGGAACAATTAATTCAAACTGTACTGAATATTGCCCACAATGCAGCGCAGGCATTGTCAGAACGCATACAAGATGGGGATGCGCAATTGATTTTTAAGACCAGAATTATGCGTCAGATGACGGTAGCGAAGGTTCGCTATAGGCTGGCATTAGACTTGCATATCATTGACAATGGACCGGGTATTCCACCAGAGATTCAGGACCGAATATTTTTTCCTTTAGTCTCGGGTCGTGATGGCGGTAGTGGATTAGGCTTAACGTTAGCACAAACGTTTGTGCAACAACATATGGGTGTGATTGAATGTGATAGCCGTCCTGGTTTAACCGATTTTAGAATTTTAATTCCACTTCCTTGATATGAAAGGTGGCGTATTCAACGGCATTTGTCCATTTTAGGGCGGTAACGATGTTGGATAATTCCACTATGAGAAATAATACATGAAACCAATCTGGTTAGTTGATGATGATGAATCAATTCGATGGGTACTGGAAAAAGCGTTAGCACGACAAAATTTGGTGACGCGTAGTTTTAGTAATGCACGTGATGCAATTTCAGCATTAGAGCACGATACGCCTCAGGTATTGGTTTCTGATATACGTATGCATGGGACGTCGGGTTTGGTGCTGCTGCAAAAAGTGAAGGAGCGCTTTCCGGGATTGCCAGTTATTATCATGACCGCATTTTCAGATCTGGATTCGGCTGTGGCAGCGTTTCAGGGTGGGGCATTTGACTATTTGGCTAAGCCATTTGATCTGGATAAAGCGGTAGAGTTGATTCGTCGGGCGCTGGAAGAAAGTCTGCGTGAAGTCAGCGATGAACAGATGTTGGCCGAAACGCCGGAAATATTGGGGCAGGCCGCAGCGATGCAGGATGTATTTCGCGCCATTGGTCGCTTGGCGCAATCCAATGTGACAGTGTTGATTACGGGGGAATCGGGAACAGGTAAAGAACTGGTGGCGCGGGCGCTGCATAAACATAGTCCTCGCTCACAACAGCCATTGATTTCATTAAATACGGCGGCGATCCCTAAGGATTTATTAGAGTCGGAATTGTTTGGGCACGAGCGCGGTGCATTTACTGGTGCACAAACGGCGCGGCGTGGACGTTTTGAGCAGGCCGAAGGTGGAACGCTGTTTTTGGATGAAATTGGTGATATGCCGTTTGATTTGCAAACACGCTTGCTGCGGGTATTGTCTGACGGTCATTTTTATCGGGTCGGTGGGCATCAGCCGATTAAGTCGAATGTCCGTGTTATTGCGGCAACACATCAAAATTTAGAGCAACGGGTACAGCAAGGATTGTTTAGGGAAGATTTATATCATCGTTTGAATGTGATTCGATTACGCTTGCCGAGTCTACGTGAACGTAAGGAGGATATTCCAATTCTTACCCGCCATTTTTTGATGCAAAGCGCATTGCAGTTGGGGGTGGAGAGTAAGCGCATGAGTGAGTCCGCGATGCATTTTTTAAGCCAATTGGAATTGCCGGGGAATGTTAGGCAGCTTGAAAATTTGTGTAATTGGATCGTGGTCATGGCGCCGGGGCAAACGGTGGAAATTAAAGATTTGCCACAAGAATTAATTGCCGTTGATGTGCCGATGTCGATCAGTCGGGCAGCGAGTGTGGGTGGTGCAGTTGTTGCGGCTGATGTAGTAAGTGGTGCTAGTTCTGAAATGGTAGTTGAAGGCGTAGCGGGAACCACTGTTGTTGCTCCAGTTACTCCAATTGCGGTGGGGGGTGTTGCAGCTAATTGGCAGACGCAACTTGAATTGGTGGCTACTGAAATGTTGCAGGATAATCAGGCCGATTTGATGGAACAATTATCTCGCCAATTTGAGTCAATTTTGATTAAATCAGCATTAAAGCATACCCATGGTCGAAAAAACGAGGCTGCGATTCGCTTGGGAATTGGTAGAAATACCATTACCCGTAAATTGGCAGAGTTGGGGATTGAAACGAAGGATGAAAATAAAGATTAATAACAATGTTGCTTATTATTAATTCGTGGGGTATTTTATGTATGTGCCACACATTTATGTGGCAATAAAAACTCGATACGAGGGACAAATCCTATGAATTTCGATACACTCTTTCAGCAACAGCAAGCGTTACCTACAATTCCAAAAGTTGTGCAGGAGTTGATTAATAGTTTTAATGATGAGAATGTTTCGGTCGACGAAATTGCACGAAAATTAGCAGCCGATCAGGTACTAAGTGCTAAAATTTTACGGCTAGCTAATTCGTCTTATTATCATGTGTCGCGCAGTGTCGGGACAGTGGATGATGCCGTGCTAATGTTGGGGTTTATGACCGTACGTACGCTGGTGGTTAGTTCTGGCTTGGTTGGCGGATTTAAAGCAATGCCGGGAATGGATCTGAAAAAGTTTTGGCGCTATAGTTTGCATACTGCTGTGATTGCGAAGTGGTTGGCTAAGAAGCTGAAACTCAATTCGGATTTTGCCTTTACTGTTGGCATGATGCACGCTATTGGTCAGTTGGTCATGCATTCTGCTATGCCAGAAAAAATGCTAGAAATTGATAAAATTTCTGATGCCTTTGATGCGCGACGTTTTGATGTGGAACATCAAACTTTTGGTTATGATTTTTCCGCTGTTGGGGCGGAATTGGCACAGCGCTGGAAATTTCCTGCTGAGTTTTCAGTGGTGATCCGTGCTTTTCCCGAACCGCTGATCCATGATGAATTTGATCCTATGGCAGCAGTGGTGCATTTGGCCGCTTGGCGTGCTAGAGCTGTTGAGCATAGTATGGAGCATGATGCGTTGGTGGCTACTTTCCCTGAGGCAGTCGCAAGTAAACTGGGTATTTCGGCGGTATCGTTGGTGGATGATATGCCGGAATTATCTGTGTTAAGTGATGGATTAGATAGTTTGATTAGTTAGTCATTCTGACAGAGTCAGGCACCTGCGGCTGCGCTGTTTTTTAAGGTGCAGCAGTAGGTGCTGTTGACGGGTTTTGCTTTTATTTTCTAACGGTATGGCTGTATGGTAAAACGTGTGTTTGATGTGTTGCTTGCGCTTTTTGTCGCAATGTTTTTGTTGATACCACTTGTGTTGGTCGCATTGGTGGTGAAGTTCACTTCTCCAGGCCCAGTGGTGTATTGGTCAAATCGAGTAGGTCGTTTTAACGTGCTGTTTCGAATGCCTAAATTTAGAACGATGCAGGTGAATACCCCCTCAGTGGCAACCCATTTATTGACTGACCCTGATCAATATTTAACCCCAGTCGGCTCATTTTTACGCAAATCGAGTCTGGATGAATTGCCGCAGCTGTGGAGTATTTTATGTGGGGATATGAGTTTTGTCGGGCCGCGTCCAGCATTGTTTAATCAGGATGATTTGGTTGCTTTACGTACTGCCGAAAACGTGCATAGCATTGTTCCGGGATTGACCGGATGGGCGCAAGTGAATGGTCGTGATGAATTGCCGATTCCCGATAAGGTGGCCTTGGATAAGTATTATTTGCAACACAAAAGTGTGTTTCTCGACTGTAAAATTATGCTGTTGACGTTGCTGAAGGTGGTGCGGCGTGATGGTGTGTCACATTAATTGCACCCGTGATGACGGTTTCGCAGTGGCTACGGTAGATGTCGCTAAGCGAAATATGTCGTGTCAAAATAGCGGTCGAAGCAGCATTTTGGGTTAGAATCACGCCATGTCATATCAAGTCCTCGCCCGCAAATATCGCCCCAAGAGTTTTCAGACTTTGGTTGGGCAAGAGCACGTTGTACGTGCTTTAACGCATGCTTTAGAACAGCAGCGTTTACATCACGCCTATTTATTTACTGGAACACGCGGGGTAGGTAAAACAACGCTATCTCGGATTCTGGCTAAATCACTTAATTGCGAAACTGGAATTACCGCGCAACCATGCGGAGTCTGTGACGCGTGTATGGCCATTGATGCGGGCCGATTTGTTGATTATATTGAAATGGATGCGGCCTCAAATCGGGGTGTCGATGAGATGGTGCAGTTACTTGAGCAAGCAGTGTACGCGCCATCCAATGCCCGATTTAAAGTTTACATGATTGATGAAGTTCACATGTTGACTAATTTTGCGTTTAACGCAATGCTCAAAACCCTCGAAGAACCGCCCGCGCATGTAAAATTTATTCTGGCGACCACGGATCCACAAAAAATTCCTGTGACGGTACTGTCACGCTGTCTGCAATTTAATTTAAAGCAAATGCCGCCGCTTGCCATCGTCGATCATTTGCAAGATATCTTGGGGCAAGAGCAGATTGATTTTGATGTTCCTGCATTACGTTTGTTGGCAAAAGGTGCGCAGGGGTCGATGCGTGATGCGCTTTCTTTGACGGATCAGGCGATTGCCTACGCTGCGGGTAAGGTCACACTTGATGCCGTGCAGGGAATGTTAGGTGCGTTAGATCAACGTTATCTGATTGCGATTTTGGATGCGTTGGTCAGTGCGGATGGCGCTGGTTTGTTAGCGGTGGCAGATCAGATGGCGGCGCGAAGTTTGTCGTATAAGGTTGCCCTGCAGGATTTGGCTGCTTTGCTGCATCAAATTTCTGTGGCGCAATTGGTGCCGACTGCGGTGGCGGATGACTGTGTTGAGCGTGATGATATTATGCGTTTGGCTCAGGTGATTGATGGTGATCAGATACATTTGTTTTATCAGATTGCCGTCCATGGCAGAAATGAACTTGGATTGGCTCCGGATGAATATGCCGGGTTTAGTATGACTTTATTGCGCATGCTGGCGTACCGTCCGGTGAGTGCGGATTTCCCCTCGACGGCGGCATTTCCGCGCGTATCTGGCACTGGCGCAAGCATCAATGTCGGTAATGGCAGCGGTAATAACGGCGGTAATAACGGCGGTAAAAGTGCTCGTGCTGGCGGAATCGCTGCGGCGCGTCAGGCAGTAGTTCGCTCTGGTTCCGCTGTCGTCGCACCTCCCGTTGCGCTTAATTCAGTTGCTCAACCGGTAATTCAACCTGTGCGCTCAGCGGTACCATTGCCGAGTGCTCTAGCTTCGCCTTCACCTACTACTGCGGTACCATCAGCGCTGCCACCCGGCAAGGTGAATCCGGCAATGGCCGCATTGGCTAAGCTGGAAATGGCACGTAATGAGCGAAATGGACAGCCGGGACGTGGTACTGCTGCAGTGGCGTCTCCAGTTTTAGCTCCAGTGTTAGCCTCAATCCCATCGGCGCCGCCGTGGGAAGAATTGGATGCGCTGGATGCGGCGGTTGGGTATATGCCTGCATCTGCTGCAGTAGCTGAAAAAAAAACTGAATTAATCAGTGATGCTGCACCTCATCATGACATTGCATCAACAGTTTCGGTCATGCCCTTGGAATCCGTTGTACCTCCGGCATTGGTGATCACTGGGGTACAGATGGTAAACGGTGCAGCATGGGATGGTGATTGGCCTCGTCTGGTGACAGCGTTGACGCTGCGTGGCGTGGCGCAACAATTGGCGTTGCAAAGTGAATTAGTCGGGTGTGAGGTGGATGACTCTGTGGTGACATTGAAATTACGTGTGCCACTGGAGACCTTGCTGTCGGCAGGAAGTGTCGATAAGTTGACGGCAGTTCTTGCTAGCTATTTTGTTCACACTGTGCGTCTGGAGCTTGAAATCGGTTCCGTATTTCGCACTGCACATGCACAGGTGATTGTCGAACGTGCACATCGTCAGCAAGAGGCGGAAACTGCATTGCAACATGATCCGGTGGTGCTTGCGCTGATGCAAGAGTTAGGTGCGGTATTGGTTCCCGGCTCAATTCGCGCTTGTTGAGCAACATAATTATTGAAATATATTACGTAACTTTAGGAGAAATAAAATGATGAAGGGTCAATTAGCAGGATTGATGAAGCAAGCGCAAGCTATGCAGGACAATATGAAAAAAGCGCAGGATCAATTAGCGCTGATTGAAGTTGAAGGTCAATCTGGTGCGGGTTTGGTCAAAGTGGTTATGACGTGTAAAAATGAAGTAAAGCGGATTACCATCGATCCTTCGCTGCTGGCAGATGATAAAGATATGTTGGAAGATTTGGTCGTTGCTGCAATGAATGATGCTGTACGTAAGGCAGAAGTGACCTCGCAAGAAAAAATGGCGGGCTTGACTGCTGGTTTGCCATTGCCCCCGGGCTTTAAAATGCCGTTTTAATGCGATCACCGAAATCGGCCTCAGCTTCTGGTCATGCGTCTTCTACCAGCTTTAATCGGATGGTAGAGGCTTTACGACGTCTGCCTGGTATTGGGCCTAAGTCGGCACAGCGTATGGCATATCATATGTTGCAGCACGACCGTGATGGCATGGCGTTGATGGCGAGTGCATTTGATCAGGCACGCACCGCCATATTTAATTGCTCTTTATGCAATACATTCACGGAGCATGTGGTGTGTGAAACGTGTTTGGATAAACAGCGTGACCCGCGTTTACTTTGTATTGTGGAGTCACCTGCTGATCAGTTGATGATTGAGCAGACCATGGCATTTTCTGGTCTGTATTTTGTGTTAATGGGACGTTTATCGCCGTTGGATGGGGTAGGTCCGGACGAGATTCATCTGGATAAATTGTTGCATCGTGCTAGTGATGGCGTGGTTTGTGAAGTCATTTTGGCGACCAATTTTACCAATGAGGGTGAAGCGACCGCGCATTATTTGGGTGAAACGCTGAAGGCGCGTGGATTGACTGTCAGCCGTCTGGCGCGTGGGGTTCCTGTGGGTGGCGAGTTGGAATATGTGGATGCCGGCACCTTGGCGCGCGCAATGCTGGATCGGCGGACTGCCTGAGTTCGGGAAAATGAAAGTGATTATGCGTCAAATTGTGTTAGATACCGAGACCACGGGTTTGAATCCCCGTACCGGCGATCGGGTGATTGAGATTGGTTGTGTTGAACTGGTTAATCGTAAATTAACTGGTAATAATTTTCATGTGTACATCAATCCGGAGCGCGATTCTGATCCGGGTGCGTTGGCAGTGCATGGATTGACGACGGAATTTTTGGCGGATAAACCTACGTTTGCTAAAATTGCAGTGGATTTTAGTGAGTATATTGCTGGCGCAGAAGTCATTATTCATAACGCGCCATTTGATGTGGGCTTTTTGGATGCGGAATATCGGCGTTTGACTACCGGTGGTTTCCAAGAGCAAATTGGTACTGTCGTGGATACGCTGGTCAAGGCTAAAGAATTGCACCCCGGTAAGCGTAATTCCTTGGATGCGCTGTGCGATCGTTATGGAATTTCAAATGCACACCGACAGTTGCATGGTGCATTGTTGGATGCGGAATTGCTGGCGGATGTGTACCTAGCGATGTCTCGAGGGCAAAATAGTTTTGTGATTGATGAGGATGCGCCGGATACGTCACTTAATTTGCATGATTCATTGGATAGTATTCCGTTAGCCGCTGTTTTGGTGCTGGTAGCAGATGAACATGAAGTGGTATTGCATACGGCGATGCTAGCTGGTCTAGATAAGGCTGTGCGTGGGCACTGTCTCTGGAATAGTGTGAGTGGGGAGTGACACAGCTATCTATCTGTTGTCGCTTTGCTGTTGCAGCGATGTAACTAAAGACAAATAAAGACAACATGATCTTTGCAGGTAACGAATGCAGTGACGAGTGACTCTGCAAAGATCGATATTAAGTAAAATTAAGGTTGTAGTCTAGATTGTAGCCAACTGCCATCGGCATTTTTAGAGTAGGCAATACGATCATGTAAGCGGGAGCTGCGGCCCTGCCAGAATTCAAAATAATCGGGAACCAGACGGTAACCGCCCCAGTGCAGTGGACGGGTAACATTTTCACCAAAATTGGCCGCTATTTTTTCTACCCGAAGGTCGAGTTGCGCTCGACTGCTAATGATTTCACTTTGTTCAGAGGCGATGGCGCCGTGTCTGCTGGATAAAGGACGACTGTTGAAGTAGTTTTCGCTTTCTTCTACACTGACTTTCTCAACCCGTCCCTCGATTCTGACCTGACGTTCCATTCCAATCCAGTAAAATAATAACGCTGCTTGCGGGTTTCTGGCTAATTCATTTCCTTTGCGGCTGGTATAGTGGGTGAACCAACTAAAGCCGCGCTGATCGAATTCTTTGACAAGTACAATCCGTGACGACGGTCGTCCACTGGTGTTTGCCGTCGATAAGGTCATTGTGTTGGGCTCAGGCATGTTGGCATCCAATGCTTCTTGAAACCAGATGGAAAATTGGGTAATCGGATCAGCATCGATTTGATCTTCAGACAAGCTGGCGAGTTGGTAATCGGTGCGTAAGTCGGCTAGTGTCATGATGAATTTCCTGTTCTTTCTATGCGGTGGCATTAACATAGCTTATTGCCATTTTTAAAACTTGTTTTTCGTCAAGAATAAGAGTTTTTTAACGAAAATAGTGCATACGTTGTGGTGTAAATCAGGTCGTCACTCACGATAACATGATTATCAGTTACCTTGGATATGGCAAATTAAGCGCTTTCAGACGGCACTTGTCCGTTAAAATAGATCATCTTATATTACATGATGACTATATTAGCATGGACGAATTGGATTTTGAACGCCGTTTTGGCGGTATCGCGCGCTTGTATGGTAATAGTGCATTGGCCCGTTTTCAGGCTGCGCATGTGTGTGTGGTTGGCGTGGGGGGAGTGGGCTCTTGGGTGGTCGAGGCATTGGCGCGCAGTGCGGTTGGGACCATCACCCTAATTGATTTGGATAATGTGGCTGAATCAAATATTAACCGTCAGATACAGGCGTTAACCTCGACCCTCGGGCAGGCAAAAGTGCATGCGTTGGCTGAGCGTGTTGCAGAAATTAATCCCTTATGTCGGGTGATTCAGGTAGAGGATTTTATTACTCCGGAAAACTTACCGGAATTAATCGGTGTCCCCGGCTTTTCTTATGTTGTGGATGCTATTGATAATGTTAAGGCGAAAACTGCATTACTGGCATTTTGTCGCGCAGAGGCGATTCCGATTGTGACTATCGGTGGTGCTGGTGGACAAATTGATCCGGGACGCATCGAAATTCGCGATTTGTGTCGCACAGAACAAGAACCGCTGTTGTCGCTAGTGAGAAAACGGTTGCGGCAAAATTTTGGTTTTCCACGTGGCGTGAAAAATAAATTTGGCATTGACGCGGTGTTTTCGATGGAGCCAGTACAACTTCCTGAGGCGAATTGTCAGATCGATGAACTTGCTGCCGGAACGCGCGATGGTGATAGTGCTGGGATTTCTGGCTTGAATTGTGCAGGCTATGGCTCTGCGATGGTGGTCACGGCTTCGTTTGGTATGCAGGCGGCTGCGCTGGTGTTGCGGCGTTTGGCACTGCCGCAACCTGTAATGGCATTTTCGCCGCGTTCTGGTACCGTTGCTGCGGACCTTAGTTCTGACGTTATTTTGGGAACTATGTCGAATACAGACTCTGCTAGTCAACCTGATTAGGCTACCAGGAGGGGACATAAGTCATGCTGATGTTGACGATTAATGGACAAGAGCTAAAACTGGATATTGATCCAGCGACGCCGCTATTATGGGTGTTGCGGGACGCGTTGGCGATGACCGGAACGAAATTCGGGTGTGGTATTGCGGTGTGTGGTGCATGCACAGTCCATGTGAATGGACAAGCAGTATGTTCGTGTGTGATGCCAGCATCTGCTGCGGTGGGTAAGCGCGTTACCACGATTGAGGCAATGGCGACAGATAGGGTGGGTAAGGCAGTTCAGGATGCTTGGGTGAAATACGATGTACCGCAATGTGGATATTGCCAAAGTGGTCAGGTAATGAGTGCCGTTGCGTTATTGACTACGCGAAAAAAACCAACTGATGCGGAAATTGATGTGGCGTTGAAGGGTAATATTTGTCGTTGTGGCACGTATCAACGGATACGTGCTGCCATTCATGCTGCGGCGGCGAGCCTCACCTGAATGGCTGAAATGAGATCGGGGGATCCAGAATGAAAATTGAAGTGCTGGATGACGCATGTTCTCGTGTGGAGGCATCCAGTTTGTCACGGCGGCATTTTTTGAAAGCAGCAGGTGTCGTTGGTGGTGGCTTGGTGTTGGGATTTTCTGTTCAGGAAAGTGTCACGGTTGTGAACGCCGCGACACCTATAGTGGCAGAGACCCTAGCCGTTCCGCTGAACGCATTTTTGCGTATTGCGCCGGATAATACCATTACTGTTGTAATTAATTGTCTGGAGTTCGGTCAGGGTGTGTTGACCAGCTTGTCGATGTTGGTTGCGGAAGAGTTAGACGCAGACTGGACCCAGATGCGGGCCGAGTTGGCGCCAGCGGGGGATGTGTATAAAGATGCGGTACTGGGGATGCAGATGACGGGTGGTTTTAGTGTAAATCATGCGTTTACCCAGTATCGTGAAATTGGTGCACATGCCCGTGCTATGTTGCTCAATGCGGCAGCAAAACAGTGGCAGGTTGGCGAGGACGAATGTCACACTGAGCGTGGTACCGTGGTGGGGCCATTGGGATTACATGCTAGTTATGGTGCATTAGCGAATGCCGCTATGCAGTTGGATATTCCTGTCGGGGTAATGTTAAAAGACCCGAAACAATTTAGGCTGATCGGTACGTCGACTTTGGGTTTAAATGCCAGAGATAAATCGATAGGGACTCAGCAATTTGGAATTGATTTCACGCTACCTGGAATGAAAGTCGCCGTGATTGCACGAGCGCCAGTATTTGGTGCGACCGTGGCGAGTGTTGATGCCAGTAAAGCATTGTTAGTCAAAGGGGTGTTGGCTGTCGTTAAGGTGGATACCGATCGCGGTGGCTCTGGTGTGGCTGTGATTGCGGATGGCTTTTGGCCTGCGCGACAAGGGCGCAACATGCTTGCGATTCATTGGAATATGGATAATGCCAGCAAAGTAAGTAGCGATCAGCAGTTGCTTACTTATCAGGCATTGGCGAAAACAACTGGTACGGTTGCCAAAAATGCCGATGTTTCCGCACTTGCTGGCGCAACTAAAAAAATAAGCGCTGAATACCAGTTTCCGTATCTGGCCCACGCACCGATGGAGCCATTGAGTTGCGTGGTGGCGTTGAGTCGGGATAGCTGTACCATTTGGGCGGGCAGTCAGTTTCAGAGCGTGGATCAGGCGGCAATTGCACGTAGTGCGGGGCTAACGCTGGGGCAGGTGACCCTGCATACGATGATGGCAGGGGGGAGTTTGGGGCGTCGTGCCAATCCGACGTCGGATTATCTTGTTGAAGCAGTGCATGTCGCTAAGGCGTGGACTGCTTTGGGTAAAGATGGACCAATCAAAGTAATCTGGAGTCGAGAGGATGATATTAAGGGAGGGTATTACCGTCCATCGCATGTGCATCGTGCTGAAATCGGCTTAGATGCACATGGCGCCATTGTGGCTTGGAATCACACTATTGTAGGCCAGTCGATTTTGGCTGGTACTATATTTGAAACTAGCATGGTGAAAGATGGGATTGATCCTACTATGACGCAGGGGATGGGGGAGTCCTATGCCATTCCGTTAACATTGTCGGTGCATAATGCAGAAGAAAATGTGCCGGTATTGTGGTGGCGTGGGGGTGGGTCGACGCATACCGCGTTTGTGATGGAAACGTTGATAGATGAAATCGCTGCTGCTGCTGGGATTGATCCGGTCGTTTATCGAAAAAAATTGTTGGGAAACACCCATCCGCGTCATGTTGCGGCATTGGATTTAGCGGTGCGACGATCTGGTTATGGTATTCGGCGTTTAGTTCAGGGGCATGCATTGGGTGTGGCGATGCACGCATCATTTGATTCGGTTGTGGCGTATGTGGTTGAGGCTTCGCTCAGTCATGGCACGCCTAAACTGCATAAGGTTTGGGCTGGGGTCCATTGTAATCGGGCGGTGAATCCCTTGAATACAGAAGCGTTAGTCCAAGGTGCGATTTTGATAGCGCTGGGAACGACGCTACCTGGCGCTGCAATTACCTTAAAAGATGGGGTAGTCGAGCAACAGAATTTTAATGACTATACCATGGCGAGAATAGCAGATATGCCTGTGGTTGATGTGGCAATTGTTCCATCTGTGGATGCACCTACCAGCATGGATGAGGCAGGTGTGCCGCCGTTAGCGCCTGCTTTCGCTAACGCGCTGGCGTTATTGTCAGGGCAGCGTTTGCGAAAATTACCGTTTGAGTTGGAGGGGAAATTAGGGAGTAGAAAAAAGTGACGGTACAAAATTATGCATTATCCATAATAAACCACTGAGGGTAAAAAATGAACTTGCCGTCGTCATCAATAACGCTACCGCACTAAAATCTTCTTTGCCATAGGCCTGAGCTAAGGTCGGATAAATACTCATCATGGGCATAGCCGCTAGTAGCACAGCAGCCATGCGTAGCGACGGTTCCATCGGGGTAAATCCGAGTATTGGTAGCAACAGCAACATTAAAAAAACCAGTAAGGGGTGCATAATTAGTTTTCCGATGACAATCGGTATAACTTGAGCACCCGTACCGCGCATTGGTAATCCGACTAAAATACCACCAATGACGATCAGTGATAGCGCACTTGAGGCGTTTGCTAGCATATCGATCGTATGCGTAATCGGAGGAGGTATGTGGATGTCGAATAATGATACCGAAATTCCGGTGAGCATGCCGATAATAAGGGGGTTACGTGCTAAACGTGAAAGCGCCTGGCCACATGCTTTCCATGGATCCGAGCCGCCACGATCTTGTTCCATCAAGAAGAGTAGAAAAGGGATGACCAGTAGGTTTTCAACTACCATATTAAGAGCGAGTGCAACACCAGCGACGGGCGCTAATGTTAATAGTAAAATCGGGTAGCCGATGAATCCACTGTTTGAGCAGGATACTCCCATTGCATGAAAAATACTGGTGCTAGAAGAGCGGTCCGAGATGCGTCTTGTCCACCAGTACCCAAGTCCGACTGCGGCCCAAGAGCCAAGGCCATACGCCAACAGATAATGTAGGTTGAAAATTTCACTGATCTGGCGCTGTGACAAGGCTCTGAATAATAATGCAGGTAACGCAAGATTAATGACAAATTTACCTAATACCCGCATGTCCGTTTTTGCGAATAGTCCAATGCGGGTAAGTAAGTAGCCAATCAATATTATCAGGTAGATCGGAGTCGTAATCGAGAGAATATTGAGCATGAATAACAACAGGACTTTTTGAATGCACTGATAATACCTTATTTCACGATTGTGCATTTTACTCTCATGTCATGGCTCATCCCCAGATGGAATTGTCGGACTCAATCCCGTTGTAATTGCGTTATTTTTAGTGCAGTTGTTGTCTTCAACTGGTTCGGATGTGAGATGCAATATCGTCTCATCAAATTTGAAGCGTAATCGCATGAAAATGCCTTTGTCTGTATAGTCGTTTGCCGTCAAATCTGGGTCACGTAACCCCATCACATTAAAGCCTATGCTCATCCATAAATTAGTGGCAATGTTATATCCTGCTTCAAATCCCAGACTGCGTTGTCTCGTTCCGTCATTGCTCCATAGCATAGCGGCTTGTATGCCAATATCCCAACATGAGGTGATATTTCGGATAATGCGACTTTGCACTAATTGTGCGGTACTCGAACTGATGCTCCCGCTGCTCAAATAATGACTGGTTTTTCCCGCCCAACGTCCGGTGATTTGAGTCTCACTATCCGGTTGAACATTGATATGTGTTGATACAATGTTAGTGCTGGTATTTTCTGGAGTCAGTGTTGCTAGCCCTGTAACCGGATCGGTGCCACTGGCCCCATTGTTGTTAATTGCATGTTTATGCTCAAAACGAGCGAGCGCATTCCATCTGTCGTTGTCGACTGGACGGTAAGCGAGCCCGATTTGTTGCCTGTCTTGTGTCGTATTGCCTGTGACGGTAGCTGGGATCGTTGTTGTGCCGGAAATGGTTTCTCCGGTATTGTTGTTGGTGGTGTTACTTGTGATCGAACGGGCCAGTAGACTCCATTGTTGATCTAGCTTATAGGCAACGCCTATGTTGCTTAAGGTTGAGTTGGAGGTGTCACTTCGGCGTACTTCCATGCCGAGGTTGGCGCGTAGCCGGTTTTTAACTATCCCGCTGCCAAGATAGTCAGTGCTACCTGTAATCGCGTCAGATGCGCCACCGGGAATGCCGGACACGGTATTCAGATTGCTGGTATGTTCGACGCCAGCAGTTGCTTTCCACCCATCTCCGATAGTAAACGTATTGCGTACTCCGGTTGCCGCTTGCATGGAGCGACCATCCATCGTGTCGGCTAGACGTAATTCTTCATAGGTATGGCCGTCTTTCATGTATGTGCTATCGAGGCCAATAAGTCCTATGTTGTTACTTTGACCGCTAGTGAGTGTATATGGACCATCTAGACTATTTATTACTTCATAACGACCATACAGACGTACTTTATCACTCAGTTGAGAGCTGCCACCCAAGGCCAGTACCCGTCGGTCTGGATCATCTATGGCTTGTTCTGCTTCGATATAGACTTGATTTTGTCGCGTTCCTGGTAAATTGGCGGTTAGTCGGGATCGTACACTGGTAAAGCTATCGGTGATTGAGCTTGGTGCTGCTGTCATTGCTGTTGTCGTACTGGAAGCGACCCCTAAGGATGACACGCTGCCATAATCAAATGTACCCCCAGTGCTATTGGTTTGTTGCCCACTGCGAATACCGATTTCTGCTGTGAGCAAAGGGGAGACACGGGTTTGTACACTCATTAACGCACCATGTTGTTCTGATAGACTCAACTCATCTTTGGAATAAATAAACTGGCTCCGTAAGCGACTGGCATCACTGAGTTTATATTCTGATGTCGCTTTGACTTCACTATGCCCAGCTGGCATGGTGGCACTTGGATTATCGAAGCTATCACCGACTTTTGCCATGAGCAGTTCAGCATGTAATTTTTCATCGGTATGATGTAATTCAATGCGTTCGGCCTGACCATGTCCAGACAGATCGGAGTCGGTGGTGGCGACTTCGGCCGTCAGCGTGGTGTTATTCCCCAATTGTGCCAAGCCTGTCATACCACCGATGCGCCGGATATTTGCTGGATTACCATCATAAGCAGCAACGAGTCCAAGTTGCAGATTTTTTGTCACTTTGGTTTGAGCATCAATGCCTGCGACCAAGAAAGCAGGGCCTCCGCTGGCGATAGCAAAGGTGATGCGGATGGATTGCGGATTTAGATTGCTATCCAGTGAGGGGATCGGCAATGAAAATAAAATAGTGCGTGCCAGTGCTTCAATGGTGTAATCGGTGAAGCGCGTCATCATGGTACTGCTTAAAATAACGCTGGGTTGATTGCGGTCGCGCACAATAATTTGCACTTGTTCGCTATTGGCGAGTAAATCGCCAGAGCCAGTGATAATGAATGGCCCGGAAGTACCATTGGCAGGGAATTCCACCACCTGTTGCACGATATCATCGTGACTGGCAAAACTGGTGATGCGAGTATTTGCATCCTCGAAGCGATGTTGTATCCCAGTTAGCGTTCGTGTGACCTGGGTTAATTGGCGTACCTCACTGCTGGAGGTACTAGTAAAATCACCCAACAGTAAATATGAACGGTTTTTATCGATACGTAGGTATAAGCGGCCACTGCTTTGTGCGTCGAATAATTTAGTCGAAGAATCCCCGTAGACTGGATAAAATTTATCGGGTTGAATGTCGCGGAATAATTGAGTTTGCGTATTTTTATCTGAATCGTATGCGGCAGTTAGTAAGTATTCGCCTTTGATGGTGCCTTTGAGATAAAAAGCGGCACGTCCTTCTGCGCTACTTGTACCCTTGGCGGAACTGCGGGAAATTCCGGTCAGTTCTGCTTCAAACGTATCCCTAGCCAAAATAGAACTAATAGGGGCACCATTGTGCATACTGATGACCCCTTCCACTATACCAATCCCGGTTAATGGTCGGAGATCCGGTAAAAATGCAATGCGGTTTTCTTGCGTAATGATACCTGCACTAATCCGGATGCGCGCATCACCAGGAGTTCCCGGGGGTACCAATTCAAAATCCGCATTACCGCCTGTGATAAATGTTTGTGTCCCTGCTTCGCCGGGATTCATATCTGTGACATTCCAGTGGCCCAGCGTGTTTTCTAATGTGACGGCAGTACGAGTCGTCACCAGCACGCCGTTTTCATCTAGTAAGCGCACGTGGATCTTCACGGGTGATTTGGCGTCTCCAGGTGCTGTTTGTGGTGCCGTAGTTTCTAGTTTAGTTAATGGGCCTGGAACGATAACGTGTATGTTGCAAATAGCGTGAACGTTGTTCATGCTATCTAATACTTCCAGCAATACCGTATTTTTTCCGGATTGCATGGTGATACTGATAAATTCATAGGCGACGATGGCATTTTTTTCTAATGCGGCGATTTTTCCGATACGGTTTTTATTCACTATTTTACCGTTAACCGATAAGCGCAATGTCGCGCCTAATAGTCCCTTAACCCGAATGCTGACTTCTGATCCTCTCAAAATATCCCCGTCATGGAGATCAATAAATCCTAGTGAATTATCCAATGTGGGTAATATGTCTTCTAGTTTATCGTGATTGTTCGCCGGAACAATGGCAGTAGCAGTAGCAGTAGCAGCATCGGCAGATTGCGGCGTGGTAGCTACATTCGGTATCGACAAAGGCGCAGCTGCAATGCCTATCGTATTATGTTCATTGATAAGATTGTTGTTTTCTGCTGTTATCGGGAGTAACGGTGCTGAAGCGGATGCGCTGCTGGGTATATCAATCAGCGCATTGGACGTTGGTGTCATCAGGGTCATATTTCCAGCAGGGGTTACGCTGCCACTGCTCGCCAGACCGCGGGTGTCGCCAGGGGTGGGTATTTTACCTAATGGATCTAAATGAGTCCCTGCCCGTGCGGCGTCGCCTTCGGCTTGTGGGTGCAGGGTCAGATAATGACGTCTGGCCATGACTTCATTGACCATGGCTTTATTCTCACAGTTATTTACGGCGAAATTTGCTTTTAGCCATTCACCATTTTTTATATCAACAAACCGGCTATCAGCACTTCCAGCCTGACGATTATCTAGGATTTCTAAATGTGCGCCATCGGGTAAGGTGGTGCGATCTAGTTTGAGCGCATGCGTTACTGGGTGTAACCCATATAAGCTCCATTTTCCTTCTGCATCTGTAATAACGCCAGTGCCATCTTCTAAAAATAGACGAACACCAGGAATGCCTACTTCGTCAGGCCCTTGAATGCGGTTACTGTCGCAATCTAGAAATACTTTGCCAAATAAAAATGCCTCGTCGGAAAAAACACCGCCGCTGACATGTACCCGCCATACTGCTTGATTGGAGTTTAGCCCACTAGATCGTGCCTGAGCGCGGTTGATAGCATCTGTATTGATCGGCGCTCCCACGCCAACTTTAATCCGATAACTGAGTGTCATTACCGCTTTATTCGCCAACGGTATTCCGGAAAAATTAAACACTAATCCAGGTCCATGGCCGCCGATAGGATCCGGTGTTGCGACACCGTTGAGTCGCGCCGTACCTAATTGATAACTGAAGCCGGGTGGAAGCGTATCCGTGAATTGCGCACCGATTAAATCCGAGCCCGTGTTGTTGGTCATGGTCAGGGTATAACTCATAAAATCATTTAATTCAATCGTACTTAATGAGCCAGTTTTTTGTAGGGTCAGTGCATTTAAATGAGTAGGATCAAGCGGAATATTATTTTGCACTACTTGGCAGGTACTGCTAGTACTGGTGTTATATCCTGCACTGACGTTGGTGTAATACGTGGTAGGGTCGGAATTGCTGCTAGTGATTTGCGGTGCCGCACTCGACGAACTGACAGCGCCGCATCCGGTGTACGTGCCAGATTGTGCGGGGATGAGTGTTGATGGAAAAGTGAGTCCTGCACTCGACGGAGGTACTACTGTCAAATGATAGGTACACAGGTCGGAGACAGGAGGGGTTTTAAAGAAAAATTGATAATTACCATTTGCCGTAGTTGTCATGGAAACACTGCCGTTGGTATTGAATGTATACAACGATGTGGTATTGCCATAATATAATTCGCTCGCGACAATCGGCGTTGCTGTGGTATTGGCACACTGGGTGCGCGTTAGCGTCACGATCGCTCCGCCAACGGGAACCCGTGTGTTCGCGTTGTAAACGACCCCCTGTGGGTCAGTTAGTAGTAAGTCAGTGCTGTTGCTTGCTGCTTGAATAATTGCCGTGGGGGTGATGTTGATTGTATTTAAGGTCATGGAAGCAGCCCAGGCTTTGTTCGTCAGAGTTGTGGGGGCGCCGACAGACGTAGGCTTAAGTGTTATTTGTACTGTGAAATTGATTTGTTCAACTTGTCCTGGCGCTAATGCTTGGCTGCCATCGACCAAATTCAGAGAGAGCGATGTGGGGAAGCTGGTTGATGCATTAGAATTTGTTTGTCCGTTACGGTCGCATTTTGCGTGCCCAGTGAAATTGTTCGAAGGCACAAGAATGCCATTGCTGGAAGTCGGGGCTCCCAGTAATGTCCATGAAGCCACCGGACCTGTTGATAAATCCATTTGAAACGTACAGTCCAGATTATCCGCTAATCGTACATTCGGGGCTGTTGTATTGCTATTATTCGCGATTTGAATATGGTAATCCACATCAAAGACACCTTGTGTTCCAGTGGCACGCGGTGGGCTCACTGTTTTTACCATGACGAGATTCGGTAACCCTGTGGTAATGGGGGTCGGGATGCTATTGTTCGTCGGATTGCCATCTCCATCTGGGTCAGGGTCAGTCCCATTGGTTGAAGTGTCTGATACAACCATTGGTCCATTGGGATCAGTGCCAGCTTGGACGGATGCTGAGTTATATAGGGTTTGGGAGATGTCAGTGAGAGAAAATCGGAGACTAAATTGCACGGTAAATTCGCCGCCAATCGCTAGATTTGCACCTGGTGCAATCAGATTGGCGAGTGTGGACTGACCAGTGAAATTGCCCTGCGCCGTGGCCTTGGTACCTGCTCCAATGATATTATTAATTATTAATGAGCCGGGTACAATGGTGTATTGATGTGACGCTGGGATGAGCGAACTGGTGTACGTGCCAAATTGCGTTCCACTACCTTCTATTACATCATTTAGCGCCACATTATAGAGCATGCCGCTACCGTAATTTTTAACTCGTAGACTGAATGTCGCCGTCGCTGTGCCATCTGATGTACCCTGGGCATTGACATTGATAGTAGGTTGGCTAGCGGCTTTCGCTAGGCCGATCAATTCAGTGGTGATGGGGACAACCACTGAATTAGTGATCTGATCAATGATTTGTATACCGTTGTTGTAGGTTGTGGTGGCGTTGTTGATGATGCTATTGTTAGAGCTACTCACTACCAATACAGAGAATGTCATTGTTGCCGATGCATTGCTGCTAATGGTGGGTAGGCCGATGGCGACCTCAATTGCGCTACTATCATCACCGTTGCTGCGGTAACTCATTGGCGCATCCCCTGGTAGACGAAATAAACGCACGCCAGATACGCTGGTGCAGGTAAGAGACCCTGCAACATAGTGGCTTCCTGTTGGAATCGCATCGCGTAACAAAATCAGACTGCTGGGAACGCCATCCACCATAATAGGGATACTGGTGCTGGTGGTCGCCGTTGCCATTGCATCCTGATTACCAATGTTGTTGGTCGTAATGGTGTAGCTGATAGTAGAAATTCCTGCTTGAACGAGGTTTCCATGTTGGGCTGATTTTGTGGTGATTAATGATGCTATATCCGAAATTTGTACCGTGTCGGTATTGGTCGCAGTAATTGATTGTGCTTCAGATGTCACTGTTAAGCTGTAACATGCTATCCCGCTGGCGACGCTAGTTGGAGCCGTACTTTGCACGATGATGTTGGCAGTGCCACCGGCAGGCAATCGCAACACGGAACTGGTATTTAATGCTAATTGTATATCGCCCGCATCAACCACGCCGTCTGAGTTTTGGTCAAGCCACAGTGTGATCTGCGTTAAGTTGAAATTGGTCGCAGCGCAGGTCGGACTGTTGGGTATGAACGAAAACATGTATTGTGATACAACATTTCCAGTGTTGGTGAGTAGGTGTGAGTTAGCAATAATGGCATGCGGCGGACGCACCATCGTTTGCCCCTGAGCCATTGTTAGCGCTTCAACTCCTAGTGTAATGGCAGTCACGGTGTTGGAATGGATTGTTTCTATTTGGGTGTAGTTTGCCGGAATATACGTCGCTATTGCTTGTGCAGTGATAATGGAACCTGCCGGCACACTAGCCAATGCTGGTGTCGTGATGATAGTTATATTTATCAGGCAAAGCCAAAAGCAAAACCAGCACACGAGTTTGGGGAAGTAGCGTAAAAAAAAGGCATGAATACGTCGTGATGGGATTGCTGCAACAACGCGGGCTATGTTGAATTGAGGGGCGATGTCGTTCATTAGGTTGTTTATGAGCGTAATCACAACAGTTCTTCACTATTTCATTAATTGCTGCACTGTGTTGCTTTTTAAAAAAGCGGATCACAGAAAATGCATGTGACCCGCCTCGATTAGTCAGCGTTAGTTATTGATTCACTTTTACCGCAAAGGTCAGCGTAATGGCGCCTCCTGGTGCCATGCTATTACTACTACTGCCACAGTACACACTGTTGACCGGTGATCCTTGCGTTGAGAATGCGGCAGTGGTGCCGGTAAAGCCCGTGGTACTGCAGTTAGTGCTAGGCTGAGTAGCGCCTTCGTAATTGGTGAAGGATGGAATCGCATCTGCGATAACGATATTCGCGATTGGAGCAATCCCTTGATTTGTCCCCACGATTTGATACACGATACAGGTGGCAGATTTGACTGAGAATGTACTTGAACTCAGGCCGCCTAAACTGGCAAGGTTGCCACTGCAGGTAGGATCAGCAACTTGTGATTTTATTAAATGAAGCTGGCTAGTAACAATGGTGCTGATGTCGGTGATAGTTTGCACAGGGCATGCACCGACATTATCTGTTGCTGTAATGGTTGCTGTATCTGTTGTACCTGCGGATGCGCCAAGTGGAGCAAACACTTTGATCAGCAATGCAGTTGATGCACCAGGAAGCAGAGCTGGTATCGATGTTGTCACCAGTGTGTCGTTAGCATCAATCAGGCCATCTTTATTGTTGTCGATGTAAATGGCAGTAGTCCATCCAGCCGCGACATCCGCAGCTGGTAAGGTAGCCGTAATCGTAAAGGCACCACAAGATTGATTCCCTGTGTTAGTTAGGATATGTGGGTAGACAGTGGTTGCTCCAGCGCCAATCTGACCATTATTTGCGGGGGTCAACGTATCCGAAGCGATGACTTGTGCCGTTACATTCACAGCGTCAAGCAGTGTGTCGCTGATCACCCCCCCCGTCGATGCTGCCGATGTTGAGTTGACTTGGAAATAAATATTTTGCGATCCAACACCTGCCGTAATAGGAGGGGTTACGCATGCCACAACGCTTGATTGTGCCCCACTTGCAATCGGTCCCACTGATGTAATGGCTGGGCTGGCACAGTTTCCCCCTGCAGCGACAAATTTGACAGTCCATCCTGTAGGTAAATTACCTGGAAATGCATTGGAACTGCTTGCTGAAAAACTATAGCTGTTCGCCAAAGTATCATTGTTTTTAATAAATACATTGTATGTGATGCCAGTGCCAGCGGGTGTTGTCGTTGTCGTTGTTGGTGCTGTACTTGGTCCAGGACCAAGATCGCAGGTTGTTGGTGCACTTGCGCACGACACACCAGATGCCGTATTGGTGATATCCACCATTGAACCTATGACTAATGACACTTGATCCCATACGCCATCGGGTACGGCCGTAGAGCCAGCAGCAATTGCGCTGGTCGATATGGCTTGTACCAAGATATTGTATGGGCCAGAACCAACGCCTGCGCTGGTGGGAACGCTAGCATGCACTGTGATTGTTAAACTGGCGCCAGCGGCGATAGGACCCGTATCAACAATGCCGTCATTATTGGTGTCAAGTAAGGGTGTTACACCATCCGCATGGTAAAACGAGAACTGTGTTCCTGTAGGAAATGTTAATGAACCAGTAGGATTAGACCAAGTCAGATTGAACGAATCAGTGCTATTACCTGTATTGGTGATAACGTTGGTGAACGTTACAGTACCACCGGCAGCAACTGTTGGCATTAAGGTTTTATCAATGCCGCTATTGGGTGGATTGCCTGCAGTGCCACCATCAGCGACGTCAGTTGAGGTTGAGCTCGTATTTGCTGCAACGACACCATAGGTTGGGGATACCGAAAATGCAGATGGATTTGTGATATTGGTAGAGCAGGTCGATATCGTGCTGCCAGTACACGTAGAAGGATCGGCTACGTAAGTGAGAATGTTGTTCGTGCTGGAGCTACCGGCAGATGCACCGCTTTTTACCAAAGCGACAAAACTAAGTGTACCGTTGACATTGGGCGCAACGTTTGAAATGGTGGCAGTAATGGTATTGGCTGCTTCGGTAAAGCTCATATTGGTTGGATTGCTAACGTTCGTTTCACTCAGAGCCACACCAGGGTTTGAACTCCAGATGGCTGAGCCGACGACGTATGCTAATCCAGATGGAATTGGGTCTCTCATGTAAAGCGTACCGCTCGCCGCACCGGAGTTGGTGTATTTGATCGTATACACGGCATAGGTACACACGGGGGACGTGGTCGATTGCATACCCGCAGTCCATGTGGTTGAACAGCTTGCAGCTGACGCCTGACCTCCTGCTATTAGTGTTGGCCATGCTCCTCCTCCTGGTGCTACAACAGCAGGAATTGAAATGCTTTTGGTGACTGAAAATGAGGCGCCACTTGCAAGGTTGATGAGATCAGAATTCGTACTCGTGGTTGGGCTATACGTGCTATACCATGAACTAGTGGTCGTTGACGGTGCGACTGTTACGGTACCCGTATCATGTGGCCATGAGCCTGATGTGGCAATTGAGGGTACGGTATAGGCAACGACAAACGTAAAAGTACCACCATTACCAGCGATCGTTGTAATGAATCCTGCAGAGCATGCTGGTGCAGATGTGCCTGACGCGTTGGAACAGAGTGGTGTTGTACCGGAAGGTAAACCGGTATTGTTCGGATCTGCATAAATCTCAATTCGGCTAAAGCCGCTAGCTCCGATGCCTGCATCGGCAACCTGAACGGAAAAACTATCTGGGCCATTCCCCGTATTGCTGATGACATGCGGCGCATAAATTACATTGCCCGCGGCACCGGATTTGACATTATTACTACTAAGAGTAAAGGCGCCCACTTGACTAACTGTGACCTGTACCATATTGGACGTGGCAAAACGTTGCGTACCAGTATTATCTAAATACTGGGCGGAAGCCTGATTGCCAATGACTGTGCCTAACGGTGGAAGAGTTGCCATTGCTGGTGTTGCAGACAATAACAATGCCGTACCAAGCGACGCTATCCAAGGCGTCAGCGGTAAATAGCTGTTATGCCAGAAAGACGAGGTTTTATTCACAATAATACTCCTGATAAAATGAAGGAATTAACCTGTGTCAATGGCACCACCAGAATACGGTTATCTGCCGAAGGTAATTCACGGATAGCGTTCGTATTGAACATGAAATTTAGGGGGGGCTTCTAAAAAATTAATGCAAAGTTGCCAAGGAATTGACGGCTGAAATAGCGGCATTAGCGTTCTGTAGGATGAGTGGGGGAGTACCTGCGACTTGCGCACGCATACTGACAGTCATTGACTTGTTAGCAGACAGTTTCCCTAATTTCCATCGTATAGCACGGTAATCTGCGACATCGACAAGTTGATTTTTGATAGTTCCATTAGCCTGTCTGACAGAGTGCATTAATGGAATGTCCGAAAAAACGCCATCCTGGGTTGCTGCCTGTACGATCACTGTTTCTGGGGTCAGACTACTTGGGATAAAATTCATCCCCACGGGGATGGGAATGGTGGCAACCATGTCGCTGATGGGGTGCGTGTCATGATTATGGTAAGTTGCCCGGTATTCAATCACATCGCCTGGTTTAACACTGGAGACAGGGGTGAGTTTATCGGTGCCTTGGGTTTGTTTGCTTACTTTAAATTGCTGTAATTGCGCGGTGACGCTGCTTTGCTGTCTGAGGTGCGGATTGGCAATGGGCGATGTGTTCATTGTTGTTTCAGCATGGCTATTCCCCAAACTTAACAGTGCTGAAGCGAGTATTCCTGCCGCAATGACGGTTTTTCCTGCTAGGCGTGCCCAGTGTCGAAGTAGTGATTTAGTACGAAATTGCTTGTTCATATCATTCCCCATGTTAATTGGCTTTTCATTTTGTTAGTTGTTACTATCAATATAATTCAATACAGCATTAGCTATTTATGATGGAAATGGCTAATGCGAACTGTATTTGTACTAGCCAAATTTTAGCTGGGGGCATTCACTTGTCAAGAAAGCGTGATGTGTGTTTGGTGTGGTGGTGTTGATTGCTTTTTATCGCGGGATCGTGATATTTTTGGAATGTAATCTTGATGGGGTAAGACGCTTTCGTCTTTAACCGCAGGTGATAATGGGTGTGAAATGGAAAAAAATACTGTCTTTTAAAATTATTGCTATAAATAATTTTTTTAAATTAGCATTTTTAATGGGAATAAAAACACTATTTATTAAAACATTTTGTGATGTAGCGTAAATCGGTTAGTGTCTTTTTTGGGGAGGTAAGACGATTTTTTTTGCTTTGGGAGTAAGCAATGAAAAGAGGGCGCCAACCTATTATTTGAGGAAAATAAGGTTGGCACACCATTTATCGACGCAGACGTAGTGCATTAAGTATGACGGTCACAGAACTTAAGCTCATGGCAGCAGCGGCTAACATGGGGCTTAGTAATATACCCAGCCATGGGTAGAGTACCCCAGCGGCGATCGGAACCCCAGCTATATTATAAATAAAAGCAAAAAACAGATTTTGACGGATATTTTTCATGGTCGCCTGACTTAGGAGGCGTGCTCGTAAAATCCCGCGCAAATCCCCTTTTAATAAAATGATATCAGCACTTTGCATCGCAATATCGCTACCATTTCCCAAGGCGATACCAACGTGTGCTCGTGCCAACGCCGGTGCATCATTAATGCCATCACCCACCATAATGACAATTTTTCCTTGTTGTTGTAGTAATTCAATGTGTTTGAATTTATCCGCAGGCATTAAGCCGGCGTGCACCGTGTTAATGCCGCACTGTTGCGCTACCAATGCAGCACTGTCGGCACTGTCCCCCGTTAGTAATACGACGGATAATCCAGCATGCCGTAAGGCCTCCAGAACAGCTGGGCTATCTGGTTTGATTGGGTCAGCCAAAACAAAAACACCAGCCAACTGGCCATTTATTGCCAGTGCGATGCGACTTTGGCCAGGCGTCGACATCAGATCAGTCTGAAAATCAGGTGCATTTGGGTCGCATCCTTCACAACCTTGTTGTGCTAAAAAACGTAATGACCCGAGAAGTAAATGTTTTCCGTCACAGTCGCCCTGTACCCCAAGCCCAGTAACCGACGTAAAATTGAGAATGGAAGGGAGTATCATTTCTCCAGATTCACCCGCATTGGCTGTTTGGGCGGCGCTGACAATTGCTCTTGCCAGCGGATGTTCGCTGTGGCGTTCTAGCGCAGCGGCATAGTGCAACAGAGACGAGCTATCCTGACCGCTAACGCTGATCATATCGATGAGCCGTGGTTTTCCTTCGGTTAATGTGCCGGTTTTGTCGATCACCAGTGTATCTGCGCGAGCAAGCCATTCCATGCTGGCAGCCTCTTTAATCAGTACACCCAAACTGGCTGCCCGCCCGATTGCCACTGTGACAGAAATCGGTGTTGCTAGTCCTAATGCGCAGGGACAGGCGATGACAAGTACTGAAACGGCGCATAAAAGAGCAAACGGTAATCCTGCTCCTGCCAGTATCCAGACGATTGCACTGGCAATAGCAACACCAATCACACTCGGGACAAACCAGCTAGAAACTCGGTCAGCTAACAGTTGTACCGTAGCACGACTACGGCTGGCCTGATTGACTAAGGCGATGATGGCTGCCACTAAGGTATCGCGCCCAATTTTTTCTGCTGTTAACGTAAACGATCCGGCTTGATTGATCGTGCCGGCCGATACCCGTGCCCCCGCCATTTTTTCTTGTGGCATGGGCTCACCTGTCAACATGGCTTCATCCACCCATGATTTACCTTGCATAACGACACCATCTACCGGGATTTGTGCCCCTGGCTTGACTCTCAGGATATCTCCCTTAACTATTTGACTGAGAGGGACTTCCTCTTCACTGCCATCGGCATTCAGACGTGTTGCATGGCTTGGTGTTAAGGCTAATAGTGCGTGCAATGCACCCTGAGTTCGGGCTCTGGCGCGTAATTCTAAAATTTGGCCTAGCAATACTAAGGTGATGATCACGGCAGATGCTTCAAAATACAAGGGTAGTCTACCATCGTGCGCGATATTCACCGGGCCAAATAGGGAGCCAAGTAATACTATTAGGCTGAATCCATACGCACTGGCAACCCCAAGACCAATCAGGCTAAACATATTCAGATGACGTGTTCGTACGGAAGAGACAGCGCGTTCAAAAAACGGGCGGCCCAGCCAAAACACCACCGGACTAGCTAAGGCAAATTGCAGATAGTCAATTACCCTCTGATGAATCATGCCATTGATGCCGGGTAGCATAGTGCCCATGGTAATGAGTAACAAGGGAAGGGTGAAAACCAGACTCCACTTGAATCGGAAGGTAAAATCATCCAGTTCTGAGGTGTCGTTGGTTAATTGCGCCTCCACCGGATCGAGTGCCATCCCACATAATGGACAACTTCCCGGGCCGATTTTTTCAATTTCTGGATGCATTGGACACGAATACAGACTATTTTTTTGTTGTTCTGAGATGTGCTCGTTGGTATCTGATGATACTGTCTCAACATTGGCTCGGCGGGAAAGATAAAGTTCTGGATTTTCATTAAATTTTCTTGCGCATCCAGCACAGCAAAAGGCATACTTCTTATTCTGGTATAAGGTGCTGTGTGGCGATTCCGATGCGACCGTCATGCCACATACAGGGTCGGTTGTTGTGGTGCTTTCTGGCGTAGCCAAGGGCGCGATCTGAGGTGCTTGTGATGCGAGAATCGGAATGCTGCGCGTCTGAGTATAACGCGCAGGATTATCATTAAAAGCAGTCAGGCAATGTACACTACAAAAATAATATTTTTTGCCATGATGGCGTGTTTGGTATTGACTAGTTGGAGTCACTTCCATGCTACACACAGGATCCCGCAATGGTTCGCGCAATGGTTCTCGTAACATACCGTTTTCTGCAGTTGTAGTCTGATTTTTTATTTGTTCCATGCTGTCGCCTGAATAGTCATAGTGTGATGGATGATGTTGGGTTGAGGTTAGGAAGATACTGCACTATGTAGCACAATATTAACACCATCAAGTCACATCTAACGTGTTCTGTTCAGCGATCGACAACAACAGAATGAACAGGGTTTGCGTTACAGCGTAAATTAATCTGGAATAGGTGATAAAAATGGTGAAGTGTCTGGCTGAATTCACGTTAATAAACTAAGGTAAATAGCATGCAATGCCAATTTTATCTTGCGTTTTGTAAGATTTTCCTAAACTAGCCTGTATTAAAAGAAATAATGCGGGTAGTATTAAGTTGTTATATGGAAATAAATAGCGTAAATTAGCCTGAAATACGGTATTCGTCATGCTGCGGCGGCATTCGCATAATGATGCTGGATTGGATACGATTATGGCATCGTGCAGCACGTAAATGGTGGTTGAATCACTCAGCAATCAATGCAATTGAATGTAACTACGTAGACTCGTCGGCCGGAATGCTGCAGTCCTCTATTTCTGGTCTCTTGTTGTTTTGTCTTTATGCTTAAAGGACATAACCATGAAAATATTCGATAATTATGCCGCGCGCTATGAGCGCACCCGTGAAGAGGAATACTCTTTGCAGGAATATCTGGAATTATGCAAGCGTGATAAATTAGCCTTTGCGTCGGCAGCAGAGCGCTTACTAGCTGCTATTGGTGAGCCAGAACTAGTAGACACGCGCCATGATTCACGCCGTTCACGTATCTTTGCTAACAAAATTATCAAAATTTATCCTGCCTTCCGTGAGTTTTATGGCACTGAAGAAGTGATTGAGCAGGTGGTTGCCTATTTTCGTCATGCGGCCCAAGGATTGGAAGAACGTAAGCAAATTCTGTATTTATTAGGTCCGGTCGGTGGTGGTAAATCATCCATTGCAGAAAAACTCAAGTATTTGATGGAAAAAATCCCCTTTTATTGTATAAAAGGCTCGCCGATCAATGAATCACCGTTAGGGTTATTTGATGAAGAAGAAGATGGCGTGATACTGGAAGAAGATTTCGGTATTCCACGGCGCTATCTTCGTACCATTCCAAGTCCTTGGGCCGTGAAGCGACTGCATGAATTTAATGGTGATATTAATCAATTCCGGGTCGTGCGGCGTTATCCATCGGTATTGAAACAAATCGCGATCTCCAAGACAGAGCCAGGCGATGAAAATAATCAAGATATTTCATCGCTGGTGGGTAAAGTGGATATTCGTAAACTAGAAGATTATGCTCAGGACGATCCGGATGCTTACAGCTATTCCGGTGGGCTGTGTTTGGCCAATCAGGGCTTGATGGAATTCGTCGAAATGTTTAAGGCGCCAATCAAGGTGCTGCATCCCTTGTTAACCGCGACACAGGAAGGTAACTACAAAGGTACCGAAGGTTTCGGCGCGATTCCATTTGACGGGGTGGTGTTGGCGCACTCAAATGAATCGGAGTGGAAAGCATTTAAAAACAACAAAAATAATGAAGCGTTTTTAGATCGGATTTATATTGTCAAAGTACCGTATTGCTTACGGGTGACGGATGAAATCAAAATTTATGAAAAATTAGTGCGTACCTCCTCGTTAGCACAGGCACCTTGTGCTCCAGGGACATTAAAAATGATGGCACAATTTTCCGTCTTATCACGACTGAAAGAACCTGAAAATTCCAGCATATTTAGTAAAATGCTGGTGTACGATGGAGAAAATCTGAAAGACACCGATCCAAAAGCCAAGTCCAAACAGGAATACAGTGATTATGCTGGCGTGGATGAAGGCATGAATGGCTTATCGACCCGATTCGCGTTTAAAATTATTTCAAAAGTATTTAACTTTGACACGACTGAAGTAGCTGCCAACCCTGTGCATTTATTGTATGTACTGGAACAACAAATAGAACGTGAGCAGTTTGCACCAGAAATTGAGCAAAAATATTTTTCGTATATTAAAGAATTTTTGGCGCAACGCTACATTGAATTTATCGGTAAAGAAATTCAAACCGCCTACTTGGAAAGTTATTCAGAATACGGCCAGAATATTTTTGACCGATACGTTACCTTTGCGGATTTTTGGATACAAGATCAAGAATTCCGCGATCCTGATACCGGTGAAAGTTTTGATCGGGAAGCACTCAACAATGATTTGGAGAAAATTGAAAAACCTGCAGGCATTTCAAATCCCAAAGATTTCCGCAACGAGATTGTGAATTTTGTGTTGCGTGCTAGAGCGCAAAATGCTGGTAAAAATCCAGCCTGGAATAGTTATGAAAAACTGCGTACGGTCATCGAGAAAAAAATGTTCTCCAATACCGAAGAGCTGTTGCCAGTAATTTCATTTAATGCCAAGGCTAATGCAGATGATTCGAATAAACATCAGGAATTTGTCGAACGTATGGTCGCTAAAGGATACACTGCCAAGCAGGTGCGACTATTGTGCGAATGGTATTTGCGGGTGAGAAAAACCTCGTAACAGGGATGTTTTTTCGATAAGTTAAAAATCAGGAGACTATCTTGGTTCATTTAATTGATAGACGTATTCAGGGAAAAAACAAGTCGGCGGTGAATCGCGAGCGTTTTTTGCAGCGTTACAAGGGCCAGATTAAACAGGCTGTTGCACGCGCTGTTAAGGGGCGATCGATTACCGACATCGAGGGTGGTGAAAAAATCTCAATCCCGGTAAAAGATGTGAATGAACCCAACTTTGGCCATGCTGCCGGAGGGGTTTGGGAAACCGTTCGCCCTGGTAATAAGGAATACCTCAAAGGCGATCAGCTCCAGCGACCGAAAGGAGGAGCCGGCGCGGGGCAAGGGCAGGCGGGAAATAGTGAGCAAGTCAGCGAAGATGACTTTGTGTTTGAACTCAGTCGTGAAGAGTTCATGAACTATTTCTTCGAAGACTTAGAATTACCTAATATGGTAAAGACGCAGCTGACTGCTTCGACGGATTTCAAGCAATTACGCGCTGGTTACAAGATGTCTGGTACAACGTCTAACCTACATATTTTGCGTTCATTGCGGGGAGCGTTGGGGCGTCGTATTGCGGTCGGTGGGCGTTCGAGTCGACGTCTAAAAGAGGCAGAAAAAGAATTGCAAGCATTATTGGAGTCGCATTCGGAAGATGATGTGCAGATTGCGGCCTTGCGGCATGAAATTCATCATTTGCGCACTCGGATCTTGGCGATTCCATTCATCGATCCATTTGATTTGCGCTACAGTAATCGCATCAAGGTACCAAAGCCATCCAGTCAGGCGGTGATGTTTTGCATACTGGATGTGTCTGGCTCGATGGACGAAGCAAAAAAAGATACTGCAAAGCGTTTCTTTATCTTGCTATACCTTTTTTTGACTCGTTCTTACGATAAAATTGACGTGGTTTTTATCCGGCACCATACCACGGCGATTGAGGTTAATGAGCATGAATTTTTTAATTCGCGCGAATCGGGCGGTACCGTCGTTTCATCGGCATTGCATTTATTGAGCAAAATTTTACGTGAGCGTTTTCCTGCTGCGGATTGGAACGCCTATGTTGCTCAAGCATCGGATGGCGATAACTGGGACAATGATTCCGTGACTTGCCGCCAATTATTAATCAATACTATTATGCCTGTGGTTCAGTATTATGCTTATGTTGAAATTACTGATGGTTTGCCACAAAATTTGTGGCGCGAATATCAGCAAATTCCGAACTATCAACCGCATTTTGTGATGAGAAAAATCGAGCAGCAATCCGATATTTACCCTGTTTTTCGGGACCTGTTTAAAAAACAGCATGCGAAATTATGACAGCCACGACGACTCCCGCCACTGATGTCAGCAAATCCAGCAAAACGTACCGGATTCCAGAGCAATCCGAGTGGACGTTTGAGTTGCTGGAAACGGTCGAAGCCGAAGTTCGGCGCGTTGCTAAGAATTTTGGTCTAGACACCTATCCCAATCAGCTTGAGGTGATTACTGCTGAGCAGATGATGGATGCCTATGCTTCGGTCGGTATGCCGATTTCGTATTACCACTGGTCGTTCGGCAAGCATTTTCTGAGTACTGAAAAAAGCTATAAGCGTGGACAAATGGGCTTAGCCTATGAAATCGTGATCAATTCCAGTCCCTGCATTGCTTATTTGATGGAAGAGAATAGCCTGACCATGCAAACGCTGGTGATCGCACACGCTGCTTACGGACACAATTCTTTTTTTAAAGGAAATTATTTATTTCGAACATGGACCGATGCAGAAGCGATCATCGATTACATGTTGTTTGCAAAAAATTTTATTGCTGAATGTGAGCAACGTTATGGCATAGAAGCAGTTGAATTATTGCTTGATTCGTGCCATGCCTTGCAAAATTATGGAGTCGATCGTTATAAACGTCCTGCACGTTTATCGCTTGCCAAAGAACATTTACGTCAGCAAGAACGAGAAGCCTATCAGCAATCACAAGTCAATGATTTATGGCGTACAGTACCACGGCGCGATTCCGAAACAACGGGTGTCGTGCCTCCACGGGTGCCGCCCGAACCGCAAGAAAATTTATTGTATTTTATCGAAAAATACTCACCACTGTTAGCGCCGTGGCAGCGAGAGATTGTGCGGGTCACTCGCAAAATTTCCCAGTATTTTTACCCGCAACGGCAAACGCAAGTGATGAATGAAGGATGGGCCACGTTTTGGCATTACACCATACTGAATCAACTTTATGATGAAGGCGTGGTTGGTGATGGTTTTATGCTGGAATTTTTACAAAGTCACACCAATGTGGTGTACCAACCACCGGTCACTAGTCCGTATTTTAGCGGGATTAATCCTTATGCACTCGGTTTTGCCATGATGACCGATATCCGTCGTATTTGTGAAAATCCGACAGAAGAAGACAGACAATGGTTTCCTGATATTGCTGGTAGTGATTGGCAAAAAACCCTTGATTTTGCCATGCGTAATTTTAAAGATGAAAGTTTTATCGCCCAATACCTATCACCTAAGGTGATTCGTGATTTTCATTTTTTTACGGTATTAGATGACGATAAACAGGATAAACTGGCAATTTCTGCAATACATGACGATAATGGTTATCGTTACTTACGCGAAAAACTTGCCGGGCAATACAATCTCGGTAATCGCGAGCCGGATATTCAAGTGTGGTCTGTGGACACACAGGGTAACCGTGCACTCACGTTACAGCATACTCAATTTTTGCGTCGCCCACTCAATCAGCAAACCGATGAAGTTTTAAAACATGTATCGCGGTTATGGGGATTCGATGTTTTGTTGGAAACGATAGATAAAGATGGCGTGGTATTACAGCGGCGTGAAAGTAAGGCTAGTCGCAAGTAGTTGCCTGAGCGTAAAATGCATGACAGCATAATCGAGTCGATAAACCTATAAATCCGATATTAAAGGAGTTCTTGATGTATTTAGATCACCCCAGCATCACCGCAACGCACAGTGGCACTGAACCCGACCGATTGGAACGGTTAAACCGTGTGTATGGCTATGTGATTGGTCAGGCCGATTTGTTGGGAAATAAAGAATGTATCGATAAAATTAATCGTTTGCATGATGATAAAGGTTGCCTGCGTATTACGTGGTTAGCACAACCTACCGAGATAGAAAAAGCATTTTTTTCCCGTGCTTGGCTCAGTTTGGTTGGGGATGGTAGCAATCAGGTGGTACATCAGTTGGTATTGGATTGACGTAGTAGTAATGTCGTTTTAACTGCTGCGTTTAAGGTTGTTTTCGCACTGGGAAGGGATGAAAATTCCTTCTGTTGGTAATCACAAATAAGCTAGCTCCAATATGGTGCTGCTAGCCATCTAGAGCGATTCGTTCTTCAGGACGAACTCGCAGGACTTTTCATCCTACATACGCTATGAATTGTTGTGGGCAGGTTCCTTCTACTTTGTTACTCCTTGGTTGAGGGACCTGTTAATGCCACGATGTGGTGCTACTATGGTGAATGAGCAGGTCGAGGGTGTGGGAAAAAACGAGATAATAAATTGCCAATAGATTGATGGTATTTTGCTTTTCTTCCCTCTTGAAAAAGGTGATTTAATGAATTTCGCAATAAAATGTTAAAGATTGTGTCGATAATGTTTCCTTATAGAATGATTTATTTTAAAAAATGCGTTACTCTAATGGTGTTATTAATTGCCCTGTGGGAATGCATTATGCGACAGTCCCCTTTTTTTTGTTACCTCAGACATATTTTGAGGTCTGCTAGTTCCGGCGCATTGATGTGTTCGGCGTTGATACTCAATCCTGTCGGATCAGAAGCCCAAACCACGACATTCAGCATCAATACCGGAATGGCAAGAATGCCAATTAGCCCGTTGATTTATGGTTATAACGCCTATGCTGATGGAACTAATCAACCTGGATTGACTAATCAAGGCGGTTTGGCTGCATTACAAGCATTGAATCTGCGTTCCCGCCGATTGGGTGGAAATTCAATGACACCCTATAACTGGGAAAACGGTGTTAGTAACTCAGGTGCGGACTGGTGCCAATCGTCTAATGGTGGTCAAAGTTTCATGACGGGAGCGGGCTCTCCAATGAAGACGACTGGCTTAGCTTATTTTTCACCAGGTGCTGGGTTGCTTGAATTTCAACATCAATCTTTGCAGCTTGGTATGTATTCATTATTGCAATTGCCTGCGGCCGGGATGGTGGCAAAAAACATTGTCGACCTGAATACACCGTTGACATGTAAGGGGGAGCAGTTATGGCAAGCCGCTGCCGGACCCGCAACGATTGATGCTACCCGTTGGGTTCCCACGATTAATATGAAACCGGCGTCTGCCGGACCGCTCGGTATTAAACCCGTTGTCGATGACAATGCTGTGTACATCGATGAAGAGCTTTATTTTTTGGTGAAAAATTTTGGACCGTCCACGAGTGTCAATGGTATCAAGGGCTATGAATTAGATAACGAGCCTGATCTTTGGCATCGTTGGCCTGATCCGGTTGATGGTGCTGGAAGTCATACGATGCTGCATCCGCAGATAACCACCGTGACTGAAGTGATTGAAAAAAATATTGATTTGGCGCGTACAGTCAAGCGCATGGATGCACATGCAGAAACCTTCGGTCCAGCCTTGTCTGGCTATTTAGGCCAGTTTAGTTTGTGGTCGGTGTGGGATGGCAGCGTGTCACATCAACCGGCTGATTGGTCTCAGTATCAGGTCGAACCACTACTGACTAATAATACCGGTGATATGTATCGCTACAATCGTATGACCATGGTTAATGCGTATCTGGCAGCAATGAACAAAGCCTCAAAGCAAAGCGGTCAGCGTTTGCTGGATGCCTTTTCATTTCATTATTATGCTGCGGCCTCATCTACGCCGGCTGATCGGGTACAGGCTGCTCGGAGTTTATGGGATGTCAGCTATGTAGAGCCGAGTTGGATTACTCAAGCAGGGAATGGGTTTACGCAAGGGCGTAGTTTGCAAATGCTGCCGAAAATGAATCAGGCTATCGCTGATTTTTATCCTGGGACGAAGTTGGCGATTACCGAATATGATTTTGGTGGAAATACCGACATTAGTGGTGCCATAGCGCAGGCAGATGCATTGGGAATTTTTGGTCAGCAGGGTGTCTATTTAGCAAATTATTTTGGTGATGTGGGCGGTTATATTGGGTCTGCATTTAAAATTTACCGTAACTATGACGGAAATAAATCCAGTTTTCCGAGTGTTGCGGTACAAGCAGAATCAGCACATCCACAATTTGGTGCAGTGTATGCGGCGCAAGACCCGAATGACAACACGCATTTACATGTCATTGCGATAAACCGACTGGCAACACCATTGACCGCAACCGTTGCCATCGCCAGCAATGTCATCTACACCAGTGCTACTGTTTGGGGTGTGACGTCTGCAAGTACGGCAGTTACGCCCCATGCTCCGGTAACAGGAATCAAGAAAAACAGCTTCACCTACAGTATGCCAGCGTATTCTGTGCTGCATTTTGTGTTGAGTAAGTAGCGTTGTCGCCGTGATTTTTGTAGACCTTCCGACCGCTGCAATTAGCGGTCGGATTCGTTTCTGCTTATTTTTTTGCTTCGCGAATTAATTCCGCCAATAAGGCAATCATCTGATCGATTTCTGCTGTAGTGACGTTGAGTGCCGGCATAAATCGCAGTAAATCGGGCCGTGGTGAATTAAGTAATAAACCGATGGGATTCAAATTGCGTGCGGCTTCTACAATCTGTGGTCCGATATTGGATCCGAGTTTTAATGCGCGTAGCATGCCTTCACCACGTTCGCCATCCAGTCCGAACTGATCGGATAATTGGGCGAGTTGCTGTGATAAATAGGCACTGGTTTCACGCACTTTACTCATAAAACCATCGCGCAACAATTCGTTAAAAACAGCGATCCCTACTGCTGTCATTAATGGGTTGCCGCAATACGTTCCGCCTTGGTCTCCAGGAACAAAACAGGCAACTTCTTCACGGCATAGTAATGCTGCTAATGGCACACCACCACCAATACCTTTGGCTAATGTCATGATATCGGGTTCAATATCGGATAGCTGATAGGCAAACAATTCACCGCACCGACCTACGCCTGTCTGTACTTCATCTACAATCAGCAAGATATGGTGTTTTTTGGTGAGTGCGCGGAGTGCTTGCATAAATTCACGGCTTGCAGGCAAAACACCACCTTCACCTTGTATCGGTTCCAGCATCACCGCAACGGTGTTGGATGTAATAAGTTTTTCAACCGAAGCGATATCATTTAGATCGGCTTTGGGAAAGCCAGCAACCTGTGGCGCATAAATAGTATCCCATCCCGGTTTGCCGGAGGCGGACATGGTGGTGAGTGTGCGACCATGAAAACTATGGTCGAAGGTGATAATTTCAAATGCGCCATTTTTGTTTAATTGTCCCCATTTGCGCGCTAGTTTGATCGCGCCTTCATTGGCTTCCGCACCACTATTGGCAAAAAAAACGCGGTCAAAACACGAGTTTTTGGTCAATAAATTCGCAAAATCCAGCATCGGCTGATTATAAAAAGCAGGGGAAGGATTAATCAATTTTTTTGCTTGTGTCGTCAGCGCGTCGACGATACATTGAGGAGAATGTCCCAGACAGTTCACCGCCCAACCTTGCATGAAATCCAGATATTTTTTCCCGGTATGGTCCGTCAGCCACATGCCGTGACCCTCAGTGAAAACGATCTCTGGGCGTGGTGTGATGTACATGATTGCGCTAGCATCGGCAGGCTTGAATTCCATAAAAGCTCCAAAATGAGGGGGGTAGGGGAGAGAGTTTTTTGAATCGTACATCAAGCTAAATCTGCTTCTGACGTAAACGAATCCGCATAAAATTCATTTTCTGGCAAGTGCGCCAGTGCGACCAAATCACGTTTGGCAGAATCGACGACAATGGGGGCGCCGCAGGCATATACCTGATGGCTAGACAGATCCGCAAAATCATCGACCACGGCTTGATGGACAAAGCCACTGCGACCCGTCCATTCATCTTCGGTGGTGGCATCGGAAATCACCGGTATGTAAGTGAAACCCGGAATCGTGGCTGCCCAGTCCACACAGAGTTGATGCAGGTACAGATCGGTCGGACGACGACCGCCCCAGTATAAGGTCATTGGACGCTTGATGTTGATTTCAATTGCATGTTCGATGATCGCTTTTATTGGTGCAAAGCCGGTGCCAGAAGCGATAAAGATGATCGGTTTTTTGCTTTCTTCCTGCAAAAAAAATGTCCCTTGTGGTCCTTCAATCCGCAAAATATCACGTTCTTTTAATGTGGAAAATACCTGATCAGTAAACAAGCCACCAGGCATATGACGGATGTGCAGACTGACCTGGTCACTAGTGTGTGATGCATTCGCCATACTGTAGCTGCGGCGTTTGCCATCGCGTAGTAAAAAATCAATGTATTGGCCGGCACGGTAAGCAAATTTTTCAGTGGCAGGTAATTGCAATACGACCAGCATGACGTCATCGGAGAGTTTTTCCAATTTGGCGACACGTGTCGGTAATTTTTTGACCTGAAATTCACCCTCTGCTATAACACGTGCTTCAATGCGGAGATCGGATGTTGGTTTTGCGCAACAAAATAAAGAGAGGCCTTGTTCTACTTCTGTCGACGATAAGGCTTTATCCTGATGTTTGCCGTGTTCGACCTGGCCAGTTACAATGCGGCCTTTGCACGAGCCACAGGCGCCGTTTTTACATCCGTAGGGAATGGTAATGCCAGCGCGCAATGCGGCAGCGAGTACAGTTTCATCATCGCCACAGTCAAATTGGCGTCCGCTTGGGCTAACAGTTACTTGAAAAGTCATAATATCCTGCACAAAAAATAGGTAAAATTGTAAAAATAGGGTGTGCAAACATGCCTATGCCAACACTAAGCGAAACAGAAAATGCATAAAACAAGGTCATTCACCAAGTTGGATACAAACTCCCCTAAAGCCGGTTTACCACGTCTGTTAATTATGGGGTGTGGCGATGTTGGCATGCGTATTTTAACGTTCTTGCGCTCATCCCGACAGCCACGTTTTCGGATTTATGCTGTCACGAGTCAAACATCCCGTTGTGCTGCATTGCGGGCCGCTGGTGCTATTCCCATTGTGGCAAATCTAGACGAGCCAGCCACCTTAGTTCGGCTGTCCGGATTGGCAAACTTGATTCTCTACCTGGCACCACCGCCATCTTATGGCAGGCTGGATACCCGAAGTCGTCATTTAGCCGCTATTCTACCGCATCACAGTCGTCTGGCCTATGTTAGTACCACGGGAATCTATGGTGATTGTGGTGGAGCGCTATTTGATGAAACGCGTACCCCGACTCCTCAGAATCCACGTGCTGTCCGGCGTCTAGACGCTGAACAGGTATGGCGTGATTGGGGACAACGTAGCCAGTCTTGCGTTACTATTTTACGCGTGCCGGGTATCTATGCGGCGGATCGATTGCCATTGGAGCGTCTGAAAAATGCTACGCCAGCACTGTGCCCTGAAGATGATGTCATGACCAACCATATTCATGCTGATGACTTGGCACGCCTTGTTTTACAGGTACTATGGCGTGGCCAGCCCAACCGGATATATCATGCAGTAGATAATAGTGATATGGCCATGGGAGCGTATTTTGATTTGGTTGCGGATGCGACTGGTCTACCTCGTCCACCTAGACTCAGTCGTGTTGATCTGGCGGGACAAGTTAGCCCGATGATGCTATCGTTTATGTCCGAATCACGTCGGATGAGCAATCATCGGATTACCCATGAGTTAGGTGTGCGCTTACGTTATCCTACAGTAAAAGATGGTTTGCTTGGGGTCAATTAAGCTGCTCGGCTGTGTGTTGTGAATATGCGCGAATCTGACGTAATTCTTCCGTTAGGCTACGTTCATTGCGTTCCACATAGCGATGTAATTCCCGCAATTTGAGCGATTTCATATCATCACTTTTTTGCATGCTAACTTGTAAGCGTATTTTGGTCAAAATCAGTTGAAAACTTAATGTTCTTGTTTGAATTGATAATTCACCTTTGATGAGTTTTTCCCACACCGCATCCGCTAACAATGGAATGCCGCGTGATATCGCTTCTGATAATGAGCTGTTTTTGGATGCAGTGGGAGTGCGTTTGAACGGTGTGTAATTGATCGTCACTTGGCCTTTATCAATGGCAAATTTAAATTTCCACAGATCCGCAAAGGAGAGAGAATATAAGCTACAAATGGCACTCAGCTCCATTCCTTCCATCATGCAAGAAAAAACCTGCTGTGCCAGTCGATTCGTAAATGGCAAATCTGCTTGGCCAAACCAAGGTAATTCAATATGCTGTGTTTTTAGTATGTCTTCTGTGTGAATAGTGCACGAAAAATCGAAGCAAGACACATGTTGCCAATGCATATGTGACGCTGATGCGGGTAATGTGTTGAGTTCCGCATGCGTTGAGGTGATCGACGTGATTTTCCCTAACCAGTTTCGCTTAATGACCATTTCTGGGAGCGGTAGCCGGGTGACCCAGATATGTATTTTTTGTGCTGACTCATCGCAGTGCCAGTGTGTTACACGCCAGGGTGCAAGAATGCCAGCGCTAGTTGCAATAAACGTAATGATGTCCGGCGATTGCGCATTGTCCATGTCATCCTCACTAAGGATAGAAAGTTATCAATGAGCAAAAAACATACCAGATGTATTTGGTAGTGAAATGACGTGGATAGGGTAATGTTGAGCAGTAAGTGGGGGTAAGGTAGTGTTACATAAACACACACTGTACGATCTAGCAACAATTCGAGGCTTAGTGTTGCGTGTGCACTAGCTCCGTAGAGCGAAGTGCACTGCCTTAATCAATTCGTGATTAGCCACGTGCTGCGAGGATATTTTGTATTGTTTTTGTATTATGTTAGTCGCGGAAATTATTAAATTCCAACGGTAAGTCCGCCACTTCCTTGCGTAACAAGGCCATTGCTGCTTGTAAATCATCGCGTTTGGCACCAGTAATACGTACGGCATCGCCCTGAATGCTGGCTTGCACTTTCATTTTACTGTCTTTGATCGCACGTACAATTTTTTTGGCATCATCCGTTTCAATACCGTTTTTGATTTTGATCACTTGTTTGACTTTATCACCGCCGATTTTTTCAATTTTTCCATTATCCAAAAAACGGACATCGACGCCGCGTTTGGTTAATTTATTAATCATAACATCGCGTAATTGTTCAAGCTGAAATTCAGCATCAGCATAGGCAGTTAATTCGTGTTCTTTTTGTTCAACCCGGGCATCCGACCCTTTGAAGTCAAAGCGCGTGCTGACTTCTTTGTTCGTTTGGTCCAGCGCATTTTTAACTTCAACCATATTGGCTTCAGAGACAGTATCAAATGAAGGCATCGTAATTTCCTTGCTTAGTTAACATAAGTCGCTATTTTAACGGACAGGCGCAGGCTATACCAGTTTATAATCTTATACATGCCTTCCAGTCTCCCACTTTTATCCAATTTTCCGCTTCAATCTCACAATACGTTTGGGATTGATGCCGTCGCACACTATTATTGTCATATTACCGCACTTGACCAGTTAGCTGCGTTTAAGCAATGCGATGCATATCTACTTCCACGTTTGGTGTTGGGTGGTGGTAGCAATGTGATTTTCACGCAGGATTTTTCTGGTGTGGTAATACACATGGCACTGACGGGGAAAGAGTGTCTACTGGATGATGCCACACACTGTTTGGTGCGAGCTGCAGCAGGTGAAAATTGGCATGATTTTGTTCAATGGACATTGTCGCAAGGTTGGGGGGGATTGGAAAATTTATCATTGATTCCAGGTAGTGTGGGTGCTGCGCCAGTACAAAATATTGGTGCTTACGGGGTTGAGGTCAACGATTTTTTACATTCCTTACGTTGGTTTGAATTCGCCACTGGACAGTTGCATACGATGGATAAGTCCGCATGTCGGTTTGCTTATCGTGACAGTATTTTTAAACGTGAATTAGCTGGTTTGGGCGTCATTGTTGATGTGACGTTTGCATTGCCCAAGCCGTGGCAAGCACGATTGGGTTATGGTGATGTTGCTAAAGCATTAGCACATGTTGCACAGCCGACTCCGCAACAAGTCAGTGATGTTATTTGTAGCATTCGTCGTCAAAAATTACCTGATCCAAAGATCATTGGTAACGTCGGAAGTTTTTTTAAAAACCCATTGATTAGTACATCACAGTGCAATGCGTTGCTGACACGTTGGCCGCAGCTGATTCACTATCCACAGGCGGATGGTCACCACGTCAAACTAGCGGCTGGTTGGCTGATTGAGCAGGCAGGGTGGAAAGGTCGTAGCGTCGGGCGCGTTGGGGTATATGCTAAACAAGCGTTAGTGTTGATTAACCTTGGATGCGCTTCAGGTGGTGATGTGCAGTTGGTAGCGCAAGCTATTCAGAATGCTGTATTTGCCCAATTTGCGGTGCAATTGGAAGTGGAGCCAGTATTTGTGTAAGATGGGACAGGGTATTACCCCTGCCCATTTTTTGATTCGCAAATAACGTGTGCTATCTTGTTATTTGTTTAATTCAGCCGCAGTACCAGCATCTAATTCGCCAGTTTCAGGCAGGCCACGATCCTTTTGGAATAGTGCCAAAGCAGAATGGGTTTTTGGTCCCATGGCGCCATCAGGACGTCCTTTTGTATAGCCAAGTGCATTGAGTCTGATTTGCGCTTGCTCTATACTCATTCCACGTTGTTGCGGTGCTACAGATACAACTGGCGGCGGAGCCATTGGACGTCCTACTAATGCGCCTGGCACTTGATTTCCCCGCGAATACATACATTGGGTATAGGCGGTGTTGTATTGCTGCTGAATGGAAAACTGTGCGTTTTGTGCTGTTCCCGCACCCACGGATGTGCCAGCAATAGCACCTGCTGCTGCACCGACGCCTGCACCTTGGTGATCGCCAACCGCCGCGCCGAGTGCAGTACCTAAGAGGACGCCGATTGCGGCTTGTCCAACGGATGCATTGTTAGCGGAATCAACTTGACCCGCTATTTGTGACTGTGCATAGGCTTTGCATTGTTCCTGATCTTGTTGGAAAATCGGGAATGGTTTATTCGCACTTGGCATCACTTGGACCGTTGGGCCCATTGGTGCAGTCGCGCAGGCAACCAGAAGAAAAACAGGGGACAACACCACTGCCAGTGATTTACGATTCAACATAAAATATTCCTAAAGTAATTTGATTAATTTTCTAGTGCCGTGGTGCTGCTACTTCATGAAAGCCACTGCTGCAGGTTGGTACGTTTGGATAATATCCAGCAGGGTTATCGCAGTAATACCAAAATTGAGGAGCAGGCGGCAGTGGAGCTGGCGGTGCGGATGGTGCTTGTTGAACTTGCTGTACATTCATTACTGGAACAACAGCAACCGTAGCGACAGGTTCAAGGAAAGTCACTTCTGAAATAGCAACAGGGTATGGATAAACAGGTCGGTCATAGAAATACCATTGGCCACTAGTGAACCACCACCAACCGCAGCGTCCCGCGTAGCAGGTGTTATTCCAGCGGCCACCGCGCCAGCGACCTTGTTCTGCACGGTCAAAGTGATTGAAGTCGCGACCATGGAATTCATGATGTTCGCGGATTGCTTCGCGATGTTCCATTCCTACGCCGCGTCGTTCTACACCTGCATCGCGACGTTCGCCGATTGCGCCGCGGTCATTACGTATTGCTTCATTACGTACTGCGTCATTACGCCCAGCGACGTGTGCATTTTGTTCTGGATTGATCGTTCTAGCACCGGGAATGATGGCTTGGCTTGCTCTAGCTGCAGGAGCTTGATTTGCTTGCGCTGCAGCAGGTGCGGGTGCAGGCGCAGCAGCATGAGCAGCTGGTGCTGCTGCCGCAGCTTTAGCCACGGGTTTTTTGTTGTTTTCTTCTGCATGAGCCGATATAGCTAGTGTGCCCAGCGTCATAAGAGCCAAAAATAGATGGTGTCGAATTTGATTGCTGATAGACATTTTTCTTCCTGAAATAAATAAAATATACGCTTTCAATCAAGCTAAGTGCAAAGCTTATAATATTGTAGCCTGAAATATAGTAATTTAGTAAATATACTAATTCATTAAAATTGAGTATATGCAAAATAAAACATGCCACCTCAAGAGGGTGGCATGTTTTATTTTGATGGTATTAGCGTAAGCTTCTATGAAGCAGTAGCGAAGTGCTTATGCGCGTCGCGCTTTCGCGTTGGCCGCAATACGCATACGCAATGCGTTGAGTTTGATAAAGCCGCCAGCATCGGCCTGATTGTAAGCGCCGCCATCTTCATCAAAGGTAGCGATGTTCATGTCGAACAGCGAGTCAGTGGCCGAATCGCGTGACATGGTTGTGACATTGCCTTTGTATAGTTTTAGGCGTACCCAGCCATTGACAGTTTGTTGGGTGTGGTCGATTAGTGTTTGCAGCGCGACACGTTCTGGTGCCCACCAGTAGCCGTTGTAAATCAAACTGGCGTAACGTGGCATTAAATCGTCTTTTAGATGCGCAACTTCGCGATCCAATGTGATAGATTCAATAGCGCGGTGAGCGCGCAGCATGATGGTGCCACCTGGGGTTTCGTAACAACCGCGCGATTTCATGCCAACATAACGGTTTTCTACCAGATCCAGACGGCCGATACCATGTTTTCCACCCAAGCGATTGAGTTCCGTTAACACTGCTGCCGGTGTCAGTCGAACACCATTCAATGCAACGATGTCACCGCGTTCAAATTGGATATCCAAAAATTCGGGTTGGTCCGGTGCTGCTTCTGGACTGACTGTCCAGCGCCACATCGATTCTTCTGCTTCGGCACTTGGATTTTCTAAATGGCGACCTTCAAAACTGATGTGCAGTAAATTCGCATCCATGGAGTAGGGCGCGCCGCCATTTTTGTGTTTCATGTCGATTTCGATACCGGCATCTGCAGCGTATTGCAGCAGTTTTTCGCGTGACAGTAAATCCCATTCACGCCAAGGGGCAATGACTTTGACATTTGGCATTAGGGCGTAGGCACCTAATTCAAAACGTACTTGATCATTCCCTTTGCCGGTTGCACCATGCGAAATCGTATCGGCACCAGTGGCTTTCGCAATTTCAACTAGACGTTTTGCGATCAGTGGGCGCGCGATGGACGTGCCGAGCAAATATTCACCTTCATAGACGGTGTTGGCGCGGAACATAGGGAAAACAAAATCACGTACAAATTCTTCACGTACATCATCAATGTAAATATTTTCTGGTTTGATGCCGAATTTGAGCGCTTTTTGACGCGCTGGTTCTAATTCTTCGCCTTGGCCCAGATCGGCCGTAAATGTGATGATCTCGCACTGGTAATTATCTTGCAGCCATTTCAAAATGACGGAAGTATCCAGGCCGCCTGAGTAGGCTAACACTACTTTTTTCGTATCGCTCATGATGTATTCTTTAAAAAAATGCGTGGTAAGTTTTATTTTAAATCAGGGGGACTTTGCCGACAACTAAATATTCGAGAAGGGCTTTTTGAATATGTAATCGGTTTTCTGCTTCATCCCAGACGACGGATTGCGGTCCGTCGATCACGTCAGTTGCGACTTCTTCGCCGCGATGCGCTGGCAAACAATGCATGAATAAGGCATCCGGTTGCGCACGTGCCATTTTTTCAGCATCAACAATCCAACCGTTAAAAGCGGCTAAACGTGTTTGGTTTTCAGCTTCATAGCCCATACTGGTCCAGACATCGGTATTGACCAAGGCTACATTTTGGCAGGCATCGCTAGGATTCGTAAACAAGGTGTAGTTGTGTTGATCTGATGGAATACGGGATAGATCAACTTCATAACCTGTTGGTGTGGAAATATTCAGGTGAAAACCAAAAATTTGGGCGGCTTGCAACCATGAATATAACATGTTGTTGGCATCACCTATCCACGCAACGGTTTTACCTGCAATCGACCCGCGGTGTTCAATGAAGGTAAAAATATCGGCAAATACCTGACATGGATGATGTTCGTTGGTAAGTCCATTGATGACAGGAACCCGCGAATTGGCGGCGAAACGTTCAATAATGTCTTGGCCAAAGGTCCGTATCATAATGATATCGCACATGCGTGACATGACTTGACCGGCATCTTCGACTGGTTCACCGCGGCCTAACTGGCTGTCGCGGGTATTCAGATAGATGGCAGCGCCACCAAGTTGCTGCATACCTGCTTCAAAGGATAGTCGCGTGCGCGTTGAATTTTTTTCAAACACCATAATCAAGGTGCGATCTACCAGTGGATGGTAGGTCTCGTAACTTTTGAATTTGCGCTTGATAATATGCGCACGTTCCATTACATAATTAAATTCATCCAACGTAAAGTCGGAAAGCTGTAAGAAGTGTTTAATTGCCATAAGTGGGAGTGCGAATATATGCGGATGCGCTGTTCAATGTTGGTTGTTTGGTTGCTGATAGTGCGATTGATCAGTAATCACCTGCCGCATTGCGCTATTTTGTTGTAAAGGTCGATCCTGATTATAGGGGATTATTGAGCGGAATGCCTTGATTCTTAAGTGATAACATAGAATTAAACAACTATTTTTGTATTATCGAAAATAGTTGTTGATTAATGTTGTTTTTTAGTGTTTAAAAAACACTGGATTTGCTCTTATTTATACCCTAAAGTTTGTGCAGCTTCATGTACCAGTTGTTCATACATGCCGTGGCGCATTTTACTGATGCTGCCTTGTTGCATTGCAGACAGAATGGCACATCCAGGTTCCGTGTGGTGGTGGCAATTATAGAACTTACAGTTACCTAAATGCGGACGGAATTCAGGTAGTGCCCGTTCCAGCATGCCTTCGCTTAAATGATGCAGACCAAACTCTTGAAAGCCGGGCGAATCAATAATGATGCTGGTAGGGTTCAGGTGGTAAGAGCGGACAAATGTCGTGGTGTGTTTCCCTGTATCCAGTGCTGCCGAGATTTCGCGCACGGCGATGTCGGCATCTGGTATCAGCAAATTAATCAACGATGATTTCCCCATACCGGATTGCCCAATCAAAATCGTAGATTGGTCTTGGAGTAGCGGTAATAGGGTATCAAGCGTGTGCTGTGGCTCAGCTTTTGCTGACACGGCATGGACTGGATAGCCTAGCCCTTGATATAGCTCCAGACGTTGGCGTGCTTTTGCCAGTGGTGCGATAACATCAATTTTGTTGAAGATCAGGTGTGGCGTAATGCCACCTGCTTCGGCGGCAATTAACGCGCGACAGATCAGGTCATCAGAAAAAGCCGGCTCAGTTGCTACCACGATAAACAATTGGGTTAAATTAGCAGCCAATAACTTAGAGCGATATTGATCTGAGCGGTATAACAGTGTTTTTCGTTCGGTAATAGCGTCAATGACTCCCTGATTTTTGGACGTGAGTTGATATTCCACTACATCACCAACAGCCACGTCACTCCGCTTACCACGTGTTACACAGTTGAGTAGCGGCGGTCGTTGAGGTGGGATTATCAATGCCGCTTCCGCCGGTGCAGCTTCGTTGGCTTCGATCAAGTAATGCCGTCCATGTGCTGCCATAACGGTGCCATACAGCTTGTTTGGCGATTGTGTCGGGTGTGCAACCAAGGGTTTGTGTGATAGTTTAGCCATTAAGAAAACGATTGCTGTACGATAGCTTCAATTTTTGCAGCGCAGATAAAGTCATTTTCTGAAATTCCGCCTTTGTTGCCTGCCGCATCCTTAACCGAATCGGTAGTAAACGTAATCTGACAGTGCTGGTAGCTTAAGGTAATGGTAGGGTGGTGGTCTTCAGCATGGATCACATAAGCGATTGCATTGATGAATGACAGGGTTTCATAATAATTTTTAAATGTGAACGATTTGGTAATCGCGGCATCAGCACATGTCCAACCGGGGACAGCCGACAGGTAATCAGGTAATTCGGTAGCAGCTAAACCGGTTTCTGTGCGATGACACTTGCGTGCCAATAATTCAGTCATGGTAGGCATGATGGACTCTCTTTATTCTGTAAGTGATTAATCCGTATGGCCGCAGATGGATGGCTGTCGTACACAAGTGAATGCAGTGGATCGGGGGTGAGCGTCGAGGCATTGTCATCGTACATTTTGACTAGCGCTGAGATTAAGTCCTGTGCATTAGTGTGGTGCGCAGCAAAGGCATCCGCTTCAAATTCATGTTTGCGTGATGTAATTGCTGATAATGGCGTCAGAAAAAAAGTCACTAGCGGCAAAGTCAGCATAAATAATAATAATGCCATCGCATCGTTGTTACCATCAGCCAGTATAAGCGGATTCACACCTAAGCCACCAAAAAACCAGATTTGTTGTTTTAAATAGCCAAGTAGTGCTAAAAATCCCAGTGATAGGATAAAGAGCATGACGATGCGTTTGACAATGTGTTTTTTCTTAAAATGACCGAGTTCATGTGCTAGTACCGCTTCAATTTCTTCCGGCGCCAGTCGCTCAATGAGTGTATCAAAGAAGACGATGCGTTTGGATGCGCCAAAACCGGAAAAATACGCATTGCCATGGGCGCTGCGTTTGGAGCCATCCATAATAAACAGTCCTTTGGATGCAAAACCGGTGCGTTGCATCAAACCTTCAATTCTAGCCTTGAGTGCGAGATCTTCCAGTGGCTTGAATTTATTAAATAATGGCGCGATAAAGCTAGGGTAGAGCACCATCATCAAGAGTTGAAAACCACTCCATACCAGCCACGCGTATAGCCACCATATAGTCCCAGCACGCCCCATCAAACTTAACATCACCCACAAAAGCGGCAACCCAATTGCGGCTCCGATTAGGGTATTTTTAACCATATCTGTCAGATACAGTCGACGTGTCATCTTATTAAACCCAAATTTTTCTTCGAGTACAAATTGTTTGTAGTAATCCAGTGGTAAATCGAGAATGGCACTGATCAATGCAAAACTCATGAGTAGCGCAATCTGGTAACCCATACCTGTTCCAAGGTGAGTAATTAGCATCACAGAAAGAGCTTGCAGGCCACCAAACAGCGTCATGGCAATAAGGAATAATGCGCCAATAAGCAAATCAATCAGGCCTAATTTAGCTTTAGCAACGGTGTAGTCTGCTGCTTTTTGATGTGACTCCAGCGAAATTTTTTCAGCAAAAAGCGCGGGTACTGTGCTGCGGTGTTGTTGTACGTGCCGAATTTGGCGCGATGTCAGCCAAAAGCGAATTCCTAAGGTTAAACTCAAGAAAACAATAAACAATACTGAAAATCCAAGTGAATCCATGCTGTTCCTGTGAGAAAATAGCGCATTAAATGCGGGTATGGTCAGTATTTTACATGGCTGGCCGTAAAGATACCCAATAATCATACAATCAACCACGATCAACTAAACCGGTAGTTGGAAATAGCAAAGCAGTTTGGGATGAAATTACCCCAAGTTGGTCTGGCATAAGCTGCCGTTGCTGATTTCTCTGCCAAGGAAGAATTATGTCACAA